>Ga0189275_100037_pt1 | contig 308944 bp, 282 predicted proteins | sample N19A6minimetaG_FD_130329 | JGI IMG/M metagenome (GOLD analysis project Ga0189275, IMG submission 130329) | Marine microbial communities from the Costa Rica Dome - N19 A6 mini metaG | ecosystem: Environmental > Aquatic > Marine > Oceanic > Photic zone | place: Costa Rica: the Eastern Pacific...
CATTGGCATAAGACACCTAGACGACTTTAAATCGCACCATCCAAACCTAGAACCGAAGCTCCAGACCCAGAAGACACGCCGCCCAGGCATCCCTTCCATTTTCATATTCAATTGTCCAAAAACGCATCACCGCTGAAACCCGGCGACAAGGCACCGATCCGATTCGGGACCGGCGCAAGCCTTGGATTGTATAGTGATGTTGGCTCCTCTGCAACCATTTGGACTGGTCTGGGAGCCGCGCCGTGCGGCCGGTGTTTCCGTCCGCGTCGACGGGCTGTGATGTATGCCGCGGGGCCGGACAGCGCAAGAGAAAAAATTCACAAAAAAGCAAAAAATTCTCTACCCCGCGGATTTCTGCGGTCTCCCGCCTGTCCTCCATGGAGAACCCGGATTTTGCCCGCGGTAATGAGTTAAGCAAGTCGGCCCATTTCATGGAATCGAAACATTCATCCCAGCAAATCGCGCCCTTTCGCGATCAGATCCGCCACCTTCGCCTCGCCGATATTGCTGCCGCAGACGAGCACGCCGACACGCTTCCCGGCCAGGCGGTCCCGCAGCGGGCCCATGGCGGCCGCCGTCGCCGCCGCCCCCGCCGGCTCCAGGGCGAGCTTCAAGGCGTCGAACAGCAACGTCCCCGCCTTCAGCATATCCGCATCCTCAATCCGAACGATTTCGTCCACATTGTCCCTGGTCAGCCCGTAACTGTAGGGCAAGGCCATCGGCGCCCCCAGTGAATCGGCGATGGTCGAGACCTTATCCAAGGTCTCCGCCTTGCCCGACGCGAAACTGCGATACATGGAATCCGCCCCAAAGGGTTCCACGCCGTAGACCGCGCAATCCGGTTTCACGAGTTTGATCGCCCGCGACATGCCGGCGATCAGCCCGCCGCCGCCGACCGGAATCACCGCCGCCTCCATATCCGCGACCTGGCGGATGAACTCCAACCCGCAGGTCGCCGTGCCAAGCGCGGTGAGTTTGCCTTCGAAGGGATGGATGAAGCTCCTCCCCTCCTCCGCCTTGATCCGCTCGACCTCAGCGAAGGCCTTATGGACATCGGGCACGAGCACGACCTCCGCCCCCATGGCGCGACACCCCTCGATTCGGACCGGATCGGCATAGTCCATCATCACGACCTTGGCATGGACGCCGCCGCGCTTTGCGGCCCAGGCCGTCGCCAGCGCATGATTGCCCGCGCTGACCGCGGTGACGCCGGCCTTCTTCTGATCCGCCGACAGGGCGTCCACATTGATCAAGGCGCCACGGGCTTTGAAGGAGCCGGCCTGCTGGAACAATTCCAGCTTCGCGGTGACCCTGGCCCCTTTTGGCAAATAGTCCGCGAGCTTGTCGGAGGCGAGCGCCACCACCGGGGTTTCGATGACCCGTCCCCTGACTTGCGCCAGGGCGGCTTCGATTTCCTGTAACGTGGGTGCGTCCTGCATGTCCCGTCCCCTTCAAAGTGTATTCGATTTTTCCTTACCGACTGCGCCTTACCACGCACCGATGGCGCGCAGTTCGGCGGCCAGCGCCGGCGGCATGTCGCCATTGCCGTCGCGCTCACCCAGATCGGGCGGTGCTTCCTCGGGCTTCAGATAGCGCCAGCCCTGGAACGGGCGGTGCGGCCAGGGCTCGGTCAGAACCAGTTCGGGGTCCAGAACCAAGCGGCATTTAGGCTTTTCTTCAGGGTCGTCCGAGGGCCATTCCTCGAAGCCGACGATGCGCTGACGCACCCGCATGACACCCTTGATGATCCAATAGAGGGAGCCGCCGTCGAGGACCTCGTCCTGCCGTTTCGGCCACATCCGCGTGACATGGCCGATCGACCCCCGTTGGGCAAGGCGTTTGTCCTGCCATTCCTTGAGGTCTTCCACCGAAACGGCGCCGACGCAGAGCTTTCGAATATGAAGCGGCATATAGGCTATCTGGACCATGCACACGGGTGCGGCAAGTCCCCTTGAAAAAGACAGGGCGTACCGCCGGAATGAGCGGCACGCCCCTGTTTGGCGAGTTCATAAGGAGCGGATAGCGATTCCACTCTGGGGGCTGTTGAAGATGCACCCCCTACCCATCCAGCGCTTCAGCCGCCTTCACCAGTTGCAGCAATTCCGCACGCGATCCATCCGGGTCGTGTCGCCGCGCCGTTTGCACCAAACGCAGGATCGCTTCATAGGAGAAATCCGACAGATCTTCCTCTTTCCGCAGCTTTCCGCCAAAGGCCGCAACGGCGGCGGCGAGCGAATCGTCCGCGGACAGACCGTCCACCGGGATCAGCATATCCGGCGTCGCGACCGCGGTTGTCACGACCTGATCGCCGTTGACCTTGCTCTTATAGGCAAGCTTCACCAGGGCCCATTCGTTCTGTAGCGATCCCGCGGCAGCGGCCGGCGGTGCATTGCCGGAATAGCGCGGTGTGGGAAGGTATTTACCGGCAGCCTCCACCGGCAGCACTTCATATAGGGCCGTCACCGCATGACCCGCGCCGACTTCGCCCGCATCCTTCTTTTCGTCCAAAAAATCCTGAGTGTTCAAAGCGCGGGTTTCATAGCCGACCAGGCGATAAGCCGCGATCCGGTCCGGATTGAATTCGACCTGCACCTTTACGTCCGCCGCAACGGTATAGAGCAGTCCTACCCCACCATCCCGGAACAGCCGCTGCGCTTCCGCACCGTCGTCTATATAGGCGGCGGTGCCGTTGCCGGCCTGAACGAGCGTCTGGACCAGGCTATCGTTGAAATTACCCGCGCCAAGGCCGAGGACCGAAAGCCCGATCCCGGTATCCCGTTTTTCCGACACAAAGTTTCGGAAACGCCGCGGGTCGGTAATGCCGACATTGAAATCGCCATCGGTCAGCAACAGCACGCGGTTTTCACGTTCGTCGCTCAGATATTCTTCGGCAAGGCCATAGGCGGTCTGCAAGGCGGCGGCCCCAGCCGTGCCGCCATCCGCCTGCAGGGACGCGATCTCCCGCAAAAGTTTCGCATGATCCGTCGTCGGCTCCTGTCGAACCTCCACATCATTCGAATAGGTTACAAGGGCGACACGGTCCTCCGCACCCAAACCTTTGAAAAGGATCGGCATGCTGTTCTGAACCAGTTCCAGCCTGTCGGGTCCGCTCATCGACCCGGATACGTCCAGTAGAAGCACCAGGTTCAGCGGTTTGCGCGTCCCGGCCGGCGGAGTCCAGGCCTTCACGCCGATCCGCAGCATCGCCCAATCGTTCTTCCAGGGTGATGGAAACAGCGAAAGGGTTGGGCGAAGCCCGTCTTCGGCCTGGTCGGGCTCCGGGTAGGAATAGTCGAAATAGTTCAGCATTTCCTCGATCCGCACCGCATCGGGTGGCGGCATCGTACTGCCGCGCAGGTAGCGCCGGACGACGCTATAGGCAGCCGTATCCACTTCCATCGAGAAGGTGGAATACGGCGCGTCACCAACCAGTTTCACCTCGTTGCGACGGAATTCCGGATGTTGCCCGATAACGGGCGGTTCCGCCTGCGGGGCCAAGGAGGGTGAGGCCAAGGAGGATGAGGCCAGGGAAGTCGGGGCCGATGCGCTTTGATGCACCACGGATGCACTCTTCTGCTGCATCTGGCCTCCAGAGGCGACCGGGGCCGTCTCACAGGCCGACACAGCCAACAGAACGGCAAAGGCGACGAGCGGCGCGGTAACGGCCCCTATTCGGGCCAGGAATTGCGGTAAGGTCATGTTCAACTGTCTCCCAGAGTGTTGAGGCCGATCGGCCCGTCATCACGCGTGGGATTTGAACAGAATTGGGCACACCACCTCCCCGCGCGACCAGACAGTTACACGGAAAAAGGGCAGGAATTGGGCCCGATTGTGGCTACTTTGGGGCGGTAACGTCCCTAAGCGGCGTCCTTCGCCATCAAGGCGCGGTGGACGCGGGAGACCGGCGGGCGGCCGATGACGTCGGAAATAAAGCGTCCGGCCGCCATCACCTTGGTGAGGTCCACGCCCGTCTCTATGCCGCAGCCCTGCAGCATATAGAGCACGTCTTCGGTCGCGACATTCCCCGTCGCCCCCTTGGCATAGGGGCAGCCGCCAAGGCCGGCGACCGAGGCGTCGGCAACCGCGACACCCATTTCCAGGCAGGCATAGAGGTTGGCGAGCGCCTGACCATAGGTGTCATGAAAATGCACGCCAATCTCTTCGATCGGCACGTATTCCGCGACCGCCGCGATCATCCGGCGGGCCTCTTCCGGGGTACCGGTTCCGATCGTGTCGCCCAATGAAATCTCGTAGCACCCCATGGATTTCAATTCGCGCGAGACCTCCGCGACCACCGCGGGGTCTATGCGCCCTTCATACGGGCAGCCGAGCACGCAGGAGATATAGCCCCGCACCCTGAGGCCCGCCGCCAGGGCCTGCTCCGCCACGGGCCGGAAAGCATCCAGGCTTTCGGCGATCGATTTGTTGATGTTCTTCTTCGAGAAACTTTCCGAAGCCGCGCCGAAGATCGCGACCTCCTCCGCCCGCGCCGCCAGCGCGCCTTCCAACCCCTTCAGGTTCGGCGCCAGCACGGGATAGGAAATGTCGGCTTTGCGGTCGATCCGCGCCATCACGTCCGCCGAGTCCGCCATCTGCGGCACCCATTTCGGCGAAACGAAGGCGCCGGATTCGATCACCTTCAGGCCTGTTTCCGACAGCATGTCGATCAGGCGGACCTTTTGATCGGTCGAGACCGCGGCCTTTTCGTTCTGCAAGCCGTCCCGCGGACCGACCTCCACAATCTTGACGAAATCCGGCAGTGCCATCAGCCCTCTCCTACCCGTGTTAAACAGCGATCGTTATTCTTCGAAAGCGACCAGCGCGACACCTTCATCGACCTGCTCGCCTTCCTGGAAATGGACCTCCGCCAACACGCCGTCCACCGGTGCGGCAATGGTATGTTCCATCTTCATCGCTTCCAGGATCATCAGCGCCGCGCCGGCTTCCACCTTGTCACCTTTCTTGACGAAGACGGCCGTGACCTTGCCCGGCATGGGCGCGGTCAGCTTACCCGTGCCGCCATCGGTATCCCCCGCCCCGGCCATCGGGTCGTGCAGCAGGACGCGATGCGTCCGTTCCGGCAGGATGATCACGCGGTCCTGCCCAACCGCCGCTACCGTCGCGGTCAGACGCGCCCCGTCGATGACCGCATGCAGCCGGCCCTCCTCATCCAATTCCGCATCGGCCGTCACCGTTCCGGCGGGTGAGGAAATTTCGTATCCCCCACCGATGCTGTATTTACAGACGGTCGGATAGTCCCGGTCCCCTTGCTTGAAGACCAGATCCACATGGCTGATGTCGTTCAGGCGCCAGCCATGCAGAACCGACCAGGGAGAATACGGATCGCTTCCCGAGGCCGCCCGGCGTGCGGTTTCCACTTCCCGCAGCTTCAACTCGTTAAGGGCGGCGAGCGCAATGACCGTGGCGTCGGGGCCTTCTTCCACCGGCACAAGGCTGTCCCGGTTCCGGCCGATCAATCCGGTGTCGACACGGCCTGATGCGAATTCTTCATCCCGGCAGAGCGCGATCAGGAAGTCCCGGTTGCTGGTCAGCCCGGCGAGTTCGGTTTCCTCCAGCGCCCGGCGCAGGCGTTGCAGCGCGGCCCCCCGGTCCCGGTCCCAGGCAATCACCTTGGCGATCATCGGATCGTAATGGACGGAAACCGTATCCCCTTCGACGACTCCGGAATCGACGCGGACATGCGTGCCGGTTGCCGGCGTGCGGAACCGGGCCAGATTTCCGGTCGAAGGCAGGAAGTCGTTGGCCGGGTCCTCCGCATACAGCCGGGCTTCGAAAGCGTGGCCGGAGAGCGCGATTTCGTCCTGCCGCAATGGCAGGGGCGCGCCCGCGGCGACCCGCAGCTGCCATTCGACAAGATCCTGACCCGTCACCATTTCGGTTACCGGATGTTCGACCTGCAGCCTTGTGTTCATCTCCATGAAGAAGAACTCGCCGGGCGTGCCGTCCTCCCGCGATTCCACGATGAACTCGACCGTGCCCGCACCGACATAGCCGATCGCCTTCGCGGCCTCGGTCGCCGCGGCGCCCATCTCGGCGCGCAATTCTTCCGACATGAAGGGCGCCGGGCTTTCCTCAATCACCTTCTGATGCCGCCGCTGCAGGGAGCAGTCGCGTTCGAACAGATGCACCGCATTGCCCTGGCTGTCGGCGAAGACCTGTATTTCGATATGCCGGGGACGGGTGACGAACCGTTCCACCAGCACCTTGTCGTCGCCGAAGGAGGCCGCCGCCTCACGCCGGCAGGAGGCCAATGCGTCTGCGAACGCCGCCGGGTCCTCAACCAGACGCATCCCCTTGCCGCCACCGCCGGCGGAGGCCTTGATCAAAACCGGATAGCCGATCCGGTCGGCTTCCTTGGCCAGGAAACCGGCATCCTGTTCATCCCCGTGATAGCCGGGCACCAGGGGCACATTCGCCTTTTCCATGATCGTCTTCGCGCCCGACTTCGAGCCCATCGCATCGATGGCCGAGGCCGGCGGCCCGATGAAGGCGATCCCCGCCTCCTCAAGCGCGCGGGCGAAGCCTGCATTCTCGGACAGGAAACCATAGCCCGGATGCACCGCCTGGGCGCCGGTACGGCGGCAGGCTTCCAGGATCTTGTCCGTCACCAAATAGGACTCCCGCGCCGCAGGCGGGCCGATATGAACGGCCTCGTCCGCCAACAGCACATGCTGGGCAGCGGCATCCGCATCGGAATAGACGGCCACCGTCCGCACACCGAGCGCCTTGGCCGTGCGAATGACGCGGCAGGCAATCTCACCCCGGTTCGCGATCAGGATCTTGTCGAACATGCGCCTATCCTTTCGACGGGTCGGAAGACAGCCAGGCCGCCGGCCGCTTTTCCAGAAAGGCGGAAACGCCTTCCTTGCCTTCGGCCGATGCCCGCACCCGCGCGATACGCCGGGCCGTATCCTTATGCACGTCCCAGCTCCACGGCCGGTCGACGGCGAAAATCAGATCCTTGGATTCGGCGACCGCGTTCGGGCCATTGGCGCAAATCGCTTCCGCCAGCGCCTGGCCGCGCGCGTCGAGCGCATCCGCGTCGGCAACGACTTCATGGACAAGCCCGATGCGGTGCGCTTCCGCCGCATCGAAACGCTCGGCCGTCAGGAAATACCGGCGCGCCGCGCGCTGGCCGATCGCCGCGATCACATAGGGTGAAATCGCCGAGGGGATGATGCCGAGCTTCACCTCGGACAGACTGAACGAGGCACGTTCCGTGGCAATGGCGATGTCGCAGGCCGAGGCTAGGCCGACGCCGCCGCCGAAGGCCGCGCCCTGCACCAACCCGATCACCGGCTTGGGGCAGGTATTGATCATCTGCAACATGCCGGCCAGCGCTTCGGCATCCTTGATATTGGCGGCTTCGTCGTTCTCCGCCATGCGTTTCATCCAATTCAGATCCGCCCCGGCGGAAAAGCTCTTGCCTTCCGCGCGCAGGATCACAACGCGGGTTTCCGGGTCGCCCCCGACCAGCATGAAGGCGCCGGTCAGGCCTTCGATCAACTCATCGTCGAAGCAGTTATGCTTGTCCGGATTGGTCAGCACGATTTCCGTGACGGCCCCATCTGCATAATCCGCCTTCCTCACCCGGTATTTTCTTGATTGGTCGGTCATAACTCTTGCTGTTCCAAATTGAGCGAACCCGAGGGTCCGCGACGGTTACATGCGGAAAACGCTGAAGCGTGGATCGGGGATCGGGGCATTGAGCGCCGCCGACAGGGAAAGCCCGAGGACGTTCCGTGTCTCCTTCGGATCGATCACCCCGTCGTCCCAGACACGCGCCGAGGCATAATAGGGATGGCCCTGGTGTTCATACTGTTTGCGAACGGGGTCCATGAAGGCTTCCCGTTCCTCGGCGGTCCAGGTTTCGTCCTTGCGGGCCATGCCGTCCTCACGGACCGTGGCCAACACGTTGGCGGCCTGCTCGCCGCCCATTACCGAAATTCGGGCATTCGGCCACATATAGAGCATCCGAGGCGAATAGGCCCGGCCGCACATGCCGTAATTCCCTGCTCCGAAGGAACCGCCGATGATGACCGTGAATTTCGGCACTTGGGTGGTCGCAACCGCCGTCACCAGCTTGGCGCCGTCCTTGGCGATGCCGCCCGCCTCGTATTTCCGGCCGACCATGAAGCCGGTGATGTTCTGAAGGAAGACCAGGGGAATTTTCCGCTGCGAGCAGAGCTCGACAAAATGCGCGCCCTTCAACGAAGACTCGGAAAACAGGATGCCGTTATTCGCAACGATGCCGACCGGGTAGCCCCAGATATGCGCGAAGCCGCAGACCAGGGTGGTTCCGTAAAGATGTTTGAATTCATCGAATTCCGACCCGTCGACGATCCGCGCGATGACTTCCCGAACGTCGTAAGGTTTGCGCGCATCCGCCGGAATGACGTTGTAGATTTCCGCCGGGTCGTAGGCCGGTGCAACAGGCGCCTTCAGGTTGACCTGCGCGGGTTTCTTCCGGTTCAGGTTGGCGACGATCTGCCGGACGATGGCCAGCGCATGATGATCGTTTTCAGCATAGTGATCGGTGACGCCGGAAATGCGTGAATGCGTGTCCGCCCCGCCCAGATCCTCGGCCGAGACGACCTCACCGGTTGCCGCCTTCACCAGCGGCGGGCCGCCCAGGAAGATCGTCCCCTGGTTCCGCACGATGATGCTTTCATCCGACATGGCGGGCACATAGGCCCCCCCCGCAGTGCACGACCCCATGACCGCGGCGATCTGGGGGATGCCCTTCGCGGACATATTCGCCTGGCTGTAGAATATCCGGCCGAAATGATCCCGATCCGGGAAGACCTCGTCCTGGTTCGGCAGATTGGCCCCGCCGGAATCCACCAGATAGATACAAGGGAGATGGTTCTGTTCGGCGATTTCCAGCGCCCGGACATGCTTTTTTACGGTTATCGGGTAATAGGTGCCGCCTTTCACCGTGGCATCGTTGACGACGATCAGGCATTCCTGGCCGGACACCCTGCCGATCCCGGTAATGACTCCGCCGCCCGGCACGTCATCGTCATAGACCTCATGCGCCGCCAGCTGAGAGAATTCGAGAAACGGCGCGCCCGGGTCCAGCAGGGTGCGCACACGGTCCCGGGGCAACAGCTTGCCGCGCCCGACATGCCTTTCGCGCGCGCGTTCGCCGCCGCCCATTTTGATTTTCGCGACCTTGTCCTCAAGGTCCTCAATCAAGCCCGTCATCGCGGCGGCATTGGCCTTGGCCTCGTCACCGCGCAGGTTCAAATTCGTCTTCAGGACTGCCACGGTATTTCCTCACCAGCCGCCGGTTTCGATCCAGCGTTCCAAATCGGGAATGTGATCGACGCCCCAGAACGGTTCGTCGCCATGGAAGAACATCGGCGTTCCGAACACGCCACGTTCCAGACCGCGCTCGACTTCGTCCCGCAGACGGTCCTTGATCGCCTGATCCTGCATCCCGGCCAGAACGGCATCGCGATCGATACCGACGCCGGCCGCCAAATCCGCGACCGTTTCCGGATCGGAATAGTCCTTGTCTTCCGCAAAGGCATGGCGAAAGACCGCGTGGACCAAGGCCGGCAGTTTGTCCGGCGCATTGCCTTCCGCCCAATAGACCGCGCGCGAGGCCGGGACGGTCTTCAAGCTCATCACATCGGGCAGAATGAAGGGAATGCCATGCTTGCGGGCCGTGCGCTCCATATCCCGCTTGGAGTAGTCCCCTTTCAGGGGCGCGTGCAGCAGCGGCTTGGAGCCGACCGCCTTGAAGGCGGCGCCGATCAGGAACGGCCGCCACAAAATCTCCACGCCCTGGCGCGCCGCCGCCGCTTCGATCAGCTCCGACCCGATATAGGCGAAGGGGCTGGAAAAATCGAAATAGAACTCAATCGGTTGCTTACTCATACATCCTCCCAAATACCGTTGGCCGGCTTAAACCAGTTGCACAAAATCGTCCTCTCCCGGCACATCCGCCAGCAAGTGCCCGTTATCCAAATCGAACCACCATGAGTGCAATTCAATCTGACCGTTATCCACCTTCTCCTTAAGCCAGGGGAAGGTCAGCAGGTTCTGCGTTGAGTAACGGACGGCCGCCTGTTCATGACGGCAGGGCGGGTCGGACAATGGAATACTGCCGACCGCCTGATCCGCCATGGACACCCATGGGCCGATGAACTCACGGTCCTGGACGACGCCGTCTTCCATGGTTTTCAGGGCCCGGATACCGCCGCAATAGGCATGCCCCAGAACCACGACATGTTCGACTTCAAGGTCGCGGATGGCGAATTCCAACGCCGCACTGACCCCGTGGAAATCAGCGTTCGGCTTATAGGGCGGAACGAGCGCCGCGACGACGCGAACAACGAACAATTCCCCGGGCGTGGCCGAGAACAGAATAGCCGGGTCGACACGGGAGTCGGAACACGCGATCAACAGTACCTTGGGGCTCTGCCCCTCGCGCGCCAATTTGGCCAATAAACTGCTCGCCTGCTTTTCATAGTTGATCGCGCGAAACCCCTTGAATCCCGCGATCAGCGCGTTGATCGGGCTCTTGTCCACTGTTGATCCCACTGTCTCTCCAATCCCCACACATAAAGTTCGTATTGTTCGCGCGCGTTAAGCCGCCAATGACCGGGCAATGACCAGTTTCTGAATGTCGCTGGTGCCTTCGTAGATCCGCGTGACGCGTACATCCCGGTAGATCTGTTCGATGGGATAGTCGTTCAGGTAACCCACGCCGCCCAGGGTTTGCAGGGCATCGGAAACGACCAGTTCCGCCGTGTCCGAGGCCAGCAGCTTCGCCATCGACGCCTCGGTCAGGCAGGGTTTGCCGGCATCCCGCAAGGCCGCCGCGTGCAAAACCATTTGGCGCGCCGCGGCAAGCTTGGTCGCCGCCTCGGCCAACCGAAAGCCGACGGCCTGATGTTCGATAATCGGCTTGCCCATGCTGATCCGGTCCTTGGCGTAGGCAATCGCATGATCCAGCGCCGCCTGGGCCATACCGACCGCCTGGGACCCAATGCCGATACGCCCCCCTTCAAGGTTCGACAGGGCGATCTTATAGCCCTGCCCTTCCTCGCCCAGCATCAGATCCGGGGTCAATTCCATATCCTCGAAGACGATCTGGCAGGTATCGGACGCATTCTGGCCCAGCTTGTTCTCAACGCTGGCCACCGTGTAACCGGCCGTGTCGGTCGGCACGATGAAGGCGGTGATCCCCTTCTTCCCCGCATCTGGGTCGGTGACGGCGAAGACGATCGCGACCTTGGCATTGCTGCCCGAGGTGATGAATTGCTTGGCCCCGTTCAGCACCCATTTATTGCCGCTTTTCTTCGCCCGCGTTCGGATTGCCGAAGCGTCCGAGCCCGCATGCGGTTCGGTCAGGCAGAAGGCGCCGATGCTTTCTCCACGCGCCATGGGCGGGACGAAACGCTGCTTCTGTTCCTCCGTGCCGTAGCGCAGGATCGGCATGTAACCGACGGAGTTATGGACGCTCATGATGGTCGAGCAGGAACCGTCGCCCCAGGCGATCTGTTCCAGCGCCGATGCATAGGAAACCGTATCCGTGCCCGCCCCGTCATATTCCACCGGCGCCAGCATGCCCATCAGGCCGAGCTCCCCCATTTTCGCCAGGGCCTCGGCGGGGAATTTGTGCTCCTTGTCCCATGTCGGGGAATTCGGCTGCAACTCGTTGGCGGCGAAGTCGCGCGCCATGTCGGTGATCATCTGTTGTTCTTCAGTGAGCAACATAGAAGCTCTCTCCCGTTAAGACCGGCTTTGCACCGTTGTTGCCTGGGTCCTCACCAAGGAAACGATTTTCCGTCGTAATTGAAAAACCCGCCGGATTGGTCATCTGTCAGGTTATCGACGACCTTCTTCATGCCGCCGGCGCTGGTTGCCGTATCGATATCCGCCGACGGTCCGCCCATATCGGTTCTCACCCAGCCGGGATGCAGCATGACCGTCTTCACGCCCGTTTCGCGCAGATCGTTCGCCAGAATAGCGGCCGCCATGTTCAGCGCCGTCTTGGAGGAACGATAGGCGTAGGCATTCGCCGAGCCGCCGAGATCACCGATCGATCCCATCTTGCTGGACGTGAAGGCCATGGTCTTTTTCTTGGAAGCAGCGACATTCGCCGCGAAGGCATTGGCGATGCGAAGCGGCGCGATGGTATTGACCGCGAAGGTTTCGGACCATAGATCCGCGGCGGTTCCCGCCAGATCCATGCCCTTGTCCAGGTAAACACCGGCATTGTTCCACAGAACATCGACCGGCATATCGCCCAATGTGTCTTTCAGGGCCATGATGCTGTCTTCGGACGTAACCTCCAACGGCAAAACCCGGTCGGCGCCGATATCGCCCACTTTATCCGGGTTCCGACAAGCCGCTATGACCGTCCATCCATCCTGTTTGTATTGGTTGAGAAGTTCCCGGCCGATTCCCCGGCTTGCTCCGGTCAACAGCAGTGTCGGCATTTTCGTCTCCCTGCTTTCGGTCGCTTTACGCGCGCCTTCCAATCTTCTCGAAGGCCTTCACCGTCATTTTCAGCCGGCCCGCAGCCGGCAATCCGTAACCGGACGTCTTTGCACACGGCCAGCCCTTTTAACTTGGCCAATATGCGCCTGAACGCAGCCGCGTCCAAACCGTTTCACGGATTTCCCATATCCAAATCGCGGCACGGCAATACAGCTAGGCATAGTTTACGTTTACGTAAAGGTCAATATTTCCTCCGCCCTCGACAAGCCGATAACCCAGTCGGGACGCCGCTGGAAAAAGCCTAATCCAGAATTTCGAAATGCACTTCGACGGGATTGCCGTCATTGACCGGAATGATGTCCTGCGGACAGGCGGACATTGCTACGATACAGTCCATCTGAGCCCGTAGAAGAACATGGTCTCCTGGCTTTGAAACCGGTGCTTCCCAACTGGTGGCGCCGCCATCCGCCACGGGAATATTCATCCACATATTCAACGGCGCCGGCGTTTCCGGCGCGGTCAAACCCAGTTCCTTCATGCCGATGGCAAGATTGTCGGTGCAATTCTCGTGATAGTCGGTGCAGCCGAGAAGCCGATAGCGATGAACGTCGCAAGCCGCCATCAAGGTATCATGAATACCAGGCGAGGTGTCTTCCTCCATCACCAGGATCGGACGCCGCTGATTGGTATAGAGACTGTCCCCCTGCTTCGGGAAAATCGTCCCCAGCATCGCCCGCAAATGTTCCATCGACATGAACTCGTTCAGGTCGTCGGCATTGAACGCCCAGGTATCGACAACCTGATGGCCATGCGTGTTGATCATCTTCAGGGCCTGGCCCTTCTTCAACCGCGCCGCCTTGCCCCCGCGTGCCGGAATTTCAATCAGATCGCCCATGCCTACCCCCTCTTGTGAATGGAAATCCATATACAGAGGAGAATATTGGGCCTTCGATCAGCCTTGCGCCAGTAGATGGCCGACAATTTCCCGCCATTCTTGCTGCAGTGCACCAGAATGGGCGGCCTGACCGGCGCGCCGGTACCAGTAACCCGCGTTACCCAGGTCGCCTTCCACACGGTGAAGATAGGCATGCACCCAGGAACCGTTCGAATCGGAGGCATCCTGCGCGCAGGAATGCGCCTTTTCCCAATCGCCTTTTCCATCCCACCACAGGGCCTGCAACGGCAGGGACAGTCCGGCGGGCGGCGCATCGTCTTTCGTCGTTTGCAGAAACTCGTCCAGCGTCATCGGTCCCTCCCCCGTCGGTTTTATCGGGCCAGCCGGAAAGCCGGCAAATGGGCCGACACCCCATCGATTGGAATTGGCGGCAGACCGAACGCGTTCAAACCGCGGAAGCCGAGCACACCGATCAAATCCGGCGCGGAGAACAATGCGGAAACCTGGGCGAAGGGATCGCCGCCTTCCAGCACCTGCTCCAACCTTTCAACCGGAGTCGGTTCATGCGGCAGGATCACGATTTCCGCCTCCGCGGAGCGGTCGAAACCCGCCATTTCCTTGGCTTGTGCGACCGCTTCCAGCAAGCCGCCGAACCCGTCGATCAGCCCCACTTTCAGGGCATCGCGGCCGGTCCATATCCGGCCCCGCGCCGCCGCGTCCAAGGACGCCGGGGACAGACCGCGCGCCTCGGCAACCTTGCGGGTGAAATCCTCATAGACGAAATCGACGCCGGCGCGGAACCGCTCACGCTCGCTCTTGGAAAATTCGGAAATGCCGCTCCAGATTGCCGCGTTTCGGCCGACACGCACCCGTTCCCATCGAACGCCCAATTTTTCCCATAGGCCCATGGTCGCGAATTTGCCGGAATAGACACCGATCGACCCGGTAATCGTGCCCGGCTGGGCCAGAACCTTGTCGGCCTGCATGGAGACGAAATAGCCCCCGCTTGCCGCCACGGAGCCCATCACGGCGATGACCGGTTTGCCCGCGTCGCGCAGTTTTGCGACTTCGCGCCAAACCGCATCCGATGGACCGTAAGCCCCGCCGGGACTGTCGACCCTGAACACGACGGCGTCGATGCTGTCGTCCTCCCGCGCATCGGCCAGGGCGTCCGCCACATCATAGGGTGAGAAACCACGCGCGCCGAACAAGGCGTTTCCGCCCGGCTGGTCCGGCATGATCGCACCCTCGCCATAAACAAGCGCAATCCGCGGCGCGTCCGGCGGCAAATCCAGTTCCGCGGCGACGGCCATGTTATAGAGTGCCGGCGATACGGAATCCGAATCCGGCCCCAGGCGGTCATCCAGGAACGCCTCGACCTCATCCCAGTAGGCAAGCTTATCGACGAGGCCCATCGCCAAAGCTTCTTTGGCCAAATAGGGGCCGCCGTCGAACAGCACTTCGATGGAACTGGCAGGCGCGAGCCGCCCGTCCTCGACATAGCCCGTGCGGAGCTGGTCGGTCCAACTGCCGAGCATCGTGCGGAAAGACTCCCGGATCGCGGGCGTCATCCCGATTTCGACGAAGGGATCGATCCCCCCCTTGTATTCATGGCGTTGTTCGAATTGCGGGGAGACGCCGACTTTCTCGAAGGCGCCGCGGAAGAACGGGGTTTCCAGCGCAAGACCGGCGACACCGACGCCGCCGGACGGTTGCAGCCACAACTCCTCGAAGGCGCCCGCCAGCAGGTAATCGACCGTGCCGTTCCAGACCGAGCCCAGATCCTCCGCATAGGCGAGGGTGAATTTACCGGATGCGCGAAAGGCCCTGATGGCGTCCGCAAGTTCCTGGGCCTGCGCCATGCTGATCGGCGCGCCGCCCATCACGGCGACCACACCTTTGATACGGTCGTCCGTGCGCGCACGGTCCAGGGCGGCCACCATATCGATCATGGTGAGGCCGGCGGTCTTGCCGAAAAGGGTTTGGACCGGTTTTTCGACGACCGGCTGGTTAAGGTCCAGCCACAGAACCGCGCGTTCCGGTACGGTCGGCTGCCGCGGGCTCTGCGTCACCAGAAAGACGACGCCCGCAATCACCGACGCCATTGTCAGGAAGCCGATGCCGGCCAAAAGCCACATGAAAAAACGGCCTATCGCCCGCATAGCAAATCCTTTTCCTTCGGCCCGTCCACCTGAGCCTTTATCGCCGGAACTATTATAGGAAGAACCCCTGATATCGTGACGATTACGCCGCCATCAAGGCATCGGCCCTGGCTTGCGCCTGCGCCGCGGCGGCGGCATTGCTTTCCGATGCCTCCAAATTGGCGAGGCGCGACCAGTTCCAGCGCGAGTCCGGCCGGTTCTCCAAGCGTTCGGACAGGACATGCCGCGCTTCAGCATGCCGCCCCGCGGACAGGGCCGCACGGACCAGCAACCGGTCGAAGAAATCCCGCTGCGCATGACTGCCGCCCAACAGGCGAATCCTCTCCCTTACGGGATACAATTTGTCGACCGCATGGCCGGGTTTGCCGGCATCGATCGCCAGAAAGGCATCCGCAACGGCCAGACCGACTTCCTTGGTGATCCGGGCCTGCGTCTCATGCTTATGGGAATATCGTTCCATCGATTTCCGCATCGCTTCCGCCTTGTCACGGTCGCCCGCATTCAACAACGCCGCCAAGAAATGGGCGTCCGCGAAGGCCAGCTTGTGTTCCTCGGTCCGCGCGGCGGACATATCGGCCAGGACGCGCCAGCGGTCGCCGACATCGACGCCCTCTTCCTGCAGCCGCCAAAGCAGAGCCACCCCGTTCGAAATATCCAGATAATCGCTGGCAATCTCGGTCCAGACCTTCGCGTCATAATGCGCCAGGCAATCCCCGTACCGGCCGAGATCCAACATGAAGAGGGCCCGGTGCCATTGCGCATGATGCTTGAAATTGTGGATCTTGCCCCAATGCGGTTCCAGCCCCGCCAGAAAGGCCTCGCCTTCCGCCGAACGGCATTGCATTTCAAGGACATGGGCGGTGGCGTGCGCGCCCCAGGCATCCGCCGGATTGATCTCGACCGACCGTCTGCCGATGACTTCCGCCTTGTCGTAGACCCCCGACTCCTCCAGCGCGAAAGCATAGGAACCGAGGATGAAGCCAAAGCCCGGCAGGTCTTCGTTCCAGGCGAACATGACACGCGCCAGACTGTTCCGCATTGCCGGTCCGTCGCCCAGATAGAACTGGCAATATTGCACCAGCTTCGTGGCCATGACGTCCAGGGGATGGTTTAGCAGAATGCCTTCCCACGCGGCGATGGCCGCTTCCATATCGCCGCGGATCCAGGCGGAGAGCGCATCGATATGCCGGGCTTCCTGCGGTGTGACGGAACCCTCCTCGGCAATACGCTCCGCGTCGGCCAGGGCCGCCACGGCCATTGCCTCCATCTTGTCGGCGGCGAAGAACTTGCCGAAATAACCTTTCAGCACATGGGCCATCGGCATTGCCGGGTCCAAACCGAAGGTATCTTTCAGACTGTCCCCGGTCTCAACGCTCATCCCCAGATAGTTCAGGATCGTTTTCTGCAGCCCGGCAACAGCGTCCGCCGAGGCGGCCGTCCAGTCATTGCCCCATCCATCCGTATAGGTCGTCATGGTTTTCCCTTGCTCCCGGTCAAATCGGCCCTATCGGTCCATGCCGTGGTAAACCGCATTCGGCATCATCTCCACACCATGCGCCATCCGGTTCGTATAATTGAAGAAGGACGCGGTTTCCGTGATATCCCAAATCGCCGAATCGTCAAAACCGGCTTCACGCAGGGCCGCGCGGTCCGCATCCCCGATGTCGTTCGGGGCAGCCGTCAGCTTCCAGGCGTAATCCAGCATGACACGTTGGCGCGGCTCAAGCGGTGCAGTGCGGTAATTCAAGGCGATATGCTCGCCCAGTACCGGGTCGCCGGACAGGGCGCGCACCTGCTGGCCATGCGCGACGAGGCAATAGAAGCAGCGGTTGCAGGAAGAAACCGTAACGGCGATCATTTCGCGCTCCAACTTGGTCAGCGGACTGTCATCGCTCAACATGATTTCGTTATACATGTCGATGAAGCGGCGAAGCCGATTCGGTTTGAACGCGTAGCTGCGCAGCACGTTCGGCACGAGGCCGAGCTTTTCCTCGCAGATCTTGAAATACTTCTGCAAATCCGCATCCAGCTCGGCTGGCGCCGGCACCGGCATGGCGGAAATCCTATCGTCGCTCATGTTTCCTCCTAGATGTATATCGCAGGCGCGAACGGCCCATCGGTCTTCGGCGATACCATGCGGCAAGGACGGGCCGCTGTCATTCGCAGACGACCCGTCCCGCCCCCTGAATCCCTGCTACGGGTCGTCGCACCGCCGGCTTGACTTCGATGTTTTCCGATCCATTTCGAAACAATTAAGTTGACTCTGGGTGCTTTTGTGCATCGCAGCATTTTATCTTTTCCCGATTTTTTGTTTTAAGTTTTCAAGCTGCATTATGGAATATCATTTGGAAGTATTATGGTAAGTATAGACTAGTATATAACCAAGTATTTCAATGAAAGTAAGTAACCGTTCCGGCACTTTAGAAACCCCTGATTATCAAGTTTTTTCTGAAACTAATTGACACTCCCAGTTATTTCTTTGACGCTTCCCGCTTCGCTGTAACACAAGGGGTAGCGTCGTTATGAAAAGGCTTATTCAGGGTGCCGTGTTGGCATCCTCAATCATCGCAAGCAGCTTTACCGCACTTGCACAAACAGACGGCGGAACGCTGGTCTATCTGGCTCAACCGGAACCGCCCACCTTGGCTTCCTACGTCTCCACATCCGGGCCGATCGGTCTGGTCGCACCGAAGATCTATGAAGGACTCTTCGACTACGACACCGAAGGGAAGATGATCCCGGTCCTGGCGAAAAGCGTCGATGTCAGCGCCGACGGCAAGACCGTCACCTTCATGCTTCAGGACGGCGTCGTCTGGCACGACGGAACGCCCTTCACCTCCGCTGACGTCAAATTCAGTGTGATGGAAGTGCTGTCGAAGGTTCACCCGCGCGGACCGAACTCGTTCCGTGAAGTGGAAAGCATCGACACGCCGGACGATACGACAGCCGTGTTCCACCTTAAGAACCCGGCGCCCTACATGCTGCGCGCGCTTTCGGGATATGAATCGCCGATCGTTCCGAAGCACCTTCTGGAAGGCACCGACATCAAGAGCGCCGATCTGGCCAACAACCCGGTCGGTACCGGTCCCTTCAAGTTCACGGAATGGAAGAAGGGCCAGTATATCCGCCTCGACAAGAACGAGGACTATTGGAAAGAAGGCCTGCCGCATGTGGAGCGTGTCGTCGCCCGCTTCATCCCGGATGCATCCACCCGGACCGCCGCCATGGAAAACGGCGAAGTTCTCTATACCGGCTATAACGGTATTCCGAACATCGACGCCGTCCGCTTGCGGGATCGTGACGATATCAGCGTGACCACCGACGGTTATTCGATGATCAACCCGATGGCCCTGCTGGAATTCAACACCAAGGAAGGCCCGTTCACCGATCCGGTCGTCCGCCGTGCGATTTCCAATGCCGTCGACCGTCAGTTCATGATCGACACGATCTTCTTCGGTTACGGAAAGCCGGCCTCCAGCGCCCTTTCCAGCAGCTTCGCCGCAACGGACCTGTACAAGCCGATGCCGAATTATCCGGCGAAGGGTGACGTGGAAGCCGCCAAGAAGATGCTCGACGACGCCGGCTACAAGCCGGATGGCGACGGCGTTCGCATGAAGGCGATCCTGGATGTCATTCCCTACGGTGAAGACTGGCGCCGTGCCGGGGAATACCTGAAGCAGGCCCTGGGCGATATCGGCATCCAGATCGAACTGCGCTATGAAGACGTTCCGACCTGGCTGAAGCGTGTGTATCACAACTACGACTTCGTCATGAACCTGAACTACTTCTACCAGCTGCCCGATCCGGTTCTGGGCGTCCACCGTCACTACGGCACGGACCAGATCCGCCAGGGTACGCATTTCGTGAACTCCTCGCGCTACAGCAACCCGAAGCTCGACGCGCTTCTGGATGCCGGTGCGAAAGAGCCGGATGCAGCCAAGCGTTCCGCGATTTACGAGGACGTGCAGGAGATCCTGGCAGAAGACATGCCGGTCGTGAACCTGTTCGAAATGCAGTTCCTGACGGTCTACAACACGAAGCTTAAGGGTGTGTACGGCTCTGCAATGGGTCCCTACGGCTCTTTCGCCGAAGGTTGGCTTGAAGAGTAATCTTTACGGATTGAAGGGGGGCGCCGCGTTTCGGCACGGCGCCCCCTCACCCGCCTACCGGTACTATGACGTGTTCACGATAACGATAATCCGTGCCTGACTGGGGCCTGAACGGGGCTGTTTCTCAATTATGAACCGATCCACGAAAATTCTGCGCTATGTGCTTCGGCGCCTTATGCAAGGCATACCGATCATCATCGCGATCATCGTATTGAATTTCTTCCTTTTGAATATGGCGGAAGGCGACGCGGTCGACGTGTTGGCCGGGGAAGCCGGATCCGCGACGCCGGAATACATGGCGGAGCTTCGGGCCAAGTTCGGCCTGGATCAGCCCCTGCCGGTGCAGTTGATGGTCTATTTGAAGAACGTCGCTTTGCTGGACCTGGGCTATTCCTTCCGGCACGACATGCCGGTCGCCCAGCTGATCCTGGACCGCTTCTGGCCGACCCTGCTGCTGATGACCTGCACGATCCTGACGGCCGTCGGTTTCGGCATTCTGCTGGGCCTGCTGGCGGCCATCAATCTCAACACCTGGAAAGACACGGCAATTTCGATCTTCGCGCTGATTACCTACGCGACGCCGCTGTTCTGGGTGGGGTTGATGATGATCGTGGTGTTTTCGATCAATCTGGGCTGGTTCCCGACCAGCGGGATGGAGAATATCGCGGCCTTCCATGAAGGCTGGGACCGCGTCTGGGATATCGCCCATCACTTGGTTCTGCCGACCATCACGCTCTCGCTTTTCTACCTTGCGCTTTATACACGGATGATGCGGGCCTCGATGCTCGAACAGTACGGTCAGGACTATGTCGTGACCGCCAAGGCCAAGGGCCTGACCGAACGCCGCATCACCTTCGTCCACGTCCTGCGCAATGCATTGCTGCCCGTCGTCACCATGGCGGGCGTTCAGGTCGGCGCGCTGATCGGCGGGTCGGTCATCGTTGAATCGGTCTTCGCCTGGCCGGGGCTCGGCATGTTGGCCTTCGAGTCCCTGTTCGCGCGGGACCTCAATCTGCTGCTGGGGATTTTCATGATTTCATCCGTCCTGGTCGTCGTCGTGAATCTGATCGTGGACGTGATCTATAGCTTCCTCGATCCGCGCATTGAGGTGGCATGATGAGCTTCTGGAAACGATTTGCCCGTAACCGCCAGGCCGTTCTCGGCATGATCATCCTGGCGCTCGTCATCCTGATGGCGATCTTCGCAAGCGCCTTCTATCCGGACGACCCGTTCCGCCTTGCCGGCAAGCCTTTGTCGCCGCCGGGCACCAGCGGTTTCCTGCTGGGCAGCGACTCGCTTGGCCGCGACGTCGCCTCGGGCATTGCCCATGGCGCAAAGACATCGATCATGATCGGCCTCGTCGCGACCGTTGCCGCCGTCTTCATCGGCGTCATTTTCGGGGCCTTGTCAGGCTATTACGGCGGCAAGATCGACGACGGTTTGATGCGCGTCACCGAGATGTTCCAGACGATCCCCTCCTTTGTCTTCGCCATCCTGCTGGTCGCGATCATGAAACCGTCGATCGAAAGTATCGTCATCGCCATCACGGTCGTTTCCTGGCCGGGCGTGGCGCGTCTTGTGCGCGGCGAATTCCTTGCCCTGAAGAACCGGGAATTCGTTCAGGCCTGCCACACATTGGGCATGGGCGACATTCAGATCATGCTGCGGGAAATCCTGCCGAATTGCGTCAGCCCGATCATCGTCGTCGGTTCCCTTATGGTCGCGACCGCGATCCTGATCGAAAGCGGTCTGGCCTTCCTCGGCCTCGGCGATCCGAACATCATGAGCTGGGGTTTCCAGATCGGCGCGGGCCGCACGATGCTGCGGTCGGCCTGGTGGGTCTGCACCTTCCCGGGCATCGCGATCCTGGTCACCGTCCTTGCCATCAACCTTGTCGGTGAAGGCCTGAACGACGCCTTGAACCCGCGCCTGAGGGAACGCCAATGAGCGATACCGCGAGCAACAAACTACTCGATATCCAGAACCTTTCGATCCTGTTGCCGGACGGTGCGGACCGCCGCTATGCAGTGGAGGATATCTCGATCGACCTCAGCCCCGGCGAAACGCTTTGCATCGTGGGCGAAAGCGGGTCCGGCAAATCCCTGACCGCGCGTGCGGTGATGGGATTGCTGCCCGGCCCGAAAGTGCGGGTCGGCGAAGGCGCGATCAATTTCCTGGGTGAAGACACCACGAAGGTCACGCCGGAACGGCTGCGCGACATTCGCGGCAACGAGATATCGATGATTTTTCAGGAGCCGATGACGGCGCTGAACCCGGTCATGCGGATCGGCGATCAGATCGATGAGATCTTTCGCTTCCATGTCAGCATGTCCGCCAAGGAACGCGCCGCGCGGGCACTGCAATTGCTGACCGACGTGAACCTGCCGGACCCGGCGGGCATCATGCGCGCCTACCCGCACGAATTGTCCGGCGGCCAGCGTCAGCGGGCGATGATCGCCATGGCCCTGGCCCTCGAACCGAAGATCCTGATCGCTGACGAGCCGACGACGGCGTTGGACGTGACGACACAGGCGCAGATTCTGAAACTGATCAAGGACCTGCAGCAACAGCATCACACCGGCGTTCTGTTCATCACCCATGATTTCGGTGTGGTGGCGGATATCGCGGACCGCGTGGCCGTGATGCAATACGGCAAACTGGTCGAAATGGGCACGGTCCATGAAGTCCTGAACGCGCCGCAGCACCCCTATACCAAGGGCTTGATCGCCGCTATTCCCAAACTGAAACCCCGCGCCGCGCGGGAGCAATCCAAGGAAAGTGTTTTGTCGGCGCATGGCGTCCGCAAGACCTTCGGCAGCACCGGCGGTTTCAGCTTTTTCGGTAAAAAGGACCGCGTCGTACATGCGGTCAACGATGTCAGCATCGAAGTCCGTCGCGGCGAAACACTTGGCATCGTGGGCGAAAGCGGGTCCGGAAAATCGACCATGGCGCGTTGCCTTATCCGGCTGATGGATATCGACGATGGCGAAATCTATGTCGGCGACCAGGAAATTTCCAAACTGGACCGCAAGCATATGCGCCCGCATCGGCGTCGGTTGCAGATGGTCTTTCAGGACCCCTTCGCCTCGCTGAACCCCCGCATCCGCGTCGGGCAGATTATCGCCCAAGGTCCGATTCTGCAGGGTGTGACCAAGGAGGAAGCGTACAAACGCGCGAAGGATCTGATATCCATCGTCGGGCTTGAGGAAAGCGCCTTCGACCGTTTCCCGCACGAATTTTCCGGCGGCCAGCGTCAGCGTATCGGCATCGCCCGCGCGCTGGCCTTGGAACCGGATATCCTGATCGCGGATGAACCGGTTTCCGCGCTCGACGTGTCGATCCAGGCGCAGATCCTGGAACTGCTGGACAAGATCCGCAAACAGATGAACCTTTCTATGGTGTTCATCACCCATGACCTGCGCGTTGCCGCACAGGTTTGCGACCGCGTCGCGGTGATGCAATACGGCAAGGTGGTTGAAATCGGGCCGACCGCCGAATTGTTCGGCGACCCGCAGCACGACTATACCAAGGCGCTTCTGGCCGCCATTCCGGGCAAGGACTGGCAGACGGAGGAAGTCGCCTGACATAACCGAACAAGACCATAACCGAAGAAGAAACGCCGGGGGGATCGAATGCCACAGGTAAAACCACTATCGCCACTGGACACGATCGCCGGTATCGCCATGGCCTATCGGGCCGGGTCGCTCCGCCCCAGTACGGCGACACGCCGGTATCTGGACCGTATCGCCAAACACGATCCCGCCGTCGGCGCCTATCAGGCGGTCTGGGCGGAAAAGGCCATGCAGGCGGCCGAAGCGGCCGACAAGGCGTTTGCCGCCGGCAGCGTGATCGGTCCGTTCCACGGCATTCCTTTCGGGCTGAAGGACATCTTCGACGTGGAAGGCACGGTCACGACCTGCGGGTCGAAGGCGATGGCGGACCGCGTTTCCCCCGGAACGGGCACGATGGTGAAACGTCTGCTCGGCGCGGGCGGCATCATCCTCGGCAAGACCAAGACCGTCGAATGCGCCTTCGGCGGCTGGGGCACGAACCAATTGATGGGGACGCCCTATAACCCCTGGGACATGGACGTGCACAGGGTGCCGGGTGGGTCCTCCTCCGGGTCCGCCGCGGCGGTTTCCAGCGGCCTTGCCGCCTGCGCCATCGGCAGCGACACCGGCGGATCCGTGCGCGTTCCCGCCGCGTTCTGCGGCATCGTCGGGTTGAAAGTCACCTCCAACCAATTGCCGTTGGACGGCATCATGCCGCTTTCCCAAACCCTCGACACGCCGGGCCCGATCGTTCAGACTGTGCGCGACGCCGTCATTCTTTACGAAGTCATGCTGGGCCGCGAAGGCTGGGCCATGGAACAGGCATCGGCCGATGGGAAGGGCCTCTACGGCCAGTTGGATAAAGGTGTAAGGGGCCTGACGCTGGGCGTGATGAATGCCGCCGAACGGGCCGTCTGCACGCCGGAGATGCTGGAAGCCTATGATATGGCGGCCGACCGCCTGAAAGCCTTGGGCGCTGAGATCAAGGTCTTCGATGCCCCCTTCGGCTATGCCGATCTGGCGGCCATGAACGGCATGATCATCGCGGTCGAGGGCTACCAGAACCACGGTGCCTATTACGACGACCCTGCCGCCCCGATGGACGAGGATGTCCGGGCCCGGATGATGGGCGGCAAGTCGTTGGCCGCCTGGGAATATGTCCGCAGCCTTGAGAAGCGGAAGGAAATGAAGGTGCGGTTCGCGCATGCGATGAATGGCTTCGACGCCCTGCTGACGCCCGGTACGCCGGACGTCGCCTGCCCGGTCGAAGACGCCGACCAGACCACGACGCCGGGTTACTTCTCCCGCCCGTTCAACTTCCTGGAAATGTGCGGCATGACCTTACCGATCTCGCTCGACCCGCAGGGATTGCCGACCAGTATGCAGGTCGTCGGCCGCGGCGATGACGAAGCCATGGTAGTTCGCATCGCCGCCGCCCTGGAACAGGATCTGCCACCGATCGGCCGGCCGAATTTCAGCTAGCCGACCGATGCTCTAGGCGAACAGGATCAAAGCGGCACTGATGGCGACGAGCACGCCCATCAGCCCGCTGAATATCCGCCCGCCATTCGTCGGCGACAAAAGCCGACGGATGGTCTGGCCGCCGATGACCCAGACGAAATTGCTCGGCGGCCCGACAAGCGTGAACACCGCGCACATGGCGAGGGTCCGTGGGATCGTATCCTCGGCGACCCCGGCATAGGCCCCGGCGGTCGCGACGGCCATCGCCCAGGCCTTCGGGTTGATCCATTGGAACAAGGCCGCCTCATAGATCCTGAACGGCCGCGCCTTTGCTTCAACCGTCCCTTCTTCTTCCGACGCCGGCGGGGACAGAAGCGGTGAGAGGAATTGCCAGGCAAGCCAGAACATCCAGGCCGCCCCGACATAACGCACGACATCCAGGGCCCAGGGAAAGGCCTCCAGCAAAGCGCCGAGCCCGAAAACCGCCGCCCCGATCATGGAAGCAAAACCAAGCGCGATTCCCGCGACATGAGGCACTGTCCGCCTGACGCCGAAGGCAGCGCCCGAGGCCATCACCATCAGATTGTTCGGACCCGGTGTGACCGAGGTCACCAAGGCGAAGACCGCCAGCGAAAACAGCAATTCGATATCTAGTCCCATAACCGTGCCTGAAGCCTTGTGATTGTGACGCCGTCGCCAATCTCCTAAAAACCGGCGAAGCGAATAGCAATGCCGTGTTATGCTGCCTTTTGCTGCAAAAACGCAGGAAGCCAAATGACCGACAGACTGAAATGGGCGGATGTTCCGATCCTGCTCGCTGCGGAAGAGGCGACGTCCCTCTCCGTGCTGGGCGAAATGCTGCGGATGGACGCGACGACGGTGAGCCGCCGGATAACGACGATGGAGCGGGATTTGGGCGTCACCGTCTTCACGCGGTCGCGCGGAACCCTGGCCCTGACCCCGGCGGGCCGCCGCCTTTTGACCTATGCGCGGGCGATGGAAGCCGCCGCGAAGGGTTTGGAGCACGAAGCCCGCGCCATGACGGAGGAGCCCGCGGGCACGGTTCGTGTCAGCGCCCCGCCGACATTCTCCCACACCGTTCTGGGCCCCAATCTGCCGGTTTTCCTGAAGGACTATCCCGGCATCCAAGTCGACGTTTCCGTGGACCGGATGAATGTCGCCATCGGCGACTGGGAAGCCGACGTCGCAATTCGCCTGGGCGCGACCACACCGGACGAGGACAACGTCCTGACCCGCAAACTGGGCGAAATGCCCTATAGCGTCTTCGGTTCCGCCGACGGCACGGATCAGTCGCGATGGATCGCGTATCCCGAGGCATACGCCCATGTCCCGGAAGCCGCCTGGCTGGCCGACCGGCATCCGGAAGCGGATATCGCCGCCCGCTGCAACGATCCCGTCTCGACCAAGGCGATGGTCGCCGCCGGCGCGGGCCTTGCGGTTCTGCCCGATGCCCTGTGCCTCGGCGACGCCACGGTCAGAAAGGTGGAAGATCGGATCCTGGTGCGGGATGTCTGGCTGCTGCGCCACAAAGCCTCGCTATCCTCCTATCCGACCCAGTTGCTGGTGGATTGGATCGCCGACATGGCGCGCCGCACGCTGCGCGGTGCAACCTCCGTTTAAGCGTCGTCGCCGAAACGCGCATCGCGCCAGGAAAGCGCGGCTTTCATGCCCTCTTCCCGCAACAGGCGCAGAAATTCCGTCTTGTCGGGCGACCCCTGCCCCTCGATCTGAACGTCGATATCCAGCGCGTTCTGAAGCGCCTGATCCATGCCCATGATGGTGAAGGAGGCATTGATGGCCCGCTTGGTCTGTTTGACCAGCATGGGGTCGATCACGGCCAGGCGCTTGGCGATATCCATCGCTTCCGAAAGATCCTCACCGGGCGGGACGATCCGGTTGACCAAGCCCAGATCGAAGGCGCTTTCGACGGAAATGTCATCCCGGCCGAGCAGGATGATCTCCTTGGCCGCCTTCGGGCCGGCCAGCCAGGGCAGCAGCATCACCACGATCCCCGCGCCGAACCGCAGTTCCGGCTCCCCGAAGACCGACCCTTCGGCGGCGACCGTCATGTCGCAGGCCATGGACAGTTCGAACCCGCCGGCGAGCGCCGGGCCGCGCACGGCGGCAACGGTCGGTATCGGCAAGTGCCAGAAGCGCATCACCGCGTCGTAATCGATCTGCAAGGCGTCGCGCCATTGCTCGACCCCGTCGGGGCGATTGGCCGCCTGATCCTTCAGGTCGAAGCCGGAGCAGAACGCTTCACCCGCCCCGGTCAGGACGAGCGCGCGGATATCGCTCATGCCTTCGACGGTGTCGCAGACGTCCAGCAATTCCTCCAGCATGGTGCGGTTCATCGCATTGGCGCGTTCGGGACGGTTCAACGTGACGACGGCGACCGGGCCTTCGCATTCGAACAGGATGGTCTGATAGCTCACGTCTGGGACCTCACGATACGGTGAAAGGAATCGATCTCGGAACTTAAGCGACCGCGTCGGCGGCGTCGAGGATTGCGCCATCCTTGCGCAACCGGTCCCGTACCGCGGCCGGATCGAACGACCCATCCGCCGTCATCGCCGCGGCCACACCGGCCGCCTGCCCCGTCGCCATGGCAGTTCCCATCACGCGGATCGCCGCCCCGCCCAAGCGGTCGCCATCGGCCAGACGCCCGGCGCAGAACAGGTTCGCCGTGTCCACGCTGTGCAGGCAGTTGAGCGGAATTTCGTAGGTCGATTTGTCCGGCGCGAAATCGAAGCTGCTGACATAATCGCCCCGGTCATGCCATTCCGCGCCCCAAGCCCCCAATGCGATTGTATCGTCGAAGCCGCGCCCGGCCTGGACATCCGCCCAGGTAAATTGGCCGCGACAATTCAGGTGGCGGGATTCACGGGTTCCGAATTCCGGCCCGGTGGCGGCCAGATAGGCCCCCTCGCAGCCGGGAATGGTCCGCACGGCGTCAAGATAGTTCCAGGCCTGCCGACGCCCATAGGCCTCCGCCGCCGACATCGACGCGGCATCGCGCGGATCGTAATCGGCCGAGGCCACATAGATCACCATATCCCCGGAAATCGGCAGGCGCGCGACGACGCTGCGGTCCTTGGTCACCTCGCCGGGCGCGAAGCCCTTGTCCGCGACGGCCTTGGCGACATCCAGCGCCGTGACCTGAAGGTCGCGCGGAACACCGCCGAACCGCGTGCCCAGCGTGCCCAGATTCACATCCGCGCCATTGCCGTAGCGCGTCGACGCGCCGCCGAACGCTGCCAGGTCGCCGTCCCCCGTGCAATCGACAAAGGCGCTTGCCGTGAACGCGGAATAGCCGTCATGGCCGGCGACGGTCACGGATGTGATCGCCCCCTCTTCACGCTCGGCAGCGGTCACGAAGGCGCCCAGCATGACGTCCACGCCGGCCGCCCTGGTCAGTTCGTCGAGGGCGAGCTTCACGGCTTCCGGTTCGAAGACCACGTAGACGCCCCGGTGGCGGATCGGATCGGTGATCGCCCCCCGTTTCTTCAAGGCATGGGTCACCTCGTCGGCGATCCCGCGCACGGCCCGGCGCGGCGGATCGCCCAATGTGTAGAGACCGCAATAGGTCACCACATTGCGCATCGTGGCGGCCCCGCCCAGGCAGCCATAGCGTTCGATCAGCAGCGTCCTGGCCCCGGCCCGCGCGCTGGCGACGGCCGCAGCGACACCGGCTGAGCCGCCGCCGGCGACGATGACGTCATAGTTGCTGTCGTACTGTCCGGTCATGTCCGCCACCCCAGCAAATGCCGCTCGATGGCGCTGATCACCGTGCTGACGATGACGCCGAGAAGCGAAAGGATCACCACGCCCGCGAACAGGCGTTCCAAGTCATAGAGGGAGCCGGCCTGCAGGATATAGGCGCCGATACCGTATTCCGCGCCGAGCATTTCCGCCGCGACGAGCAGGATGATCGCGATGGCGAGGCTGACGCGCAGGCCAGACAGAATACCCGGCATCGCCCCCGGCAAGACGATCTTGCGGACGATGGAGAACCAGGTAAGGCCGAAACTCTGCCCCATCCGGATCAGGGTCCGGTCCACATTATCGACCGCGCCATAGGTCGCCACCACGGTCGGGGTGAAGGTACCGAAGGCGATCAAGGCATATTTCGAGGCCTCGTCGATCCCGAACCAGATCACGAAAAGCGGCAGCAGGGCGATCTTGGGGATCGGGAAAATCGCCGCAACGAGCGGCACCAGACCGGCGCGGATATAGGAAAACAAACCGATCAGAATGCCGATGCCGATCCCCGCACTGACACCGAGAATGGCCCCGACCGCCAGGCGCGACAGGGACGGCGCCAGATGTTTGAAGAGCAGGCCGGAGTCGTAAAGCTCCCCGAAGGTCGCCAACACGTCCGACGGCTTGGGCAGGGTCAGCGGGGAAATCCATCCCGCCCGCGTTCCCCATTCCGCGACCGCGATCAACACCGCGAAAACCGCGAAGCCGACCCAGCGGCGCGGCATCGGGGCGAAGCCGCCGCCCCGCATGCGCACAGGCTTCGCCTCCTCGGCCAGCCCCGCTTCCCGCCGCCGATCCGTTTCGTCCCGTTGATCAGGCATTGATCAGCTCCGCATCCGCCGCCCGCGCCTCTTCGCGCATTAGAGTCCAAAGGTGTTTCTGGTGCAGATCCAGGTCGGCATCGCCGAATTGCCGATCGGACAAGGGCTTGTCGATTTCGACGATGTCGCGGATTTGGCCGGGGCGGCGCGACAGCACCACGATGGAATGCCCCAGACGCACCGCTTCATGCAGGTTGTGCGTCACATAGACCGCCGTGAACGGCGTGCGTTCCCACAACCCGGCAAGGTCGTCCATCAACAACTCCCGCGTCTGGCTGTCGAGCGCGGAGAGCGGCTCGTCCATCAACAGAACCGCCGGGTTCACGGCCATCGCGCGGGCAATGGCGACGCGTTGCTTCATACCGCCGGACAGCTGCTTCGGCAGCGCCTTGGCGAAATCGGTCAGGTTGGTGCGGGCCAGAACGTCGTCGATGATCGCCTTCGCCGCCTTACCCTTGATGCCGTGATCCTCAAGCACCAGCGAGACATTGCCGTCGACCGTGCGCCAGGGCAGCAGGGCGAAATCCTGAAAAATGTAAGTGAGCGGGTTCAGGCAGCCTTCCGGCGGTTCCCCGATCTGCAGGACCTGCCCCTTCGACGGCTGCTCCAAACCGCCGATGAAGCGCAGCAACGTCGATTTCCCGCAGCCGGACGGACCGACGATACACACGATCTTGCCATTCGGAATTTCCAGGCTGATGTCGCGCATCACCTCGAAATCGCCATAGGAATGGCTGATGCTGTCCAGTTTGATTTGCATGATACTCGCTGAAGAAAAAAGCGGGGCGGTAGTGATTCAGTCGCCGCCCCGCTGCTTTCCCATTATCAGGAAATGATTTCGACGTAGGACGTATCGACCAGATCGTCGATGCCGACCGCGCTGTCGACCAATCCCTCGGACTTGAACCAGTTCAACTGATGCTCGACGGAAGCCAGGTTCAGGGCCGCGTTCTTGTTCAGGCGCATGGTGCCGTTGATGATCGACGGCGCGGCCTTTTCGCGCGGGCGGTCCGTATAGACGTATTTGTGGATCAGATCGACCATCTGGTTGACCCTGTCCTCACCGCCGGTCTTGTCGATCATGGCGGCGGTGTAATCGTCCACGCCTTTCGAGAATCCGGCCAGGAAGCTTTCGGTCATTTCGCGTTCGTCCGCGGCGTTCTTGGCCGAGGTGAAGACCGTCGTCGTCTGATAGTTCGGCAGATAGTCCGAAACCGCCCCGATGATATGAACCGCGCCCGACTTCGACAGCGGCTTGGCGATATGCGGCACGATGTTCCAGGCGTCGATCTGGCCTGATTTCAGCGCCCCGATGACAGCGCCCACCTTCTGCAGCGGTTTGTAGGTCAGCGAAATGCCTTCCTGCGCGGCGATCTGCGATCCCACATAATGGAAGGACGATCCCGTCTGGGTGATGCCGTAGGTTTTGCCGTCCAGCTTCGCCGGGGTGGTGATCCCCGCCTTGAAGGCCGCGTCGGAAACCAGGATCTGCTGGCCGTCGATGCCTTTCTCTTCGGTCAATGCGCCGCCGATGACCTTGATGGCCCCTTTCTGCGCCAGCGAGATCAGGCCGCCGGAAATGGCCGTCACGGCATAGTCCACATCGCCGGATGCGATCGCGACCGCCATCGGCTGGGCCGCCTGGAAGAACTGAAGTTCAACATCCAGGCCCGCATCGGCGAAATAGCCGCGTTCCACCGCGACGAAGCTGCCGGAATGGCTGGTGAAGCGCAGTGCGCCGACCTTGATCTTACGATTGGACGCGATGGCGGGGGCGGCCAGCGAACTGGCGGCGGCGGCCCCGCCCATCAGGGCGATGGCCTTACGGCGGTTGAGTTTGATCATGGTTTCCTCCCACTTCCTGTCGGTTCGTTCAGTGTGGTCCAAATTGTCTGTTTCTTGCTCCGGGAACCGTCCGGCACGAATAGCGTCAATGTTTCTAGGAGCGGTCGATGTCGCCGTCAAACACCTGTTCCCGGATCATGGCATATGCGGACTTGTCCGGATTGAGCCCTGCTCTATCGTGAGGGCAAATGATCAGGATGGGATGAAATGACCCTGCGTGACCTGTTGGAGCGCGCCTGCGCCGCATCGCCGGACGCAACCGCCTTGAGGGCTGGAGAAGAACACCTCTCCTTCGCCGCCCTGGACAGCTTGGCGGACGGGATTGCGAAGGACCTGCATGGACATCGGTTGCACAGAGACGAACCGGTCCTGCTCGCTGTCTCCAACCGGCCCGAAGACATTGCCGGGTTCTTCGGCATCTGGAAGGCGGGCGGTGTCGTCGTCCCGATCCATCGTGCTTCCCTGGAGGCCGACGCGCTGGATATCGGCGAACGGGCCGGCAGCCGTTTCGCGGTCACCATGCGGCCCGACCTGCCGGCCCCCGCGCCGTTCAAGCCAGCACGCATCGCCAGCTTGGACCAGATGCCGCCGGAACGCCCACTGCTGAAAGACGCCGCCGTGATTTGCTTCACGTCGGGCACCACGGGCCAGCCCAAGGGCGTGGTGCTGGGCCATGCGCCCTATTGCCGGAAGCTGGACCAGTTGCAGGGGTTGCTCGCCATCAAACCCGGCGACACGGCCGTGATGCCGCTGAACCTGACCTTCATCTTCGGGCAATGGGTGACCTTCCTGACGCTGGCGCAGGGCGGTACGGTTCACTTGGTCGACCGTTTCACGCCGGAAGGGTTTCTACAGACGCTGGATGAGGCGAAGGCGACGCATATCGGCATGGTGCCCACCATGCTGCGGATGCTGATGCCGGTGCTGGAGGATACGGGCGCCCGGTTCGACGGAACCGTGATGCTGGGCGGCGAAGTCACCCCGCCCCCCTTGGCGGAGCGGATATCCGCCCTGTGGCCCGACGCCCGTTTCTGGGACATGTTCGGGTTGAGCGAGACGGGGTCCTGCGACCTGATCCTGCCGCCGGCGGATTTCGTCGCGCGGGCCCAGACCGTCGGTCATCCCAGCGACGGGATAACGGTGAAAACCGATCCCGCCAGCGGCGAATTGCTGATCGACACGCCCTGCCGGATGCTGGGCTATCTCGACGCGCCGGACCTGACCGCCGCCGCCTTCACCGAAGACGGCTATTTCAAGACCGGCGACCTGGCGACCATCCATCCCGATGGTTCGGTTGAACTGATCGGGCGGGCCAAGGAATTGATCAATCGCGCCGGCAACAAGATCTCCCCGCTGGAAGTGGAGCGCGCGCTGATGACCCATCCCGGCGTCGCCGCCGCCTTGGCCACCGGCCTGCCTCATGAGTTGTTGGGCGAGTCGCTCCAGGTGATGCTCGTCCCCAAACCCGGCACGGCGCTGGACCAGGACGAGGTCAAAGCCTTCATCCGCAGCCTTCTGCCCGGCCCGAAACGCCCGGACGGCTACCTCATCGGGGAGACCCTGCCGACCGGCCGCACCGGCAAGGCCGACCGCGGCGCGTTGAAGAAACTGCTGATCGCGATGGAAGAAGAACCCGCCGAATACGCATCGCCCGCCTGTTCGGCGCATGAGATCGACCCGGCCTATACCGGGGCCGCACCGAAAGGCGATTGATCTGACGGCCCAAATGCCCGGACGCCGGAGGCTGACAGAGGATTTGCCGCCCATACGGTCTTTGGTGCACGCTGAGAGGCGCCCCATACCGACGAGGAGGTAACGGCTTGGAACAGTTCCTGCCTTGGCTTGATCCGATCTGGGTGGAAAATCTTCAGGTCCGCTTGGAACACTGGTTCCTGGTGGAGGTCCTGACCTGGACCAGCCTGGCCCAATTAGGCGCCGTCGTGGTGGCGGCAATCCTGTCCTGGCCCCTCTCGCGCCCGGTCAACCGGCTGCTCGGAAGGCTCGCCGGCAAAACGGTGGGTTGGGAACGGCGGCTGCATCTGGCGGTGACGTATCTGCCCGCGCTGGCCTTCCCGGCGACCTATTGGCTGTTGGTGCAGCTTTGCATCGCCATCGCGGCGAGCACCGGTTTTCCGCACCACATCCTGACCATCGTTCTCAGCCTGCTGTCGGCCTGGTTGGTGATCCGCCTGGCGACATCGGTGATTGCAAATCGGGAGGTTGCCCGGGTCGTCAGCATCCTTGCCTGGGGTGTCGCCACCCTGAACATCCTGGGCCTGCTCGGTCCGCTGGAAACCTTCCTTGACGGCGTCGCCATCCCGCTCGGCAGCCGTCGCATCACGGTCATGAGCGTGATCGAGGCGATGGTCCTGTTCGTCGTCCTGCTCTGGCTGGCCGGCGCCGCGGGACGGTTCGTCGCCTTGGGCCTGAACCGGTCGCAAACGCTGACGCCGTCCATCAAGGTTCTGGCGGAAAAAGCCATCAAGGTGGCGCTGATCGCCGCCGTCTTCCTGCTGACCCTCAACTATATGGGCGTCGATTTGACCGCCTTCGCCGTCTTCACCGGCGCCATCGGTGTCGGCGTCGGTTTCGGGCTGCAGAAGGTCATCTCCAACCTGATCTCCGGTTTCATCCTGCTGATGGACCGCTCTATCAAGCCGGGCGACGTCATCGAAATCAGCGACACTTTCGGCTGGGTCGACAAGCTCAGCGCCCGCTATGTCGCGCTGACCACGCGCGACGGACGGGAGCTGCTGATCCCGAACGAAGACCTGATCACCCATCAGGTCATCAACTGGTCCTATTCCAACAAGCTGCTGCGCCTGCCGATCAAGTTCGGTATTTCCTACGACTCCGATCCGCGCAAGGCGATGGAACTGGCCATAGACGCCGCCCTATCCGTCGACCGGGTACACAAGGACCCGAAACCGGTCTGCCGGTTGATGGGCTTCGGCGACAGCTCCGTCGATTTCGAATTGCGCATCTGGATCAGCGACCCGGAAGCAGGCGTCGTCAATGTGAAGAGCGACGTGTTCCTGGCGCTTTGGGACCGCTTCCACGAACACGGCATCAACATCCCCTTCCCGCAGCGGGAAGTCACGATCAAGAAAGGCTCGAACGTATCCGTGGCCCGGGAAACGGATGCGGAAGATTGACCTCCCAGGGCGGCAAATCGACAAAAATCCGTCGCCCGCATACCTGCGCCCAATCCCTGCCGAGCGCACCGTCGCGGGAAAACCTAGGAGGGTGTCGTCATGACAAGCGACGAAAACAGCGGGTCCTTTGCCTCCCCACCGTGCTTCATGCACGAAGTAGACCCGGCCTATTCCGGCCTGGCCGCCGAGACCGACCCGGTTCAGGCGGAAGACGTCAAACGCTGGCGTAAGGCGGAGCGCGAGCGCTTGATCGCGGCCCGCATGGAGCTCGGCCCGACGCTTCGGCATGACTACGACGCAAGGATAGCCTCGGTATTGGGCGATTTGATCGGCCCGGCCGAGGGCAAGACCGTCGCCGCCTATTGGCCGTTCCGGGGTGAGCCCAATCTGCATCCTTTCCTGAAAGAGCTGACCGCCGCAGGGGCACAATGCGCCCTGCCCGTCGTGGTGAAACTGGGCCAGCCGCTTCTTTTCCGGGCCTGGTCGCCGGGCGACCCGACGACACGCGGCGTCTGGAACATCCCCATACCGGAAGAGAGTGCGCCCATCGTTCAACCCGACGTCGTCATCTCCCCCCTCGTCGGGTTCGATCCATCTGGCTACCGCCTGGGCTATGGCGGCGGATTCTACGACCGAACGCTGGCGGGAATGACGGAAAAACCGCGCGTCTTCGGCGTCGGTTATGCCTTGGCCGCGATCAACACCATCTTCCCGCAATGGCATGATATAGCGATGGATTGGGTGGTGACGGAAGAAGGCGTGGCCGTTTCAAACGGCCCCTAGACGCCAACCTGCCCGCGGTGCTGGAGCAGAACATCATCTGGTCCTATTCCAACAAGCCAATGTCCTTGCGGATCCAATTCGGCATTTCTTATAATTCCGACCCGTATATGGCGAAGTAAGTGGCGATCGACGTAGCACAATCCACCGTGCGCGTTATGATGGGGCCAAGGGCCGGTGTGCCAGTTGATGAGCTTCGGGGACAGTTCAGTCGACCTGGAACTGCGCATCTTGAATCAACAATCCGGTAGCCAGCGTCGTCGACGTGCAGAGAGACCTCTACCTCGCCATATGGGTCTGCTTCCAAGAAAACTATATCCAAATCCCCTTCCCGCAGCGCGAGGTCACGATCAAGAAGGGATCGAGCGTAACAGTTGAACAGAACAAAACCTAAACGCCAACTATACCATGCTCGCCGACCGTTGCTACGAAAGTCATGTTGAACGTTTCCAACAACGGTATTGGATACGGTGCAGAATGGGCCAAAACAGCATTTCACAAGGCATTGATCTACAAAGTCGACCTATGGTAGCACATTACAATGAAAATAAGATATGGTCATTCTGGCGTTCATCTGTTTGATCGTAAAACCGGTCTGAACGTTCTACTAGATGAAACTCGCCCACCTGTAAGAGAATGGTCGCAAGCACCGCGCTATGTATCGTTAGCACTTACAAACGCATGTGAACTTTCCTGCCCTTATTGTTATGCCTCGAAGGCTCCAAGCAAACTGTCCCCAAATGCAATTATTACTTGGGCAAAAGAGCTGGACCGACACGGCTGCTTTGGCATTGGATTGGGGGGAGGAGAACCTACCCTTTATCCCGAGTTTTCAAGACTCTGCGAAGAGTTAAATCACTCTACGCAACTAGCGATAACACTGACCACGCATGGCCATAGATTTAGTAAGCAACTTGCATCGCAGTTGCGCGGAAATGTGCAATTCATTCGCTTATCAATGGACGGCATTGAAAAGACGTACGAAAAACTACGCGGTCGGAGTTTTGCAGCATTTCTCCAGAAATTGGCACTTGTCCGCGACACAGCGCCCTTTGGAATTAATTTTGTCGTAAATGAAGAAACACTTGGCGAATTAGAGTTGGCCGCCGAATTTGCGTTTGAAAATGGGGCTTCGGAATTCCTAGTTTTGCCCCAATCAAACGATCAAGGTCGGGTTGTGTTGTCTGAATCCGATCAAGAAAAAATTGCTAACTGGATAAACGAGAAGCAATCAACCTACAGGATTGCAACATCATCAACCGCGGACTTTGCGGATAGAGTCATTAGGCTCTTCCCATCGAACAAAAACTATGAGTCGTATGACTTTATGCACTTGGATGCGTTTGGGACGCTTAAGCTATCTGCCTTCTCGAGGGAAGGAATCAAGATCGCTGAAGGAGACTCTATATTGGACGCTATCCTGACGCTTCGCCAACAATCACATGAGAACTGGGAGGTAGTGAGATGAAGATTTGGTATGGCTACGGAAGCGAACATTCCGCCAATTTGGTGATAATCGGGACATTTGATACGGTTCAGGACGCTAGGAGCGCCCAAGGGCTTCTTCAAGACCTAAGCCACATTGCTAGAGATGACGAAAGCAAAGGAAAGCTAAAAGTTGACGGTGGAAACACAACGTTCAGTGAAGAGTTTCTGAAATACTGTTCAGAGAATAACTTTCATTGGTTCGGTTATGATGACCCCGTCGACTTTCTCTTTGATTACGATCTAAAACTTGACGGTGATCAAGTAATATTGACAACAGAAGAGACGCAAATTGAGGCCTTTATAAAAGCCATGCTGCACAAAGGGGCCAAAATTGAAGTCTATTCCGCGCACGATCATCCCAGTCCGCACGGTCGGTAGTCAAACCTATCGACTACCCGTAGTTTACCGGGAGACGCTTGCGACTTATCAGATCCAGGCCTTTGCCGGAAATCTGACCCCGAGTCGAGGTATCTCCCAAATTTCGAATTATCCTCCAACCTGCCCGCGATGGCGCAGCAGGTGATCGGCCAGGACGATGGCCATCATGGCTTCGCCGACGGGGACGGCGCGGATGCCGACGCAGGGGTCGTGGCGGCCCTTGGTCATGATTTCGGTTTCCGTCATATCCTTGTCTACCGTCTGGCGCGGGGTCAGGATCGAGCTGGTCGGTTTCACCGCGAAACGGCAGACCACCGGCTGGCCGGAGGTGATCCCGCCGAGCACGCCGCCCGCCTTGTTGCTGAGAAATTCCGGTTCGCCGTCCGGGCCGGTCCTCATTTCGTCGGCGTTTTCCTCACCAGACAGCAGCGCGGCTTCCAGGCCCGCGCCGATCTCCACCGCCTTCACCGCGTTGATGCTCATCATCGCCTTGGCGAGGTCCGCATCGACCTTGTCATAGATCGGCGCGCCGAGACCGGCGGGAATGCCGTCGGCCACGACCTCGACCACCGCGCCGATGGAGGAGCCCGCCTTGCGGATGCCGTCCAGATAATCGGCCCATTGCTCGGCCGTCTTCGCATCCGGGCACCAGAAGGGGTTCCGTTCGGTTTCCGACCAATCCCAATTGTCCCGGCTGACCTTATAGGGGCCGACCTGAACCAGGGCGCCGCGCACGCTGGCCGCGTTGCCCAGCAGATGGGTCAGCACCTTGCGCGCGACCGCGCCGGCGGCGACCCGGCTGGCGGTTTCCCGCGCCGATGACCGCCCGCCGCCGCGATAGTCGCGGATGCCGTATTTCTTCCAATAGGTATAGTCCGCGTGGCCCGGCCGGAACTTGTCCTTGATCTCGCCGTAATCCTTCGAGCGCTGATCCTGGTTCCGGATCAACAGGCTGATCGGCGTGCCGGTCGTCACCCCGTCGAAGACGCCTGAGAGGATTTCCACCTCGTCCGGTTCCTTGCGCTGGGTGACGTATTTCGATTGGCCGGGCTTGCGGCGGTCGAGCCAAATTTGGATATCCGCCTCGCTGATCGGAATCATCGGCGGCACGCCGTCGACCACGCAGCCGATGGCGGGCCCGTGGCTTTCGCCCCAGGTCGTGAAGCGGAACAAGTGCCCGAACCCGTTTCCGGACATGGAAAACCCCTTAGATCTAGAGCCGCGCTCTTTTTAGCCCTTATTGCCGTTCAGGCTGGCCAATAGTTCGGAGACCTCGTCGGCCGCATCGACCGCGACCATGCCAACCGTGTGATAGCCGCAATCCACATGGTGGACTTCGCCGGTCACACCGGAGCCCAGGTCGCTCAACAGATATAGGCCCGCGCCGCCGACCTCGTCGATGGTGACGTTGCGGCGCAACGGCGAATTCAGCTCGTTCCACTTCAGGATGTAGCGGAAATCGCCGATGCCGCTGGCGGCCAGGGTCTTGATCGGCCCGGCGGAAATCGCGTTGACGCGGATGCCCCGGTTGCCGAGATCGACCGCCAGGTACCGCACGCTGGCCTCAAGCGCGGCCTTGGCGACGCCCATGACGTTATAATGCGGCATGACGCGCTCGGCGCCGTAATAGGTCAGCGTCACGATCGACCCGCCATCGTTCATCAGCGGCGCGGCCCGTTGCGTCAGCGCGGTCAGCGAATAGCAGGAGATATCCATGGTCCGCAGGAAATTGTCGCGGCTGGTGTCCAGATACTGGCCCTTCAACTCATCCTTGTCGGAAAAGGCGATGGCGTGGACCAGGAAATCCATCTTGCCCCAGGTCTTCTCGACCTCCGCGAAGACCGCGTCCATGCTGTCCGCATTGGTGACATCGCAGGACAGAACCAGTGGGGCATTCACGGATTCGGCAAGCGGCCGAACGCGTTTTTCGAGCGCGTCGCCCTGATAGGTGAAACCCAGTGTCGCGCCGTGATCCGCGGCGGCCTTGGCGATCCCCCAGGCGATGGAACGGTCGTTCGCAACGCCCATTACCAGACCTTTTTTACCTTGCATCAGAGGCGCCTGTTCGCTCATCCCCGTACCCTCTCACCCACGACTGTCGACTGTTTTATCGGTGCGATGAAAGACCGGAACCGGTCAGAGCACCTTGGCGATTGGTTTATACCATGTATCAGGATGCGCCAATCCCGCGCCCCGCTTTTGCCCCGGTCGGGGTCACAAATGCGCCCGCGAATACCCTCATTCCCCTAAATTATTGGGAATTAGGGCAGATCGCGGTATTCTAACCCCCTAAAGAGGGGACAGAGAAACAGTGAACGATTCGCAATCGAATCCGGAAACCAGCGCCGAGACGGGCCAACAATCGACCCAGAATCCGGCTAGGAAAGCGGCCAACCAGCCATCCAACAAGACGGCGGGGAATGCGGCTTCGCTCGGGCAGCCGATCATGACGTTTTTCCGATTCCTCTATTACGTCTTCACCCGGTTTCATCAGGACCATTGCCAGCAGAGGGCGGCTTCACTGACCTTCACCTCGCTGCTGGCGACGGTGCCGCTGCTCGCCGTAAGTTTCGCGATTTTCGCCGCCTTTCCCGCCTATAGCCGCCTGAAAGACAAGGTACAGTCCTTCGTCTTCGAAAACTTCGTGCCCCAGGTGGGATCGAGCATCCAGGACCATTTGTCCGAATTCACCAAACAGACGGGTGAACTGACCGCCGTCGGTATCCTATTCCTGGTCTTCACCTCGGTCATGCTGCTGGTCAGCATCAGCAATACGATGGACTACATCTGGCGGGCGCGGCGGCGGCGCAACATCGTCTCGCGCCTGCTGGTGAACTGGGCCGTTATCACCATCGCGCCGATCCTGTTCGGGGCCAGCATGTCGATCAGCAGCGTGCTGTTCGCCTATGCCCAGGAATCCGGTGTCGAAGCCTTTACCGGCCCGCTGACGCGGTTGACCTTCGCCCTGCCCTTCATTCTGCAGGCCTTCGGTTTCACGGCGCTTTTCGTGATTCTGCCGAACACACCGGTACGGCGCACCGATGCGGCCATCGGCGGGCTTGTCGCCTCGTTCCTGTTCGAATTGCTGAAGCGCGGTTTCGGCCTCTATGTGGCGCATTTCCCGACCTATCAGACGATCTATGGCGCCTTGGCGACGATCCCGATCTTCCTGATGTGGATGTATCTAAGTTGGATGGTGCTGCTGGCCTCGGCCGAGATGACGGCCGCCCTGCCCGAATGGCGCGGCGGCACGCGGCGCGTGCGCAAGACGGGCCTCGCCCCGCTCGACCGTCTGGTCTATGCGCTGGCGGTCCTCAGCGCCCTGAAGCAGGAACAGGTCAACGGCGGCGGCCTGCGGCAATACCGGCTGCTGAGGGCGGCGGGAATCGGACCCGACGCCTTGGCGGATGTCGCCGAACGGCTTGAGAAGAACCGCTATATATCACGCGGCTATAAAGGTGAGTGGCTGCTGGTCCGCGATTTGACCGAGGTCACGCTGTACGACCTGTTCAATCATCTGGGCCTGGGGATCGAAGCGGGCATCCCGCCCCGCCAATTGCGCAAGGCCTGGACCCACCGTTTCGCAAAAGTCCGCACCGGCATGACAGAAGCGATGCAAGACCGCATGGGCATGACCTTGGCGGAGTTGCTGCGGGCGGCGGAACCGGGCGAGGACATCGCCAACGATACCGACGAGTCCAATTTCAGCCCGACCGATGAAGAAGTCGAACAGGACCAATCCAGCCGCCGGGCGCGCATTCTGGCGCTGCTCGGTATCGGGGCCTTGACGGCGGGCGGGTCTTAACGACCTGCCGCGTGTTCCATTTCCCGCCGGATTTCGGCCAGCAATCCCGGCAGTTCCGACAGGCTCTCCAGCCGCCGGAACCGGTCATGCGCCGGGTCGTCCGCATGGCGTTCGAAGACGGCCGTATGACGATATGGGACATGCACGCCCCAGCCCCCCAATTCCAGCACCGGCAACACGTCGGACGGAATTGAATTGCCGATCATCAGGAAGTGTTGCGCGTCGATCCCGTGACGATCCAGAACATCCCGGTAATTGGTGACTTCCTTTTGCTGCACGACTTCAATCCGGTCGAAGAAATCGCCCAGCCCGGATTTGTCGATCTTGTTGGTCTGGTCAAGCACGTCGCCCTTGGTAATCAGGGTCAGCCTGTACTTGTCCTGCAACGAGGCCAGGACGGTTCGCACATTCGGCATCAACTCGACAGGGGCGTCGAGCATCGCCTTGCCCATCATCAGGATCTCATGCACCTCCTCCCCGGTGATCTTGCCGCCGGAAATCTGCACCGCGGTCTCGATCATGGACAGGGTGAAACCCTTGATGCCGTACCCAAAAAGGCGAACATTGGCCAATTCGGTGTCGTGTAGCTTGGCCTCGACCTCCTCCCGCGGGGCGTGATGTTCCAGGATCTCCTCAAGCCGCGCCTGGGTTTCGAAAAAGTGGTTTTCGCAGTGCCAAAGCGTGTCGTCGGCGTCGAAACCGATTTCCGTGATCATCAGAGAAGTCCTTGTCAAAACCCACGCAGCGGCAGATCGGCCCGGCGCTGCAGCCAGTTGTCTTCCGGGTAGGGCAGCGCGCCGTCAATCACATGCAGGGTCACCGCCCGGCGCGAGCGCGGCGATTTGTTGGGTCCGCTGGCATGCGGCAGGAAACCGTGCAGGACAATCAACGTACCCGCGGGCACTTCAAGCGGCGCCGGTTTTCCGCCAAAGCCGTCCTCCTCGGCCAAGACCCGTGTTTCGAGCACGTCCCCTTCCCCGCGCCCGAACCATTTCCGCAGCGGCCCGCGATGCCCGCCGGGCACGGCCAGCAGGCAGCCATTGTCCAAACTCGCGTCTTCCAGCGCGATCCAGAAACCGGTCACGCTGGGCGGGTCCGTGCGCAGGAAGGTCGCGTCCTGATGCATGCCGACCGGCGCACCGATCCCCGGCTGTTTGAAGATCACCATGGATTGCAGCAGACGCGGATCGTGCAGGCCCAGCCCCTGGGACAGCGCCCTAAAACGGCCGGAGCGGAAGAAAGTGTCGAAGACCGGGTCCAGGTCGTGCAGGGCGTGGCCGATCTTGTTCAAGGCGGTGGCAACGGGTCGGTTCGGGCGACCCGCATCGTCGACCGCGCCGGCCTCGAAGAAGAAGCGGATCTGATCGCCCGACTCCAGGAAGTAGCGGTCGGCGGCATGCGCCCCGAAAACGGTCGGCGACATCGGTGCTTCCCAGTTCTCGATCAGGCTGTCGATGCGGGCGGACAAGGCGCTGCAATCCTTGGGCGACGCAAAACCTTCGACGACCAGAAAACCGTCCCGGTCATAGGCCGCTCGCATCGCATCGGTGATGCCTTCCGTCATTGTGAAGCGGTCCTGGGACATCTGTCTCTCACGCGGCGCGGGCATGCCCGAAGCAATCGTCCCCGGCATTCAGGGGGCCAATGCCGAGATGCCGGGCGATGCTCTGCCCCATATCGGCGAAGCTGGCGCGGCGCCCCAGACTGCCCGCCGGCACATTGGGACCGAAGAACAGGACCGGCACGTATTCGCGCGTATGGTCCGTGCCCTTGAAAGTCGGGTCGCAGCCATGATCGGCGGTGATCAGAACGAGGTCGTTCGGGCGCAGGCGGTCGATCAATCGCGGCAAGGCCGCATCGAATTTTTCCAACGCGGCGGCATAGCCCTCGACATCGCGACGATGGCCGTAATGCATGTCGAAGTCCACGAAATTGCTGAAGACAAGGTCGCCTTCTTCCGCCTCTTCCATCGCCTGCAGGGTCGCTTCGAACAGCGCCGCGTTGCCATCGGCCTTCAGCTTTTTCGTGATGCCTTGATGGGCGAAGATATCGGCGATCTTGCCCACGGAGATCACCTGCCCGCCCGCGCCTTGTACAACGTCCAGCAAGGTCGGCGCATGGGGCAATGTGGTGTAGTCGCGCCGGTTGCCGGTCCGTTTGAAACTATTCGCGTCCTCACCGACGAAGGGCCGCGCGATCACCCGGCCGATATTCAGACGATCGAAAATCTCCTTCGCGATTTCGCAGACTTGGTAGAGCCGCTCCAATCCGAAATGGTCCTCATGCGCGGCGATCTGGAAAACGGAGTCGGCCGAGGTATAGCAGATCGGCTTGCCGGTCCGCAGATGTTCCTCCCCCAATTCCTTGATGATCTCGGTGCCCGAAGCGTGCTTGTTCCCCAGAATGCCGGGCAGGTCGGCCCGCCGTATCAATTCCGCGATTTCTTCCGCCGGGAAACATGGTTCGGTGCGGGGGAAGAACCCCCAATCGAAGTCGACCGGAAGACCGGCAATTTCCCAATGCCCGCTGGGCGTATCCTTGCCATGGCTGGTTTCCGCCGCGGCGCCATAGGCCCCATTGACCGGCCCCACGGAGTCCAGCCCCGGCGGCACTGTGCCGGTCGCCAGCCGCGCGGCTTCCCCCAATCCCAATCCGGTCAGCACGGGAAGAGAAAGGGGCTTGCCCGCTTGCGCCCGCCGCGCCGCGATATGACCCAAGGTATCGGCCCCGGAATCGCCGAAAGACTCGGCATCCGGCGCCGCACCGATACCGAAGGAATCCATTACCAGTATGATTGCTCGCGCCATTATCGTTGCGCCAATTTCCGTTCTTGGAACCGTGTCCGGATCAATCGACCCGTTCGAAGACGACCGGCCCCGGTTCGCCCGGCTCGCCGATCTTGATCGCCTTGGTCACGACCGCCGCCGCCGCATCCGCCGCGGCTTCGTCCCGGGCATGGATGACCGCGATCGGATTGTCCGGGCCGACCTCATCGCCGATCGAGGCCACCCGCGTCAACCCGACCCGATGGTCCACATCGTCGCTGGCCAGCGCCCGGCCCCCGCCCAACTCGATCACCGCAACGCCCACGGCGCGTGCATCGACTCCGGCGACGCGGCCGGCCCGGCTAGGATAACACGGCTTTCGAACCGGTGCGGGTTTCAGATAATCGTCCTTCCGCTCGACAAAGTCGGACGGGCCGCCAAGGGCGACGACCATGCGCGAGAAACGCTCTGCAGCGTCGCCGCTTTCCAACGCCCGAACCGCCTTTTCGCGTCCTTCCTCGGGACTGGCCGCAAGCCGGCCCAAATGCAGCATATCGCCGGCCAGCGCCATCACGACTTCATGCAATCGCGCGTCACGAGAGACATTCGTCAGATAATCGACCGCTTCGGCGACTTCCACCGCATTGCCGACATTGCGGCCCAGCACCTGGTTCATATCCGTAATCAGGGCCGAGGTCGGCATGCCTGCCCCATTGGCGACCATGACGATGCTTTGGGCCAGTTCGCGGGCCATGAAATAGTCCTGCGCGAAGGCCCCGGTCCCGGTTTTGACGTCCATCACCAGGGCATCGAGGCCGCCGGCCAGTTTCTTCGACAGGATGGAGGCCGTGATCAGCGGCACGGATTCGACCGTCCCCGTTACATCGCGAATGCCGTAGAACCGTTTGTCCGCCGGGGCGAGTTCCGCGGTTTGCCCGATGATCGCGCAGCCGGCGGTCTTCACCACGTCGCGGAACTGGGTGATATCCGGCGCGGTCCGATAGCCCGGAATGGATTCCAGCTTGTCCAACGTGCCGCCCGTATGGCCCAACCCGCGGCCGGAGATCATCGGCACGAACCCGCCGCAGGCCGCGACGATGGGCGCCAGCATCAAGCTGACCTTGTCGCCGACGCCGCCGGTCGAGTGCTTGTCGAGCACAGGACCGCCCAGGTCCAGATCCTTCCAGTCGATGACCTCGCCGGAATTGACCATGCCGCGGGTCAGCGCCACGCATTCGTCCATCGACATGCCGTTGAAGAACACCGCCATGGCGAAAGCCGCGATTTGTCCTTCGGAAATCGATCCATCGGTCAGTCCTTTGACCATGAAGTCGATCTCTTCCCCTGAAAGGGGGCGATTGTCGCGTTTCTTGCGAATGATTTCCTGTGCAAGCACGGGTCAGTACCCCTTCGACGCGACCGCGCCGCCCAGATTGTCCGCGCCGTCCAATACGGCCAGCAGATCGTTCAGAACCCCGCTTGCGCCGAACCGGAAGGTATCCGGCGTCGCCCAATCCGGCCCCATGATGCGGTCGGCGATGGCCAGATAGTCCCCGGCGGCCGCCGTGTCGCGAATGCCGCCCGCCGCCTTGAACCCGCCGCGCCCGTGTTTCTTCAACACCGACAGCATGATTTCCGCCGCTTCCGGCGTTGCGTTGACCGGGACCTTGCCGGTCGATGTCTTGATGAAATCGGCGCCGGCATCCAACGCGATTTGCGATGCCTTGCGGATCAGATCGGGGGCTTTCAACACACCGCTTTCAATGATGACCTTGAGGCGCGCCTTGTCGCCACAGACGAGTTTGCAGGCCGCGACGAGTTCCGCGCCGATAGCTTCATCGCCGGCCATCAGGCTGCGATAGGGAAAGACCACATCGACCTCATCCCCGCCGGCTTCCAGGATGGCGGCGGCATCGGCGACCGCTGCTTCGATATCGGCGCCCCCATCCGGGAAATTCGCAACCGCGGCCACGCGAATTCCCGTTCCCTTCAGGGCAGTTGCGGCCTGGACGACAAAGCGCGGCCAGACGCATACCGCCGCGACCGGGCCGTGCGGGGTCATGGCACGGGCGCAAAGCGCGTCGATCGCCGCCGCATCGTCATCGTCATTCAAACTGGTCAGGTCCAGCAGTGCGAGTGCACGCGCCGCTGTCCGCTTTAGGGCATCACTCAAACCGTTTCCTCCCGCAGGATCGCCAGAAACTTGGCGACCAGCGCACGCATTGCCTTTTCGGCTTGTTTCGCATTAGCCTGCGTCTGCGCATGGCTCAATGCGGTATCGCTCAATCCCGCCGCCCGGTTCGTCACGACCGACAGGGCCGCCACGCGCATGCCCAGATAGCGGGCCAGGATCACTTCCGGCACCGTCGACATGCCGACCAGATCCCCGCCCATGCGCTGCACGGCGCGGATTTCCGCCGGTGTCTCGAATTGCGGTCCGGCCAGGAATGTATAGACCGCCTCCCGCAGCGCCAATCCGCATTCGGTTCCGGCCCTGGCCATCATCCGGCGCAAGCCTGGATCATAGGCATCCACCATGTCGATGAAGGGATCGTCGATCCCCTCTTCCCCGGTCAGGGGACTGGCCCCGACCCAGTTGATGTGGTCGGCGATGACGGCAAGGTCGCCCGGTTCCACGCCATCCAGTATCCCGCCGGACGCATTGCTGGTCAGCAGGATATCACACCCCAATTCCCGCAATGTCGCGACCGGCAAATTCATCGCCCGGGCATCGCCGGCTTCGTAATAGTGCTTCCGCCCTTGCAGCACGGCGACCGGAACGTGTGATACAGTGCCGAGGACCATTCGGCCGGCATGGCCCGCGACAGTCAATTCCGGGAAACCTGGAATATCCGCATAGGATACCGAAACGGCATCGGCCACGTCTTCGGCAAAGGGCCCCAGGCCGGACCCCAGGATGACCCCGACCTTCGGTGTCAGCCTCGCACCTTGCCGGATCGCGTCCGCCGCTTTTTTCGCGCGTTCCAGGATCACGACAGATGCTCCGGCGAAAAGGCGTGCGGCAGCAGGTCCCCGATCGTCACCGTCTGCTTGCAGCCGGAAGGATCGCAGGAATGGACCGCGACCGTGGCGCGGCTGAATTCACGCAGCTTCTGCCGGCATCCGCCGCAGGGCGTTATGATCGCCCCTTCCGGGCCGGCAACGGCGATTTCGGCGATCTCCCTTTCCCCATCCAGGACCATGGCGGCGATGGCGCCCGCCTCGGCGCAGGTGCCTTCCGGATAGGCGGCGTTCTCCACATTGACGCCGGTGTAGATTTTGCCGTTCTTGCCCCGCAGCGCCGCGCCGACATGGTACCCCGAATACGGCACATAGGCATTCGCCCGCGCGTCGATGGCGGCGGCGAGAAGATCGGGATCGGGCATGTCTTTCGTCTCCTCCGGCATCCTATCTTTCCTTCACATAAGGCTGGCCGATGGCTTTCGGCGCGACGGCCTTGCCGATGAAACCCGCCAATAGAACGACCGTCAGGACATAGGGCAATGCCTGGATCGCCTGAACCGGCACCTCCCCGATTCCCGGCAGTTCGACGCCCTGCATCCGGATAGAGACCGCGTCGAGTAGACCGAAGATCAAACAGGCGCCGAAGGCCGGCCAGGGCCGCCACTTGCCGAAGATCAGCGCGGCGAGCGCGATATAGCCCTGACCCGCCGTCATATCCCGGGAGAAACCGGCATTCTGGGCGATCGCCAGATAGGTCCCGGCCAACCCGGTCAGGACGCCGCAGATCATCACCGCGCGATAACGCAGCCAGACGACCGAGATCCCGGCCGTATCCACCGCCGCCGGGTTTTCGCCCACCGCGCGCAGGCGCAGGCCGAAGCGCGTTTTGTAAACGATCCAGGCCGTCAGCGGCACCGCCGCCAGCCCGACATAGACCAGAAGATTATGGCCGCTGATCAGTTCCGCATAGGCTTGACCGATCAGCGGGACCTTCGCCATGGCCTCCGCCCCCGGGAGATCCAGGGACATGAACCGCGCATCGGCCGGCAGTGACGGCGTTTGCCCGCCCTGCCGGAACCAGGCATTGCCGAGAACGATGGTCAGTCCGGCAACCAGGATATTGATCGCCACCCCGCTGACCACATGGTCCCCGCGATGGGTGATGCAGGCGAAGCCGTGCAGCAGCGCCAGCGACATGGATATCAGCACGGCGGCCGCAAGCGCCAGCCAGGCCGACCCGGTCAGCGCGGCGACGGTCGCCGCGGCGAAGGCGCCGGCCAGCATTTTCCCTTCCAAACCGATATCGACGATCCCTGATCGTTCCGAATACAGGCCCGCCATGGCGCAGAAGATCAACGGCGTGGCCACGCGCAGGGTGGCATCCAGGGTCCGCAATACCAGCAGGATCGTATCGTCCATCACGCGGCCCTCCGCTCAGCACCGCCGCGCGCCAATAGATAGACCTTTTCGACCCAAGGCCGGGACATATAGGCAAGCGCGCCGGAAAACAGGATGACCAGGCCCTGCAACGCCACGACCATTTCCTTGGTGATGGTCGGCATTTCGAATGAGAGTTCGGCGCCGCCCTGGTAGAGCAGACCGAACAGCAGGCTGGCCAAGACGATGCCCACCGGATGGTTGCGGCCCATCAAGGCGACGGCGATGCCGGTGAACCCATAACCCGCCGAGAAGTTCAACAGCAACCGGTGCTGAACGCCGAGCAATTCGTTCACCCCGACAAAGCCGGCCAGCGCACCGGACAGACACATCGCCAGCAGTACGATGCGGGGCGGCGAAATGCCGGCATAAACCGCGGCCCGTTCGCTTTGCCCCACCGTGCGCAAGGCGTATCCCCAGCGGGTTCGCCAGATGAAGACATAGACGAAAACGCAGCACAGCAGCGCCCAGAGGATCGACAGGTTCAAGGGCGTCCGGGTGATCGTCACGCCGAACCAGGCGAAGACCTCGTGCATGAAGGGCAAAAAGGATACGGCGGCGAATTCGCGGGTTTCCGGCGACATGTTGCCGCTTTCCCGCATCACGCCGGCCAGCAGGTAGACCATCAAGGCGGCGGCGATGAAATTGAACATGATCGTGGTGATGACGATATGGCTGCCGCGATAGGCTTGCAGATAGGCGGGGATAAAGGCCCATCCCGCCCCGAACAGCGCGCCGGCCGCGATTGCTATGGGTACGATCAGGAAACCGGGCGCGAACCCGTCCATCGCCAGGACCGCCAGGCCGATCCCCAGCCCGCCGAAATACGCCTGCCCCTCCCCGCCGATATTGAACAGGCCGGCATGGAAGGCCATGGACACCGCAAGGCCCGTGAAGATGAAATTGGTTGTGTAATAGAGCGTATAACCGATGCCTTCGTCATAGCCGACCGCGCCCTGAATCATCACCTGGACCGCTTGGACCGGGTCCTCGCCGATGATCAGGATCACCGCGCCGGCCGCGACCAGCGCCATCAGGATATTGACCAGCGGGATGACGCCGATATCGATCCAGGCGGGCAAGGTTATGCGGGGCGCGTTGCTCATGCGCCGACCTGTATATCGGCATCGGGGTTCCGGGCCTTGTCCCGCGGGATCCCGGTCATCATAAGGCCCAGCATCCGGGCATCCGCCTCCTCTGCCGCAACCTCACCGATGATCCTGCCGCCGCACATCACGATGATCCGGTCGCTCAAGGACATCACCTCGTCCAGTTCGACGGAAACCAGAAGCACGGCGGAACCGGCATCCCGCATCGCGACGATTTGCTGGTGGATGAATTCGATCGCGCCGATATCGACCCCGCGCGTCGGCTGACCGACCAGCAGGATATCGGGGTTCTTTTCCATCTCCCGCGCCAGGATCAGTTTCTGCTGGTTGCCGCCGGAGAATTTCGAGGATTGCAGCACCGGGTCCGGCGGGCGGACGTCATAGTCCCGCATCATTTTTTCGCAATCGGCCCGCACCGCCGCGCGGTCGATCAACGGTCCCGAGAGATAGGCCGGATTATTGTGATATCCCAGGATGGCGGTTTCCTCGGCGCTGAACTTTCCAATCAGACCAAGGCGGTGACGATCCTCCGGCACATGCGCGATGCCGTTCAGCCGGCGCTGTTCCGGGTCGCCGGGATTTTCCGGTGTCGCCGTGATCGGTCCAAGGGAAACGCTGCCCTCGCTGGGCGGCAGGATGCCGGCCAGGACCTCAAGCAACTCGCTTTGCCCGTTCCCGGAAACCCCCGCGATACCGACGATCTCCCCGGCATGGACGGTGAAATTGATATCGGCCAAACGTTGCACGCCCTTCCCATCCGTATAGCCCAAATGCTCGGCGGACAGCACCGCCGCCTTCGGCGCGACCGGCGCCTTGTCGAGGTCGAGGCGCACTTTCCGCCCAACCATCAATTCGGCTAGTTCCTCGCGGTTCGTGTCGGCGGTGGCGCGGTGAGCGACCATCTCGCCGCCCCGCATGATCGAGACCTGGTCGGTTACGGCCATGATCTCGCGCAATTTGTGGGTGATCAGAATGACCGTGACGCCCTGCGCCTTCAGCGCCTTCAGAATTTCGAATAACTGATCGGTTTCCTGCGGCGTCAGCACGCCGGTGGGTTCGTCCAGGATCAGAATATCGGCGCCGCGATACAACGCCTTCAGGATTTCCACCCGCTGCTGCTGCCCGACCGGTAGATCGCCGACCGTTTCATCCAGCGGCACGTAAAGCCCGTATTCCCGCTCCAGGCGCTCCAGCTCGGTTCGCGCCGCCAGCGTACTCTCCGACAAAAGGGGACCGGATTCCGCGCCGAGCATTACGTTTTCGAGAACGGTGAAAGAATCGATCAGCATGAAGTGCTGATGCACCATGCCGATTCCGGATTCTATGGCGTCGTGGGAATTGCGGATTTCGACCGGCGCCCCACGCACCAGAATTTCGCCGCTATCGGCTTCGTAGAAGCCATAGAGGATACTCATCAGGGTCGATTTTCCGGCCCCGTTCTCACCGATGATCCCGTGGATCGATCCTTTGGCAACGGTCAGCGACACGTCCCGGTTCGCCTGAACCGGACCGAAGGACTTGCTGATCGACCGAAGCTCGATGGCCGTTTCAACCATGGCGATCGACTTCCCCCCGAATGGCCGGCGGCGCGCCAGCTAGGTCCCGGCGCGCCGCCAAGCTCATTGGTGAATCCTTAGTAGGTGCAGCTGTCGTCAGCCATGTAATCGTGAACCACGATCTTGCCAGCGATAATGTCTTCACGCGCCTTTTCGACCGCGGCCTTCATATCGTCCGTGATCAGATTGGCATTGTGCTCGTCAAGCGCCCAGCCAACCCCGCCTTCGGCAAGGCCGAGAACGTTGAAGCCCGGCTTCCAGGAACCGTCCTTGCCGCTCATGAAAGTATTGTAGGCGGCGACATCGACCCGCTTGATCATCGAGGTCAGCATCGTACCCGGATGCAGGTGGTTCTGGTTGCTGTCGACGCCGATCGCGTATTTGCCGTTGTCGGCGGCGGCCTGAAGCACACCGATGCCGGTCGCGCCGGCCGCGGCATAGACCACATCCGCGCCCCGGTCGAATTGGGATTTGGCCAATTCCGCCCCCCGTCCCGGATTGTTCCAGGCGGCGGGGGTCGTGCCGGTCATGTTCTGAATGACTTCGGCATCCTTGCTGACATATTTCGCGCCCTGCTCATAGCCGCAGGCGAACCGGCGGATCAGCGGAATATCCATGCCGCCGACGAAACCGACGGTTCCGGTTTCGGACGCCATGACCGCCAGCATGCCGACCAGGAAGGAACCCTCATGTTCCTTGAAGACGATGGACTGAACGTTCGGCGCATCGACCACCCCGTCGATCAGGGAGAAGCGCGTATCCGGAAACTCCGCCGCGACCTTGCCGATCGCGTCGGCCTGGGCGAATCCGACGCCCAGCACCGGGTTGGCGCCACGCTGCGCCATGCGGCGGATGGCCTGTTCGCGCTGGGTTTCGTTGGTGACTTCGAATTCCCGGTAGCTGATACCGGTTTCTTCCTTGAACTGTTCGACGCCGTTGAAGACGCCTTCGTTGAAGGATTTGTCGAATTTGCCGCCCATGTCGAAAACGACCGCCGGCGAATAGTCCTGCGCCTGCGCCGCCGTGGTTCCTAGAGCCACCGTGAGAACGGCGGCGATCCTGCCAAGATTTTTCATGCCTTGTCCCTGTTCGAGGATTTTCCGTCGGCGGCAGCCCCGGCTGACCCGGGTATTAGTACCGCCCGATATGTTGATTCAGTACCGCCAAGACCGTCCATGCGCAACGTTTTACCGGAAAAGTCTTGGCGCTAAATCGCACCGCGGACGTTTGCGGCAAAGGTCTGCCCGGTCACAGTTCTGTCAATCGGCTGCATCAAAACAGTCAACAACCTGCGCAATGCTCCCTTTCAAGCGGCACAGACCGCAGACCAGGGCAGAAACCGTGTTCTGTTTTTTTTATCGCAGGAACCCTGTCGGCGCGACGCCGCCGACCGGAACGGAGGGATATATGGCCGCCGTCGGCATCCATGCCATTCAGAAATCGTTCGGGTCCGTCGATGTCCTGAAATCGATCGACCTCGCCATCGAGGACGGGGAATTCATGACGCTGGTCGGGCCGTCGGGTTGCGGGAAGTCGACCCTGCTCAGAATCATCGCCGGGCTCGAAACGCAGGATGCCGGTTCGATCAGCATCGGCGGCACGGCTGTCGACAAACGCCGGCCGAGCGCCCGAGACCTGGCCATGGTCTTTCAGTCCTACGCACTCTATCCGCATCTGACGGTCGCCCAGAACATTGCGGTGCCCCTGCGTATGCGGAACCTGACCATGACCGAGCGCCTGCCGCTGATCGGGCGGCTGAGCCCGAAGGCAGCCGGAAAAAGGACGGAGATAGACCGCCAGGTGCGCCGGGTCGCCGAGCAGTTGGACATCGCGCATCTTCTGGACCGGAAGCCCAAGCAATTGTCCGGCGGGCAACGCCAGCGCGTCGCCGTCGGCCGCGCCATGGTGCGTGATCCCAATGTTTTCCTGATGGACGAACCGCTATCGAACCTGGATGCGAAACTCCGCGTTCATATGCGGACCGAAATCGCCGATCTACACCGCAGCCTGGGCACGACTTTCATCTACGTCACCCATGACCAGGCGGAAGCGATGACCATGTCCAGCCGTATCGCGGTGATGATGGAAGGCGATCTGATCCAAGTCGCGCCACCGGCGCAGGTCTATGACGACCCGGCCGATATCCGCGTCGCCGAATTCATCGGCAGCCCCAAGATCAACATCCTGACCGGCACCGTCACGGAGCACGGCGCGGTCGGGTGCAACGGCGTCGAGATCGGCGTCCAGCCGGAATGCCCCGTCGGCACCGCGGTCAAACTGGGCGTCCGGCCGGAAAAGCTGGAAATCGGCGCCGCCGGCCCCGGTCGCCTTACCGCCGAAATCCGCCATCTGGAAAACCTTGGCCCCGACATGCTGGTGCATCTGCGCATGCGCGACGAGACCGACCCGATCGTCGCCCGCTGCCCGGCTGAACGCCTGCGCGAGGCCAGGATCGGGGACCAGGTGGGGCTCGTCTTCTCGGCGGGCGACGTGCTGGTTTTCGACGGGAAGACGGGTCGGCGCCTGCCGTCCCATTGCACCGCGCCGGTGCAGGAGAAGCTCCATGCCTAGCACAGACACCATGGCTTTCGGCGGCCCATCGCCCGCCGTTTTCGTACATGCCAAGCGCCGCAGCCTGGCCGCGCATTTGACCGCCTATGCCTTATCCGCACCGGCATTGTTCCTGATGGCCCTGCTGCTGATCGGCCCGGTGCTTGTCGTGTTGATGATGTCTTTCACGGATTATTCGCTGGGCAATGCCAGCTTCGAATGGGTCGGTTTGGCCAATTATGCCGAGATGCTTGAAGACGATGTCTTCGTGAAGGCGATCGGGAACACCCTGCTCTATGTGGGGATCGTCGTGCCCGCCTCGGTCTTCCTGGGTCTGGGCGCGGCCATGCTGATCGAAAGCCTGACCTTCGGCCGGGCCTTCTGGCGGGCGGTCTATTTCCTGCCCGTCATGGCAACCCTGATGGCCATGGCGATCGTTTGGGAATTCATGCTGAACGCGCGCTTCGGGATGATCAGCCAACTCCTCGCGCTGCTCGGTCTGCCGGCAAAGAACTGGCTGCAGGAAACCAGCACCGCTCTGCCGATGCTGATGGTGATCGGAATCTGGCAGGCGCTCGGCTTCAACATGGTCCTGTTCATGGCCGGACTGACCTCGATCCCCCGCGATCTCTACGAAGCGCTGGAGCTGGATGGCGGATCGTCTTCCTGGTCGCGTTTCTGGACGGTCACCTGGCCGCTGCTGTCACCGGTGACGCTGTTCGTCGTCGTGATCACCGCGATCCGCTCCTTCCAGGTCTTCGATCCCGTCCATGTGCTGACCAAGGGCGGGCCGAACAACGCCAGCATGGTGCTGATCTATCAGCTTTATCAGGAAGGGTTCGACTTCTTCCGCTCGGCTTATGCGGCCGGTCTGACCGTCGTCTTCCTGATCTTCATTTTCGCCATCACCTGGGTGAAGTCCCGGGTCATGGAAAAGAACGTCCACTACTGACGCCCGAATAACCCGGCGTCGGACATATCGGAAGGGTCCAAGACATGCGCTACGGAACCAGCTCTCGATTGGGGGGCATCATCAAGCAGATCGTCCTCGCCATCGGCGCGGTCTTCATCCTCGCCCCCTTCGTGCAAATGATCTCCACATCGCTGAAATCCTCACAGGATATCGCGCAGGGCGGATTGAACCTGATTCCCCGCGAATGGGCCGCGTTCGAGAATTATTCGGAAGCCCTCAGCGCCACGCCGCTGCTGCAATACATGCTGAACGGCGTGATCGTTACGGTCTGTATATTCACACTGCAGGTGGTGATCGCGCTGCCCTGCGCCTATGCGCTTGCCAAACTGCGCTGGCGCGGGCGCGGCACGGTTTTCGCGCTGGTGCTTCTGTGCCTTCTGATACCGCCGCACGCGGTCGCGATTCCGGTCTATATCCTGCTGTTCAAGATGGGCATTCTGGACACCTATGCCAGTCTGATCCTGCCGTTCATCATCTCCGTCTTCGGCATTTTCCTGATGCGTCAGTTCTTCATGACCGTGCCGGACGATTTGATCGACGCGGCGCGCATGGACGGCATGTCGGAATTCGCCATCGTCTGGCGGGTCATGGCGCCGACCGCCGTGCCGGCGCTGGTCGCCTTCGGGATCTTTTCCGTGATCGCCCATTGGAACGACTATTTCTGGCCGCTGATCGTGCTCAGCAGCGAGGAACTCTATACCCCGCCGCTTGGCATCGCGACCTTCCGCACCGCCGAAGTCGGCTATGTATTCGGCCCCCTGATGGCCGCCGCGACCATGGTGATCGCACCCCTGGTGATCGCCTTCCTGTTCGCCCAGCGGCGCTTCATCGAGGGGATCACACTTACCGGGATGAAATAGACGGTCGCCCCGATCTCGGGGACGACCGCGGTCCCGGCCGCGCCTTCACCCGCAGCAACGGGCCAACGTTGCTTCGGGCGGAGACACACCTGCAGACGCGTCTAACTATGGAGGGTACCATGCGACGCTTACTCAAGACGGCCGTAGCCGCGGCCACCCTAGTGCTGGCAGGGGCGAACTTCGCCGCCGCCGAGACCACGATCGAGGTACAATATCCCTACTCGCATTTGTTCAAAACCACCTATGAAAAGATCGTCGCCGATTTCGAAAAGGCGAACCCGGACATCAAGGTGAAACTGCGTGCGCCTTACGAAAGCTATGAGGACGCCTCCCAGACGGTGCTCAAGGAAGCGATCACGAACCGCCTTCCCGACGTCACCTTCCAAGGCCTGAACCGCCAGCGCATCCTGGTCGAAAAAGGCATCGCCCAGCCGCTGGACCAATTCATCGCCAAGGAATCCGATTTCGAAAAGGACGGCTACCACCAGGCGATGCTCGACCTGTCGACCTTCAACGGCAATGTTTATGGCTTGCCCTTCTCGGTCTCCCTGCCGGTCGGCTACTACAACATGGATGTCCTGAAGAAGGCCGGTTGGGACAAACCGCTGCCGACAAGCTGGGACGAAGTCATCGAGGTCTGCAAGGCGATCAAGGCGTCCGGACAGACCGTGGACACCATGTTCTGGGGCTGGAACATCACCGGCAACTGGTTCTGGCAATCGCTGAACTGGTCCCGGAACAACACCATGCTGGATCCGACCGAGACCAAGGTGAATTTCGGAAACGACGCCGGCAAATGGTCGATGCGGACTTTCGCCAAGCTGGTGAAGGAATGCGACATGCCGAACAACGAGTGGAAGGAGGCGATGGCCAACTTCTCAGCCGGCAAGGTCGGCATGTTCTTCTGGTCCACCTCCGCCCTGCAGAAGATCGCGGATGACAGCACCGGCCTTTACACGCTGAAAACCGGCCCCTTCCCGGATGTCGCGGAAGGCGGCGGTCTGCCGGCCGGCGGCAATGCCGGTCTGGTATTGGCCAAGGACGCGGAAACCGCCGAAGCGGCCTGGAAATTCCTGAAATTCGCGACCTCCGGCCAGGGTGCCGCCTATGTCGCGCAGACGACCGGCTACATGCCGCCGAACAAGGCCGCGAACGAGGTCATCCTGAAGGACTTCTATGCCCAGAACCCGAACAAGTTCACGGCGGTCAAGCAATTGCCGTTGCTGCGCGACTGGTATGCGTTCCCGGGTGAAAACGGCCTGAAGATCACCAAGGTGATCGAGGACAGCATGCAATCCATCGCCAGCCGCGAACGGGTGGAAGAGCCCGACGCGGTCCTGAAGGACATGGTGGAAGACACCCAGAAACTGCTTCCCAAGTCCGGGTCCTAACCCATCGGACGGCATCGTAGGGGGTCGCCCGACCGGCGGCCCCCTTTCGGTCCGACAGCTGTTTCAAAAAGAACATCTCACAGAGAACCGCCCCAAAGAGAAACGCCCCAATGAGAAACGCCATGAAACTGATCCACATCACCGACACCCATTTCGTGAAACCGGGTGAAATGCTTCTGGGGCTGGACCCGAAAGCCCGTCTGGACGCGGCGATCGCCGATATCAACCGGCACCATGCGGATGCGGACCTTGCGGTCATCACCGGCGATCTGACCCATTGGGGGCATCGGGAAGCCTTCGAAAACCTGAAGGACAGCCTCGCCAAACTATCCATTCCGGTGAAAATGATCCTGGGAAATCATGATGACCGAGGGGTGATGAAGTCGGTTTTCCCGGAAACGGTTCTGGACGAGAACGGCTTCGTTCAAGAGGTGTTGGATCTGCCGGCGGGACGGTTCCTGCTGCTCGACACCAATCTGGAAGGCACCCATGCCGGCTGGTACTGCGATGACAGGCTGGCCTGGTTGGAACGGCAATTGGACACGTCCGGCGACCTGCCGCTGTTCCTGTTCATGCACCACCCGCCCTGCCGGCTTCACTTGGAGCCGATGGACCGTATCGGCCTTGTCCAGGCCGACGCCTTTCGCGATGTCGTCGAACCGCACGCGCATAAGATCCGCCATATCTTCTTCGGCCATATCCACCGACCCGTGGCGGGAAGCTGGCTGGACATTCCAATGTCGACCATCCGCTCGACGAACCACCAGGTCTGGCTCGACTTTTCCAACCGGGACACGATACCGGGCAGTTCGGAACCGCCGGCCTACGCAATCGCGATGATCGAGACCGATTCCATCGTGGTCCATTTCCACGACTATATGGATGCCAGCGAGAAATACGTCATGGGAACGGTGAGTTACGAGGATTGGAAACCCTCCAACGCAGCCGAATAGCGTCGTAGACGGTCAGCTTTCGAACACGATCGCGGTGCGGTCGCCTGCAAACCGGGTCACGCCGTATTCGATGACCGTGCCCGTCGGGTCCGCGTTTATCGAACTGGTGACGATCAGGGGCCTTGTGCGGGGGATTTCCAGCTTCGCGGCTTCCCAGGTCTTGGGCAGGCGGGCGGCGACTTGGGTTTCCCGTCGCTTGTAATCCGCGATGCCCAAGGCCGCGAAGCTTCGCGTGATCGATTTCGTCTCGGCGAACAGGCCCGCCATCGGCCGGAACCTTTCGCCGGGAAACCAGTGATCTGCAATGCAGAGCGGTTTTCCGTCGGAGCGCCGCAACACCTGAAGGCGGACGCAAAGGCTGCCGGCCGCCACTTCCAGCGGGTTGGCGATATCCCGCCCGACAAACACCTCCTCCACCGCAAGGATTTCGACATCCACCTTACGGTCGTGATCCCGCAAATTTTCACCGAAACGGGTCCGCGCGCCGATCTGATAATTGATCGTTTCTTCAACGACGAAGGTGCCACGGCCCTGCTCCACCAGCAGCAACCCTTCTTCCGCCAAAGCGCCAACCGCGCGGCGGATCGTATGCCGGTTTGCGTTGAAACGGGCGGCAAGGTCGCCTTCCGGGGGCAGTTTGTCGCCGGCGCGCCACTCACCGGCGGCAATCGCCGCTTTGATATCCAGCGCGATCCGCCGCCAAAGAGGCGTGCGCGGCAGGCGCCTGGACGGCCGGTTGGACAGCTGGTCGGGCAACCGGTCGGGCAACCGGTTGGATGGGGATTGGGACTCGGACCTTTCAAGCATGCGGGTATACTACCAGGGAAATGTTGCAGCTCCTTGAATGCGGGAAGAAACAAATGGGTCGTTGGCCGGGACGGTACCGGCCGTAAAATCCGATTGCGGGTTTTCCTCGTATTTGAAGATCGGATATGCGACACCCCCGGGCCTTGAAGGGGACCTTTGTCGCGGTCTTGATCGACAGAGAATTTGGAATATTTCCTAGCAAGCGCGTGGTTAAGGCACATCACGGCTGATACAGTAAGGGCAAAGCAATGACAGCATCACGGTTGAACCTCGTGCAACAGATAGACAAAGACCGCGAAGACGCATTGGCCCGCCGCCCTTCCCGCGAAGAGGCATTGGACGCCGTCAGGACATTGCTGGCCTTTGCCGGCGACGATCCGGACCGCGAAGGATTGCTGGAAACGCCGGACCGCGTCGTCCGTTCCTGGGATGAATTCTTCGCCGGTTATTTCGAAGACCCGGTGGAAATCCTCAGCCGAACCTTCGAAGAGACCGACGGCTACGACGAAATGGTCATCCTGCGGGACATTCCCTTCAACAGCCATTGTGAGCATCATATCCGCCCGATCATCGGACATGCGCATATCGCCTATCTGCCGAACAAGCGTGTGGTCGGCATCTCTAAACTGGCGCGGATCCTGGAAGTCTATGCGAAACGGCTGCAGATCCAGGAAAAGATGACCGCCCAGATCGCCAATGCGATCAACGACGTTCTGGCGCCGAAGGGCGTCGGCGTGGTGATCGAGGCTACGCATGAATGCATGACGACCCGTGGGGTCAACAAGCAAGGCGTTTCCATGGTAACCAGCACCCTGCTCGGAACCTTCAAGCAAGACCCGCGGACACGCAGCGAATTTCTGCGCTTGATCGGGCGCGAATAGCCGCGTCGGCGTTTTCTTGCATTTCAGAATTTGACTTGGCGCGGCCCTCAGGGGCCGCGTTTTTCGTGCACGCAGAAATAGATCAAAATACTTAGGAAAAAGTCGTAGGGTTATCGGCGCAAAATATAAGAACAGTGTTATTTATACTATAGTAAAAGGTTATTATATTCAGTGTTTTCCCCGACATGATTCAGATATGACTCTAAACTATTGCCAATGCCCCCATAATATACTTAACCTATTCTTTCGTATTATTAACCGGGATAGTTCCCGGCACAGGGGCTAAGGGCTTGGAGCAAGCCGGCAATTCGTTCGTTGAGATCGATTTGGCGACGGTCGAGGACCGGCGGGTTCTTTGGATTCTGGACTATTGGACGCACCTGCGCCGCGCGGGGACCCTACCCTCACCCAAGCAAATCGATCCCTTGGACATCCCGCCCGACGTCCTGCCGTATATTTTCAAGGTCAGCGTGGAATGGGCGGACGGTCGACCCGGCTTCGTCTATCGCTTGTCCGGCACCCAATTGACCAAGGAATACGAGCGGGAAATAACCGGCATGACGCCGCGTTCGGCGTTCCCCAACCATTACGAAGACTTGGAAGCCGGCTATGCGATCGCGGCCGGGCGGCAAAGACCGACATTGCACCGCTATCGGCTGCCGATCCTGAACCGGGAATACAAATGGGTCGAGCGATTGATGTGCCCCTTTGCAAGTGACGGTGAAACGGTCGATATGCTCTTCGGCTGCCTGACTTTTCCCGCTAGTTGACCTTCTTCAAAGCCGTGTTCTCATCCATGCGGTTCAAAAAAACAGCAATGGTGTCGATCAATCCCGCCGGCGGCTGCGCCAATTTCGGCAACGAAGGACTGTTTTCAACAGAAAAACAACCAGGATAGGCGTCGCCGATTGGCGGCCGGGTTCGGCCACTCGCGGCGTTTGCGGGAACGGGCACGGTCGGCGCCCGCGCTTTAAAGCCGCCGGTCAATCATCGTCAAAATTGCCCTGGTCCGCTTGAACGTGGCAGGCGAGGCAGTTCGACTTGGTGACGACCTTGGGGTCCTTCCACACTCGGCTTGGAAAATCGTGCTCACGCAGGAAGGCCGGATTCTCGGTGATCTTCAGCGGGGCGGCGCCCGGCTCGACCCATCGCATGTATTTGCGCGCCAGGCCGCGTCCTTTCACGTCGCCGGCGTTTTCAGTCAGATAGGCGCGGATTGCCGCGGTCTGGTCCACGGGCAAGGTCGCATCCTCGCCGAAGTGATCGGCCAAATCGTCCATGATCCGTTCCCACGACCGCGCCGGTAGGAATGCCGGTTGGAACGCCATGTGGCACGAACCGCACTCCTTTTGGACCAGGTCGTCCATGATCGGCGGCACCCAATCGTCTGCCAGCGCAGGCGTGGACGTGACGAGGAAGGCTGCCAATATCATTGCCGTGCGCATGGTTTATTGCTCCGCCATGAAGGTGATATAGTCGCCCTTTTCGACAGCCGTACATGCGCGCCCTAGGACACTCTTGCAGTCGCGCCCGAATTGCTTCTCGACATCGGCGCTGTCGGTGAAGCGGCTTGGGTTCACGGACACCGCGACGGGGTCGATCGGCCGGCCGGTCTTGGCGTTGCGGCCGGGATTCTTCGGATCTGCCGTGTGACACGCCGTGCAGGACGGCGTGCGGGGATCACCGCCGGCCCATTCGGTGCGGAACAGCGCCTCGCCGCGTTGGGCGGAAAACGCCGTGAAAGCAGGATCGGCGGCGCGGGATTGCGCCGCATAGTCGGCGAGCAAGGCGTCGCGAGCGGGGTCGCCGGCCATGGCCAGGGTCGGCATTGTGGCCACCGTGACCAGGACAAGAGTGCGGATCATTGGGCGTGCTCCTTGAAAGACGAGAATGGAAGTCGTTCGGTCAGTTTTGCTGCGGCCTGCTTGAGCCACCGCTTGCCGCCATACATGAAGATGACGAACGCAATATGTGCGAAGATGACCCAAAGGGATGCTTCGGCGATGGCTTCGTGCGGGTCTTCCAGCCAGGTCATGACAGCATCGGAAAGAGCCCCCGTTGCGGCGGCGGCGCCCACCACGACCAAAAGCGTTGCGGCGAACCAGGCGAAAAGCGGATGGCGGCCCTTGGCGGGACCGAACCAGTCGCGCAAACCGACGAGCCTCGGGCGGGGCAGCTTGAGGAAGTTAGAACCCGGCATTGTCAGGCCCAGCAAAACGCGGACGACGATTGCCGCAAGCACGGCATAGCCGGCGAACAGGTGCATACCGTATGTATCCTCGTCCGCCGTAAGATAGGCGACCAGATAGCTGCCGCCGATCCAAGCGTGCCAGAAGAGAAGAACCGAGCGCTGATACTTCGGGTTCATTCGTCTTCTCCCTTCTTAGTCATCGTCGTGGTCATGGCGCTCGCGGCGGTGTTCCGACCGTTCACCGTGGTCGTCGTCACGGTCGTGCTCGCGCGTTCCGAGGAAGCCGAAAAAACTGTCGCGTTCGGTGCCTTGGCCGCCGTCGGCGATGTAACCGTTGCCAGGGGCGTCCCGGCCGCCGATGTCCCCCTGCTTGGCGGACACGGTGTTTTCCAGCGCGTAGCCGTCGCCACGACCGGCCGCATAGACGGCGGCGGTGGTGCCGATGACGGCAGCGGCAATCAATCCGTGGATGAACATTTTCTTCAGCATGGTGTTAGCTCCTTGGTTGCGATGCCGGGAAACTAACAAAAGCAAAATTAACGGTGTCTGAGCGGGTCGTTCATGTACGGTTTATGTAAAGGGCGCTACTCTCTGGGGATGCGACGCTTCATCACTTTCACCCTGGCCGTGTTCATGGCCGCGGCTTCCTTGTCATCGCCGGCCCAAGCCGGCGATGACGATGAAGGCACCCACGAGCACGAACACGATGACGAACACGACCGGGTGCGCCGAGCACGTGAGCGCGGCGACATTCTGCCGTTGATGGATATTCTCAAACGGGTGGAACAGGCCTATCCGGGACAAGTGATCGAAACGGAGTACGATGACGAGCACGGCCGGATGGTCTACGAACTTGTCGTGCTGGGCGACGATGGCCGGGTTTTGAAGCTGTATTACGATGCCGAGACCGGTGAATTGCTGAAGGTGAAGGGGAGGAAGGAACACAAATGAGGGTGCTCATCGTCGAGGACGAAGCCGCCCTTGCTTCCCGATTGCAGCAGGTGCTGGAAACGGCGGGCTTCGCCGTTGATGTGGCTCATGACGGTGAGGACGGCTGGCACCTCGGCGATACCGAACCCTACGACGCCGTGGTGCTCGACCTCGGGCTGCCGCGCATAGATGGAGTCACGATCCTTGGCCGCTGGCGCGAAGCTGGGCGGACGATGCCGGTATTGATTTTGACCGCGCGCAGCCGCTGGTCGGAAAAAATGGCGGGTTTCAACGCGGGCGCCGACGACTATCTGGTCAAACCCTTCGAGATGGAAGAAGTGGTTTATCGCCTCCGCGCCTTGATCCGGCGCGCATCGGGCCACGCCCAACCGGAATTGACCTGCGGCGCCCTTCGGCTCGACACCAACAGCGGACGAATCAGCCTCGACGGCGTACCAATTCAACTGACGGCGCAGGAATTCCGCATCCTGTCATACCTGATGCACCACCCTGACCAAATCGTCAGCCGGACCGAATTCGCGGAGCACGTCTACGACCGTCACTTCGATCTCGACTCGAATTCGCTGGAAGTATTGCTGGGCCGGATCCGCAAGAAGATCGGCGCCGGCTATATCCAGACCGTTCGCGGCCAGGGCTACAAGCTCGCCGAACCGGAGGCGTGACTGTGACCGGCGGTGACGATCGTCCGGCGGCGTCCCTTTCGACAAGGTTGTTTGCGGGTGCGGCTGTCTGGCTGGTCCTGATCCTGGCGATCGGCGGGTGGGTTCTGACCTGGGCGTTTCGCGATACGGTCGAGAACGAGTTCAGCCAACGACTGGATGCCGTTCTGCGCGGCATGATAGCGTCGATGGCGACGACGATCGACGGCTCGGTGGCGCTCCCCCATTCGTTGGGCGATCCTCGTTTCGATCAGGTCTATTCCGGGTGGTACTGGCAAATTGCCTTGCCGGACGGCCGGTTGGTGCGATCACGCTCGCTTTGGGACAGCACGCTGAATGTCGTCGAGAGCGACATGCAACCGCATACGCGCCGGATCGACGGCCCGAAAGGGGAACCGCTGTTGATCGCCGAAAGGGATATCCGACTCCCCGATGTGGACGGCCAGATCCATGTCATGGTCGCCGGCCCCCTGAAGGAAGTCAGCGACGGCGTGCGGCAGTTCAATCTATTGCTGACGATTGCCTTGGGCCTGCTTGGGCTGGGACTCGTCGTGGCGATCTTGATCCAGATCCGCTTTGGTCTCCGTCCGCTGCGCGCCATGACGGCCGATCTCGACGCCGTTCGTCAGGGGATGCGGGCACGCTTGTCCGGCCGTTACCCGAAGGAAATCGATCCGCTCGCCCAGGCGATGAACAATGTGCTTGAGAAAGACGCCGAACTGATCGAAAGGGCGCGCCGCCATGTCGGCAATCTGGCGCATGGCCTGAAGACGCCCCTGGCCGTCATATCGGCCGAGGTCGACCAGGCACCCGACCGCAATCTGCTGCGTGAACAGGTTCAGGTCATGCGCCGGTTGATCGAGCACCATCTCGGGCGGGCCGCCGCCGTGGCCGGTGCGGGGGGACGCCTCGGGGTCGTCGCGCCTGTCGGTGAGACGGCCCGGAACATCGCCGCGGTTCTCGGCAAGGTGTTCGGCGACAAGAACCTCACCATCGAGATCGACGTCGATGACGCGGTCGTCTTTCCGGGACATCGGGAAGATCTGGAAGAAATCCTCGGCAATCTGATGGAAAACGCCTGCAAATGGGCGGCCTCGCAGATCCGGGTCTCGGCTGCGCAGGACCGCGATCATCTGACGATCGTCGTGGAAGACGACGGCCCGGGCATGTCGGTGGATCAGGCGGCGGAGGCTTCCCGGCGCGGCAAGCGTTTCGATCAGATCGCATCCGGATGGGGCCTCGGCCTTTCGATTGTTTCCGATTTGGCCGAGGTAACCGGCGGTTCCGTGTCGTTCTCGGAATCGCCGCTCGGTGGCTTGCGGGCCTGTGTCGACCTGCCCCGCCCCTAGCCAGCTTCGATCGGCACGATGTCAGCGTCAGAAGCAAGCATGCAAATGGAGGGGGCAAGCGTTCGTTGAATGAGTGTGGGAACGTGAAAATACCCGTTCATGGTTCCATGACCCGGCCCAGAACCCAAAAGCCCGATTATTGCGAAGGCGTACTTTCAAGGACGAAGCGGCCCAAGGCCTTGCCGGTGGACAGGTCGTAGACCCGGATGGTTTCCGTTCCGTCCGACGCCTTGCTGCGCAGCAACAGCCGCGACGCTTCGGCCTGCATGTCGAGAAGGATTTCGCCATCCTCCAGGGCCACGGTGACGTCGCCGAATCCGGATACGGTGCCGCCCAAAGGAACGAGAGGCGCCGAATCCACAGCCGGTTCGGTCGTTGGGGCCTTGCCAACGCGCATGACGAAGCCATAGACCAGAAGGCCCATGCCGAGGACGATCAAAACGCCCATGAGGATGACCAACGCCTTGACGATTTTCATACGCCGCCTTTCCGGACCTTCGGTTCGCACATGCTTTGGACGTCCCGCATGAACGCGGGCGGGTCCAGTTCCGAGACGCATACAGTCATCGTGGAAGAGGCACAAGCGGGCGGCCGTTTGGACCGTATCCTCGCCGACGCCCTGCCCGACCTGTCGCGTAGCCGCCTGAAGGCCTTGATCCAGGAAGGGCATGTCCGGATCGACGAGGCGGCGGCTCTCAGCCCGTCCGCCAAGGCGCCCGCCGGCAGCGTCATAGAGGTCGACGTGCCGCCGCCGGACGACCCCGAACCCCAGCCGGAAAACATTCCGCTGACGATCGTCTTCGAGGATCCGCACCTGCTGGTGATCGACAAGCCGGCGGGTCTTGTTGTCCATCCCGGCGCGGGCAACCCGACCGGCACGCTGGTTAACGGATTGCTGGCCCATTGCGGCGACGAATTTGCCGGGATCGGCGGCGTGAAGCGGCCCGGCATCGTCCACCGCATCGACAAGGATACCAGCGGGCTGATCGTTGTCGCGAAGGACCAGACGACCCATGTCGCGTTGGTGGAGGCTTTCGCGGCACATACGATCCGCCGCCAATATGCCGCCGTGGTGATCGGCGCGCCCTATCCAAGCGAAGGTGAGATCCGCACATCGATCGGGCGCTCATCCTCCGACCGGAAGAAAATGGCCGTCGTTTCGGAAGGAAGGGGCAAGAACGCCGTCACGCATTATCAGGTGCAGAAGCGGTGGAAGCAGGCCGCGGCCTTGGTTTATTGCAGGTTGGAAACCGGGCGGACCCACCAAATTCGGGTGCATTTGGCGCATATCGGCTACCCTTTGGTGGGCGATCCCATTTATACACGATGGACGACGGAACGCCGGAAGGCATTTTCCCCTGCCGCCCTGGAAACGGCGCAAAGCTTCCCCAGGCAGGCCTTGCACGCCGGCTGGTTGGGATTCCGACACCCGGTGACCGGCGAAGAACTGGATTTCGAAAGTCCGCTTCCGGACGATCTAGAAACCCTGATCGCGGTTCTTGACCGCCAGATCGGGCGCTAGCGGCGGGATTGTCCCAAATTCACCGAAACGTGTGTAATTTCCGTAATCCGTGATTGGCCGCGCCGCGTATCCCCTAATAAATAAAGTACAGGCTTTAGATATTGATCAATATCTTGTGCGTCACCATATCCGAACAAGTGCCATTATTTTGTGCTAGTTTCGCCTTAATTGCGCCGTATTTACCGGGTAGGAATGTAAGTATGGCGTCGTCGGCCCAGCCGAATTCGGGACATTGGCCCGAACACAGTTCGGAATACAGGCCGACGGGGTTGGTTGTAGAAGAGGGAAAGGTCCGGTCATGAGCAACATCGCAAAAATGCCTGTCATCAGTTCCGAAGGGAACCTGCAGCGCTATCTCGACGAGATCCGGAAATTCCCGATGCTGGAGCCGGATCAGGAATTCATGCTGGCCAAAAGCTGGCGCGAACATAACGACCGCGAAGCCGCGCATCAGCTGGTAACAAGCCATTTGCGCCTGGTCGCGAAAATCGCCATGGGGTATCGCGGATACGGTCTGCCCGTCGCCGAACTTATTTCGGAAGGCAATGTGGGCATGATGCAAGCGGTCAAACGCTTCGATCCCGATCGCGGCTTCCGTCTGGCGACCTATGCCATGTGGTGGATCCGCGCGTCGATCCAGGAATACATCCTCCATTCCTGGTCGCTCGTGAAAATGGGAACGACCGCGGCCCAGAAGAAGCTGTTCTTCAATCTGCGCAAGATGAAGGCGAAGCTTCAGGCCTTCGAGGAAGGCGATCTGGCGCCCGAACATGTCACGCATATCGCCACGGAACTGGACGTTCCCGAACAGGACGTCATCCAGATGAACCGGCGTCTTGCGGGCGGGGATAATTCCTTGAACGCACCGCTGCGCGTCGACGGCGACGGCGAATGGCAGGACTGGCTCGAGGACGATTCGGAAAACCAGGAAGAAATTCTGGCCGACTCGGAAGAATTGACGATCCGCCGCGAAATGCTGGCAGACGCCATGAAGACGTTGAACGATCGGGAACAGAAGATCCTGACCGAGCGGCGCCTGACCGAAGACCCGAAGACGCTCGAGGATTTGAGCAACGAATTCGGTGTCAGCCGTGAACGTGTCCGGCAGATCGAAGTCCGCGCCTTCGAAAAATTGCAGAAGGCGATGCGGAACGCGGCGATCGAAAAGAAACTGACGCTTCCCGCGGCCTGACTGTCAGGCCCAGGGGCATGCCCTGGGGCTGGCCCTGTCCATGACCGGGTCCGCGGCGGCTCATGCTAGCCCGGCGTGAACGTTAGGACGCGCCCGACTTCCCAATTTCCGCCATACTCGGCACGTCTTCCGATGAGGAGGACGTGCCGTTTGGCGATACCGCCTGGGCTTCCGAGACGTCGCTCTCTTCCTCGTCCGCATCGTCCCGCACTTTGGTATCCAGTGACGGCGCGTTTCGGCGGACGCCGGTTCCCCACTCCTTCACCAGTTTCTCTTGATCGGAATTCAACGACTTCATACGCAGGTCGTCATGGATCGCAAGATAGGCGTTCGTAATGGGGGGAATGATGAAATACAGCACCCAGCCCACCGCGGCGGCGCCGAACATGATCAGATAGTTGATAGGCTGCGCCAAAAGGTCCAGGGCGTGCTGCCACGTATGGTCCCCGCCCCACATCTCCAGGCACACGATAAACACGCCCGCACTGTTAAGGTAGCCGACCGTCCGGGCGGCATAGCGTTCCTTGCGATTGTCGACGATGAAGGCAACCAGCGTCGGGAGCATCCCGCCGCTGGCCACCATCAAGGTCGGATATCCGACGAAGACCAGCAGCGGCGCCAGGAAATAGCCGAGAATCTTGGCGCGCCGCCGATTGGCCGAGGTCAACCGGATCTCCTTGGTCTTTCCGCGTTTCTTGGCCGGTTGGCGCGCCACTCAATCCTCCAATTCAACATGAACGCCCGGCCGTCAGGCCAGACGTATCGCCGCCGTGATCAGACATACCAAAGCTGCCAGGATTCCGGCTATCCCTGAGGAAAACTGGCCGCCGACGGTCGCTGCGATCGTCGACTGATTCTTGATGTTGCGGCGCAGGTTGATCATTTCCACCGCCGATTTCGTGAAGTCGTTGGTCGCCTTGAGGTACCCTGCCTTGTCGGCATCGACCTCAGCCGGGTTCGCGATGACCGTGACCAAGCCTTGAAGGCGTCCTTCCTTACCCACTTTCAACATCGTTTGCGTGAGGCGTTTCCGCGTGGTGCGCGACTGGAATTCCTCGATGGCGGGTTGCAGCAGTTTGACGGCGACCCGGCTCAGGTCTGGCAAAGGTTTTCCGCGCGCCAGGCCGTCTTGCAGCATCGCCAGCAAGCGAACCTGCGCAACCGCGGCGGAGGCTTTGTCCTCTCCCTCCAGATCGGACAAGTCGCCTGAGACGGAGCGGCGGAAATGCACACTGATATAGGCCGCGATATCGCGGTCGATCAGCCGTTTGATATCGCCTTCGCGTTCACGGGCCACCCGGTCCAGCGCGGGAAGCAGATGATCCAGCGTGGCAACATAATCCTTTTCGAACAACGGCGACCGGCACGGCATATCGGCGTTCAATTCGTACATCACGCGTTCCAAGCCGAAACCCAATGTGGGCCGCATCAATGTCGCGCGCATCCTGTCCAATTTCGCGACCGAGTGGGCGGATTCGGCCCGGGGATGGAATTGCTGTTCGAGCCAAAAGGTCGCCAATCCCATATGAATTACATGCGAGAAGAGCCGCTGCGCTTCCGCGTCATCCCGGTAAACCGAACAGAACATCCCCAACCCGCCGACGGTCGCGGACAGACCGCGCAGGCGGATCGGACCATTGGGGTCCAATGCGATGATCGCGCGCGCTATCAACCTGTCCGGCTCGTCATTCCCGGCCGACGCTTTGGCGGCCGCCATCGCCTCGGTCCTGGATTCTTCGCCCAGGCTTCGCCTCAGCCATCCGTCGATCTCGCCGTCGCGCACCAGCGGGATCGCTTCGTCCCAATTCTTCGAAAGCCCGACGGCAAGTTCCCTGGCCGTGTTATAGCCCTGGCCGCCGATGGTTATCGGCCTTGTCGCCTTTGCCGGAAGGGCCTGCAGTTTTGGGGACAACCGCCTGCCATTGAGCCATAGGGCCAGGTCCTCGATGGTCCAGCGATCCGTTTCCTCATCGTTCAAGAGGCCGCGAAGAACCTCCATGATGGTGAGAGAGACGCGGTGGTTCTGCGCGATTGCCGAATAGGACCCGACCGCCATTTTTTGCCGGACGACCTCTTCATCGGTCAGCTGGTTGCAGGGATACTGGCCGGTCAGCAAAGAAAGAATGCAAACCCCCAGGGAATACAGATCGTTGCCGGGCAGCCCCTCGCCGCGCCCGCCGGGCACGCTGAGGCAGGAATCCAGCGTCTCGCAGACAAGCGGCTGCGTCATCGCCGGCGGTGCGCTGTAGCATTCGCCGATGACCAGGCCCTTCTCGTCCTCGCTCGAGAAATAGATGTTATCGGGCCGAAGCGCCCGGTGTGTGTCGCCCGCGCCATGCATTTCGCGCAGGATCTCCACGGCGGGATGGATCAGATGCTTTGTGACGAAATCCTCTGAAAGCGGTTTCCGCTGATCTTTCAGGCCGGACAGGACCTTTTTGCCGCCGGGCCGGTTCATGATCAAAACGGGGCATCGCCGGCCTTCCGGGGGCCAGTCGACCACATCCCAGTCCACGACTTGCACCATGCTGCCGCCATCCACCCGATGCTGAGATGCAATCGCTTCCAATCGCGGCGGAAGTTTCGGGTCGCAGACCAGGGCATGGAGCGGCCGGGACGGGTCGCGAATACTGACCGCACGATAGGCCAGGGCCGGCGCCGTGTCGTAATCGGGCAACGGTTCGTCGAGTTTGACCTCGTACCGCTCCTTGACCGTCACGGCCCCGGACGCGATTTGCTTGGGGGCGGATTCCTCCGTCCCGTCGCCTCCGCTGGAGATTTTTAGCGCCATGGCACGGCAATCCGATCCAAATCAACCCATGCAAACACCACTAACAGGGCGAGGCCGGTCCTTACAAACCGCCCCTACCCCGCGCATATGGTGAAATGGTTAGCACGATTCAGGCCAGCGCAGCCGAATTCGGCCGGCCGAATGCCCGCGACGCCGTCTGTCCGCTACCCCCAGAAATACCCTCGGAACTACCCTTCGAACGGATCGCGGACCAGGATCGTATCTTCGCGTTCCGGACTGGTGGACAGCAGGGCAACCGGCGCTTCGATCAATTCCTCGACCCGGCGGATATATTTGATCGCCGTCGCCGGCAGATCGGCCCAGCTGCGGGCGCCGAAGGTGCTTTCGCTCCAGCCTTCCATGGTCTCGTAAATCGGCTTGGCGCGCGCCTGCATGCCGGTCGACGCGGGCAGATAGTCGTAGGTCCGCCCGTCGATCTCATACCCGGTGCAGATCTTCAATTCATCGAACCCATCCAAGACGTCCAGCTTGGTGAAGGCGATTCCGTCCATGCCGGCGACCTTGACCGACTGCCGCACCAGGGCCGCATCGAACCAGCCGCAGCGCCGTTTCCGCCCGGTGACGACACCGAATTCACGGCCGCGCTCACCCAGTTTTTCACCGATCGCGTCGGTCAATTCGGACGGGAACGGGCCCGAGCCGACACGGGTGGTGTAGGCCTTGGTGATCCCCAGGACGTAGCCGACCGACCGCGGGCCGACCCCGGTTCCCGATGCGGCCTGGCCCGGCACCGTGTTCGACGAGGTGACGAAGGGATAGGTGCCGTGATCGACATCCAGCATCACGCCCTGCGCGCCTTCGAACAGCACGCGCTTGTTCTCGTGCCGGATCTTTTCCAATTCTTTCCAGACGACGCCGGCATAGGGGGCCAGCTTCACTGAAATCGCTTCCAGTTCCTTCATCAGGGCGGCGCGCTCGAAGGTTTCCTCGCCCAGGCCGGTCAGCAGGGCATTGTGGTGGATCAACAACTCGTCGACCCGGTCTTCCAGCGAGGCCGGATCCATCAAATCGCAAACGCGGATGGCGCGCCGGGCGACCTTGTCTTCATAGGCCGGCCCGATCCCACGGCCGGTGGTGCCGATCTTCTTGGCCCCACGCGCGGCTTCACGCGCCATATCGACGGCGCGATGCACCGGCAGGATCAAGACGGCGTTTTCCGCGACCATCAGATTGTGCGGCCCGATATCGACACCGGCGGCGGTGACGCGCTCGATTTCCTCCATCAAGGCCCAGGGGTCGATGACGACACCGTTGCCGATGATGGACGTCTTGCCTTGCCGGACCACGCCGGAGGGCAACAGGCTGAGCTTGTAGGTCACCCCGTCGATGACCAGCGTATGCCCCGCATTGTGGCCGCCCTGAAACCGGCACACCACATCCGCCCGCGCCGACAACCAGTCGACGATCTTGCCCTTGCCTTCGTCACCCCATTGGGAGCCGATCACCACGACATTAGACACGGCTCATCCCTCCATTGCTGCCGATCCCCGCGGGATCGTCCAAAAACCTGTTGCCAAAACTCTATTTCTTCAGCGGCTCGATCCGGCCATCCCGCAGGATGTCCGTGCACCCGACGCGGCGCGCTTCCGCGTCGTCATCGCCTGCTTCCGACAGCGCGGAAACCGCCACCCAACCTTCCATCCGCAGCCGCGCGCCTTCGCCGTTCGGCGTGCCCGCGGGCAGGAAAACCTTGCGTTCCGGCGCCGGGGGCGGCGCCGCGCGTAGGATCGTGTCCAGATACACCGTGAATCCGGTCGCGGGGTCGCCCTTCCCGGCCAGGGAATACCGGCCGCCGCGGCCCAACTCGCCGCGCACACCGCGGGCAAAGAGCGTGAAGCTCAACCCCTGTTGATATTCAAAACCTTTATGCTCGACCGGATCGACGGTCAGCGCCAGGTCCGGCACCGCCCTCTGCAGGCGTTCGACCACCGCTTCCAGCCGGGTCCGTTCGATCGCCAAGGCTTCCGGCAAATCGATCTTGGCCAGTTTTTCCAAGGCGGTCTTTGCCGGGCCGCTGGCGCGCAGCAGCGCCATCAGCAGCGCGCCGGCCTCACCGCCGAGCGCGGCGACCGCCGAAGCGTCCTTCTGGTCCAGCGCCGCGAAGACCTGCACCCGGTCCAGACCGAACATGTCGCAAATCGTCGGCACCAGGGTCGGCAGGCAGATATCGACCGAAAGCCGCGCGATGCCGACATCGCGCAGGGCGACGGCGGCCAGTTCGATGACTTCCGCATCCGCAACGGGACTGTCGACGCCGATCAACTCGCAACCGGCTTGGCGGAACTGGCGTTCCGGCCGCAATTGCGTGCCGCGCACCCGCAGGACCGACCCGGCATAGGCAAGGCGCAAGGGGCGCGGCTGCTTGCGCAGGCGCGTCGCGGCGATCCGCGCCACCTGCGGCGTTATGTCGGCCCGCACGCCCATCATGCGCTGGCTGACCGGGTCCATCAGGCGGAAGGTGTGCGGCCCCATCACGGTACCGACTCCGTCCAGCAGATTCTCCTCGAACTCCACCAGGGGCGGATCGATGCGATCGTAGCCATAGGAATGGAAATGCCGCATCAACCGTTCCAGGACGGCGGATTCATGTGCGGCTTCCGGCGCCAGGCCGTCGCGCAGACCATTCGGCAATAAGGATCGTTCTGAGCGGTCGCTCATCGGGATAGCCGCTTCCTGAAATCGTGGCAGGAACCGGGCAGGCTGAACCAGCCCGGACACGAAGCGGCAACGGTTGGCGGAAACGCCAGCCATTGCCGACGGGTAGGTACAGGATTTGCCCCGCCCAAACAAGGGAGGAACCGGCAGGGTGGCGGAAGGAAAGGCCGGGATGGGCGGTCAGGCGACCTCGCGCGCGGCACGCCCCGACAACAGCAGGGATTGCGCCCGGGCATTCGCGGCGGCGGCACGGTGTTCGTCCCGGCATCCCTCGAAGGCGCGCGCGGCCAACAGCCAGTTCTGCGGGCTGGTGGGTTTCAGTTCCGTCCGCTCCGAGATCAAGGCGCGGGCCAGCTTGTAACGCCCGCAGCGCAGGGCCGCCTCGATCAGCGTCAGATGGATGACGTCGCGCTGCGCATGGCTGCCGCCCAGCTTGGCGGTCCGATACCGGATCGGATGCAGCAGGTCGACCGCTTCGTCATAATCGCCTTTCGCGAAGGCGGCGATGGCCCGGCAGAACGGCAAACCGACCTCGCGCGTCATGGCGACGTTCGAATCGCCCTGGCTATGAACATAGCGCTCGTTCGCATCCAGCACCTTGGCCATCAGATCGCCCCGGGAATCGGCGGCGAAGGTCATCATCGCGTGGACGTCGTTGAAGGCATAAAGCGTGTCTTCCGCCGCCGGCGCCCATTTGTCCGCCAGCCGCGTCCACCGCCCGTTGACGTCGATATCCAGCATCTTCAGCCGCCACAGCAGGGCCGCGGCATCCAGTTCCTCGTATTTGTCATGGGAAAGCCCGTCGCTTTGCAGATGCTTGTCGAAAATCTCGAACACCCGGTCGTATTGGCACAGATCCACATGATAGAGCGACAGGTGCCACCAGAGGTGATTGGCGAAATTGCCGTGGTGCCAGTCATCGCCGCGGCTGGTCAGCCACCAGATGCCGCCTTCCTGCCGTCCCATCATCTCCAGCACATGGGCGACGGCGTGAATGGCGTAGGAATCGGCCGGGTCCATCGCAACCGCGCGGCGCCCCGCTTCTTCCGCCCTGCCGTAATCGCCGCATTCCTCCAGCCCGAAGGAATGGAACCCCAGGACGAAATTGTAGCCCGGCACGGATTCGTCCCAGGCATGCAGCACGCGGGCGACCCGGTCGCGTTGATTGACCGTATCCCCCAGCAGAACGTCGGAAAGATGCGCAAGCTGCAGCGCCAGAAGGTCGCGCGGATGGTCCACAAGGACAGCGTCCCATGCTTCGACGGCACTGTAGAAATCTCCGTCAACCCATTGACGTATTGCGCGAATGTGCCCCCGCTCCCGCTCATTCGCGACGCTCCATAGCGCCTCGGCCGAACGCACCGCGGCCAACATGCAGTCGTAGATCCGGGTTTCCATCGCCTGGGTCAGGACGGCCGCCTTGAACACATGCCCCATCACGAAGTCCGGATGGTCCGCGAGGACGGCCTCGATCATGCCGACCGGATCGCCGCGATAATGCAGCAATTCCTCATGCGCGGCTTCCAACGCCGAGATCAAGCTGGGGTCGGATGTCGAAACCGGGTTGCCGCGGCTGTCACGCAAGGTCATGGCAATCTCTCCAAAATAGAATGGCCCGAAGCATAGGGGCGAATCCTTGCGGCAGGGCCCGGACCAATATCCGGGAAGACCCTACCGACCATAGGAGTATGCCATGGGGTTCGCCTGACCCCAAATCACGAACCGATCAAAAATTCACGCGTTTCGCTTGGGTGACCAATGGCAGCGCGCTGATTTCCGCCAGCACGTCGTCGGACATCTCGCTATCCAGTTCGACCAGGGCGATGGCATCGCCGCCCGCTTCCGTCCGGCCGAGGTGGAAACTGGCGATATTGACGCCATGGGTGCTGAACAAAGTCCCCAAATGTCCGATCAAACCGGGCTTATCCTGGTTGGTGATATAGAGCATGTTGTCGGAGAACGGTGCCTCGACCTGGATGCCCTTGATGTCGACGATGCGCGGTTTGTCGCCGCCGAACAGGGTGCCGGAAACCGAACGGGTGAAGCGTTCCGATTCGACCGTCAGCTTGATCAGGGTCTGATAATCGCCCGGCCGGTCGTGTTTGACCTCACTGATTTCGATCCCCCGCTCACGGGCGATCACGGGCGCGCTGACCATGTTGACCGCATCGCTGAAAGGTTTCAGCACCCCGGCGATCGCCGCCTGAACCAGCGGCTTGGTGTTCAGTTTGGCGACATGGCCTTCGAATTCGATCGACAGCCGGCGGATGCCGGTCTCGGTCACCTGGCCGGCGAAACTGCCCAACTGCTCGGCCAATTTCATATAGGGTTTCAGACGCGGGGCGTCTTCCGCGCTGACGGACGGCATGTTCAGGGCATTGGTCACCGCGCCGGTCAGCAGAAAGTCCGACATCTGCTCGGCCACCTGGATCGCCACATTTTCCTGCGCCTCTTCGGTCGCGGCGCCCAGATGCGGCGTCGCCACCACGTCTTCCCGCCCGAACAGGACGTTTTCCTTTGCCGGTTCTTCGGCGAAGACGTCCAACGCCGCGCCGGCGACCTTGCCGGCATCGAGCGCATCGCGCAGCGCTACCTCGTCAATGATGCCGCCACGGGCGCAGTTCACGATCCGCACCCCTTTCTTCATCTTGTCGAAAGCCGCAGCGTTCAGAAGATTCCGGGTCTGATCGGTCAGCGGCGTGTGGATGGTGATGAAATCGGCCCGCGCGAACAGCGTATCCAGATCGACGCGCTCGACGCCCATCGCTTCCGCCCGTTCAGGCGACAGGAAGGGATCGAAGGCGATGACCCGCATTTTCAGCCCCTGGGCCCGGTCGGCGACGATCGACCCGATATTCCCGGCGCCGAGCAGCCCCAGCACCTTGCCGTAGAGTTCCACGCCCATGAACTTGGACTTTTCCCATTTGCCGGCATGGGTCGAGGCATTGGCCGCTGGAATTTGCCGGGCACAGGCCATCATCATCGATATGGCATGTTCCGCCGTGGTGATCGAATTGCCGAACGGCGTGTTCATCACCACGACGCCCTTGGCGGTGGCGGCATGCTGATCGACATTGTCGACACCGATCCCGGCACGGCCGACGACCTTAAGATTGTCGGCCTGTTCCAAGACCTCCGGCGTCACCTTCGTGGCGGAACGGATGGCAAGCCCGTCATAGCCGCCGATGATCGCCTTCAACTCGTCCGGCGACAGGCCGGGCTTGTAGTCGACCTCGACCCCGCGTTCCTGAAAAATCTCAACGGCGTGATTCGAAATTTTATCCGAAATCAGAACCTTGGGCATGATACTTAACCTTTATTATGATCACGGAGTTCGGCTTGCTTGACCGTTTCGAAGGCCCAGTCGAGCCACGGCAGAAGCGCTTCGATATCGCTGGTTTCGACCGTCGCGCCACCCCAGATCCGCAGACCGGGAGGGGCATCGCGATAGCCGTTGATGTCATAGGCGACGCCTTCTTCGTCCAACAGAACCGACATCTTTTTCGGCACGCCGGCGCGGTCTTCCACGCTCAGGCCGCTGTCATCCGTCAGCACCAGGCAGATGGAGGTGCTGGAGCGATTGGCGACATCTTTGGGCAGAAAATCCACCCAGGGGGTTTGATCGACCCAGGCGGCGACGGCGGCGAGGTTCGCCTCGGACCGCCCGATCAACGTCTGCGCCCCGCCGATGGATTCGGCCCATTTCAAGGTATCGAGTGCGTCCTCGACACAGAGCATGGAGGGGGTATTGATCGTCTCGCCCTTGAACACGCCTTCGATCAGCTCCCCGCCCTTGGTCAGGCGGAACAGCTTCGGCAACGGCCAAGGCGGCGTATAGGTGATCAACCGTTCGGCGGCGCGCGGCGACAGCACGATCATCCCATGCGCGCCCTCACCCCCCAGAACTTTCTGCCAGGACCAGGTCGTCACATCCAGCTTGTCCCAAGGCAGCGGCATCGCGAAAGCGGCGGAGGTCGCATCGCAAATGGTCAGCCCTTCCCGGTCGTCGGCGATCCAATCGCCGTTCGGGACGCGGACGCCGCTGGTCGTGCCGTTCCAGGTGAAAACCACATCCCTTGCGGGATCGACCTGGGACAGGTCCGGCAATTCACCGTATTCCGCCTTCAGCATCCGGACGTCGTCCAGCTTCAATTGTTTGGAAACATCCGTGATCCATCCGGCGCCGAAGCTTTCCCAGGCCAGCATGTCGACGCCACGCGCGCCGAGAAGCGACCACATCGCCATTTCGACCGCGCCGGTGTCGGAGGCCGGCACGATGCCGATCCGATAGTCTTCGGGAATCGCCAGAATGGCGCGAGTCCGATCGATCACTTCTTTCAACCGCGCCTTACCCGGGCCGGAGCGGTGGGATCGGCCGAGCAATGCCGCGGACAGGACGTCCGGCGTCCAGCCGGGCCGTTTCGCGCAGGGGCCGGAGGAAAAATGGGGTCGAACCGGGCGTTGCGCCGGCTTGTTCGTTGCGCTGCTCACCGCTGTTTCCTTGTGATCAAAATCGTGATGGTTCAAGACATGTCCGGAACGGCCGCCAAGACCGGAATAGCGCCGAAACCCGCCGTTTCGTAGGCCAATGGGCCGGGACCGCGCGCCGGACTATAAGGCTGGCACTTGCCTCGTCAACCGGCGGATGGCGCGCATCGGCCAAAAGTGACCGCTATTTTTGCAATTCTGCCCTTCCCCTCGCGGGAGGCTCCGATCTAACGAGCCTCCGGCTTCATGAGGACGAGGACCTCGTCCTCTCCCTTCATCTCGCCGTTCCGACGCCAGCCGAGCTTTTCGTAGAATCCGGTGGCCCGTATATTGGGATCGGGATTCGCGCCCAGCCACAGCCGGGCATGTCCTTCCGAAAACAGCCAATCGCATACGGCCTGCAGGACGCACCGGCCAATTCCGAGGTTTTCGAAACCGGGATGCACGGCCACGACCTGGACCTCGCCGTTGGACGCATCGCCCATCGAAAAGCCGGCGACACTGCCGTCCACCTCGCACAGCCATCCTCGAACATGGGTTTCCATCGCCCGCGCCAGTCCTTCGGTCGTGATGCCGTAATCCTGTTCCAGCTCCTGCAGGGTGATCGCGTTCTCGCGGGTGGAAAGCCGGATCGCTAAAACCGCATCCAGATCGGCGGCCGTCATTTCACGCAAAATGTGTGGCATTACAGTCCTGCCGTGTTTCCGCCCACCTTCCCTAAAGCCCGTAATACCAAGGGACAAAGAGGAAGAATGTCAGCCAACAGATTAACATCAGGGGAATGCCCGCCTTGATGAAATCCACGAAGCGGTAGCCGCCCGGCGCCATGACCAGAAGGTTGGTTTGATAGCCGACCGGACTGGCGAAGCTGCAATTCGCCGCGAAGACGACGGCAACGGCGAAAGCTTCCGCCGGGACGCCGAGTTCCCGGGCGATCCCGACGCCGATGGGCGTGAACAGGACGGCAGTCGCCTTGGTCGAGAGCACATTAGCCAAAATCGCGACCATCAGGAAGAAGACCCCGAGCACGATGGCGGGTTCGGCATCCCCGACCACGGCGAGCATCCCTTGCGCCAGGAAGCCGGCGCCGCCGGTTTCCTGCATGGCAACGCCCAGCGCCAACGCCGCGGCAATCAGGAACACGACCTTGCTGTCCAGGGCGCGGATCGCCCCTTGCAAGGGCAGCGCGCCGGAAAAGACCATCAGGGCCGCCCCGCACAAAGCCGCGATTTCCGTCGGCAGGATGCCGGTTGCCGCCAGCGCCACGACGCCCAGGAAGATGGCCGAAGCACGGGTTGCGTGATGGGATTGGATCAGGTTTTCGGCCGACCATTCCATCAGAATGACGTCCTTGTTGCCGCGCAGCGCCAGAATGTCGCTGCGTCGGCCCTGGACCAGCAGAATATCGCCCGCTTCCAGCGGAATCTCATCGATCTTGCGGCGCTGCATCCGGGTCCGCCGTTCCAGGCCGATCACCACCACATGCCGCATGTTGCGATAGCCGATCTGGCGCAAAGTCCGCCCGATCAGCCAACTGTCCGGCTTGACCATGACTTCCGCCATCGATTGGGTGCCTTCGCCCAGGCGCGGCAGCCAGTCGTCCTCGCCGGAACGGCCGGACAGCCGCGGATAGAGGGCGGAAACGTCGTCCTTTACCGCGGCCCGCAACTGGTCGCGCGTTGCCGCGACGCAAAGCGTATCGCCGATTTTCAAGCGCAGATCGTCGAAGGGCGGATAGATCGGCGTTCCATCCCGCTGCACGGCCAGCAGGGTAACGTCCTTCAAGCCCGGGAAGAAACCGCTGACGGATTCCATGCCGACATAGGGTGACCCCGCCTCAAGGCTGATATCCGCCTTGAATTGCTTGCCCGTCGCCCCTTCCTGATCGGATGCGGCCGCATTGTCCGGCAAAATCCGCGGGCAGATGAACAGCACGTAGATCATGCCGACGCCGGCAACGACCAAGCCCGGCACGGTGAAGGAAAAGAAGCTGAACTCCTCCTCCCCCAGATCCGCCAGCGCGTTCGACACCAGCAGGTTCGTGGAGGACCCGATCAGGGTCGTCATACCGCCCAGGATCGCGGCGTAGCTGAGGGGTATCATATACCGGCTGGACGGCCTGCCCGTCTGCGCGGCCAGGGCCTGCATGATGGGGACGAAGATCACCACGACGGGAATATTGTTCAGCAGGGCGCTGACCAGGGCGACGACGACAAGGGCGATGGCCAGGGCGGCGGATAACTGCCCGCGCGCCGCCTTGTGAACCAGAAGCGCCACCCGGTCCAGCACGCCCGTGCGCGACAGACCTTCCCCCAGCACCAAAAGGGCCAGAACGGTCAACAGCGCCGGGCTGGCAAACCCCGCCAGCAAGACCATCGGCGACAGGGCCGCCTTGCCGTCCTCGCCATAGACCGGAAAGAAGTGGAATAGAACGAGCAGCGCGCAGATGACGGAAAAGGACGTCAACTCCAACGGCAGCTTGTCGGTCGCGTAAAGCAACAAGGCCGCGACAATGAGCGCGAACACGGCCGACATTTGCAGGGTCATCAAGTCCACGGACAGGCGGCTCCCGCTGGTTTCGCTAATAAGTGTAGCATGTTTGCCGGCTTTGTAAGGGATTGCGCGCAAAGGCCCGGCGCGTTGGGGTATCGGGCGCGGTCAGGCGCCTACTGTCGATCGCTTGTCATTCCGGCCGCCGCCGCACGATGGTGACCGACTCATAGCTCATCACCTTGTCGTGGCGTTGGTTGAAGGTCATGCAGCGCCACCGGACGATCCCCCGATCGGGTTTGCTTTCCGACGCCCGCGCTTCGAGCACCTCCAATTCCGAATGGATCGTGTCCCCCGCATGAACCGGCGCCGTCCACCGCACCTCATCCATGCCGGGACCGATGATGTTGCTTTGGACCACCAGCCCCAGATCGTAAAACTGCCGGAAGGAGAGCGCGAGGGTCTGAAACCCGCTGGCGATCAATCCGCCGAACGGCCCGGCCTCGGCCTTCACCTTGTCCGTATGCATATGCTGGGGATCGTACATCAAGGCGAATTCCAAGATCAGCCCTTCGGAAAGTGTGATCGCCCGCGTCGTGAACTTCTCCCCCACAGAGAAGTCTTCAAAATACTTCGTATGCATTCTTTACAATGCCTTATTCTATTGTCTTGATTTTTTCGTTAAACGCGAAATTGACATCAAACCTTGCCAAGAAGTTCCTTGGCCAGGGCGCGTATCTCAGTCGCGGCCGTGCTGGACGGTTTCGTTTCAAGCGCGGTAAGGCCGGATACCATCGAGTCGGCGAAAGCCACCCGGTTGCCGATCGAGGACTTGGCCAAGCCGACGTCATAATCTCCCAACCGCTCGATCATCTGCTCGGTCAGACTTGCGCGCGGCGGCACCCGGTTGAGGACGATAATGGCGAAGGATTTCTCCTTGGTCGCCATTTCCAGCGTCGGGACGGTCGCCCAGACATCCATCGGGCTCGGCTGACTGGGCACGACCACCATATTGGCGGCGCGAATGGCGATTTTCGCCTCGGTCTCCGCATGGGGCGGGCTGTCGATGACGACGATGTCGTGACTGCGGCCAAGGTCTTCGACCGCCTTCTGGGTGCGCCAGCCGGTCACTTCCGTAAAGCTCAACCCCGCCCCGGCTTCGCCCAGGGTCGCCACGCGCGCCTCGAACCAGCGGCTGAGGCTGTGCTGGGGGTCGATATCGACCAGGGCGACGGTTTTCTTCTGCTTCAGCCAGGCCACCGCCAAATGGGCAGCCAGCGTGGATTTGCCCGCGCCGCCTTTCTGCTGTGCTACGGTAAAGACTGTTGCCATCAACCCCTCCTATGGGTCCCCCTGCTGGGTGTGCCGTATCCGGGAAAGGAAAACCCGGAATCGGGGCAGCGCCGGAACGTCTGCCGCCTCATGTTGCACCTGCGAAGATTAGCGTTCAAGAAGGTGTTGATCTTGCAGTTCGCGCGCGCGCCACGCATAAACCGCCGCATGCCCGTTATTCTGCCGCTCGACAGTGCTGGATTGGACGAAGCCGCCCGGTTGATCCGGGCCGGCGGGCTTGTCGCCTTCCCGACGGAAACCGTTTACGGGTTGGGGGCGGATGCCACGAACGACACGGCTGTCGCACGTATCTTTGAAGCAAAACAACGCCCTAATTTCAATCCATTAATCGTCCATTCTCCCTCTGTTTCTGAGGTTTGGAAATATGCCGCGGATAGCCGGCGCGCCCATGCATTGGCCGATGCGTTCTGGCCCGGCGCCCTGACCATGGTGCTGCCGCGCAAGCCGAACACGAAGCTGTCGCTTCTGGTCAGCGCGGGCCTGCCTTCGGTTGCCATCCGGGTTCCGGCCCATGGCGGTGCCAGGGACCTTTTGCGCCTTTCCGGCCGCCCGATCGCCGCGCCGAGCGCGAATCGGTCCGGCCGGATATCACCGACCACGGCGCAGCATGTCGCGGAGTCTCTGGGGGACGCGGTCGACTTGATCCTCGACGGCGGGCCGTGCCGGATCGGGGTCGAGTCGACGATTATCGATTTGACCGGGGAGCGCGTGATCCAGCTTCGTCCCGGCGGCGTTCCGCTGGAGGCATTGGAGGAAGCGGTGGGACAAAGCATCGAGGCCGCCGAGCATGCCTTTTCCGAGGCCGAGGGCGGAGAAACGCCCGCACCGCTCAGCCCCGGCCTGCTCAGCAGTCACTACGCGCCGCGCGCCGCCGTCCGCTTGAACGCTAAGGCGGCGCGGGCCGGCGAGGTCTATCTGGCCTTCGGCCCGGAAATCGGCGGGGAGGAAAACTTAAGCCCGACCGGCGATCTTCGGGAAGCGGCGGCCAACCTGTTCGCGATGCTGCACCGGCTGGACGCGACGGGCGCCGGCGCCATCGCCGTCGCCCCGATCCCGGAAACGGGCCTTGGCCGCGCAATCAATGACCGGCTGCGCCGCGCCGCTGCCCCACGGGGCTGAAAAGCGCGGTTGATATTTGCCATGATCGCCTGCAAAACACTTGTTATCGTTCAGAAATCCCCTACATCCCCCTCATCTCGAATGACTCCCAAGCGTTCCAGTGTCATCTTCGGGAATCGGTGCGAGAATGGGGACTGACCGGACCAATTTACCGTTCCGGATGGTCAGGGGCCAACTCAGGGGCTAACAAAGAAACGGTGCGCCGATCTTCGGCAGGCATAGGAGAGCAGGGGGAAATTCGCTAAATGGAGTCGATCGGCACTTTTCTGCCCCTGATCGCAATGATGCCTTTTGTCGGTGCGTTGTTCCCGGGCCTGATGATCCAGGCGGGACGGAACGTTTGCGCCGTCACGGCGGCAATTCCGACCATGCTGGCCATAACCATGCTGGCCATCTGCGCACCGGCCGTGCTCGACGGCGCGGTGCTGCATTTCAGTCTGCCCTGGTTGCCGTCGCTCGGGTTGAACGTGAATTTCTTCCTGGACGGCTTGGGGCTGCTGTTTGCCGGGCTGATTCTGGGGATCGGCCTGCTGATCATCCTCTACGCGCGGTTCTACCTGTCGCGGCAGGACCCGATGGGTCAGTTCTACACCTATCTTCTGCTCTTCCAGGGCGCGATGGTCGGGATCGTCCTGTCGGACAACATCCTGCTGCTGTTGATTTTCTGGGAATTGACGTCCCTCTCCTCGTTTCTCTTGATCGGATATTGGAAACATTTGCCGGAAGGCCGCCAGGGTGCGCGGATGGCGCTGACCGTGACCGGCATGGGCGGCCTGGCGATGATCGCGGGCATGCTGATTCTGGGCAATATCGTCGGCAGCTACGACCTCAGCGTCATCCTGGAAAACAAGGACGCGATCCAAAGCTCATCGCTTTATCTTCCGGCGCTGATCTTGATCCTGATCGGTTGTTTCGCGAAGTCGGCGCAGTTCCCGTTCCATTTCTGGCTGCCCCATGCCATGGCGGCGCCGACGCCGGTCTCGGCCTATCTGCATTCCGCGACCATGGTGAAGGCGGGTCTGTTCCTGATGGCGCGGATGTGGCCGGTTCTGGCCGGCACGCCGGAATGGTTCTACATCGTCGCGACAACGGGCCTTATCACCATGGTTCTGGGCGCGGTGATCGCGCTGTTCAAGGATGATTTGAAGGCGCTGCTGGCATTCTCCACCGTCAGCCATCTCGGCCTGATCACCATGCTGCTGGGCTTCGGCACGCCGCTCGCCGCCGTCGCGGCGGTATTCCACATTATCAACCACGCGACCTTCAAGGCTGCCTTGTTCATGACCGCGGGGATCGTCGATCACGAGGCCCATACCCGTGACATCAAGCGCCTCGGCGGGTTGCGGCATCTGATGCCCGTGACGTTCACGATTGCGATGCTCGCGGCCCTGTCGATGGCTGGCATTCCGTTACTGAACGGGTTCCTGTCGAAGGAAATGATGCTTGAGGAAGCCTCCCACACCGTTTGGGCCGGAAGCCCCTGGCTGGTGCCCGCCCTGGCGACAATGGGGGCGCTGTTCTCGGTCGCCTATTCATTCCGCTACATCGTCCATGTCTTCCTGGGCCCGGTGCGCCAGGACTATCCGGCAAAACCGCACGATCCCGACTTCGGGATGTGGGCGGCGCCGGGCTTCCTGGTTCTGCTGGTCGTATTGATCGGGGTCGTCCCCGCCGTCGCCGAGCCCTTGGTCCGGACAACCGCCGGCGCCGTGGTCGGCGGCGGCCTTCCGGAATTCCACCTCAAGATCTGGCACGGCGTGACCCCCGCACTGTTCATGTCGGCCGTCGCCGTCGCAGGCGGCGCGGTGATGTTGATGCTGCATTCGGTCATGGCGCCGCGCTGGGAAGCCGCGCCCCGCCCCGAGGCAAAGCAGATTTTCGACGGCATCGCGCGTGCCGCGACCCTGTTCAGCCGTTGGGTCACGGACCTGTTGCATGACGGGTCCCTGTCCCGCTTCGCGGCGATCTTCTCGGTCGCGGTCATTGCGGCGGGGTTGTTCGCCTGGATGGGCGGAGAAGCCGGCCCGCCGGTGCGTGAACCGCTGGCAATTTCGGCCCTTCCCGCGATCGCCTGGGCGCTGCTGATCCTGTGCTCGCTCGGCATGGTCGTGTTCCATCGCAATCGTCTGCTGGTACTGATCCTGATGGGCGTGGTCGGGTTGATCGTCTCCGTCGCGTTCATCTATTTCTCGGCCCCCGATCTGGCCCTGACACAGATTTCGGTCGAGGTGGTGACGATCGTGCTGCTGCTGTTGGCGCTGAACTTCCTGCCGAAGGTCAGCCCGAAGGAAAGTTCGCCCGGCCGCCGGTTGCGGGACGGGGTCGTTGCGGGCGCGGGCGGCTTGGCGGTGGCGGGTCTGACCTACGCAATTCTAATGGGTGATTTCGCGCAAGAGTCGATATCCGCCTTCCATCTGGAGAATTCCTATTCCGGCGGCGGCGGCACCAATGTGGTCAACGTCATTCTGGTCGACTTCCGCGGCTACGATACCTTCGGTGAGATCATCGTGCTGGGGATCGCCGCCCTGGTCATCTACGCCTTGTCGCAGTCGGTCTTGGGCGGCGCGGGCGGACGCTGGCTGGCCAGCGGCGAACTGGATTCGAAGAAGGCCGGCGACCGTCACCCGCTGATGATGGTGATCGCGTCGCGCGTGATGATGCCGATCGCGGTGATGGCGGGTGTTTACATCTTCCTGCGCGGGCATAACGAACCCGGCGGCGGCTTCATCGCCGGCCTGGTCGTCGCCATTGCCTTGGTGATGCAGTACATGGCCAGCGGGTTCGCCTGGGCGGTCGCGCGCCAGCGGGTGCCCTATCACACGACGATCGCGCTTGGCGTCATGGCCGCCTGTTTCACGGGCGTCGGGGCCTGGTTCGCCGGGCGGCCCTTCCTGACCAGCGATTTCGGCTATGTCACGATCCCGCCGCTGGACAAATTCGAACTGGCGACCGCCATGGCCTTCGATATCGGCGTCTTCCTTTGCGTCATCGGGGCGGTGATGCTGGCGCTGGACAGCCTTTCCAGCATGGCGCGGCGCGCCGGCGAGACGGTGAACCAGTTGCCGATGGATATCGATCCGGCGCGCAGAATGAGAACGAACCTTTCAGACAATACGGCCGCACGCGCCGGAAAGGAGGCGTAGATGGAATTCCTCGTGGCCAGCGCCATCGGTGTTTTGACGGCGGCCGGCCTTTACCTTGTGCTGCGCTTTCGAAGCTTCCCGGTGATCCTGGGCATCTCGATGCTGTCCTATGCGGTCAACGTCTTCCTGTTCGCGACGGGACGGCTGGCGGTCGACCTGCCGCCGGTCTTGAGCGATGACGCAACCGCCTATACCGATCCGCTGCCGCAAGCGCTTGTCCTGACCGCCATCGTTATTTCCTTCGGGATGACGGCGGTTGTCGTGCTGCTGGCGCTGGGTGCTTATCTGTCGGCGCGAACCGACGCGGTCGATATCGGTCTCGATGACCAAGAGGCTGACACATGAACCATTGGATTATCGCGCCGGTCGTCCTGCCGGCCCTGATGGCGGCCGTTATCGTGCTCGCCATGCGCCATCACCAAGGCCTGCAGCGGATTTTCTCGCTCGGCGCCTGCACGGCGCTGGTCGCCATCGCCATCGGTCTGTTCGTGGAATCCGCCTCGGGCCGGATCGGGGTGTACGAATTGGGCAATTGGCCCGCGCCCTTCGGGATCGTGCTGGTGCTCGACCGCCTGTCGGCGCTGATGGTGCTGATCACCTCGGTGCTGGCCTTCATTGTCGTGCTGTATGCCATCGGGTCGGATTGGGACGCGCGCGGACATCATTTCCACGCCTTGTTCCAGTTCCAGTTGATGGGAATTTGCGGCGCGTTTCTGACCGGCGACGCCTTCAACCTGTTCGTTTTTTTCGAAGTGCTGCTGATCGCCTCCTATGGATTGATGATCCATGGCGGGGGCGGACGGCGGTTCCGCGCGGGCCTGCAATACGTGCTCTACAACCTGCTCGGTTCCACCTTGTTCCTGTTCGCACTGGGCACGCTCTATGCCGTGACCGGCACGCTCAACATGGCCGATCTGGCCGTCCGCGTGGCGGAACTGCCGGCGAACGATACCGCCCTTCTGCGGGTCGGCGCGATGCTGCTGTTGTTGGTTTTCGCCATCAAGGCCGCCCTGCTGCCGCTGCATTTCTGGCTTCCCGAAACCTATGCGGAGGCCCCTGCCCCGGTCGCCGCGCTGTTCGCGATCATGACCAAGGTCGGCGCCTATGCGATCCTGCGCATGTACACTTTGGTCTTCGGGCCTGACGCCGCCGTGACCGGCGAACTCACCGGTCCCTGGTTCCTCATCGCGGCGCTGGTCACATTGGGCGTCGGCATGATCGGCGTTCTCGGGGCCAGCAAGCTGGGCCGACTGGCGGCGTTTTCCGCCATCGGATCGATGGGGACCTTGTTGATCGCCATCTCGGTCTTCACACCGGAAACGACGCAGGCGGCGCTCTATTACATGATCCATTCGACGATCGCGGGCGCGATGATGTTCCTGGTCGTCGACCTGGTGCGCGAACGCCGCGGCGCGGCCGCCGATGCTTTGGTGCCCGCCCCCGCCATGGCGCAGCACGGGTTGCTCGCCGCGCTGTTCTTCGGCGCCGCGATCGCCAGCGCGGGCATGCCGCCGCTGTCCGGTTTCATCGGCAAGCTGCTGATCCTGGATGCGGTGCGTGTCAGCGAACATGTCTGGTTGATCTGGTCCGTCATTCTGGCGACGACACTGGTCGCCGTCCTGGGTTTCGCGCAGGCCGGCAGCAAGATCTTCTGGAAAACGACGGAGCCGGAAGCCCCCGCCACCGCGGAGGACACCCCGGCCGCGGATGACCCCGCGCCGACGGCGGCGGCCACGATGCCGCGTTTACCCCTGGTGGCGACGGGCGCGCTGCTGGCCGCGTCGGTCCTGTTGAGCGTTTTCGCCGGGCCGGTCACCGGCTTCCTGGGCGAGACCGCCGATCAGCTGTATAACTCGGAGATCTACGTCTCCGGCGTTCTCGGCGCGCGATGAGGAGGGGCAAGACGATGTTACGCAAGATCCTTCCCCATCCCTGGCTGACGCTGCTGCTGGTCGTGGTCTGGCAGATGATGATGAATTCGTTCAGTCTGGGGAATCTGGTTCTGGGGCTGATTCTGGGGCTGGCGATTCCGATCATTACCGCGCCCTATTGGCCGAACCGCCCGCGTCTGGCCAACCTGCCGATGATCATCGAATATATGCTGATCGTGCTGTGGGACATCGTCGTCGCCAATGTGGTGGTCGCGAAGATTGTCGTGTTCAAGCGTAATAAGGATATGCAGCCGAACTGGGTCGCGATCCCGCTGGACATCCGCACACCGGAAGCGATCACGGTGCTGGCCGGGACAATCACCATGACGCCGGGCACCGTTTCAAGCGACGTTTCGGCCTGCGGACGCAGCCTGCTTGTCCATTGCCTCCATGCACCCGATCCGGAGGCAGTGCGGGATGAGATCAAGGAGCGGTACGAACGCCGCCTTAAGGAGATCTTCGAATGATCGACTATGCGCTGACTTTCGCCTTCGCTTGTTTCGGCCTGGCGCTGTTGATGAACCTGTACCGCATCATCGAGGCCCCCGGCGTCGGCGACCGGATCCTGGCCCTGGATACGATGGTCGTGAACGCGATCGCTCTGCTGGGCCTGTATGGCATCCTACGGGGAACGACGGTTTATTTCGAAGCATCGATGTTGCTGGCCATGACCGGTTTCATCTCCACCGTGGCCTATACCCGCTTCCTGCTGCGCGGCGACATCATCGAATAGAGAGAAAAAATGGATCTGTTCGCGGAAATTCTCATCACGGTGTGCCTGGTCATTAGCGGGATGTTCGGTCTCGTCGGGTCTTACGGTCTGCTCAAACTGCCCGACCCCATGACCCGTCTGCACGCCCCCACCAAGGCAACGACGCTGGGCGTCGGCGGCGTGCTGATCGCCTCGATGCTGTATTTTCTGGTCCTGGGCAACGGGTTGTCGTTTCACGAGTTGCTGATCACGCTGTTCCTGTTCCTGACCGCCCCGATCACGGCGAATTTCATCGCCAAGACCCAGCTTCATCGAAACGTACCGATGACGGATTTGCCCAAGACCGGCACCGGCCGCCCTTGGGCCACATATGAAAGCGACGAAGCCCGCGCCGAGGCCGAAGCCAATCGCAACGCATAAGACCGTTGCCGGAAGGCCGTGACGAAAAAGTGCACCCAATTTTACCGAATATTAATCGGATGACCCTCTATTCTACTCCGATATTCGCATAAGAGATTTTAGGGGCTCGGGGTCCCGAAACCGTGCCATTTAACAAAAGCATTTCCCAATTCGCCCAATTGGGGACGAAAAGCAGCGAAGCGGACGTCGATGCCGCGGTCGCCGAAGTCGTCGATGCCTTGATCGCCAGCATCGGCGTGACCGAGGATATGCGCGCGGCCAGACGCGACGTCGCGAAACTGCTCGACCACCTGCATTCCTTGAAGGCATCCCGCCATCCGGGCCGTGTTCAACTGGCCACGGCCGTGGCGGAACGCGTGCTTCCCCTGCTTTACGAGCCCAAGGAAGACGAGCCCGAGATCAAGGACGATTACCCTTACCTGGCCGAAGAGACCGCCGTCGTCGAACGCGCGGCCGATGTCATGGGCGATGTCCTGTCCTTTCTGTGTGCCGAAGACAGGAAACACCCCCGCCATGGCAGCGAGGTTCGCGAGGACGGCATCCCGCCCCTGTTTCTGTTCACACCGGATTTCCGCGAAGGGTTCCGTCGGCTGCTCGGGGTTCTGTTCCGCAGTTTCATGCGCAACAAACACAGCGAAACTTCGGTCTATAAGCAAGTCCGCGAGATCCTCTCGGGCAAGGTCGCGGGCGATATCTCCCGGTATGACAGGCAGGTCGGCAGTCTGGTCAGAACCGCCTTGGACCGGGCCCAGGAACACCACAACAAAGCCAAGGCCGCCGAAGATAGTGCCTCCGACGCCGCAGATAGCGCCCCCGAAGACATTCCACCCGAATGGGAAGCCGTCCGCGATGCGTTCAAGGTCGCCCAGTTGCATGCAAGGGATGCCGGCTATTTCCTGCCCTATACCCTGACCTTCGAGAATTTGGCCCAGATCTACACGCTCGATAGGAAACTGATCGTCCAGGGCGTGAACGAATTGGGCAATGCGGTGCTTCAAGGGGAAAACGCAAATTACGTGCTGCGCCAGATCGACCGATTGAATCAGACGCATGACATCATTCATTTCGACGTCGCCGTGTTGAGCGCCTTTTACTACGGGTCGGAGAAACAGCGGCTGAGCTACAAACAAATGCACGACACTTGCCTGGGCGCGGCGAAAACGCGGGAAGGCATGATCGGCATGCGGCCTTTGCTGGTCGCGGAATTGGCCCGTCGCCCGCATCAACTGGCCCGCCGCCTTGTCGCATTGGCGGAGGATGCCAACGTCGAGCCGATTGAATATGAAAGGATCATCGACCAATTCACGCGTTGGCTTTCCAGCCTGAACGCGCGCCGCTTCGAGGACGAGATATCCGGCTGCGCCACCCATTTCCGCGGCAACAAGATCCTGAGACCCCTTGCGAAATGGATAATCGCATCCCGCTGCAATTTGGACCTGAGCCCGACGGCCATCTACAATGTCTCCGCCCAGAGAGCGGAAATTTTCGACCGATAACGCAGTACAGGGGCAAGCGGGCCAATTCGTCGCGCTGCGGCGAAGCTGTGTTCACGCGACACCGCCTCGCCAAATCGGGTTCGGCGGTCTAAATTAAGATCAAAATGAACACCCCGGAAACTGTGGAAGAAACGATGGCGCCCGATGGAAATGGTGGCCGCGCCCAAAGTAGCGTGGCCGACGACGTACTCGACAAGCTCAAAGACATTCTGGGACCGAAAGGCTGGTCGCAGGACGCGGATACGCTTGCGCCGCTGCTTGTGGACACGCGCGGCTATTATCATGGCGCCTGCGCCCTGCTGGCGCGGCCGGAAACGACCGAACAGGTCGCCGCGATCATGAAGGTCTGCCATGCGGCCGGCGTCCCCGTCGTGCCGCAGGGCGGCAATACCAGCCGCGTCGGTTCCGCTACCCCGGACGAAAGCGGCGGCGCGGTTCTGCTGTCGCTTGCCCGCATGAACAAGGTTCGGGAAGTCGACCCCGTCGACTATACAATGACGGTCGAAGCCGGCTGCGTATTGAAGGACCTGCAGGACGCGGCGGAAGCGAAAGACCGCCTTTTCCCGTTGAGCCTGGGTGCCGAAGGATCCTGCATGATCGGCGGGAACATCGCGTCCAATGCCGGCGGCATCAACGTTCTGCGATACGGCAATACCCGCGACCTTGTCCTGGGCCTGGAAGTCGTCCTGCCCAATGGAGATATCTGGAACGGGTTGCGCCGGTTGCGGAAGGACAATACCGGTTATGACCTGAAGCAATGGTTCATCGGGTCGGAAGGTACGCTGGGCATCGTCACCGCCGCCGTCCTGAAACTGTTTCCCCTGCCGAAGGAGCGGGCGACCGCGCTCTGCGCGATCCGCGACCTGGACGCCTGCCTCGACCTTTTGGCGCGGGCGCGCGCGGCCAGCGGCGATGCGTTGAGCAGTTTCGAACTGCTGGCCGGCATTACGCTGGATTTCGCCTATCAGCATGTCGACACCGCCAAACGGGCCATGGAAGGCAGCTACGACTGGAACGTCCTGTTCGAGTTTTCCGGCCTTGAACCCGGGCACCGGATGAATGACGCGCTTGAATCGATGCTTGAAAAAGCCTTCGAAGACGGCGTCGTCATCGATGCGGTGATCGCGCAGTCCGAACAGCAACGGGCCGATATCTGGTTCCTTCGTGAAGCCGTGGTCGAAGCCCAGGCGGCGGAAGGCGCATCGATCAAGCACGACGTCTCGGTCCCGGTCAGCAAGGTGCCGGAATTCATCAACCGGTCGAACGCGGCCCTGTTGGAATTCATGGATGGTATCCGCCCCTATCCCTTCGGTCATGTCGGGGACGGCAACATCCACTACAACGTCACCCAACCGGCGGGTATGGACGCGGATGCCTATATGGCCGCCGCGCCGCAGATCCACGACATCGTCCACGGCATCACCGCGGACCTGAACGGATCGATCAGCGCCGAACACGGTATCGGGCAACTGAAGCGCGAAGAGCTGAAGCGCTACAAGACAAAGCTGGAATTGGACCTGATGCGTCAATTGAAGGCGATGCTCGACCCTCAAGGCTTGATGAACCCCGGCAAGGTGCTAGACATCTGAGCCGTAATTAGCTTGCCGGCGGCTATCGCGCCGGCCCTTTGCCCAACGACAATGCCAGGGAGCCGCCTTTCATGATCCCCTATTCCGCTCCGACCCGGGACATGCAGTTTTTGTTCGACGAAATGGGTCTTCTGGGTCAATTGCAGTCGCTGCCCGGTTGCGAGGATGCAACGCCGGACCTCGTCTCGCAGATCCTGGACGAAGCGAACAAGCTGGCAAGCGGCGTGCTGGCCCCGCTGAATTATTCCGGTGACAAGCAGGGCGCACAAATCGAGAACGGCGTTGTGCGCACGGCGGACGGCTGGAAGGAAGCCTATCGCCACTACGTCGACGGCGGCTGGAATTCCGTGCCCTTCTCCCCGGATTATGGCGGGCAAGGCCTGCCCTGGGCGATCACCACCGCGGTGCAGGAGATGTTCCAATCCGCCAATATGGCCTGGGCCCTGTGCCCGCTGCTGAACCAGGGGGCGGTGGAAGCGATCACGGCCCACGCCACCGAAGAATTGAAGAGCACCTATCTGGAAAAAATGATTTCCGGCGAATGGACCGGAACCATGAACCTGACCGAACCGCAGGCCGGATCGGATCTGAGCCAGGTGAAGACGAAGGCGGAACGCGACGGCGATGCCTACCGCATTCGCGGGCAGAAGATCTTCATCACCTATGGCGAACACGACATGACGGACAATATCGTCCATCTTGTACTGGCGCGCTTGCCGGATGCGCCGGAAGGCACGCGCGGCATCTCGCTGTTCCTGGTGCCGAAATTCCTGGTCAACGAAGACGGTTCATTGGGCGCGCGCAACGATCTGCGCTGCGTGTCGCTGGAGCATAAGCTGGGCATCGGCGCCAGCCCGACCTGCGTCATGGCCTATGGCGACAATGAAGGGGCCATCGGCTATCTGATCGGCACGGAAAACCGCGGCCTGGAATGCATGTTCACCATGATGAACAACGCCCGCCTGGCCGTCGGCATGCAGGGCCTGGCGATCGCCGAACGCGCCTTCCAACAGGCCCGTGACTTCGCCAAGGAACGAAAGCAAGGCAAAAGCGCCGTCTCCGGCGGCGCACCCGCGCCGATCATTCAGCACGCGGATGTCCGCCGGATGCTGTTGACGATGCGGGCGCATACGGAAGCCATGCGCGCGTTGATTTTGGAAACGATGACCACGCTGGATATTTCCCATCGCCATCCGGAAGAAAGTTGGCGGAAATGGGCGGGCAAGCGCGTCGACTTGCTGACCCCGGTCATCAAGGCATGGTGCACCGATACGGGTGTGGAAATGGCCTCTATCGGCGTTCAGGTTCATGGCGGTATGGGATTCATCGAAGAAACCGGCGCCGCCCAGCATTATCGCGATGCGCGCATCCTGCCGATCTATGAAGGAACCAACGGTATCCAGGCGGCCGACTTGATCGGCCGTAAGATCCTGCGCGACGGCGGCGAGGCGGTGCACGAATATATCGACGAACTGCATTCGCTGGTGAACGGGCTGGGCCATGTCGAAGATGACGCCATCACCATCATCCGACGGAATTTGGCCGCGGCGGTCGATGTTTTGGAACAGGCGACGGAGTGGCTGCTGGCCGAGGGCGCGGAAAACCCCGACGCCGCGCATGCCGGCGCCGCCACCTATCTGCGCCTTTTCGGCCAAACGGCCGGCGGGGCAATGATGGCCCGTATCGCCAAAACCGCGGTGGAGAAACGCGCCGATGCGTCCGACGGCGATAGCAGCTACTATGACACCAAACTGCTGTTGGCCCGCTTCTATGCCGAAAATGTCCTGCCGTTGACCGCCGGTCTGCTTGCGCCCATCACGGGCGGGCACGCCACGGTCATGGCCTTGGACGAGGAGTTGTTCTAACACTCCGAAGGAGGTTCATGCGTCCAGGCCGTTTCTTTGCGCTCTTCCCCCTTGCCCTGCTTATCGCGGCAACGGGAGCCCTTGGCCAGGACGCTTCGGCGCAGGGTGATCCGCCCTCCGTCGAATGCGGCAGCGTCGACCTCGTCATCCTGATCGATACGACCTACAGCCTCGCCGCGGCGATCGGGGAGATGAAGCGGGAATCCGCGACGATCGTCAGCCAATTGGAAGCGGTTTCAGCGGGCAAGTACAGGCTCGGCCTGATAGCGTTCGATGACGGCATCCGGGTCTTGGAAGACCTGAACGACCTTCCCTCGCCCGCGGCGAAAGCCGACTTGATGCGCCGAAGCATCCGCACCTTGCGCGCCGAAGGCGGCGATGGCGGGCCGGAGGCGTCCGACGAAGCGATGAATACGGCCATCAACGGCTTATCCTCCGGCAGCCGGTCCCAGGAAGGGGATTTCACCGGCGACTGGAAAGCCCATAGCCGAATTTTGGTGCTGATCACGGATAGCCGGCCGGGCGGATTCGACGACGAATTCGTGCCCGGTATCGATGACCGGCGCGCCCTTTCCTACGTCGCGCAAGCCTTGGAAAAAGACATCCGTATCTCGGCCATCCAGGTTCCGACCAGCGGCCTGACCGATACCCCCGACGAAGAGGTGGCCGCCCTGATGCGAAGCTATGCGGCCGCGACCGGCGGCCTTTATGTGTCCACCCGATGGGCGGGTGCGGGAACCGCCGAGGCGATCCTGTCCATCATCAAGGCGTGCGGATCCAATCTTCTTTCCTAGCCGATCGACCGCGGGAATTCCTTTTTCAAGGCGCGGACCCTGGCCCTGACCGATGCCGCCGGGTCTTCCGTCAGACGGTCGAGGGCGGCGGTCGCCGTGGCCCCAAGAACACCGTCCACACCCGTCAGCCGGCAAAGAGCATCCAACGCCCAGGCCCGCAGAAACGGCCGCGAGTGATCAAGAAGCGGCAGAAGCCAGGCATGGAAACTCGGCCGGCAGTCGTCGGGTACCGAAATGAAACGGATCGATTGGCAAATATGCAGTTTCGCGTCCCAGGGACCGACACGATCGAGAGCCGCGGCAAGCGACCGGACCCATTCCGGCGTCGGCCGCCGTCCGTTTTCCAATTCGTGCTTGATAAGCCACGTCGCGCCGCTCGATACAGCATCCGCATCGTCGCCCGCCAGGTCGGCCAGTCCATCGAAATATCCGGGGCGGGCACGAAACTTGACCGCGGCTTCGGTCAAGACGGTGGGTGACTTTCGGTCGTACTCAAGAAGCAGTGCCCGGAACCGGGCTGTCCCGTATTCCATACCGAACCGCCGTGTAGAATAGTCAATCGAACACCAGTTTCGCGCAGACGAAACCCCGCGTCCATAAAACGCGGGGCCTCGCGGGAGGGGTCCCGAAAAATCGGATCCGGACAGCCGATATGCGACTGCCCGTCCGGCTTCTTTCTTTGAATTAGGCGGCGACGCTCAAGCGGCGCTCTTCGGCGCCGAACAGCGCGTCATAGGCCTTGCGGTCGTAATGGCGCAGGCAGGTCGCGGCGAAGTCGCTGACGGCGACACCGACATGCTTGGCGTAGGTCTGGTACATGGAAGACGGAACCGGGCGCAGACCCGCTTCGACTTCCAGCAGCCACACGACGGACGGCGCACCGACCTGCTCGGCGAGTTCACGGGCCGTGATCTCAGAACGGTCCCGCAAGGACCGGAGCCAGACGCCACCCGCTGCCCAAGGTGCCAAAGTCGTCGGCGCCAAAGTCGTCGTATTCAGTTCATTTTGTTTTGTCATTTCAGCCTCCAAAAAATCTGGCGAGGTCCCACTCACTGGCAGGGTCACCATCCGCGCCTTCCGGATTGCTTCGTGCCCGGATCAGCTCCAAATTTTCCAAATATGTTGCGATGCACAAAAATATGCTGCGTCACTTTATGCTTGGCCAATGCTTTCCCTGCATGGCGGCTATGCATAAAGCCGCCAGCGGCGGGCTCTTCCGGCCCTGACCTTACGATCCTACCTTATCTTAGAAATTCTTAATATAGATTTAACGGGACAAATTCCCGGAACGGCCCCGGACCGCTAGACCAAGCGTCGCAAAGGCGGCTCGTTCCGATCCTCGGCCAGCGCTGCCATCAAGGCCGCCATGGTGCCGCCGGTTTCCGGGTCGATGAAATCGGGCGCGAGATCCGCCAAGGGCTGCAGAACGAATATCCGTTCGCCGCGGCGCGGATGGGGGATGATCAGATCCTCGGACTCGACCCGTTCGGTCCCGAAATAGACGATATCCAGGTCGATGACGCGCGGACCGTTCCTGTAGGTCGCCCGCCTGCCGATTTCCGTCTCGACGGATTTCAGCAGGGCCAGCAGCCCCCGTGCGGTCAACGACGTGCGGCCCATCAGGCAGGTGTTTACGAAGCGTGGCTGGTCCTCGACATACATTGGCGCGGATTCATAAAGCGGCGCCACACCCGTCACCTCGAACCCATCGGCCTGACCGAGCAAGGCGACCGCGTCGCGAATATGGTCGGCGCGATCACCCAGATTGGAACCGAGCGCGATGAAGACGGGTTCGACCATTTGCGTCATCGGGCGGTCATGCCTCCCGGCCGCTGTTCAGGATCGCTTCGGTCATCCTGACCACTTCGGTCATGGCGCGGACATCGTGCACACGAACGATGTCGGCCCCTTTCGCGACACCGACGGAAACGCTGGCTGCCGTGCCCATGACGCGCCCGCCCGGTTCCACGTCCAGCACCTTGCCGATGAAGCTCTTCCGGCTGGGGCCCAACAGGACCGGGTAGCCCAGTTCCCGGATCGCGCCGAGGTCGCGGATCAAGGTCAGGTTCTGGTCGAGTGTCTTGCCGAACCCGACCCCCGGATCGAGTATGATCAGGTCGCTCGGCACCCCCGCATCCTCGGCCGATTTCGCCATCTCGCGCATTTCGCTGAGAATATCCTGCATGAAATCGCCATATTGGGGCGCTTCGTAACTTCCGCCGAGCTTCGCGTCCTGGGTCGCAACGCCCCATCGCGCCTTGTTGTGCATCAAGACGACGGGCACACCGCTTTCGGCCATCAAAGGCAGCATGTCTTCATCCGCCCGCCCCGCCCAGACATCGTTGATGATATGCGCGCCGGCGTCGAGGGCGGCCCGGGCGACGGAGGCTTTGTAGGTATCGACCGAAATCAACGTATCGGGAAAGTGTTTTGCGATCGCCGCGACGACGGGCACGACGCGGTCCATCTCCTCAGCAGCCGGTACGGGGGCCGCACCGGGGCGGGTGCTTTCGCCGCCGATATCCAAAATCTCGGCGCCGTGTTCGATGAAATCGGCGGCTTGCGCCACGGCACGGTCTACCAACCCCTGATCGCTCGCCGCCTGCGCCGAACCGGCCAGCCCGTCACTGGAGAACGAGTCCGGCGTGACATTCACGATCCCCATGACCGCACAGCGGTTCATCCAAGGCGTGGCGGGCAATTCCCTACGCAGTGTTTCGGGCATCGTTTCCGGCATCGCAAACCTGTCCTTCGGGGGTGGGTCTAGGGGGTTGAGTCTTCGGGATCAGGCGATGCCTACCCTTTACGCGGACCCAGTGACAAGATCGGATTTCCCAGCCGTTCCTCAAAAGGAACACGCCATCACCGACCGGCTTTAACTTGGCAGTATTTGGAAACAAAAGTAATTAATGCCGTGTATACAAAGATACCTTCGGCAAACAGCACCAGTGTTAGGGCTTTTTATTTTTGCCTGATCAGTGCTTTGCGATATAGTTTTCGCAGCGAAAATCAACATCATGACGGTCCGATCCCGGAATTCCCGTCCGGTCGGTCCGACGGTACAAAGACGGCGAGAGTATCACGACATGCCGAAACCCAACCTGCATGACGGCACCGAAAAGTCCTACTGGTTACAGGCCCTGCAAGCGGGGCATTGGCGCAATGTCGAGCAAATAAGCGATGTCGGCGCCGCCATGATCCGGACCGGCAAGGCCGCCGAGGGCAATATTTTCGATGCGGTTCGTTTGCTGGAAGCGCGATTCCAGCAGCAGAAGGGTCAGACCGAGTTTTTCGAGATCGTCACGATCGACATCACAGGCGCGCATTTCGCCGGTCATCAGGGACCCGCCCGCCCCGACCATGTCCGCATGGACCTTTTGGGGACGATCGCCCCTCTGCTGCCATCGGCCACGGATCATGTCGGCGCCGCCGGCGCGTACCGCGAAGAAGCGCCTGCCGCATCGGCGGGCCATGGCGATGCCCGGTTCGACCGTTTGCGCGGTGATCTGATGCCCCAGCCGAACCACGCCGCGGACCGTCAGGCGCCGCGAGTCCAGGCGCACCAAAGCACGGCGCGCCGCCCCGGCATGCGGTCGCGCTTGATGGCCGGTGTCATGGCCGGCGCCTTTGTCGCCGGTATTGCGGTCTCCGCGATGGCGCCTGAACAATCGGAAAAACTCGCCGCCGCCCTGTTCGAACGCATCGGCCTCGATACCGGGGATAACGCCACGGCCCTGGCCCTGGCGCCCGAACCGAACGCTGCGCAGACGGGCGCCAAGACCGGTCTGGGCGAACCGCAGGACGGCAGTGAAGCTTGGCCGGTTACCTGGGGCCGGCAAGACGCTGTCACCCCCGCACCGGCTTCCATCATCGATACGGCAGAGGCGTCGAAAACACCTGGACCGAAGACAAGCACCGTTGTTGCGACAGCCGCGACGGGCCTGGATCTTGAAGCGGAACATCGCCGACCCTCAGAGAACATGCTGGCGGCCTCCCTGGCGGTCATCGCCGGTCCGGCCGCATCGACACCGCAACCGACTGCGCGACGCACGGCGGAAACACCGCCGGCCCCGATGACGCCGGAACAAGCCTATGCCATGCAGGTGTCGCTTCCGGTGCCCTTGGAACAATACCAGGCGCCGGCCGGCCCTTCTTCCATGGAAACCGTCCAGGTTGCCGACAATGCGGATGACGGGCTGCGTCTTGTCGTATCAGAGTCGAACGGTGCCGTTTCGCCGGCGGCCTTCACCACGGCGGTGGCGGGCGATGCGTCCCAACTGGAAACCGCCGCCTTCCCACGGCCGCAGCGCAAGCCCGACGCGGTCAAGGAACGCGCGGCCTATCGGGCGGCCCTGGCCGAAGCGATCGAGCAGGGAACCGTCGACGACCTTATGAAATTGATTTCCCGCCCGGCCGAGGTTGTCGAAGTCGCCTCGCTGTCGGACAGCGCCATTGAACCGGTCCGGAACGACCTGACCTCCCTGCTCGACTTCGCCTTGTTGCAGGGCAGACCGGACCATGCCGCGGCCCTGGCCGCCGGGGGCGCGCGTCCCTCCACGGGGATATTGACCCTTTTGCGGCAATCCGCCGACAAGGCAAGCCTGCAGCGGATCGCCCCGATCGTACGCCAGGTGGGCATCGACCCCGATCGCGTTTCGGAATCGGGCATGACGCCGCTGATGCAAGCCGCCTATATCGGCGACGGACGCGGGGTGGACGCTTTGTTGACGTTGGGCGCCGACCCGGCATTCGAGACCGGCGAAGGCTTTCGCGCCGCCGATTTCGCCGCCCGCGCCAAGCATGTCGATGTACAGGAAAAGCTGGTCCTCGCCACCGATCAGGCCCTGTATACCCCTTTGATGTTCGGCCTGACCTGGTCGGACACGGTTGAAACGGTCAAGGCCCGCAGCAAGGTCTGCAAACAGGTCGGTGAAGGTTTCGTCGCTTGTTCGCTGAAGGCGCAATCCTGGCTCGACGACACCGCCGCGGTTATCGCCCAGTTCGACACCCGCAACGGCAACCGCTTGGTCGCCATTCAGGTGGACAGTCGCCTTTATTCCGACGCCGATGAAGCGGAGGTCGGCTTCAAGAAAGCGGCCGGCTTGATCGCCAAGGTCGTTCCGCTGGATCAGTTCGGCTTCCCGGTCCGCGACATTCCGTCCGACAGGCCGGTCTTCGAAAGCCTGACGCCTGCCGTCGGAACAGGGCAATACTTCCAGTATTGGCCCGACGACAACCTCAAGCGGCCTGTCTATGTTCATATGAAGATGATCGGCTACAAGCGCGACCGCGGCTTCCACCGCATCGTCATCGGCAACCCATTCCGGGTAGGCTGACCGGTCTGGGCCCTGCGTCGCCCGCCTAAAGACAGCAAGGACGCCTCACGAGAACGCCGGCGACAGCGGCATGCTGTCCGCCCCTGCACACCAATCATAGTTCGGCAAAGAAAAAGCCGGCCAGGGCGTATCCCTGACCGGCCGTTGGACCGCAGCGCCTGAATTGGCGGTTTAGAAATTGTAGCGGAAGTTGAAGAACCCGCCGTAAGCAACCTGCCCTTTGCGGCCGATGAAACGTTGGCCTTCCAGGCTAACGGCGACCGCATCGGTCGGATAATAGTCCATACCGAAGGTCAGCAATGCCTGGGTTTGGTCATTCGTCTGATTGTTCACGCCGCTGATGCCGATACCGTTGATGGGCAAGCCGACGAGTTGGTCCTGGTAGTTGTGTTCCAGGGCCAAGCCCGCATAGGGGACAAAGGCGCCGTTCTCGAAGGAGCGCGCGACCTGAACGCCGAGTGACAACAACGTCACGTCCGATTTCTGATTGCCCGTCGTGCTGCCGATCACCTCATCGAAGATCGCGTTATATTTCGTGACCGATCGGAAGACATTGGCATTTCCGGTAATCGCCCAGACATCCTCGAAGGGCACCACGCCGGTGACGCCGACCGATGCGAACTTCGTGACACCGTCTGAATTGCTTCTCGACGTGGGCGTATTGTTCCCAAGATTGATTGCTTCGAAGGATACCTGTTCGTCGCCGAGGCCTGCCGTGGCATCGAAGAACACGTAATCATTCAGGATATAAGCGCCATAGATCGTGAACAGCGAGGTTTGAGCTTCGTTGTCACCGCTGTTGTCGCCGCCACCGAACTTGCTGACAGATTCCGTGGTGGAATGGGTCCGTGCCAAAGCAACCCCGACCAGCAAATTGTCCATGAAGAACTTGTCATAGCCGATGATCCCGGTTCGGATCGACGTATCCGCCTTGAAGTCGACGACATCGTCTTCCGTATGCGAAATTGCGACGTTGGCCCAAATCGCGGACGAGTCCCACAGGTCGGGAAATTCGCCATCGGTACCGGTAGATACGGAAACCTGCTGCCGATCGCCGCTGGCGGTTCTCACCGCACCGTTATCGGCCCGGAACACATTTTGGAGCAGCACGTTTTTGACCGCCCCCTGCGTCCGGCTGACGATCGTGCGGTTCGCCCCGACCAAACCTTGTTTGTTAGCCTCATCACGCTGCGTGGATTGCGCAGGGTCATCCGAAAAATCGTTTGACTGGGCAAAGGCCGGCCCGGCCAAGCCGAGTAGGGTCAACACGGTCAGCACCGATGCGGCACGCAATATCAAGCTCATCTTGTTCCCCCACGTCCTAAGACCATTTTTGGACTAGAGACCGTAATTTCGAGATGGATATTTACCAATTCTTATAAAACTAACCCACCGTCTCTCGAGAATCCATGCGGTTTGCCAATTCAGAGTGCAGGAGCGATTTCCAAAAATCGTTTTAAGTATTTGATTTTATTGCTATGTTTTTCGCGCCACAAATGGGTCGGAAAAACCCGGGTTTTTGTTGCACAATTATCACATCCAAATACCCCAGTTTGACCCTTTGGTCCAAGCGGGGCGCTGCGCTAAAGTAGCCAGGCGGCGGATCCGCGCGATACCGCAACACCGAACGCCCCATGCACGGGCGACAGACACCAGGGAGCATCCATTATGTCGATAGGCCACCTCATCCTGCCGCGTGGCCTTCCGTCGTTCCTGCTGGCCGTTTGCGTCGCCGTAGCCACGACGTTTGCCGTCACCGCGCCTGCCGACGCGCAGCTCCGGCAATTGCGCCGCGCCATTCAGAAGAATGTCCAGCTTGCCGTCGAGCGCCAACGGTTGAACTTACGGGTGGAAAACTCCGCCGGGCCCATCGAGGCGCTGGCGCTGGGGCCGGACGGCCAATTCATGATCTCGGTCTCCGGCGATGGCCGCCCGCGGCTCTGGGATTTGCAGAACGGCCGGGAAATCCGCCGCCAGGACCGGCTCTCCGCCGCGGCCGCCGCCGCCGCCTTCGCGTCGGACGGCCGGCGCTTCGCCATCGTCGAGACAAATGGCGCGCTGTCCCTTTGGAGTACCGATCAGGCAGACGCCCTAGGGCGGGCATCCTTGTCCGGCCCCGCCCCGACCTCATTGGCCTTGAGCCAGGATGGCGCCGCGGCGATCGTCGGCCATGCGGACGGGTCCGCCACGCTGTTGACGTTAAGCGACTTTTCCATCGCCCGCAGTTTCCCGGGCAATGGCGCGACGGCCACGAATGTGGATGTCGGCGCGACCGGCCAGTTCATTTTGATCGGCACGGCCGATGGCGCCGTGCGGGTCGTGGAGGCCTCCTCCGGCGCCGTGGTGCGCAATGCGGCGGTTACGAGCGCAGCGCTGACCGATGCCCGTTTCGGCATCGACGAGACGGAGTTCTACACCGCCGACAGCAGCGGCGGTGTGGCCCGCTGGCGCGTCGATTCAGACGTCGTCGCCGCCCGGTACTCCGGTGCATCCGCGGGTATCGCGGGTTTGGCGGTGGACCCGGCCGGGTCGGCCGTCGCCGCCGTCGAGGAAGCGAAGAACCTGTTGATCTGGGACACGGCGTCGCCCGGCAAACCCCTGATCATCGAAGCCCATGCTGGCCGCATCGAGGGCGTCGCTTTCGATGCCGATCCGGACCGCGTGATCACCTTCGGCGAGGACGGCGTCACCCGGATATGGAGCCGCCAGGACGGCAGCCTGATCATTCAGCTGATTTCGACGGAGAACGGCTGGGCGGTGGTCGACAAGGACGGCCGTTTCGACGGCAACAGCCGGGCGCTCTCAAATCTGGCTTGGGTCGGCGAAACATTGGAACTGCCGATCGACAATTTCACCGACAATCTCTACGAGCCCGATCTGCTCGAGAAAAAGCGCCTGGGTGTCGGGCAGCTTCTGGCGCCGGGCGTCCCGAACTGGGACGAAGGCATCCTGCCGCCCCCGACCGCGACGGTCGATCTGCCGCCGCAACTGAAACTCGACGCCTTGACCGAAATCGACGTCAAGGTGACGGTGAAGGATGAAGGCGGCGGCATCAACGGCTTCTTCCTGTTCCACAATACGAAGCTGGTGTCCCCCGATCGCATCGTCGACCAGGACGAGGATGAGGGCAGCGATGGGCGGAAGACGATCACCGCGACCTATCGGCTGCGCCCGATCGCCGGCCAGAACCTGTTCCATTCCAATGCGGTCAGTTCCGAATCCATCCTGGGCGCGACCAACTTGGTCACCGTGACGGTTCAGGCGCCGCCGAGGGAACCGGTACTGCATGTGCTGACCGTCGCCATAAACAACTACCTGGACCCGCAGTTGCAGTTGAACTACGCCCTGCCGGACGCGCGCGGCATCCAGCAGATCATGGAAGCCGAATACGGCCAGATCTTCGGCGAGGTCCGCCTCATCGAGGTCTTCGACGACAAGGCGACCCGGCGCGGCATGCAGCAAGCCCTGGCGAGCCTGGAAAACACCGCCCCCGAGGACGTGGTCGTGATTTATTACGCCGGTCACGGCGAAGCGACAGACAAGGATTTCTATTTCGTCACCTATGAATTCGAATTGCCCTTGTCGAACAACCGTTTGGAAAGGCGCGCCCTTTCCGCCGGCAGCATGAAGGATTTCATCGAAAAGATCGGTGCGCGCCGCGTCATCATGCTGATTGATGCCTGCAAATCGGGGACGGCCGTCGCCGGTTTCCAGGACCAGATGGATCGCCGCGTGATCCGCAAACTGGGTCAGTCGGTCGGTCTCCATATCGTTTCCGCCACCGCCAAGGAGCAATTCGCGGTGGAGCACGAGGAACTGGGCCACGGCGTGTTCACCTATGCCTTGATCGAAGCGATGGAAGGCAAGGCGGATACCGACCCCCGGGACGGGAACCTCACCGTGCGTGAAATCGTGCACTTCTCCGAGGAAGAAGTGCCGGCCCTGTCGCAGAAATACGCCCAGTACCAGCACTGGCCGCTGATCTATTCACGCGGCCTGGACTTCACGCTCGGCAAGGTGGCCTCGCAATAGCCCGGTTTCCGACCGCCTAGCGATGCTTGCGGATCAATCCCGGAACCACCGGCTCCAGGTCGGCCCGGCTTGATCCCGGCGCCAATGCGGGGTCGTACAGCACCCTCAGCATCAGATCGTCCAACGGGGTGCGCGCCAGCGGGCGGCCTGTCCGGCTGAATATGGACCCGTCGCCGGCATCGATGTCGTTCGGCAGCCCCATCGCCTGGCTGAATTCCTCCACGACGCAATGATCGAAAGACGGCCCGTCAAGCCCGGCAGGCAGGACGACATCCGCCTTGGCAAGGCATCCCGTGGCCAAATCCGCTTGCAGAACGAAGAAACACCGGGCGCTCGCCACCCGGCGGCGGGTCGCCGCGGAGCCAATCGGGAGGGCGGCGATCAAGACATCCAATTCTGTGGAGGTCGCAGGATAGTGCATTTCGATACCCGGATCCGCCCCCATCCGGAAGTCAACAGCCGTTAACCCGGAGAGCACATTCAGCGCGTTCACGACGCGCTCGCGGCGGTCATCCGGAAGCGCTGCCGGCAGGGTCACGCCGACCGGCCCGCACCATTTCGAAAGCATGGCGTCCGAGAAGCGGCCCTCACGCCCCAAAGCCGCGCTCAGAAAGGCTTCCGACACGATTTCATCGGATGAGCGGACGCTAATACCTCGGTATGAACTGCAACCGGAAAGGTATAGGGAAACCAATCCCAATAGGGCAATTCGGGCCAAGTTATTGATATGCTTTCGGAAGCGTATATTGCACTGCACCAAGGTTATCCTTTGAGGCAAAAATCTTTGCATTTCTATGACAGATGTCCTATATCTGTCGTCCACGACGTTGGTTGCTGAATTTCAGCATTGTTCAAAAATTCAATCCGCACTGCTGCGCAAATTGACGGTTCCTCCGGGTTCCGTGCGACAAAAGTCTTTGTCTCAAAAAAAACAAAGCGCCGGGGCGGAAACTGTAGAAGGTGAGAGAGTAGATGAGCGATTCCGAAAAGAACAAGAAGCCGCGTTCCGACCGTCAGTATGAGACGAAGGCCCGGAAATGCCTTATGTGCCGGAACGAGTTCAACAGTTCCTGGCCGGGTGAGCGGATTTGTTCGAACTGCAAGCAGACCAGTGCCTGGAACGATTCCTCGCTGGCCGCTTAAAGTTAAGCCGATTTCGGTTTCAAACGGGGCGTCTTGGACGCCCCGTTTCTTTTGGCACCGCCCTTTTTGTGGCGCTCTTTCTACAATCGCTTCAAAGCACAGCCGTCATGCCGCCATCGACGGTCAGGACATGACCGTTCACGAATGAGGCGGCGGGCGACATCAGATATACCGCTGCCCCGCCCAACTCGCGCGGGTCCGCCCAACGGCCGATCGGCGTCCGGTGTTCGACCCAGGCCGTGAACTCCTTGTCCGCCAATAGGGGTTTGTTGATTTCCGTCAGGAAATATCCCGGTGCGATCCCGTTCACATTCACACCGCGCGGACCGAGATCCGCAGCCAGGCCGCGTATCAGCCCCACCAAACCCGTCTTCGCCGCCGCATAGGCCGGCACGGTCGGACGGCCATGGCTGGAAAGAACGGAACAGATATTGATGATGCGTCCCCGGTCGATCGGCTTCGATTCGTCCAGAATTTCCGCTTCCAGCATCAATTTCGCCGCGCGTTTCGACAGTTGAAACGCGCTGGTCAGATGAACCGCGATCAATTCCTGAAACGCATCATCGGCAAAATCCTCCAACGGGCTGCGGTGCTGATGGCCGGCATTGTTGATCAGGCCGTACAGTCCCCCATGGCGTTTCGCGATACCCGCCATCGCCTCTTCGGCGGCATCCATGTCCAACACATCGAATGGGGCAATATCGGCGCTTAGACCGGCCTCGGCAAAGGCCTTGCAGGCGTCTTCCAGGCTTTTCTCGTCGCGCCCGTTGAGCACGACAGTCGCCCCGCTGGCCGCCATCGCTTGCGCCATCGCAAGCCCCAAACCGCGCGACGCGCCGGTCACCAGGATTGCCTTGCCGTCCAATCTGAAATTCGGAAGCCAATTGTCCATATCCGTTCCCTTCCTTGTTTTTCCGCACCGGCTTTTCCGATTCCGGGCCGATATGCCGTGCGGTATGGGCCTACTCAATCAGGCGGACGCGCGCCAATCAATGGGTCTGCAGCGGATGAGACTTGTGCCCAGTGGTGCGGTTAATGTGTGGAGCGGTTGATGTGTGGAACGCTTGAAGTATCGCCGACGGCCGCCGTCGAAAGAAGCGTCACCCCGTCAGAGCCGACGGATCGAGCTTGCCGGACAGCATATACCATAAGATGCCGACATATTCGTGGAGGACCGGCGACCAGCGGCCCAGCCCCTTCGCGCCTGGGATAAAATCGCCCGGCTTCAGCCGCACACTTTCCGACGCACTGATCACCGCGGCGATATCCATTCCCGCGCTTCGCGAGGCCGCTGCCGCGCGCCGCGTATGTTCCCTGCTGGTGACCAATATGATCGAACGCCATCCCCGGTCGCGGTAGATCGCGGCAACGAATTCAGCATTCTCCGCCGTCGTCCTCGCCTGCGATTCCAACACCGTCTCCGCCGGCAACCGCATGACCTCCGACAGAACCAAAGATTCGGCCGCCAGTTCAGGGCGGACGACACCGCCGCTGACGACCAAGGGAAGCCCGAGTTTCCCGGAAAGCGCTTGCCCGACGGCGGCTCGCCTTAGGGAATTAGCGCTGGGCCACATCCCGCCGACCGGGTCGGCGAACACCCCTGCTCCGTATACGACGACCGCATCGCCGGCGAGGCCCGGCCCGGCATCCTCCAACGCGATCGTTGTCGCATCCAACGGCAGCGCCGCGATCCGTGACGACAGGGGAAACGCAGCCACCAGAAGGACAATGCCCAGGACACGCCGCTTCGCGCCGCCGCCGAAAATCAACGCGAGGATCGCGGCATTCAGCAGCAGGCCCGACAGGCCGATCTCACCGACGGCGAAATTCAAGGCTTCCAGCATCTATTCCTCCCGGGCGGCACGGTTCACCCGCGAATTTCCGCGGCCCAACCCCGCAGGGCGTCAGCGATTTCAGCCGGCGAATCTTCCTGAATGAAATGACTGCCCTTTACGGTGACGCTGGTCTGGTTCTTCCATCCCCGGCAGAAATCGCGCTGCGCGCCGATCAGGATCGCCCCCGGATCTGCATCGACAAACAGCTTCGGCAGGTCGTTCTCCGCCATCCAACCGGCATAGTCCTCGACGAGGGCGGTGACATCCTCGGGCGTACCGTCCAACGGAATCTGGCGCGGCCAGGTAAGGGTTGGGCGGCGGCCTTCCCCCGGCTCGGCGAAGGGCCGTCTGTAAACCGCCATTTCCGCGTCCGTCAGGCCGCGCAGAACCGATCCCGGCAAGACTCGTTCCACGAAGATGTTCTTCTCCAGCACCATCTGCTCGCCCTTGTCGGATCGGAAGCCCTCGAATACCGGGCGCGCATCCTGATTGAACTCGTCCCACGCCATGGGACGGACGATGCCTTCCATATACGCGATCCCCTGGACCCGGTCCCGATTGCGGTTCGCCCAGTCGAAACCCAGGGCCGATCCCCAATCGTGGAGGACCAGGATGACATTTCCGGTCACGCCCACCGCTTCCAGAAACCCGTCCAGATAGTCACGATGCTCGACGAAGCGGTAGCGATCCGGCCCGGACGGTTCCAGCTTGTCGCTGTCCCCCATGCCGATCAGGTCGGGTGCGATACAGCGCCCAAGCCCGGCCAATTCCGGCAAGATGTTGCGCCACAAATAGGACGAGGTCGGGTTGCCGTGCAGGAAGACAATCGGGTCGCCCTCGCCCATCTCCACAAAGGCCATCCGCTTACCCATGACCTCGACAAATGACTTCGGATGTTCCCGTACCGCAATCATTCCCGCCTCCCCGCTCGTTCTTCCTGCGAAAGGTACCCTGTTTGCGGCGCAATCCAAGCCCTGTTCGCGGCCCAGGCTATTTCGCGGCCAGACACGTTGCAGGGCGTGACGCGGCATGCTTAGAGTCGCACAGTCTTCACGCCCGTCCGGCAACAGAAAGGATCCGCCATGGCCGCCCTTCTCTTCGACCTGCTCCTCAAAGGCGGTACCGTTCTTACCCCATCCGGACGCCAAGAGGTCGATATCGGCGTTTCCGGCGGCAAGGTGATCGCGATCGGCAGTCTTTCCGCCGCCGATGCCGCGGAGACGATGGATTGCACGGGTCTGCATGTTCTGCCCGGCGTGATCGACAGCCAGGTTCATTTTCGGGAACCGGGGCCGACCCATAAGGAAGACTTGGCCAGCGGTTCGGCCGGCGCGGCGGCCGGCGGCGTCACGGCTTTCTTCGAAATGCCGAACACCTCGCCGCTGACGATCACCGCGGAATCCATAGACGACAAACTGAACCGTGCATCCGGCCGGTGTTGGACCGATTACGCCTTTTATGTCGGCGGGGCGGCGGCAAGCATCGCGACGCTCCCGGAACTGGAATACAAGAAGGGCATTTGCGGGGTGAAGATCTTCATGGGCGCGTCGACCGGCGACCTGCTCTCCCCCGATGACGAAACGATCCGCGGCATTCTGGGCGCCGGGCGGCGCGTCGTCGCCGTCCATGCGGAAGACAACGACCGCCTGCAGGAACGCGCACCTTTGGTCGCCGACGGCGCACCGGTCACGATGCATCCGGTCTGGCGCGATGTGGAGGTCTGCCTGAAAGCGACGCAGCGGATCCTGAAATTGGCGGAGGAAACACGCCGCCGGGTCCATGTCCTGCACATTACGACTGGCGAGGAAATGGCCCTGCTGGCCCGGCACAAGCATATCGCCAGTGTCGAGACGACGCCGCAGCACCTGACCTTATGCGCGCCCGACGATTACGAGCGCATCGGTTCCCGCGCCCAGATGAACCCGCCGATCCGCGACGCGGCACAGCGCGACGCCCTGTGGCGGGCGGTCGCCGACGGCATCGTCGATGTCATCGGGTCCGACCACGCCCCGCATACGCTGGAGGAAAAGGCCAAGCCCTATCCCCAGAGCCCGAGCGGCATGACCGGCGTTCAGACGCTGGTTCCGATCATGCTGAACCATGTGAACGAGGGGCGCTTGACGCTGGAACGCTTCGTCGACATGACCAGCGCCGGGCCGGCGCGCATTTTCCGCATCGCCGGCAAGGGCCGCGTCGCGGTCGGCTACGACGCCGACTTCACGGTGGTCGACATGAAGGCCGACCGGGAAATCACCGATGGCTGGATCAAGAGCAAATCGGCCTGGACGCCATATGACGGTAAGCGCGTCACGGCGTGGCCGAAAGCCACGATCATCCGCGGCCACACGGTGATGCGGGACGATGAGCTTCTGGGCACGCCGCTCGGCCAGCAGGTCCAGTTCCAGGATACGCTGTAAAAGTTTACCCAAGGTCACAAATCCCGGCGCATATCCCCTGGCGCAGTCCGTTACCCTATGGAATGCTCCCCGCAACCGAGACAACGTGTTGCGATGGAGGAAGACATGGCGTTCTACGAATTGCGTACCTACGAAATCCGCCCCGGCAAGATCGACGAATGGATCGAGCTGATGGAAAAGGAAATCATCCCCATGCAGGTGGCGCGCGGCATGGTCATCGCCGGCAGCTTCCGCGTCGAAGGCAATGATGGGCTGTATATCTGGATCCGCCGGTTCGAGGATGAAGAGCACCGCAAGGCGCTTTATGCGGCGGTCTATGAAAGCGACGAGTGGAAGAACAACCTCAGCCCCCGTGTCGGCGAATGCATCAACCGGGAAACCATCAAGGTCGAGAGGATCATCCCGACGGCCGCGTCTGTCCTGAAATAAAACGGCTGGCGATCAACCGCGTTTCGACGGTGATGCCTCATGTTCATCAAGGGCGGGAACGGCGCCGTATTGCCGTTCCGCGCCGATGAAGATCGGACCGGGCGCCGGGTAGGATACGGGGCCCGCTTCCGTTTCGACCGTGACCCGGCGCAGATGCGGATGTTCGGACAGATCGCCCATATCGTTGACGCCCGCGAAGGCGATATCGGCATCGGTCAGACGCCCCCGCGCCTCGGCTTCCGACAATGACGCGAAGACCGACCCGACGAGGTCGTCGGTCTCGGTGCGGTTTTTCACCCGGGCGACATTACTGGCATATGTCGGGTCGGTGACGGCCGCCGGATTCTGCAGAAACGTGATACAGAATTTCTTCCATTCGCGCTCAGACTGTATCGAAATCAGAAGCGGTTTTCCGTCCTTCGTCGTGAACACGCCGTAAGGCGCGATCGACGGATGGGCCATGCCGATCCGCTTCGGCGGCTTGCCGCCTTCATGCTGCAGCAGCGGCACGGTGAGCCAATCGGCCATCACGTCGAACATGGAAACGCGGATATCCGCCCCGTCCCCTGTGACGCCGCGGGCAATCAAGGCTTCCAGGATCGCCGCATGCGCGGTCGCGCCGGTGGAGACATCGACGATGGAAATCCCCACCCGCGCCGGCTCGCTGGGGCCGCCGGTAATGGAACACAGGCCGGATTCCGCCTGAATCAGCAGATCATAAGCCTTGCGCTCCGCATAAGGCCCAGTTTCGCCATAGCCGCTGATCGAACAGATCACCAGGCGCGGATGGGATTTGCGCAGGGATTCCGGGCCGAAGCCGAGCCGTTCGAGCGAACCGGGTTTCAGGTTCTGGACCAGCACATCGGCCCCGTCGATCAGGTCCTGAAGCGCTGCCTTCCCCTCCGCCGTGGTGAGGTCGAGCGCGACGGATTCCTTGCCCCGGTTGAGCCAGACGAAATAGCTGCTCTGGCCCGAAACGGCGGCGTCATAGCCGCGCGCGAAATCGCCTTCCGGCCGTTCGACCTTGATCACCCGCGCCCCCGCATCCGCCAATCTGGCGGTACAGAACGGCGCTGCGACGGCCTGTTCGACGGCGACGACCGTCAGTCCTTCAAGCGGCAATCGCCCCGCGCCCGCCATCAGAAGGACCTCGGCAGATCGAGCACATGTTCGGCGACATAACTGAGGATCAGATTGGTCGAGATGGGCGCCACCTGATAGAGCCGGGTTTCCCGGAACTTTCGCTCCACATCGTATTCGCAGGCGAAGCCGAACCCGCCATGGAACTGAATGCAGGCATTCGCCGCCTCCCAGGAGGCCTTGGCCGCGAGGTATTTCGCCATATTCGCCTGTGCCCCGCAGGGCTTGCCTTCGTCATACAGGCGGCATGCCTCGAACCGCATCAGGTTGGCGGCCTCGACCTCGATATAGCTTTCCGCGATCGGGAACTGCACCCCCTGGTTCTGGCCGATCGGGCGGCCGAAGACGACCCGTTCGCGGACATAGTCGGAGACCTTCTCGACGAACCAATAGCCGTCGCCGATGCATTCCGCCGCGATCAGGGCGCGTTCCGCGTTCAGGCCGGTGAGGATGTATTTGAAGCCCATCCCCTCCTCCCCGATCAGGTTCTCCGCCGGGATTTCCAGATTGTCGAAGAACAACTCGTTGGTCTCATGATTGACCATATTGGCGATGGGCTGAACCGTCATGCCGTTGCCGATGGCTTCCTTCAGGTCGACCAGGAAGATCGACAGGCCTTCCGATTTCTTCTTCACCTGGTCCAAGGGCGTCGTCCGCGCCAGAAGGATCATCAGGTCGGAATGCTGAATGCGCGAGATCCAGACCTTCTGCCCGTTGATCACATAGCGGTCGCCCTTTTTCACCGCCGTGGTCTTGATCTTGGTCGTGTCCGTCCCGGTCGTCGGTTCGGTCACGCCCATCGATTGCAGCCGCAACTCACCGCTGGCGATCTTTGGCAGGTAACGCTGCCGCTGCTCGTCGGAGCCGTGCCGAACCAAGGTGTTCATGTTGTACATCTGGCCGTGGCAAGCGCCGGAATTGCCGCCCGCCCGGTTGATCTCCTCCATGATGACGGAGGCTTCGGTCAGGCCCAGGCCGGACCCGCCGAATTCCTCCGGGATCAGGGCCGCCATCCAGCCCGCCTTGGTCAGCGCATCGACGAATTCCTCGGGATATCCCCGCGCCATATCCACCTTGCGGTGATACTCGGACGGAAATTCGGCACAGAGCGCGCGGACCGCGTCCCTTATATCCTCATACCCTTCGCCGATGCTGCTGTTTTGCATGACGTCTTCTCCTACCCTGTCCGCCCTACCCTGGCCGCCCTACCCTGGCCGGTAACCGTCCCGTCAGATCGGCTGAAAACCGAGCGCCGCGCGGAAGCGGTTCTTGATATGGACCCCGTCCCGCGGCGGCAGGACGCGGGGCGCGTTCTCCCCCGTCACCTTGATCGTCGCCAGTTGCGGCCCGTCGCGACGGGAAAGACGACCGCGCAGATCGTCGATCCCGGCCTCGTCCTCGACAATACCCGTCCAGGCGAAGTCCATGCTGGCCGCCAGTTTGGATATCTCGATTCCCCGTCCCGCATGGCTGCGCTGTTGGCCGGTTTCGCCGAACAGCCCGTTGTCGATGACCCCAATGGTCAGGTTCTTCGGCCCCGTGATCGAGACGGTCGCCAGCGCGCCGACGCCCATCATCACCTCCCCGTCGCCGGTCAGGACCAGCACGGTCTTGTCCGGCTGGGACATGGCGAGGCCCAGGCCCACCGTCGTGGCGCTGCCCATGGCCGCCCAGAGGTAATAATTGTTGTCATGATCGCCCGCCGCCATCACGTCGTAGGAGGGCGAACCGAGCCCGGTCACGACCAGCAGATCCTTGCGCCCCTTGAGCAGGCGGGCCACCGCCGCGCGGCGGTCGAGACGAGACCCTGAATTTACTTCACCCATTTCTTTTCTCCGATCAGGCGTTGTCCCAGCAGGACGGCGCAGGACGCATCCCCGTTGAAGGCCATGCCGGCCGCGCCGCGCACGATGGGCTCGACCTCATCCGGCCGGTCGGCGCGCCAGGTGCGCACCCCCATCAGGTTCAGCGCCGGTTCCGTCGCCTGCCCCATCGGGTTCTGCCAGCCGTTGAATTCGGCCCAGTCGCCGCGCATGGTCACCAGCATCAGCAGCGGGAAGCGCGCGCATTCCGCCAGCGCCAGCGTGTTGATGCAATTCCCCACACCGCTCGATTGCAGCAGCATCGCGCCGCGCTGACCGCCCAGCCAGGCGCCAGCCAGATAGCCGATCCCCTCTTCTTCCGTCGTCAGCGTGACGGCGGTGATGTCCGGGTCGGCTTCCGCTTGGCGGATCGCGGCGCTATGCCCGGCATCCGGCACATAGGCGATGTGTTTCACATCGAATTTCTTCAGGATCGGCAAGATCTGGTCCTGCCAAGGTTGTGGGGTTTCGTCGGTGCTCATCCTGTTCCTCCGGAATGGGTCGCCTGCCAAGGGCCTAGAGTGCGGCCGGTGCGGCGACACGAACGCTAGGCGTATCAATTGACCCAATGATAAACAAATAGCATGTTAGATTATTAGATATGCTGGAATTTTATATCTTATGGACATCAAGCAGCTTCGGACCTTTTTACAGGTGGCGGAACTCGGCAGCCTGACCAAGGCCGCCGACCGGCTCAACATCGCGCAACCGGCGCTGGGCCGGCAGATCAAACTGCTGGAGGAAGAGCTTTCCACCCCGCTGTTCACCCGGCACGGGCGCGGCATGGTGCCGACCGCGGCGGGGCAGATCCTGGCGGAACGCGCCGCGACCATTCTGCGGCTGGTGGAGGAAACGCGGGTCGAACTGTCATCCTCCAAGGCGACGGTGCGCGGCACGGTCAGCCTGGGCGTGCCGCCGACGGCCGGCGAGGTCATCGCGGGCCCCCTGGTCGAGCGTTTCGCGAAACAATATCCGGACGTGACGATCCGCATCGTCCCCGCCTTCAGCGGCTATCTGCTGGATTTCCTGCAACGGGGCGAGGTCGACCTGGCCGTCATGTACAACACCCATGGGGTGCAGCAGTTGAAGCCGGAACCCCTGATCGTCGAACCCCTGTTCCTGATCGGCCCGGCCGGCGCCGACCTGTCGCTGGACCGGTCCGTGCGGTTCGAAACATTGGCCGACCTGCCGCTGGTCCTGCCCGGTCCCCGCCACGGCCTGCGCGCCCTGATCGAGGAAAAGGCCGGCGATGCCGGGATCGCGCTCAAGGTTTCGGTCGAAGCGGATTCACTGCAAACCCTGAAAGACCTCGTCCTGCGCGGTTTGGGCTACACCGTCCTGCCGCTCGCCTCGGTCCGGGCGGAAGCCCAGGCCGGCATACTCTGCGCCGCCCCGGTCATCGCCCCGAAACTAACCCGCGAATTGGTCCTGGCCCGCAGCGTCGTGAAACCCAGTTCCAACGCCGTGCGGCTCTTCGCGGACACCCTGAAAGAACAGATGGCGGATTTGGTGCATTCCGGGATTTGGGCGGGGGAGTTGTTGGCAGTTGGTTCGACGACAAGTGGGTTACGTAAACTTCCAACATAGCACCTTCTCGAACACTTGAGACAATTTCTAAGCATGGATAAAATCCATAGTTATCGTTAAGCGCGTATAGAAAGCTCCATTTTTTACTCGGCTCACTAGCACCAATTGTCGAAAATATGTGAGCCCGCAATTAATAAAACAATTTTTGAGAGAATAATGACAGTCGGTCTCTACATCCATGAACCTGAATCAATGATGATATCCGACTGCTTGGCTTTGCCCACCGACAGCGATGTCCAACTGTATTCCCCTTCAAACATCGAATTTTACGATGGCACGAATGGTGAATTAGCTACACTTGTCTCGAAGTTTATTCAGGCCGATGACCGCACTTTAATTGCGTTTGCGGGGGCATATCGCGACATCAAAGAGTTTGTGGAAGGTTTCCTTCGGCTCTGGAGCGAACGAGATTTGAGTATGCGCCCCATGGAGTATCTCCATGACTTGGATTATCGACTTCGGCAAACAAGGAATTCTTGGAGCTGCTCAGTGCTCGGCGCTTCTGTGCTTCCTGCTAAACCAGAAGACACACACTTCACCGTAAACAACTACGCAAGTCTTAGTGAGAATTGGACCTTTGACACCAATCATTTTGGAAAATGTTTCGCCGTTGGATCCGGTTCCAGTGAATTGCGGAAGATTATTGAGAACACTGATACGCGATTGGACCAATATGGTCCAATGGGCGAAAATTTTTTGTACGAAACCCTGGGCGCGTTGAATGGCGCAGCACTGTTTGCTCAGCAAGAGCCTGTAGAAAATCAAAAATGGGGCGGATTGCTTCAGTGCCAAATTTATAATCTCAAAGCGCAAAAGTGGATTAGATCCCCCCCTTGGTTCCACATGTGTATTCTTTACAAGGGGAAAGAGTTAACATTCAAAGGCATTCATAATAAGACCGTTCTGCACACCAACAAACTTGGAGACGAGAACGCGAGCGCTGTTGTGACGCACGTAATGAAGGGCGATGGCAAGCGGCAAATGATTATTTGGCCGGTATACTCGCCATTTCTTCCTGAAGAACAGCGCGCGTCCATGACTTTAGATGACTGTTTCAAAATCCCAAACGCAATAACATTCACTGCGTTTGTTGAGATCGATGGAAGCATTAAGGTAAACCACAGGACCTATCATGTGGATGCCGTGAAAGGTGTGAAATTCGAAAAGAAGGGCAATGAATTCGCAACGCGGATCAATGAAAATGAATTGGCTGAATGGTTACGGCAAAGAATACTTGATGATGCCGGTGTATCTGACTTTCTAAACTGAAGCTCGAATTACGTTGGCATTGGCAGAGTAGAGACTCCTGAGTGTACAGAGTGTACAGAGACGGTAATTACCTGACAGTCGCCGCTGCTTGAGGGGCTAGGTTACGCGGCTTTTTTCGCTGTGTCCTCCTTGTCGTTTTTCGGTTTCGGCAGACCGTCGATGAAGACGGTGATTGGTGTTCTCCCCTTCATGTTCCGGCCCTGGTGGGGGCGTTTGGTGTTGTAGGTTTCGAGGAAGGCGTCGAGGTCTTCCTGCATCTCCTCCACGCTCTCATAGAACTTGGTCCCGCCCAAGCAAAAGGGCCGCCGAAGCGACCCTTGTTTCTCTGACTTCGTTGAAGCGCTGCTTACGCCGCCTGCTGCTTGCGGCGCGATCTGACGCCGAGGGGTTACGGTGACTTGGCGGTAATCCTAACTTACCGACGGCGGCGCGCGATACCTAATGCGCCGAGGCCTGCGAGCAGCAAGGGGAGGCCTGCAGGCAGTGGCACGGTAGTGACAGGATCGGTTGGGCCCGTCACAAAGGACGTGGCCGACGGATTCCAGTCGACGGACGTCTGACCGAGCCTCCATTTGCTGCTGTCGTCGAAGACATCATCGTCCCAGTTGCCCGTTACCTTGATCTCGGTCCCCGATATACGCAGCAGCAACATCGGCCCATTGGTGAAAGTAGTCGACGAACTATCCGCGAAGTAGATGAGCGAGTTGTTGGTCATGGCACCGGTGACAGGTGCGAAAATGCCGGGCGTGGACCCGAAAGTGAAAGTCAGGCTGTCAAAAAGCGCCTGTGTCAGCGGCGGGTTGTCGGGGTCTGAGGCTGAACCCGTGAAATGCATGCTCTCAAGCCGGTCCCATTCGACAGAGACCAGATCCGCAACCCCGAATTTCGGGCCGGAGGCGGGATTGCTCAGTGCCGCGTAATCCGTGCTGTTCGCGAAGCCGAGCGTCAGGATCGGCGAGAGCTTGTTGGGGTTGGTCGAATTGCTGGCTGTTGGTCCGACCGAAATCGAATAACTGGCCTCAAAGGTCATCTGCAATGTACCCGCTGCCGCCGGAAGCGCCATGAGAGACACGGCAACGGCCGCACAAATCCTAACAACGTTCTTCACGAAGTCCCCCTTATTCAAAAAACACGCGAAACACGCCGTGCATTTTCCCAAAGCGCAGGTCATTACACGAATAGAGATTTCAATAGGATTTTCGTCAAAATCGTTCAAGTGGTTTTTGACCGGAAGCCCACCAACCGACAACGATTGAAGAAGGTAGCCGTCCGGTATGCCTGAGCTGCCGCCGAATTCGGCATGACATGGCACCACTATCGTGACCCTTTCGACAATAATGGCGTCAATCGCCTGCTGCCCTCTTACGGGGACCCCTGCCCCTTGCCACTGACACACCAAGCCGGCGACGGACGGGCTGGGGGCAGCAGCGCCAAGGGCAATCGCAAGCACCGCGCCGATGCGGGCGCCATGCAGCGGGATAGAATCCCTGTTGTCCCGCACTTGTCCCGCCCAAGCAAAAAGGGCCGCCGAAGCGACCCTTGTTTTTCTGATTTCGTTGAAGCGGTGTTTACGCCGCCTGCCGCTTGCGGCGCGATATGACGCCGAGGCCGAGGAGGCCCGTGACGAGAAGCAGGATCGGGGCCGGCACCGGGACGGTGCTGACATCCGACACAGACAAACCGGCGAAGGAATAGTCATTGGTGCCGTCATCCCGAAGCAACGCATCGGAGACAGCGGTGAAGACGAAGGTGTCGCCGCGGAAGGTTCCGGTCGGGAAGGCCTCTTCGTAATAGCCGCCATTGCCTGTTGCCGTGGCGTTGAAGAGGAAGGTATTCACCAGAACGGACGCTTCGAAAATCTCGACCTTCGCCTGTTCCCGGCCTTTGCCGTTCTGCCGATTGTCGAACAGATCCAGGAAGAAGATTTCATCCATCCAGACGGAAGTTGCGTTCCCTCCCCGCGAGAATTCCAGCGTCAGGCTTTGACCGCCATTGCCGATTTCCCGCACTTCATCGTCGGAAATGCCCAAGCCGTCCTTCTTGTCGCTGGCCGTGGTGCTGCAGGCCAGAGTGCTACCGCAATGCGCCGTGCTGCCGTCGAAGTTTTGGAAGGTGATGGTGTTGTTGCTGCTGGACTGAGAGGTAAGCCTGAAGTCCAGAATGCCGTCCGGCAGGTCGGAACCGCTGATGCTGCCGGTATATTCGGCGTTCGAGACCTTGTTGAGGCCGGTCACGAACGAACCGCTGGTGAAATCCAGCAAAGCCGCTTGTGCGGGCAGAATACTGATCCCCAACACGGCAATAGCAAGTAATGCGCTTCGCATCATCAATCCTCACAAGGTCCAATTTGATAGGGCAAGCTACCAGATGCACCAGTTGTCTGTGTCAACACCCGCATCTGAAGGTGACGTCAATGTAAACACATGTTCACAAAACCAAGGGAGATGTTGACGATTCAGTACTGAACGATCCTGCCGTCCCTGGTGCGCTATTCGAATGGGACCGCTCGCAGCTTTCCCAAAGCGCACAATGACAGCGCTCAAATTCGAAAATCTCGGCACCGAAATCCGAACGGGTCCCGGCCCGCAGCGCGGTGAGACACAGTTCCAAAGCGATGCGGCTGTTAATGCGCCCCTGAAAGAACATTTAGTGCATTTCGGGATTTGGGTGGGGGCGTTGCTATCGGGGAACCCGTGGTCCCAGCCGTCAGCCGTACGGGCACCGCGATACAGAAGCGGCGACAGCCGGGCAACTCCCGTTTTCGGACAAGCAGGCAACGCAAAGTTAGCGTGAGTTCTCCTAAATTGCGCGGCATTCGCTGAAGCCATTCGCATGCATGCACAGTAGCTTAGTTTGCGCAGAAACTGAGCACTGGTAACATCATGCCGTCCAATTCCGCTTTTGAAGATCAACTGGCGACAGTGTGGAACATCACGCTTGGGGTTTTCTTCGACCCCGGCCACTTCTTGAGTTTGTTCCCGCTCTTCATTGCGTTTTGCATTGCGTTTTTTGTTGTTTGCCACCGGCGCCAACAGAAAACCGGTTCGGCGGAAGTGAACTTGCGCAGAACCATGCTGCTGCTTTTCCCGCGGCGGATCTTTTTGCATAACTCCGCAAAACTGGATTACGCCATTTTCTTCATCAACCAGATAGCGCTGTTTGCGATTGCCTTCTCCACTGTTCTAAGCCCGGCGATCGTTTCCAATTCCATTCTGGAATTCGGCGCCGTGCTCGGCCTACAGACCGCAAGTGCCGACACGTCCCTGGCTCTGCGCATCCTCTATACGGTTTACATCGTTTTGCTTTGGGATTTCAGTGCGACCTATGCCCATTACCTGAAACACAAGGTTCCGGTTCTGTGGGAGCTACACAAGGTTCATCACTCAGCCGAAGTGATGACCCCGGTCACGGCAATGCGACGGCATCCGCTGGATGCTCTGTTCGGGGCATTTTGCACGTCCATCACCATGGGCGTTGGGATTGGTGCCTGGGCGATGATTTTGGGGCAAGACGTGATGCCGATCCATGTCTTCGGCTCACTTGCCGGCATCTGGATCTGGCGTGTGGCGGGCTACAATTTACGTCACAGCCATGTCTGGATTTCCTATGGCGACTTCTGGAATCGCATATTCATCTCCCCGGCACAGCACCAAGTGCATCATAGCAAGTCCCAAGAGCATTACGACAAGAACTTCGGTCACATCTTCTCGTTCTGGGACAGTCTGCTGGGGACATTGTATTGCCCAAAGAACGCGGAACGCGTGCGGTTCGGTATCGGTGACGACGAATTGCCGGAATATCGCTCCCTGACCGGTCTATACATCACACCGGTTGGCAAGATCTGGCGCCGCTTGGCCGGCTCCCCTGCGGGTGAGAAGCTGCAAGGGGATACGGGGCGAACATAGTGCTCTTCTCTTCCCTTTCGTTCCTCGTCGGCTTTTTGCCCGTCGCCGTTCTCGGCGCGGCCGCGATTGCCCGCCTCTTCGGACCGCGGCCCGTTGTTGCGTATCTCACGATCGCATCATTTGTTTTCTATGGATGGTACTACCCGCCTTATGTTGCCCTGCTGGGTGTCACCATCGGCATCAACTTCGCCTTTGGAAAGGTGATTTCGGAGAGGCGCAGCAAACTTATCACCGCGGCTGCCATCGCCCTCAATCTGGCGCTGCTGGGCTGGTACAAATACGCCGGGTTCCTGGCCGATATGGTTTATGCCGTTTCGGGCGTCCATACCGGCCTTCCCGCGGTTCTACTGCCCCTGGGCATTTCATTTTTCACATTCCAGCAAATTGCCTATCTGGTCGACATTTACCAAGGGAAAGCACTAAGCGGATCCCTGCTGAGCTACGTCTTCCTGATTAGCTTTTTCCCGCAATTGATCGCCGGGCCGATCGTTCACCACAGGGAACTCATCCCGCAACTGGACGGCAACAGGTTCGCCCGTTTCCGGCCGGAAGATGTCGCTGCAGGTTTAATCCTGTTTTCCATCGGATTGGCGAAAAAGGTTCTGCTCGCGGACAATCTGGCGTCCTTCGCGGACAGGCTTTTTCAGGCGCAGTCCATGGCGGTCGAGGCTAGCATGGCCGAGGCGTGGCTCGGCATGCTCTGTTACACTTTCCAGATTTACTTCGACTTTTCAGGTTATTCCGACATGGCGCTGGGCCTTGCTCTCGTCTTCGGCCTTACGCTGCCCGTCAATTTTTGGTCCCCGTATAAAGCGACGAGCATCATCGACTTCTGGAAACGTTGGAACATGACGCTCTCCATATTTTTGCGGGACTATTTGTATTTTCCACTTGGGGGAAACCGGGCCGGGCCGGTCAGGCGCTACGCCAACCTCTGGATTGTGATGTTACTGGGCGGGTTGTGGCACGGCGCCGGCTGGCAGTTCGTGTTCTGGGGCGCCTTGCATGGTCTTTACCTGACCGTCGCCCATCTGTGGGCCCGTCACGGCCGCATACGCATCCCCGTCCCGATCAGCACCGCGTTGACCTTCATATGCGTCGTCTTCGCCTGGGTGTTTTTCCGATCCGAAAACTTCACCCAAGCAGGGGCGATCCTGCGCGCCATGGCAGGGCAAGCGTCTCCTGCATTTTGGGAGATGTCGATCTATGACTCAGCGGATTTGGCATTGGCACTCGTGGGGATTTCCCTGGCATTGGTGTGGTTGACGCCAAATGCCCTGCAAATCACCGAACGATTGAAGACAGCACCGTTCAGCGCGCATTCATCCGCGGCGTTTGCGGGCGTCATGGGATCGTTAGCGGCCGTGTGTCTCTTCAAAGTCTACGTGACTGGCAGCAATGCATTCATCTATTTCCAGTTCTGATACCCGGAGAGGCACGCGCATGACGTCCGCCCTTTCGGCGTTTTTCGTCAGTTGCACAGTGGTCCTTCTCGCTTTGCTGGGGTCGACCGAATGCCTCATCCGCGCGCATGTGCTGCCGCAAGACACGCTGGATGCGCATTTAAGCCTTTTGAACGCATCGCCGGTATCGGACGCAGCATTCGGCGACAGTCACGCCGCGCGCGGTTTCAATGCGTCGAACGGCTTCATCAACCTCGCCTACCCGTCCGAGGGCATTCAAGACATGGCCGCCAAGGCGATGTCCTATTTCGCAGGGCACGCGCCGAGGCGGATCATTCTACAAGCCGATCCGCACTTGTTCGCACCGTATCGCGTCCATGACCGGCAGAACATTGATACCCAAATCCCTATGCTCAGCATCCACTCCGAGCGTCACCGGCCCCGTGCATTTGCATACTGGGAAGCCTTTTTGAGGAACGGCTTCCACCTGGAGTCCAAAGTCACCGTAACGGAATTCGGGTCGCTGTTGTCTTCCGGCGACCTTTCAGCCGTGCCGCCGCGAAAGCGTTTGCTCGACGCGCAAATCAGGCGGTCATGGCACGAAATCAAACAGTCGGAAGAAGTCGAAACCGCACGGCAAGAATACGCCGATCTGATTGACTGGCTTGTCGAAAGAGGCGCGCGTCTATGTCTCGTCAGCTATCCGGTTTCCGAAGACTATGCCTCCGCCATGAAGGCCGCCGGGCATGAAAAGGAAATCGCCTTTTTCGAAGACCAGGCCGCACGGGTCGGCGCCGTTTTTTGGGATGCCAGGGACGCCGTTCGTGACCGACGGCTGTTTCGCGACGTGGATCACCTCAACGGTGATGGCGCCATCGCGTTTTCACCCCGTCTGCTCAATGAATGTTTCGGCGGCTGAGCGATCGACCTGGGTTTGCGCTTTTCATTCAGAAACATTCAATAACTGTGTTCCGGATCCGGTTCCGGGGGTCGGCTGACGCCTAGTTCGTTGCGGATATCAGAAACCGGGCCCCGATATCCTTGCCTTGCGCAAAGTCCGGCAATTCGACCTTCCCGTCTGAAGATAGGAACAAATCGACCTCGGAAGGGTCGAGTTCGAGATTGTCGCGAACGTCGACGCCGGGTTGATGCAGGTCGAAAACATGCCCGGCATTGTCCTTGCGCACGGGAATCCCACGCATCATCACATTCTCACTGACGACGCCCCCAACCGGCGCCCTGCCGTCCTTGTGCTGGGTTATGCTTATCCAGGGCGAAATAGTACTGAGCGGGTTCCTGTCGATTACCGTGTTGTGGCTGACGCGAACATTTCGCGCGCCCATGACCGTTATCCCATGCCAGTGATCCACAATCACGGTATTGTCTTCGATGATCCAATCCTCATAAATTCCATCGAACAGGCCTATTCCCTGAAGGGAACACTTATACGGCTGGTTCGGATCCGTGTAGTTCAGGATTAGATTGCCGCGCAGGACGACATTCCTGACCACACCTTTGCCTGGCTTGCCGTCCTCCCCCAGGCTCCAAGATTGAAATCCGTCATCGTGATTTTCGTCGACGTCGAAGCAATTCCGTATTGAGTTTCGCAAGAAGGAAGAATCGCTTCCAAGCCCTCGCATCCCATCGCCGGAGAAGTTCACGATGTGATTGTCCTGGACAAGACTGCCGTCACCAATTGCCGAAATGCCATGCCTTACATTGCGGAGCACACTATTCTTTATCACCACGTCGGTGCCGCGTGAGGTTATGCCGTTACGGGCCGACGCGCGCCAATCGCTGTCCGTCCATTGATCAACATTGGACGCGGATTGCACCAGCAACCCATCGAGAACGATGTTCTTCGAACCTCGATCGATCTGAACGATAGATGTGTCAGGAGGAACCGCCCCGTCGGATGTGACGCTGAGCCCCTTCAAAGCGAGATTTGAACTCTGCTGAACCTCCACACGTTCGAAAAAGGCGTTGTGACCGGGCTCAGCCACCAAGAGAACCTGTTCATCGAACCGCATCCCTTCGATCTTCAGCGAACCGTATGCGGATTGCTTCAGGCGAACGATGTCGCCCGACCGTATTTTTCCAGCCGCAAAGAAGTCTGAAAGGCTGGTGTTGAGGGCATGACATGTTTCGCCCGCCTCTCCGGCGACGCCGCGATGAGAAATACAGACAGGTTCGTCTACGAATTGGGTCGAGCACGCGGTGCAAAACGCGGCAAGAGCAGCAAAAAGAACGGCCGGTTTCAAAAAGGTCGTTTTGCTCGCCATTCCGAAGGAACTCCATCTGTAAAGCAGCGCATGACTTTTCAGACAGGCACAGTTCAGCGGTTATGTGCGCCTACCATAATCAACGCAAATGGGTGTGGAAAATTCATTCACACTAAAAAAGAGGGTGTGGGGTGTACTGCCCCTTCAGAAGACATGGAGATTATCGGCGAGCCAGTTGACAGGCGAACAGGCGCGCCTCTACCGATACAGGCTAGATTCCGTTACACGAAAAATGGGGAAGAAGAATGGGCGGGAATATCGTGGTGGTCACGGGCGGTTCCAGCGGCATCGGGCGCGCTTGCGTCACCCAGGCCCTGGACGCGGGCTGGCGGGTCGTCAATCTGGACATCAATGCTTGCGACCCGATGGAGGGGGAGACCTTCCTGCAGACGGACATGCGGGACATCCCGGCAATTCACGCAGCCTTCGACCAAATCGAGGCGCTGGGGCCGGTGGTCGGCCTGGTCAACAATGCGGGCGCCTCCATCGCCCATTCCCTGGAGGAGACAGAGGCGGAAGATTTCGAAAAGCTGGTGCCGCTGAACCTGATCGCACCGACGATCTGTGCCAAGCGCGCGGTGAAGGCGATGGAACAAGCGGGCTGGGGCAGGATCGTCAACATCTCCAGCCGCGTCGCGCTGGGCAAGGAGTTGCGGACCGCCTATGCGGCGACGAAAGGCGGGATCGCCTCGATGACGCGTGTCTGGGCGCTGGAACTGGCCGCCCGTGGCATTACCGTCAACACGGTCGCCCCCGGCCCGATCGCGACGGAGCTGTTCAACAACGTGAACCCGCCGGGCAGCCCCCGCACCCAGGCCATCATCGACGCGGTGCCGGTCAAGCGCCTGGGCACGCCGGATGACGTCGCCCATGCGGTGACATTCTTCCTAAAAGAAGAGTCCGGGTTTATGACCGGCCAGACGCTGTACACCTGCGGCGGCATGACTGTCGGCCTGGGGTGACCTCAAAATAAAGTAAACGGCACCAAAACCACCAAAACTAGACACCAAAATTAAACGCCGCCTCTTGTTCGCCGGGCCGGGCCTTGTTGTCCGGAAACGCTGGTTCAATGAACCGTCACTGCAACCGGCTGCGTACCTTGGCGACATGGGCGGCGAAGGCGCCTCGGTTCTGGACCAGTTTCGGGCCTCGCAGGAAGTCTTCGACTTTATCGATCGCGCCAGAGTCTTTATCGCAATAGAACAAAGTCACTATCACATTGTAGGGCATACCGCTCGACGCGCCGACAGATGCCCTGCCCCCAACCCCTGTTCCGATCTGACCGGCAATGCATGCCAAGCCAGCGACCTGCGAGCGCCAGATATACCCGCCGGTCCGACTTGTCTGGAATCCGATCTTTTCCGGGCTTCCATCGAATTTATCCAACGCTGCACCAAAGGTTTCCCTGAAATCCGCTTCGGATTGCACGTCGCGAGTCGTGCTCTTGGCAAAGAACGTATAAAAGCCGGCGCTGTATTGCAGTTGGTAATGGAGCAGGTCGTGACCGGTTATCGTTTGGATCGGGCTTTGGTTATCTCGAAGCATCTGCTCGAATTCGCCCGAAGTCGCAATGAGAGGTTCAGGCAGCCAAACGACACTGTCGGAAATATCCTTATCGTTCTGTACCGAGAGCTCGATGGTCGCCCCGGACGCATCTTCGGCAGTCTCCGTGCCTGTCCCGGTCGCACTCTTGCACCCAATCAGTCCAGCGATAACCGCTACACTGAGTAGGACCCTCGTCCACTGCATTTCCAACGCCATTCAGGACAACCCCCACTTGAATTTCTCGCTGGATATTACCTTATTGATATCGGAACAGGAAGCTCAAATCAGGGGGCGAACCGCAACGGGCCGCTAACCCGATTTCTCCGTGACGGTGAGCCAGAGATGGTCGGCCCATTGATGCGGGCCCCAGTTAGGACGTACGGTCATTCCTGTTCTATGCCCTTCCGTACCCAAGACCTAGGGTAAGGCAGATTCACCCTTCCCGTGAACCCAGGGGGAGTTCTATCCAGAATGTGCTGCCGACCTCTTCTTCGCTCTCGAAGCCGATCCGGCCGCCCATGCCCTCGATGAGAAGCTTGCAGACATATAGGCCGATGCCGGTTCCTTCCGCGGCGATGTCCGGATTCCGTCCGATCTGGTGAAACATCTTGAAGATGTTGTCTTGTTCCATCGCAGGTATGCCGTGACCTGTATCGGTTACGGAAATACGATATCGGCTGCCCCCGGTTTCCCGGCCTTCGATGATGAGTGCGCCGTTGACCTTGTTATATTTGATGGCGTTGGTAATCAGGTTCAGAAGTACCTGCTTGAGGCGCGTCTCGTCCGTGGCGAGGATGACACTTTTGCCAACGATAGTGTTGGTTACCGTGATCGCGTTCCGGTCGATCAGGGGCGACACCATGGTGAGGCAATGGTCTACCGCCTGAGTGACGTTTACATCGGCGATGTCAAAATGAGCCTTGCCGGTCTCGATAATCGAAAGGTCGAGGACTTCGTTTACGAGTTCGAGCAGATGGTTACCGCTCTGCACGACGAGATCGAGATACTCGTTTTGGGATGGCGTAAGGGGTTGTTTCGGATCCAGCCCGACCATTTGCGAAAAGCCGATCACCGCGTTGAGCGGCGTTCTCAACTCATGGCTCATGCTGGCCAGAAACTCGCTCTTGGCCCTGTTGGCGGATTCTGCGGATTCCAGGGCTTTCAGAAGTTCCGTCTGGTCGACATTGACCGATCCGACCTTCACAATCCTCCCATCGGCGTCATAGATGGGAAACCGCGTGGACAAAAGGTTGTGGACGGTCCCGTCGGCGAAACGCTGTTTCACACCCCGATGGAGAATTTCACCCGTCGCAAAGACGTGGTTCTCCTGTTCGATCATGGCATTCACATCGTATTCGGAATCGATGAAGCCGGCTTCCACAACGGTCTTACGGACGACGTCCTCGACCTTGTACCCAATCCAGGACAGGAATTCCGCGTTGACCCGTTCGACGACGTGATCGCGATTCTTGATCATCAACCCGACCGGTATGTTGTGGAAAATCGAGTCCAGCAGGCTTTCCTTTTCCCTTGAATTACGCTCGCTGACCTGCAGGCTTTCCTCTGCCGCGAGGCGGCGGGCCACCATCCGGTTAGCGGCCTTAGCGATCTCTTCGAATTCCTCATATTCCAAAGTGGCCGGGTCTATCTCTAGTTGGCCTTCTTCCAGATTATCGAAGAACGCCATGAAGTCGCTGTGGTCGTGGGCCACCTTCCCGAATTCGCGCCTGGCGACGAAGATCATGAAACCGACCGAGACCAGGATAACGGCGGCCACCATGAACACGATCATTCGGAACCGTTGCTCGGTTTCTTCCTGAAGAGAGACCACGTCCTTTTCGAATTTTTCGAGATCGTATCCGGCGCCGATGTACCACCGCCACATGGGAACACCGACGACATAGCTGGTCTTCTCGATGGGCGCCGCACCGGTGGATGCGGGGACATGGTAGGTTACGAAGCCGCTCCCGTTCCGCGCGGTCGCGATCAATTCTTGGACGACCTTCTGGCCATTGACGTCGGTCACGTCCGAGACATCGCGGCCCTTGGCCGGACCGGATAGTGATATGCCGTCGAAAGTGCCCGCAAAGACATACCCGCCGTCACCGAAGCGAATGCGTTCTATGAGTTCGATCGTGCGATTCTGAAGTATCGGAATCTCAGCCGGTTTGCTCTGTTCCGCCATGTCGGCGGCTTCGATCTGGTTCTGCCGTATGAACTCTTGGACGGAGCCGACTATTTCCTTGATCAGTTCTTCCTTGCCCGCTTTGTAGATCTTGCGGCTTCGCTCCAGACTTTCCTGATAGGACCGGTATTCGGAAAATCCCCACAGACCGCCGATCACCAATGTGACCAGGATCGAAACGGAAATAAGGCGTATCGCCAGTTTTTGACCCAGACGGGGCTTACGCAACGGCAATTTACTATTCTGCTTTCTCAAAAACAGCTTTCGGGATGGCACAGGGTCAGTCTTACAAGGTAACGCTGATAATGGAAGAGGGTTTCCATACCGAAAGAAGGGACTTTTCCGTACCGAGCGGTAAAGCTACCGGTCCGGCGATAGGCTTGGCATGTCGCCGGGTACACGATCCATTGCCGGCGATCTTTGCCGTGGGATACTACCGGTCAAGACAGTCTCCGTTCTTAACCGCTACACCAGCCCGCCTCGAGACCGGCTGGTCGGTCACCCTTCCACGATGAGTTGGGGGCAGTCTTGTTTCACCACCTGCCTGATCGTGTCGGCAATGAGATGGAAGGCGGAAACGCGCCCCGCCGATTTGCGCCAGGCAAGGCCGATGGAGCGGTAGATCGGTTTGCCGTGAATCTCCAGCACGGCCACGTCGTCGCGCGAAGGCAGTTCGGATTGAACATACAGGGCCGGCAGAAACGTCGTGCCCATGCCCATGCCCACCATCTGCCGCAAAGCGTCCAGGCTGGTGCCCTCATAGTCCCGCAGCAGGGTCGCGCCGAAATCCCGGCACAAGGCCAGAACCTGGTCATGGAGATGGAAACTCGGGTTCAGCGACAGCACCTCCAGCCCTTTCAGCATTTGAGGCTCGATCGCCTTGCGGGACGCGAGCGGATGGTCCGCCGCGACCGCGAGATAGAGAGGTTCCCGGAACAGGCGGGCGACCGCAAGGTCGGTATCCGTCAGCGGCAATTGCACAAGGATAAGGTCGTGCACGCCGTTATAGAGTTCGACCTCGAGATCCCGCGGCGCGCTTTCCCGGATATAGAGACGCAATTCGGGACTTTCCCGATGCAGGCGGGAGACGAGGCGCGGCAGGATATAGGGTCCCAACGTCGTCTTGGTACCCAGCCGAATTGTCCCCGCCGGTCCGAGACGCATGTCTGACGCATAGTCCTCAATGCCGCGGATTTCCCCCATCACGGTCTGCGCGCGGCGAAGAATCTCCCGCCCCGCCGGCGTCAGAATGGTGCCGCTGCGCGCCCGTTCCACCATCCGGAGACCGACCGCGTCCTCCAGCGCCTGAATCTGGGCACTCAGCGAGGGTTGGCTGACGCCGATCCTTTCCGCCGCCTTCCTGAAATTCAGTTCGGTCCCGAGCGATATCATCATCTCGAGCTGCTTCAGCGTGATCCTGGAACGCGTTGTCACGGTCCCTCCCTGCGGCGCCCTGAACGTGCAAAAGGCATAGATAGGAAATTCCTATCGGGTTTTCATGATTTTTCTTATTTAAGCTTTCAAGAAAATACTCAAATATGGAGAGGTTCGGCAGGAACAACTGAGATCCCGGCAAAAGATCACAGTCGGATGCGGCCAACGACACGGCACCATACAAGGAACAGGATCGACCCATGCAGCCCAACAGCGATCAAGACCACGAAGACAATCCGGACCATCCCTTACAGGGGCCGCATCCGACGGATGTTTGCACCTGACCCGACCCCCGCAAGCCTTCCCGTTCCAGGAAGGAAAACTAAGGGAGAGACCTAGAGAACGTCTCTCCCTTTTCTTATGCTTTTTTGTCGGCATGGGGCTTCGGTGCGGATGTGCACCGGTTCCATTCGGCGGTTCGGCGCGGCCCCGCCCGGTCAGGCCATCGCCGAAATGGTCTTCCGGAAGCGGGCCAGGGACAGGCCGAACAGGCTGCCCCCGATGGCCAGCAACGCGGTGAATTGCGGCCAGACGACGTCCATGCCCGCGCCGCGAAACAAGATCGCCTGCGCCATTTCCACGAAATGCGTGGTCGGCGCAATCAGCATGATGTTCTGAACCATATCGGGCATGCTTTCCCGCGGCGTCATTCCGCCGGAGAGCATTTGCAGCGGCAATAGCACGAGGATCATCAAAAGGCCGAGTTGCGGCATGGACCGGGCCACCGTGCCAAGGAAGATCCCCATCGAGGTCGCGGCGAAAAGGTGCAACACCGTGCCGGCCATGAATAGCGCCAGCGATCCCTGAATCGGGACGGACAGAACATGTTGAACAATCACCGTGATCGAGAATAGCGCCGCCAACAGGACAATTACCGCCATCGCCCAGACCTTGCTCATCATAATTTCGAAGGGCGTCACGGGCATCACCAGCAAATGTTCGATCGTGCCGTGTTCCCGTTCGCGGATAAGCGCTGCGCCGGTCAGGATGATCGACAGCATGGTGACGTTGTTGATCACCTCGATCACGCTGCCGAACCAGGCATTGCTGAGTTGCGGGTTGAAGCGGATGCGATAAGCCAGGTCTACCGGTAGAACCGGTTCGCTGCGATAGCGGTCGAGGAAGCTTTGCACCTCCTGTGTCACGATGTTTTGGATATACCCCCCGCCTGTGAAGGCCTGGCTCATCCGCGTCGCATCGACGTTGAGCTGAACGACCGGTTGACGGCCCGCCAGCACGTCACGCTGGAAGTTCGGCGGAATGTCGAGCGCGAAGGTGTTGTCGCCGGAATCCAAACGCCGATCCATTTCGTTCCGGTCGATGATGTCCGGCGGTACGAAGTAAGGCGGATAGAAGGCCGATGCGATGCGGTGAGACAACGGCGACCCGTCCTCGTCGACAATGGCGATCGTCGCCCGGTTCAGCGCGTCGGGCATCGCGGTCGCCGCGGCGTAGATCGCGAGACTAAAGGAATAGGCGATCATGAGCAGCATGACCCGGTCCCGCGCCAGGCTGCGCAACTCTTTCACGCCCAAATGCAGGATGTGCGATAGGCGCATGGATCAGTCCTCCTGCTTCTTCAGAAAAAATGCCGCCAGACCGATCAGGACGATTACCGCGATCAGCAGCGGTATGAAGGCATCGGACAGGTCGGGAAAGCCCAGGGCCTTCGAAAAGGTGCCCCGTGTTATCATCAGAAAATATGTCGTCGGATAAACCTCGCCGATGATCCGGCCGATACCTTGCAGGGAATTCACCGGGTTGATCATGCCGGAAAAGCTGACCGCGGGCAGCATGCTCAAAATCGCGGTGGCGAAGACGGCAGCGACCTGGCTGCGCATGAAGGTGGACATCAGCAACCCGAAGCTTGTTGCGGCCCCTAGATAGAGAACGGCGCCAGCGCTTGCCGCCAAAAAGCTGCCCTTGAAGGGAATGCCGAAGACAGTGATCACGAAGAAGACGAGCAAAAGGAAACTTAGAAAAGAAAGAACGAGATACGGCAACTGTTTGCCGAGTAGAAATTCCAACTGCGTCGTCGGCGTCACATAGAAATTCGTGATCGACCCCAATTCCTTCTCCCGCACGACCGCAAGCGCGGCGAGAATGGCCGGAATCATCATCAGAAGGATGGGAATGACCGCCGGCGCTATCGCATCAATACTCTCGACACTGGGGTTGTAGCGGTAGCGCAAACCGATGGATACGGGCGGGTCCAATGCCCCGGCACGGCCCAATTCCCGCGCCTGCCGGGCCAACCAGTTTCGGTGCATACCCAGAACGTAGCCGCGAACGGTCTCGGCCCGCTGCGGCATTGCTCCGTCGATCCACAGGCCCACCTCGACATTTCGCCCGCGTTTTATGTCACGCGCGAAACCCGGCGGTATTTCCACCGCCATGTTCAAGCTGCCCTCGCGCATACGTCGGTCCAATTCGGCATAACTCGCGATCGGCGGCTGTTCGATGAAATAGCGGGACCCGGAAATGTTCAGGGAATAGTCACGGCTGGTCGTCGTGCGGTCCTGGTCCAACACCGCGAAGGTCAAATCCTCCACGTCCATGCTGATACCGTATCCCATGACGAACATCAGGATAACGCTGCCGACCAGGGCCAGGGTCAATCGGATCGGGTCGCGTTGCAGTTCCAAGGTTTCTCGGCGCGCATAACTCATCATCCGGCCGAAGTCGAAGTATCGCCTGATGGAGCCTGCGACCTGTTCTTTTTCCCCCTGCCCATCCTCCACCGGGTCGATCCGCTGTTCCGGTTGGGACGCGGTCCGCGCCCTCGCTCCCTCTCCCGTGGCGTCTTCCAGATAATCGATGAAGGCTTGTTCCAGCGTTTCGGCGCCGCGTTTCTCCACAAGCGCCGCCGGCTCGTCCGTGGCCAGGACTTTGCCCGCATGCATCAGGGAGATCCGGTCGCACCGCTCCGCCTCGTTCATGAAATGGGTCGAGATGAAGATTGTCACCCCGTCATCGCGGGACAAGGCCGCCAACATCCGCCAGAACCCGTCCCGCGCGACAGGATCGACGCCGGATGTGGGTTCATCGAGGATAAGTATCTCCGGCTTGTGGATCATTGCAACAGCCAGGGAAAGACGCTGCCGATGGCCGAGCGGCAACCGGTCCGGCAGGGCGTCCTTCAGATCGGCAAGGGCAAAGCGATCGAGCATCTCGACGACGCGGCCGTCGATATCCGCCGCCGGAACCTGAAACAGTCTGGCGTGGAGGACGAGGTTCTGCCGTACGGTCAACTCCGAATACAGCGAAAAGGACTGTGACATGTAACCGACACGCTGGCGCGTCGCCATGTCCTCCGCATCGACCGGCAAACCGAACAGAGACGCCCGCCCTTCCGACGGGGTGAGCAGGCCCGTCAGCATTTTCATCGTGGTCGTCTTGCCGCAGCCGTTCGATCCCAGGAAGCCGAAGATTTCGCCCCGACGGATCCGGAAACTGGCATGGTCGACGGCGGTGAAATCGCCGAACCGCATGGTCAGGCCCTCCGCTTCGATCGCCAATTGGCCATCCTGGCCGGCGGGACGGGGCGGAATCGATACCGGCTGGTAATCGCGCCGTTTCTCCACCGGCAACAGATTGATGAAGGCTTGTTCCAGACTCTCCGCCCCGGTGCGGGTTAACAATCCGTCGGGCGTGTCCGCCGCCAGGACTTTCCCTTCATCCATGGCGACCAGCCAGTCGAAGGAGGCCGCCTCTTCCATGTAGGCCGTCGCGACCAATACGCTAAGGCCCGGCCGGTCACGCTGAATGTCGGCGACCAACTCCCAGAACTGGCGGCGGGACAATGGGTCCACACCGGTTGTCGGCTCGTCCAGGATCAACAAATCGGGATCGTGGATCAGGGCGCAGCACAGGCCGAGCTTCTGTTTCATACCGCCGGAAAGCTTTCCGGCGGGACGGTCCAGGAACGGCGACAGGCCCGTTGCTTCCGTCAATTCGTCGATCCGCCGATGGCGTTCCCGCTTGCCCTGACCGAAAAGCCGGGCGAAGAAATCGATGTTCTCGAAGACGGACAATGTGGGATAGAGGTTCCGTCCCAGCCCTTGCGGCATATAGGCAATGCGCGGGCAGACTTTACGGCGGTGTCCGGCACTTGCCATATCGCCGCCCAAAACGTCGAGGCGGCCCGCCTGCAGCGCCCGTGCCCCGGAAACGAGGGCCAGAACGCTCGATTTCCCGACGCCATCCGGACCGATCAGGCCGGTGACACGCCCTTTCGGGAAATCCAGCGTTATATCGGCCAGTGCCCAAGTCTTCTTATAGCGAAGAGATATGTCCCGCAGGCTGGCGACCGGCGGGTTATCGGCGATGTCTGTCGGGTTCGACATGGTTGTCCGCCTCATCGGGACCGACTCATTCAGGCAACTTCACCTGCAGCCCGGGCGGCCATTCCTGCGACGCGTCCATCCGGACATAGGCCATGCCCGGCAGCCCCGTTTTCACCTGCCGCAGATATTTGACCAGAAGCGTGCGGTCGATCTGCGCCTTTAAGCGAAAAGTCAGTTTTTGGCGCTCGTCCTCGGTTTCCACCGTTTTCGGGGTGAACTGGGCGACATCCGCGACATAGGAGATCCTGGCCGGAATGACGTATTCCGGCGCGGCATCCAACACGATCCGCGCTTCCGCGCCCAGGGCGACCCGGCCCGCATCCGAGGTCGGCAGGAAAAAGGTCATGTAGACGTCGCTTAAATCCACCATATTGAGGACCGCGCCGCCGGCGGCGACCACTTCACCCGGCTGAACGACACGGTATTGCACCCGCCCATCGCGCGGAGCCTTCAGGACGCTGTCATCGAGGTCCGCCTGAATCCGTTCGACCGTCGCCTGAGCTGCCTCAACCAAAGCTTCGGCGGAAACGATTTGGGATTTGGCATTACCCAACGCGGCATTGGCGGCCGCGACCTGGGCTTCGGATGCGCTGACGGCGGCCCTTGCCCCTTCGAAACGGGCGCGGTCCTCGTCCAATTGCTGGACGGATGACGTCCCACGGGCCTGCAACGCCTCAGTCCGCTTGACCTGTTTGCTGGCCGCGTCCAATTCCGCCTTGCGCTGTTGCACGACCGCCAGGGCAGCGTTCAATTCCGCCTCGCGCTGTTTGACAAAGCTTTCCGCGGTACCGACGCCGATAACGGCTTGCCGATGCTGTGCTTCCGCCTCGCGCAATTGTGCCTTCAGGACTGCAGTATCCATGCGCGCCAGGACATCCCCGGCCGACAGGAAATCGCCCTCATTCACCAGAATATCCATGACCCGGCCGGGCCCTTTGCTGGCGACGTCTATCTCCACCGCCTCTATTCGGCCATTGCTCCCGGCTATTCCCTCAGGCAAGCCCGGCGCCTGCAGTTCCAGCCAACCGAAGTAGGCGACGGCGGCCAAACCGCCGATCGCGAATACGCGGATCCATGTCCGACTGAAAGTCGCCGCCATGATCTTGCCTATCCATTCTCACACAATAGTTCGCACACGAAACGGGCCGCGCGTCATTCCGCGTCGGCACGAGTATATCTATATCAGAAGAAAACCGCTGGAATAGCGTCCAAAGCTGAACTGTTTCTGAAGCTTTCGTAAATGCGGCGAATGCGCGCAGGTGCGCGTCGGCGACACCAGGGCGTTCAAAGAATCTGGCTGAGGAATTCCTTGGTCCGTGGGTCCTTGGCTTCGGTGAAGAAGGTGCTGGGCGGGCCATGTTCGACGATGACGCCGCGGTCGGTGAAGTAAATGTGGTTGGCCACTTCCCGCGCGAAGCCCATTTCATGGGTGACGAGAATACAGGTCATCCCCTCCTCCGCCAGATCGCGGATGGTGACCAGAACTTCCTTCACCGTTTCCGGGTCCAGCGCGGCGGTCACTTCGTCGAACAGCATCACATCCGGTCGCATGGCGAGCGACCGCGCGATAGCGACGCGCTGCTGCTGGCCGCCGGAAAGTTCGCCCGGATAGGCTTGTTCCTTGCCCTCCAGGCGGACCTTTCGGATCAATTCGCGGGCACGGGCCTCAACCTCGTCCTTGTCTTCCTTCAGGACCAGGACCGGGGCCATCATGATGTTCTCGATCGCATTCTTGTGCGGGAACAGATTGTACTGCTGGAAGACCATCCCGACCTTCTTGCGCAGCGAAAGCTTGTCGAGCTTGGGGTCGTTGACCTCCTGCCCTTCGACCGTGATGGAACCGGACTGGATGTCGTTCAGACCGTTGATGCAGCGGATGAAGGTCGACTTTCCCGACCCGGACGGGCCGATCACGCAGACGCATTCGCCCTTCATCACGTCCATCGAGACGCCCTTCAAGACCTCCAGCGAGCCGAAGGATTTGTGCACGTCCTTGGCGCTGACCATGGGTTGGTCGGGTGTCCAGTTGCTCTCAGCCATGACGGCACCTCATAGTTTCACCACGAACCGGCGCTCCAGGCGGATCGTCAGCCGGGCAATCGGATAGCAGTACAGAAAGAAGATCAGCAGCGCGAAAGAGTAGAACGGCACCAGCAATTCCGGATGATTATCGGCCCCTTCCATCGCCTGACGCGTCAGGGTCAGCAATTCCTCCACACCCAGCAACGAGCACAGCGGCGTCGCCATCGTCAGGATGGCGTACCAATTCATCCAGGGCGGGATCATCCGCTTGAAACATTGCGGCAGAATAATGCGCCACAGGGTTTGCGTGCGGCTGAAGGCCAGGGATTCAGATGCCTCCCACTGCGCTGTCGGCACCGAAATCACCGCACCGCGCACGATTTCGGAAATATTGGCCATGACCGGCAGGGACAGGCCGACCACCGCCTTCATCCAATCGGGCACGGGAATAATCACCGTGCCGATCACGATCTCGAACGGAAAGGCCAGCAGCACGATGAAGAGCAGCACCAGCCAGGGCGAGTTCCGGAAGGTCTGCGTAATGAACCAGGAAATCCAGCGGATCGCAGGATTGAGCGATATCTGCCCAAGGCCCAGCGCCGCGCCGAGCAAGGTCCCGATCAACATCGCGAAGAACGAGATCAGCACATTGAACAGGAAACCGCTTTTGACCAGGAAGGGCATCCAGCGCAGCAGCGTATCGAATGCATCGCCATAGGTGAAATTCTGCGCCAGCGCGGCCATCGGCCAGACGAAGATCAGCGCGGCAAGGACAAGCGGCGTCCAGAGCGGCAGCTTGGCCATCCAACGGCTGACCAGCAGCCCGTCGGGCGCGGTGCTTCCGTTCGGGTCGAAAGGGTGCAGCACGGCAAGGTCCGTCGCCGCCTTCGCATTGAGACCGGGTATCCTCCTCATCATGCGCCGTATCCGGGGATACGCATCGCCCGCTCCCACTTGTTCATCGACAGGACCAATATTCCGACCAGTCCGATATAGACCACGAAGACCACGGTCAGCGCCGGATAGAGCGCGGAGGGATAGTCGTTCCAGATGCCGAGCATCTCGTACAACAATTCCGGCACCGCGATGGCCAAGGCCTGGGTCGTCGTCTTCACCAGGTTGACGAGGTTGTTGTTGAGCGCGGGCAGGCTGACCCGGAAGGCCAGCGGCATCACGATCCGCGTATAGATCTGGAACCGGTTGAAGCCCAGGGCCTCGGCCGCTTCCTGTGTCGATTCCGGCACCGCCTCGATCCCGGATCGGAAGATTTCAACATTGAACGCGCCGGCGAAGAAACTGAGTGAGATGATCGCCCAGCCGACATTCGTGATGATCGGCACTTCCAGCCAGCCGTCCGGCGAATAGGTCGGCGTGAACTGGCCGAGCGCAAAATAGAAGAACAGCAATTGCACGAAGGGCGGCGTATTGCGGAAAAACTGAATATAGCCCTGAACGCAGAGGCGCAGAATCCGCGACGGCGAGTTTTGCAGCCAGGCCCCGACAACGCCGATAATGACGCTGAAGATCACGCAGAAGATGGAAAGCTCAACCGTGACCCAAAAGCCGCTGACGACGCGTTCCCACTGGGTTTCATCATGGAAGAAGATGAAATTCCAGCGCGGCGCGCCTTCATACAGGTCGAGGAAAAACTGGCGGATGAATTCGATCATCGATTGGCGCGTTCCGAAAAGACCAACGGGGCGTCCCGGCCGCTAAAGACCGGGACGCCCCGAGGACCGATTACGAAACCTTACTTTTCCAGCCAATCGGCGAAGTTTTCAAGCTTGTCGGCCAGGAACTGAGTCGGCTTGATGCCCCACTTCTTCTCAAGCTCCACCAACGTGCCGTCCGCCAGCATGTTGTAGCTGAGGCCCGACATGAAGTTGCCAAAGATGCAGTTCTTTTCCGCCAACGGAACGGCGAGGCCCCAGGGATTGTCGTCTTCGGAAACCAGCGGCATTTCGAACTCGTCCCAGTTGCCCGACGCCAGGTCGGACCCGATGGAGCTATCGTCATAGACCCAGGCGATGCATTTCTTGTCGCGCAGGGCCTGCTTGGCTTCCGCGTTGCCGGTGAAGGCGATGATTTCCGCGCCATAGCGTTCGGCGACGATCTTGTTATAGAACGCGCCCTGCTTGCCGCAGACCGGCTTGCCGCGCAGGTCTTCCCACTTGGTCAGGCCAAGCGCCTTCGGCGCCATCACGTTTGTGCCCGAGGTATAATAGTTCGGCTGGACGATACCGACGATCTTCCGGCGATCATCGCGATCCGACATGGTGGCGATCATCATGTCGATCTTGCCCTGTTCCAGGAACTGCATGCGGTTGGAGGACTGAACCGGAACCAGTTCCAATTCGACGCCCATGGCATCCGCCGCGGCCTTGGCCATGTCGATTTCCATGCCGACGATTTCGCCGCTTTCGTTCCGGAATCCCCAAGGCTTGTAGTCGGCCTTGACGCCGACGACCATTTTGCCGCGGGTCATCACCTTGTTCCAGGTATCGTTCGTGCATTGCGCGGCCGTCGCGGCGGACGTCGTCGCGAGCAAGGCGGCAACGGAAATCGCCGAAAATAGTTTCTTCATCGCTGGTCTCCCAAATTGCGTGACTGCAAGGTCCGCCGACGGCGCTCTGTTTCGGCTCAAAAAAAAGCCCGAGCGCCTTCTTTTCAGACCCCTCTCGACCCTGTTCGGTCGCTGCATCCGGCCCTGTGGCAGGATATCCGTATCGAAGCTTATGGAACGTTTGTTTCCCGTGTCAACTCGATTGTGCGTCGCGGAACGGCTTTTGCTCGATCGGCTCTTGATCTGTTTGGGTAACAGAAGCACAATACCTGTACCATTTGTTACAGATCGAGTCCCGCCATGTCGGAAATGCCTGCCGTAATCAATGAGATATCGGCCGCCTACAAGCAATTGAGCCCGCAGATGCAGCGCGCCGCCATGGTGGTGCTGGACGATCCGCGTGCTGTCGCGGTTCATTCCATGCGGGTCATGGCCGCGCGGGCCGGCGTTTCCCCGCCCACCATGCTGCGCCTGGCGACGCGGGTGGGATTTCCGAACTACGAAGCCTTCCGCGATGTCTTCCGGCACAGCGTCTCAAGCGGCAGTTACGGCGACCGCGCCGACAGTCTGCGCCGCAGCACCGGCCAGGACGGCATCCCGGGCCTGATCGGGCGCACCGCCGAAGCAGCCATCAACGGGATCGAAGGGTTTTCCGAATCCAGCTTCAGCCATGAAATAGAGCGCGTTGCCGAAATGGCGGTATCGGCGGAGACGACCTATGTGGTCGCCAGTGGCGCGTCCTTCGGTCAGGCGGTCAGCTTCCATTATGTCTGCCGCATGGCCATGCCGGGCATGGAACTGGCGAACAATATGGGAATCCGCGCAATCGACGGCTTGGCGACGGCGGGACCGAAGGACCTTGTCCTCGCGATCTCGACCTCACCCTATGCCGCGCAAACCGTGGAGGCGGCCGAATTCGCCCATCGGCGCGGCGTGCCCGTCGCCGCCGTGACGGACCGGCGGTCTTCCCCCATCGCGCTGATCGCCGAAGCGGCCATCTGCATCGATACCGGCAGCCCGCACTACTTCCCCTCGATGATCACCTTGAACGCCACACTGGAAATTCTCAGCGCCGCCATTGCGGTCAAGCTTGGCCCGGATGCGGTGCAGGCGATTTCCGGATACGAAGTTTCCCTCCGCGAAAGCGGCTATTATTGGCAGGACCCCGATGACAGATAGTGCTTCCGTCCCATCCCACGCTTCCGTTGTTGTCATCGGCGGCGGGGTCATGGGCTGTTCGACGCTGTACCACTTGGCCAAGGCCGGCGTAACCGACGCCGTGCTGATCGAACGCGACCAACTGACCTCCGGCACCACGTGGCATTCCGCCGCCCAGGTCCGCGCGTTGCGGTCCAGCCGCAACATGACCGAACTGATCCGCTATTCCATCGGCTTGTATTCCACATTGGAACAGGAAACCGGACAGGCGACCGGCTGGATCAACAAGGGCTCGCTTTCCATCGCCACAAGCCCCGACCGAATGGTGCATATCGAACGCCAGGCGGCGCTCGCCCGGCTGTATGGCGTCCGGGCAGAGACCGTCTCCGCCGGAGTGGCCCGGGACATCTGGCCGTTGATGAACGCGGAGGACGTGCTGGGCGCGGTCTGGTCGCCCGACGACGGACGGGTCAGCCCGTCCGATCTGTGCGCCGCGCTCATCAAGGGCGCTAAAGCGCGCGGCGCCAGGGTCTTCGAGGAAACCGCGGTCACCGGCATCACGGTCGAGGGCAACCGGGTCAAAGGGTTGGAAACCTCCCGCGGGCCGATCCGCACCGATGCGGTCGCGCTGTGCACCGGACTATGGAGCCGCCAGGCGGCAGCAATGGCTGGCGTCGACGTCCCCGTCTATCCCTGCGAGCATTTTTATTTGCTGACAAAGCCGGTCCCGGGGATCACGGGGAACATGCCGACCCTGTCGGACCACGATTCCCACCTTTATATCCGCGACGACTCCGGCGGGTTGCTGGTCGGTTGTTTCGAGCCGATGGGCAAACCGATCGCGCCGGAGGTGCTGGGAGAGTCTTTCGCCTTCCAGCTTCTGCCCGAGGATTGGGATCACTTCGAACCGATGATGTTGAACGCTCTGCACCGGCTGCCGGCCCTGGAAACGGCGGAGGTGAAGACGCTACTGAACGGGCCGGAAAGTTTCACGCCCGACGGGGCCTTCCTGCTGGGCCCGGCGGCGGAAACGGATGGGTTGTATCTCGGCTGCGGGATGAATTCCGTCGGTGTCGCCACCGGCGGCGGCGCCGGCATGGCGCTGGCCCATTGCATCACAGAAGGCGCCATGCCGATGGACCTGCACGAGGTCGATCCGGCCCGGTTTCCCGGATGCTGGAACGATGCCGCTGCCTTGGCCGACCGGGCGCCGGAAGTTTTGGGAAAGCATTACGAAATCACCTATCCCGGCCGGCAATGGTCGAGCGCGCGGAACTTGCGCCAATCCCCACTCGAACCCGCATGGCGCAAACACGGGGCCTGTTTCGGCCAGACCTATGGCTGGGAAAGGCCGCTCTATTTCGGCAAGACAGGCGAGCCGACCCTCACCTTCGGCAAACCCGATTGGCTGGACCTTGTCGCGCGGGAAGTCCGCGCCGCGCATGAAGAGGCCGCCGTCTTCGACCAGTCGACGCTGGGAAAGATCGCTGTCATGGGACCGGATGCGGAGACGTTTCTGAACCGGCTGTGCAGCAATGACGCGGCCCGCGCCCCCGGGTCGCTATCCTTCACCCTGCTGCTGAACCAGGACGGCGGAATAGAGGAAGACGCGACCCTGCTGCGCCTGTCGGACGAGGCCTACCGTCTGTCGGTCGGGACCGGCGCGGTGAAGCGTGTGATGGCCCATCTGCGCCGCGGCCTGCTCCCGCGGGAGCGGGTCACCTTGCGGGATGAGACGGAGGACTTCGCCACACTCGCCCTCGCCGGACCGAAAGCGCGTTTTGTCGCCGACCTGCTCGGCGCGGAAGACCTGCGTGCCCTGCCCTATTTCCGGCACATGGAATTGGAGATTGCGGGGATCCCGGTACAGGCGGCGCGCCTCTCCTATGTCGGCGAAGCGGGCTGGGATCTGACCTGTGCCGCAAAGGACGCGCCCGCACTCTGGGCCGCGTTGGAACAGGAGGGCGCGGCGCCGGCCGGATTCCATGCCCAGACATCCATGCGGATCGAGAAACGTTTCCTGGCCTATGGCCATGACATCGATACCGATGTTGATCCATTAACCGCGGGCTTAGGCTTCGCGCTGGCCTGGGACACGGATTTCATCGGGCGGGAGGCCTTGGAACGGCGGCGAGAGCAACGCCAAGCGGCCCTCGCGACTGGCGGCGGCGGTGAGAAGACGATCGTGTCGCTGCTGCTACACGATGCCGCCAATATGCCGCTGGGGCATGAACCGGTGCTGCTGGAGGGTGAGATCGTCGGTCAGACAAACTCCGCCGCTTTCGGCCATCGGGTCGGCCTGCCGGTCGCCATCGCGACACTCGATTGGGCGGCGTCAAAGGCCGACACGGTCGAGATCGATATTGCCGGACATCTCGCCACGGCATCACCCGTCGACGGCGCCGTCTTCGACGCGAAAGGCTTGCGCATGCGCGGGTAAATACCGGGTTTTCAGCTTTGTCGTCTTCCCTCAACCGCCGTCGCCCGGATAATGCCGGACGTGTCAGGGAGAATGCGATGAAGAAGATCGGATTGATCGGCGGGTTGAGCTGGGTGTCGACGGCGGCCTATTACCGGCTGCTGAACGAAATGATGAATCAGGCGCTGGGCGGTGTTCATTCCGCCCATCTGATATTGGAAAGCGTCGACCGGCAACGCTATGTCGACCATGTCATCCGCGACGGGGACGAAGCCGCCGCCTGCGCCATGATCCTGGAAACGGCGAAGGCGGTTCAGGCCGGCGGCGCCGATTTCATCGTCATCACCTGCAACGACGTCCACCGTTTCGTGCCGGAGATCGCGCCGCATCTAACGATCCCCTTCCTGCATATCGCCGAGGCGACCGGCAAAGCGATCAAGCAGGCCGGATTGAAACGGGTGGCGCTAATGGGCGTGCGCAAGACGATGGAGGGCAGCTTCTACCAATCCGTTCTCTCGCCCTTGGGTATCGAGACGATGGTGCCGGAACCGGAAGAACGCGACTATATCGACAGGACGATCATGGAGGAGATGGTGAAGGACCGTTTCCTGCCGGAAACCAAGGCCGGTTATGTCGACCTGATCGACGCCTTCCACAAGCGCGGGGCGGAAGGCGTCGTGCTGGGCTGCACCGAAATCCCCCTTTTGCTGGATGCCGGCGACGTCGAGGTTCCCACATTCGCCACAACCGACCTGCACTGCCGCGCGGCGGTGCAAGAGGCGTTGGCTTGAGACCTTTTCCCTAAGCCGGGAACATTTTCCGCGTCCGGTTCGCAAAATAGACCAGCGACAGCATCACCGGTACCTCGACCAGCACGCCGACGACAGTCGCCAGCGCCGCGCCGGAATTCAGGCCGAACAGGCTGATCGCCACCGCGACGGCCAATTCGAAGAAATTGGACGTGCCGATCAGGGCAGCGGGCGCGGCCGTGTCGAACGGAATGCGCCAGATATAAGCCCAACCATAGGCGACCGCGAAAATACCATAACTCTGGATCAACAACGGCACGGCGATCAGCGCGATGACCAGGGGCTTGTCCAGGATGGTCTGGGCCTGAAACCCGAACAGCAGCACCACCGTCGCCAGCAACCCCATCACGGAAAACGGTTTGATCCGGTTCGTGAAAGCGGCGATGCGGGAGTGATCGTTCGACCTGTCCAGCTTCTTGCGGGTCACGTAACCGGCGGCAAGCGGGATCACCACATAGAGGATGACGGAGAGTAAAAGCGTTTCCCACGGCACGGTGATATCCGTGACGCCCAGCAGCAAGGCCGCGATCGGCGCGAAGGCGAAGACCATGATGATGTCGTTGATCGAGACCTGGACCAGCGTGTAGTTGGCGTCGCCGCGCACCAGCTGGCTCCAGACGAAGACCATCGCCGTGCAGGGCGCGACGCCCAGCAGGATCATGCCGGCGATATATTCCCGCGCGGTCTCAGGCGCGACCAGACCGGCGAAGACATGCTCGAAAAACAGGATGCCCAGCGCAGCCATGGTGAATGGCTTGATCAGCCAGTTCACCACCAGGGTGACGCAGAGCCCCTTTGGCTTCTTCCCCACATCCTTCAGCGAGGCGAAATCCACATTGACCATCATCGGATAGATCATCACCCAGATCAGCACGGCGACGACCAAGTTGACATTGGCATACTCCACGGCCGCGATGGCCTGGAAGACTTCCGGCAATGCCGCGCCGAGCGCGACGCCGGCCGCGATGCAAAGCCCGACCCAGACCGACAAGTACCGCTCGAACAAACCCATCGGGGATGCTTCGGAAGAAGCCGCGCCAGTTTCCATATTCATCTCAACGTTCCGCCAATCTTGTCTCGTGTTTCGGGTCGGCTCCGTCGCCGGCCAGCAGCGTATCCAGGACCGGCGCGCAAAGCTCGGGCCGGCCTTGGCAGCAATCCTCCATCAGGAAGGCGAGCAGGCCGCGGATGCCGGTCTGATCAATGCTGTAGATGATCGACCGCCCGTCGCGCCGAGAGGAGACCATGCCCGCCGCGGTCAGCACCGCCAGATGTGTCGACAGGGTGTTATGCGGGATGTCGAGCAGCCGCGCGATCTCCCCCGCCGCCATGCCGTCGCCCCCCCGGCGCACAAGCAGCCGGAAGACCTTCAACCGGGTCTCCTGCGACAGCGCCCCGAAGGCCTTCGTTGCCGATATTATGTCCATATGTCGGGAAATATCGACATATCAAAGAGAAGTCCACCGCAAAATTGGCCGACGGTCATCACGACCCGATCGCTGGTGACGATTCAGCCTTTGACATGGCGCGCGCGGAGTACCGGGTTCAGGGCTCCTGTGAACAAGCATTGCAGGTATCGGGACTTTGTTAATGTTCATCAACAAGGTGACCGCCAGAATTGACACATCACTTGGTGAATTAGTTTAGACAACACTTAGATATGTTTTTCATTTCAGGAGCGTCCCCTTGAAAAAAGTTTCTTTCGCCCTCGCCGTCGCGGCCCTTTCCGTTGCGGCCGCCGTACCGGCCAGCGCCGCGACCGTTTTCGAATTGAACGATATCGCCCTCGCCTCGGACAAGCTGAGCGGGACCGTTGGCGGAACGAATACGGTTTCGAATGCGGCGGAAGGCTCGCTGACCGCTTTCGGTTATTATCTTTACGATGAAGACAATATCGTGGGCGGCGTGGACCGGATCGCGCGGAAGCTGGTCGTAAATTCCGACGGTCTCGGCATCGACGATGTCGGCGGGACCCAGATCGATAACAACGAGCAGAGCGGCACGCGGAATGGGTTCGATGCCGATTGGCTGGTCGTTCAATTCGACTCCCCGCAATGGGTGCCGGTCAGCGCGGTCCTGAACGGCAACAATGCCAGCGACCATGTGGACATCTATGTCGGGAACGACACGGACAACAATGGCGATATCGATTTCCTGGAACTGTCGCAGGTATTCAGCAGCAACATCTCAGGCACGCAGGAAATCCTGTTCCAGGATATCCTTGGCCCATTGACCGGATTGGCGTTCGAATACCTCGTTTTCAGCACGGAATTGTACAACACGCCGAACACCAACAGTTTCGACCAATATGTCGTGACTTCCATCACCGGGAACAACGTATCGACAGTGCCGATTCCCGCCGCCCTTCCCTTGCTCGCGACGGCGTTCGCGGGCCTTGGTTTCTTGGCGCGGCGCCGTAAGCGCACCGCGTAACAAGACACAGCGTCACAGAATGTCAAAAGGCCCCGTTACCGGGGCCTTTTGCGCTTATTGACGCCTGGACGCATCGACTGCCGTCACGGCGCGCGGACAATAGCTCGGACCATTCAACCGGTTCGCCGGTCTCGTGCTCCGAACCGCTTTTAGGCCGGCGCGGTTCCTAGAGAACGCAGTGCTTGGCGAAATCGGCAGCTTCGTTGGCCGACCAATCGCCCTTGGGCTTTTCCTTCATGTCCGCGCACCAGTCTTCGCTGCCGACTTCGGGCGAACAAGCGGTCAGGAACAGGCCGATGACGGCCAGGGAAAGCAGGCTGGGCAAGGTCTTCAGAATACGGCGCATGAAATCTACCTCTTGAACAGAGTTTATTGACGAGCCAATCTTGCTCGTTCTACTACCCACGAGCAACGATCTGCAACTTCGCCGGCACTGCCGAATGGCGATCGATTTGGTGAGCCCGGGAATTTTCTAGCCAAACAGCAGTGTTATGGTGTGCCGGCCGGAACTTCGCGGGGCACCGGTGTGTTGCTATCGCGTAACCTAAGAGGGCAAGGTTAAGGTCGGGGTAACAATTTAAAATTGTATATAATTGCGCCTGTAGAAGTAAGAATCGTGTATATTTCAAAATTGTGACGTGCAGGAGAGAAGACTACAGAATGGTAAAGATTATCTGCGCGGTTTTCATGATTTTATTCAGTACCAAAGCGGCCTACGCTTACCTAGATCCGGGAACAGCAACCATCGCCCTGCAGGCGCTAATTGGTGGAATAGCTGCGGCCAGTCTGTTCTTCCGCAGCCGAATTTCGGCGTTTTTTTCCTGGCTGAAGCGCTTTGGGGCTTCCGACAGCGGTGAACGGCGCGATCGAATTGAGTGTGCGCCTACCCGTGACGAGAATAAGGTTGGTCCTACCGAGAAAAATGACTGCTGAGCTTGGATCCTTCAGGGATCCAGACGCGCGCGTCCATCGTCTAAATGGGCGGATCTATCGGATATTGAAGCCGAAGGCGCGAACCGCCTTCGAGGCTTTGCGCGCCACTCCCCTTTTCGCCGAACTGATCGGTTCCGGTCGATTGATCGATAGTCAGCCCGTCGAGAACCCCGGCCTGGTGGAGGTCGAGGACGGCGATCTGGTACTGGAACACCCGACATTGCGTTTGATCAGCTTTCCGTACGAATGGCCTTTTGCCATGCTCCAGGCTGCGGCAGTGCATCATCTCGACCTCCAAATCGATGCGCTGGAGGCCGGCTTCGTGTTGATCGACGCAAGCGCCTACAACGTCCAGTTCAAAGCCGACGGCCCCGTCTTCATAGACGTCAGCTCTCTGCGTCCCTATCGTGAAGGCGAGCCATGGATCGCCCACCATCAGTTTTGCGAATCCTTCCTGGCACCGCTTGTTCTGCAAGCGCGCCTGGGGATTCCGTACCAGGCTTGGTATCGTGGTCGATTGGAGGGCATTTCCGTCAATGAAGTCGCCAAGCTGCTGCACCTGCGCGACTGTCTGTCGCCGACAATTCTTGCGCACCTCATCCTCCCGGGGATCGCGAGCAGGAAGGGTCAGGCCTTGCGTGCGCGCGCGATCAAGAACAGGTCGACCGGCTTGTCCAAGACACGGTATCGGGCATTGTTGCAGCAATTGCGGGATTTCATCGCCACGTTAGTACCGAAGGACTCGGCTGAAAGTGTGTGGGCGGACTATTCCGACAACAACACCTACCAGGCCCACGAAACCGAAGCGAAACTGGAGGCTGTGGCCGCCTTTTGTCGCGCACAGCGCCCAAATTTCCTGATCGATATCGGTTGCAATGACGCGACCTTTTCCGCCTGCGCGCTTCGCAATGGGGTAGAATTCGCCGTCGGTTTGGACGCGGACCAAGGCGCGCTGCATCAGGCCTATCGAAGAGCGCGAACCGACAAGTTGAGCTTTGTGCCTCTCTTCGCGGACCTCGCCAACCCCTCCCCCGATCAGGGCTTCGCCGGGGAGGAACGCGCCGCCCTCACGACCCGGTTGGGGACCGCCGACGCCGTGCTTGCCCTGGCGGTTGCGCATCATTTGATCATCGGATGCAACGTCCCGCTGGAGCGCGCGGTCGCATGGCTTGTCGATCGGGGTAAGTCCGGTCTGATCGAGTTCGTGCCGAAACAGGACCCAACCATCCAGACAATGCTGGAACTTCGCGAGGATATTTTCCCAACCTATACACGTGACGCCTTTCTTGCCACGCTGGAGTCTCAGGCCGAGGTCGTCTCATCGACGGTGGTTTCGGACAGTGGCCGGGAAATATTCCGTTTCCAGAAGCCCTAAGAACAGACCGGAACAGTCGAGCGGAAGGAATCGCATAAATGCTGGGCAGCTTGACGCGAATATGGCGGACCGGAAGCCCGGTTCGACGCCTGGTATTCGCGATTGGCGGAGGGTACGGGCTTTATATTCTGTATGTGATCGCAAACCGCATCCTGGTGGCGGACGGTAAGACTGATCCGATCTATACGCTGCTGGGTATCGAGCGCCGCGACCAGTTTTTCCTGGTGAGCTTGGTTGCAGTGATCGCTGTGGCCTCGACCGCGGCTTTCGCGCATGCACGGCGTCGCGCCGCCGCGCCAGCCGTGTCGCCCCTGAGCCGGGTGGCGCTGCCGACATTGTGGGCGATGTTGTTCGCCAACGCGCTCGCCTCGTCCGCGGGCGGCGTCGTGGCAGACATGGCCGGCCGTTTCCTGCTGCCGCTCTACGGGTGGGTTACGATCGCCTTCCTCGTTCAAATTTTATTCCTATCGCTTGTTCTACGCTTGTGTCGCCAAAACCTTCTGCCGCTCCTGCTGTTCACGGCAACGGGCGTTCTCGCCTTCTATGCGCTCAATTTCTCGCTGGCGGATTGGTTCCGAACCGGCGGCGTACCGCTCAAGCTTTTTACCATCGCAGTGACGACACTGATCATCGGCGGCATTTTCCTGTCCTCCGTTGAACGTCCCGCGCTTTGGCCAAAAATGGCGCTTGCCCTGCTTCTGGCTCTTTCTGCCCCCATCGCGACCGCCACAGTCGAAAGAGTCGCGACCCCAGAACTGAAAGACGGAGCATTACAGCGCTTCGCCAATATACGGTTAACCTCGACACCGGATATCCATCTGATCTCGTTGGACGCCTTTGCGCCACCCGACCTTGCCGAACGCTATTTGGGGATTGAGGAAACGTTCTATTCAAACGCGTTGGCGGCGCAGGCAATACACCGTTTTCCCAACGCTTTCGCCAGCCATGTGCCAACGAAATGGTCGCTGAACAGCGTGATGCGGCTCGCGCAGGAAGACTTCCCGCCGTTTCTAGACTATTTCTCCGGACGTCGCCCCTCGCCGCTCACCGCGCTTCTCCATGCCAATGGTTACCAAATCGCAACCGGCTTCCCGATCACTTTCATGGGTGTCCAAGGCGCTCATGTGGACAGCTATCGCCCGGACCCATCCTGGACCGTGGAAAACAGCGCCCTGTGCATCCTATCCGGCGCATCGACCATCTCTTTCTTCGGCTTTTGCGAGATCGGGACCGTCTTCGATCGGGCTCCGATTGAAGAGCCTTGGGTAGAGCAGGTCGTTGGTCTGATTGAGGGCTATCTAGCCCGCCCGTCAGGACCGCCGGTCTTCTCCTACCATCACATCCTGGACCCTATCGGTCACACGTCGCTCGATTTCCGAACAGGCGATGCCGAATCACTGCAGCAGTTCACGCGCTATTTCATGCCCCGCGCCGAGCAGGCCGATGCGCTGATCTCTCGTCTGACCCGGGTTGCCCAGCAGGCTTCGCGGCCGGCGATCGTCCTGCTCTTGGGGGATCATGGACTATGGGTCAGTCGCACTGTTTCCTTCGAAGAAGACCCCGCCTTTTTCGTTCAGGACCGTCACGGTGTGGTCTTGGCAACCCTGGCGAACGAAACCGGCTGCAGCCAAAAGGAACTGGAGCACTTCATGCCCAGTTATGCGACACCGGAAAGGCTGATTGGCGGGCTCATCCGTTGTCTGGCGGCGGACCAGCAGCAAGTTGAGCAGGCCTTGCAATTCGCCGAGGCGAAGGCATTCGATGCCTTCCTCTATGAGAGCGACGATTGACGTGACTATACGGTTTGAAGCATCGCTTGACGCCATTGCGTCAAGTCCAGCACTTCCCGGGAGCATAACGGGCAGATGACAGGTCGACTTCGCATAGGGCGCAAAGTGCTTCTGGCCGCCGTCTCCCTGCTGTTGGTCGGGGCGGTGCTGTGGCATGTCGACCTCAAGACATTCGCGGTTGCCTTCAAATCAATCGGTCTTGGGGAAATTGCCGTTCTGGTCGGCGTCTACCTGGCGGTCATATCGGTCACGGCGCTGCGGCTATTCTGCACCATTCGTTATTTCACCGACGGGTCGATTTCCTTCCTTGTCGCAGTGCGCGCCTGTATCGCTGGGCTGTTGTCGTCTCTCGTTGTTGTGAACTTCGTGGGAAATATCGCGGGACGGCAACTGGTCCTGATGGAGGGCGGGGTTCCAGTGTCCATAACGGCGGCGACGGCCTTGTTGGAACGCGTGCTGATAGCGTGCCTGGGCTGTGTGCTGATGCTCTTCGGTTGGGCTTGGATATTCAGCGCCGCGTCTCTGTGGTCGGTTGTGCAGCAAATGGCTCTCCCTCAGATCACACTCTGTATCCTCGCAACCCCTGTCGCGATCGCCGTGCTTTTCCGCTGGAAGCGGGAAGTCCAGCTAATGAGGGACATAGTTTCCAAAGCGTTCGCCGCCCGCCTCGCAACCCTCATCGCGGTCACGGCCCTTGGCCAGATGCTGACGATCAGTAGTTTCGTAATCGCCGGCCTGGCATTCGACATCGGTGTCGATACCGCTTCCCTAATGGCCGCAGGCGCGGTCATCAGCTTTGCCGCAGCTCTGCCAATCAGCGTGAATGGATGGGGGGTCCGTGAGATAGCGGCCATCTTCACATTCGGGGAGTTGGGCGTCTCGGCGCCGGATTCACTCGCGCTCTCGGTTACTGTCGGGCTCGCATCGACAGCCGCCGTGTTGCTGGTCGCACCGCTTCTTAACCTGCGCATCGGGCGTCCGGTCAGACCGCCCGATAGACACAAGGCGGACCAGACCGGGATCGCGCCCAATTCGTCGGCCGCAACCACCACGGCAATGCTGGGCGAACGGAATGCGATCAAGGGTCTGGCCATGGCACTCGGGCCGGCGATTGGGGTCCTTCTTTTCTATCGAATGCATGTGGCGTTCGGAGAGACGCTCATTTCCATCAACTTGGGAGATCCCTTAGCGATATTCGCTTTCGCACTGGTTGGCAGCCTTGCTCTATACAAGCGGCACCTGGTTCTGGACCTTCCGCGGGCGTTCCTGATTTGGCTTGCTGTCGTCACGCTCACCCTCCTGCTCTCATTCCTGATTGGCGTAGCCGATTTCGGTACCACCAGTTGGGCCCTGAACAACCGCCTGATCGGTTGGCTCGTGCTTCTTGGATACTGCTGCACCGGCGCTCTATGGGTCACTTTTTTAGGGGCGCACGGGCTGCGTCGGTTGACCGAGACGCTGTTGATCGCCGCCGCGATCATCGCGGTCGTCACCGTCACCTATTACGAGTTCGGGGTCTCGATGTACCAAGATCGGCCGCTGTGGAACCTTGAAGGGTTTTCGTTGAACCGAAACAGTTTCGCCTTTGAATTGAACGTGACATTGGCGGCCGCGTTGGCCTTCAGCCCGGTGATGGCGCGATCGGGCAGCTCTCGCCTATTTGTACTGCTTTGCGCGATAATCATGTTTGCAATATGGCGAACCTACTCCAACACCGGCGTCATAACGATGGCAGTCCTGGTCCTGAGCATGTTCGCATTCAGAGTGAGCGACCGGCGCATGACGGCATATGCCGTCATGGCAAGCATTGGCGTCTTCGGCTGCGTTTTCTTTGCACACACCCTATCGGACATTTTGACCGGACGCGCTGTCGGCGCCGGCTTTTCCGGCAATTTCTACTTCCCAGACGGGATAGAGCGACCCTCCTTCTACTTGGGCACCAGCCTCGCAGAGCGTTGGGGTACAATTAAGCGCGGCTTTGAAATTTGGCTTGAGAACCCGTTTTTCGGCGCCGGCCTGGGATATTTCGTAAATATGGGCCTGACCTTGAACGGGGAACGCCTTGTAATTCATTCGACCCCTGTTTGGCTGCTGGCCGAGTTCGGCGTAATCGGAACGGCGGTCATTATCAGCCTTCCGGTAGCATATTGCATAAAACTGATGCGCGAGCCTGCGCAACTACACGCCAAGCCCAACAACTTCTTGTTTCCTCTCTTACTCTGTTTTGCATTGTTCAGTCTGCCGCACGACATCGTATACCAGCGGATTTTCTGGTTTGTATTGGGCGGGGCGGTCGCTTTATTTCCGGCAAATGTTAAAACCCTTCGCCCATGATCGATACCACGAGGGGCCGGGAATACATCCGCGTTAGCGGCGCCCCTAAGCAGCGGCCTAATTGAAATCGGGAAGCGATGAGATGCCTGGCACAGATACGACACCATGAAACAGTATCATGGTGGCCCCTTCCGGACTCGAACCGGAACACCGCACTGCGATAGCAGATTTTAAGTCTGCTGCGTCTACCAATTCCGCCAAGGGGCCCTGGGCGACGGCGCACACACCGCGCCTTTCGCCGGAAGGCAACCTACAAAGCGATGGGGCCGGCGGCAAGCGGTGAGACGGTCTTGAAACGGGTTAGAAAGTGATGCGCGTACCGATCAGGACGACCGTGGAATCGCCTTCGGTCATGTTGTTTTCGCCATTGATGAAATAGGCATCCGCGCGCGACGAGAAACCGTCGAAAATCTGGTAATCCACGCCCAGGCGCAGAACGTCGCCGCCGAGCCCCTGGCCTTCCGCGCCCAGGGGAGAGACCGCCTGGTATTGGGCCGAAAGGGACGCCGCGCCGGTGCTGTAGGACGCCCCGATCTTCCAGCCCGAACCGGAATCGCAAAGCGCATCGGACAGGTCGCAGGCGGCGCCATCCCGGCCCCGCCATTGGGACCCGACGGACCATCCGCCATAATCGAGTTTGAGACCGAGCATATAGCTATCGGGCGCCACGGCGCCGTCGTCGGACATCTGGTATCCGCCGCCCAGCGACAGGCCCAAGGGACCGAATTCATTGCGGTAGATGTCGAAAGCGCGGTCCTCAGCCAGATTGAAGGAGCCGAGGGCAAAGCGGCCCGACACAAGCGGATCCGCCGCCGGGGCGGTTCCGCCGGCCGCGTTTTCGGGAACCGCCAGGCTGTCATAGGAAAGGGCGCCGGAGAAATAGGCTTCGCCCCGGTCGGCGGCGACCGCGCCGGTTCCGGCCAAAAGGCCCGGTACCAGCATCACAGCCAGAAGCGCTTTTCTCATCGCCGGTTTTCTCATCCCTGAACGGATCCTTCCGGTCCCGGTTCACAGGTCACTAATATAAACATACATCAACATTGAATGCGGGCAACAGCGCGAATAGATTGAATTCCTTAAGAATGCGCGTGGTCTGTGGCGTGGGGATGCGCCATCAACAGGCGCGCGGCCCGCCGGTCGACCGAAGCCAAAAAGAAGAACACGCAGGCGATCCAGACCAAAACGAGGAAGCGCAGATAGCTCGGAAAGAGAAATTCTATCACCAGCGCAAAGGCCAGAAGCGGGATAGCCATGAGGAAGAGGACAAAAACGCAAACCGGCTTGCGGGACAGGCTTGTCGTTTCCGCCCCGTCCGGCCAAAGCGAACCGCCGCAGGCCCGGCCATAGGCAAGGGCGAAGACGTGTTGAACGGTGTCGAACAGGGCCATCATCCGCGTATCTCTCCCATCCCGGTCCGCATCAGAAACTCACCGGTTTCACAGGCTGTGCGGGCTGTTCTACAGGCAATGTGGGCTTGGGCGAAACGCACAGGCCTTCACAATCTCGGGAGGACAGGGCTCACGTGCCGTTGAGATACGGCAGTACCTGCACGCGGATGAATTCCTCGATCCAGTCCCAGCCGAGCAGGAACAGCGCCCCCACACCGACAACCAGCAGCAGGAACGACAACACCTTGCCTAGGATCCTGCCGGCGGATCCCGTGCGGCGCCGTCCGACCTGGGACTTGCCGCGGACACCGCCGCCGATCTGGTTCAACAACAACAGCGACGCCGTTCCCCCCAGCGTATCGCCCTTTTCAAACCTGATGGAACCGCTCCTGCCCCGCAGCTTCCGACGTCCTAAAGCCACGAAAAACTCTCCTTCCGTTTCCCAAGGCGCATCGACTTGCGCCCTGTTTCATTCCTGTCACGCCCGTATCCGGGGCCACCCATCCAGGCACCGGCCGGGCCTATTCCCTTGTCGCCGAATAAACGGCATTCTGCACTTCCTAGCAGCGCCGTCTTCTCACAGGGTGGAGATTAGGCGACAATTAAGGCATCCGTGAGGCAGACTTCGACGCTGGCAATTGCAGACAATCGCGGCGATCATGATCCGCCCATTGGGTAGAATGGCGCAACGCACCGCCCGGCCGCAACATACGCAACTACCGCGTCGTTCGGATTTTTTCAGGTGAGGTCACATCCCGTTGATGGACGGCTATGAAAGACTGGTTTGGAGCTTCGGTGCAATCGCGGTGTTCGCTTTGGCGATCCTTATTTTTCATCGCCGGCGCGCCACCCGTTTCGGTACCATGACGCCGATCCTGCTGGCGATCGCCATCACGATCGTTGTTGTGACGCTGTTATACGATCCTTTCTAGACCGAAACGCCCCCCAAACCGCTACAGGTCCGGCAAGCCCCCATGTCCGATAGCCTCACCCCAGATGCGCCACTCCCATCCACGTCCAAGCGGCGCGGGTTCTACGAAGGCGACAGCCTGCATATCCGCGCTTATGACACACTACATGGGTCGCAGACGCCCTGCGTGCAAGGCGATGTGGACTTCTACGGCGTGGCGGCCGGCCGCGCGGAGGGCCCGGTCCTGGAGGTCGGGTCCGGTACCGGACGCGTCGCCTGGTCCCTCGCCGACCGCGGCCATAAGGTGACCGGGTTGGAAATCTCCCCTTCCATGATTCATCTGGCCGGGCGGAAAAGCCTGTCGCGGGGACACACCACGGCGGCGACCTCGCCCACCTTCACGCAAGGCGACATGCGCGCCTTCGATCTGGGAACGGAATACGGCCTTATCATCGCGCCCTTCCGTACTTTCCACGTTCTGCTGACGCCGGAAGATCAGCTATCGGCCATACGCGCGATGAAACGGCATCTTGCCCCCGACGGGACGATGATCCTGCATCTGTTCGACCCGCGGATCGACGACCTGTCGAGTTTCCGCAAACCGCCGCAGGAGGAACGCCGCGGCCATGACGCCGAAACCGGCCGCAGGATCGTCGCGAGATTGGAAAATGTCGAGATCGACCGCTTCAACCAAATCCTGGAGAACCGGTGGGTCTATGAGCTGGAAGGCCAAGACGGATCGATCGAGCGTTCCGAACACCTGACCCTGACCGTGCGCTGGACCTACCGGCAGGAAATGAAACACCTGCTGGCCCGAGCCGGCCTTGAAGTCGTCGAGGAATACGGCGATTTCCTGGGCGGACAGCCGGACCACGGCAAGGAACAGATTCTGGTATGCCGGCAAATGCCGCGCGCCTGAAACAGGGTGTGATCGGCAACACAGCATAATTTCTCAAACCGCGGTATCTAACGGTTTGTGTATTAAGGGATTTCGCGGTTTCAGATCCAATGCACAGCGGTTGGGCACATTCGCGCACAGCATGGTCAACAAGTGTTCACATACGTCAACCCTGGTTTACTTATCGTGCTTTACGTCCGTTGTTCCGCTTCACGATATGCGTTAGTACAAGCAGGTAGATCAGGAGCGATCGCTCCAGGTTAAACAGTGCCTCGTAAGGTTTATGATAATGTCCAAGCTATCGATCAAAGTTTTCGCATTTCCGGCAGCCCTGGCCTTGCTCGTTGGCGGCATGCTCCTGCTCGGGCCGGTCCGTGACGCCGCGGCAGCGACCGTGACGGTCGATGGAATTCGCACCGGCGACTCCAGAATTGCGTTCGATGGTTTGCGCTTTGTCGCGATCGACGAAAACCCGAGCAGCGAACTTGATCCCGAAAGCACGGGGCCGGTTGAAGTTGGCACGCCGCCAACATTCTTCGGGTTCCAGTTCTTCGATCTTGATGGCCTAGGCCAGCCGCAGAACACTGTTTTCGACCTGACGGTCTTCGGCGGCAGCCTGACCTTCGATGTCTTCCTCGGTCAGCCGAGCTTCGCTCAACTGGAGGACCTGAATGCCGGCACTATCGGCATCGGCGATCTGGGTCTTACCTCGCTGTTCACGTCCGGCGCACTGACCACGCCGCTCAACGCGGTCGAACCGACGACGTTGAACCTAGCGCTGTCAATTCCGTCGAGTGCGCTGATCAGCGTGTTTCTGAGCGGTGAAGCCACCTATGGATTGACCATCGATGTGGTCAATGCGGTTCCTCTGCCCGTCCCGGCACTGCTGTTGATCAGCGCATTGCTGGGCCTGGGTTTCCTGGGCCGCCGCAATCGCTTCGGGGGCTGACGAAAAGACCTCGGCGGACAGTAACCCGCCCGCCTTTCACACATCCTTCCATCATATTTTGGCGCGCGCCTGTTGAATAAACGGGCGCGCTTTCAGTTTGAGCTAAACGTCTTCCCCCGCCCGCCAGCAGGAAACGTCCCGTCCCGCGACCGGCGCAAGTTCCGGCCGTTCGGCCGTGCAGCGGTCGATGGCGATCGGGCAGCGGGGATGGAAGGCGCAGCCGGGCGGCGGATTGATCGGGGACGGCAATTCCCCTTCCAGCTTCAACCGGTGTTTCGGGTGTTCCGGGTCGGCGATGGGCGTCGCGGACAGAAGCGCCTTGGTATAGGGATGCTGCGGATTATTGAAGATTTCATCCCGTTCGCCGTATTCGACCGGCCGGCCCAGATACATCACCATGACCCGGTCGGCCATGTGCCGCACGACCGACAGGTCGTGGGAGATGAACAAATAAGCCAGACCGAATTCGTCTTGCAGATCGACCAGCAGATTCAGGATCTGCGCCTGCACCGACAAATCCAACGCCGAAACGGGCTCGTCCAATACCAGCACCTTGGGATTCATCATCAGGGCACGCGCGACCGCGATACGCTGGCGCTGCCCGCCGGAGAACATATGCGGATAGCGGTCGTAATGTTCCGGCCGCAAACCGACCAGGGAGAGCATGTTCCGCGCCTTCTTTTCCCGATCCGCGCGCGAAATCTCCGGATGATTGATGACCAGCGGTTCGGCCAGGATCGTGCCGATCTTCTGCCGCGGGTTCAGCGAGGAATACGGGTCCTGAAAAACGATCTGGACCGCGGCGCGCAGTTCCTTGCCGGGCTTGCCCGTTTCCTTGTCGACGACCGTATCGCCGATCCGGAAGGACCCGGCCGTCGGCGGTTCGATCATCGTGATCAACCGCGCCAGGGTGGATTTTCCGCAACCGCTTTCGCCAACGACCGCAAGCGTTTCGCCCTGGTCCAATTCGAAACTGACGCCTTGCAGCGCCTTGACCGACATCTTTTCACCGAACCGTTTGCCGGCGATATCGTAGTGGCGGGTCAGGTCGTCGCCGCTCAAAAGAGGGGTCTGTGCATTCATGACCGCACCTGCCCTTCCAAGGATGCCGGTACGCCCTTGCGCAAGGGCGTGTGACACAGGGCGAAGCCGTCTTCCGCGCCCGCTTGATCGGCCTGCCGTTTGTGGCACAGATCGAAGGCATGGGCGCAACGCGGCGCGAACAAACACCCTTCAGGCCGGTCGAAAAGGCCCGGTACGACGCCCGGCAGGGTCGGCAGTTTCTTTCCTTGCGCCCGTTCCGGCAGGGCGGACAACAAGGCAGAGGTATAGGGATGATGCGGGTCGCGGAACAGGTCGCGGACGGTTTGTTCCTCAACCTTCTGGCCCGCATATTGGACCGAGACGCGTTCCGCCGTTTCGGCAACGACGCCCATGTCATGGGTGATCAGGATCAGCGCCATGCCTTCCTTCTCGCGAAGTTCCAGCAGCAGATCCAGGATCTGCGCCTGAATGGTAACGTCCAGCGCCGTCGTGGGCTCGTCCGCGATCAACAGTTTAGGCCGGCAGGCGATTGCGATGGCGATCATGACACGCTGATTCATGCCGCCGGAGAGTTGATGCGGGAAGGCGTTCAAACGGCGTTCCGGTTCCGGCAGCCCTACCAGGTTCAACAGTTCCACGGCGCGGGCCCGCCGCGTGGCGCGCGAGCCGCCGAGATGCGTCTTCAGCGCTTCGGTGATCTGAAAACCGACCGTGAAACACGGGTTCAGGCTGGTCATGGGTTCCTGAAAGATCATCGCCATATCCTTGCCGATGACCTTGCGCCGGTCCCGCGCGCTTTGCCGCACCAGGTCGATACCGTCGAATTCAAGACGGTCGGCGGTGATCGTCGCGGTCCAGGGCAGCAACCCCATCAGCGCCAGCATGGAAACGGATTTGCCGGACCCGGATTCGCCGACAATCGCCATCAGCTCACCCTGGTCGACCGACAGGGATACCCCGTCGACGGCGCGAAACTGGCCTTGCGCGGTCTGGAATTCGACCGTCAGGTTTTCGATTTCAAGCAGACTCATGAGCGTTTCAACTTCGGATCGAGAGCGTCGCGCAGGCCGTCGCCCATCAGATTGATCGCCAGCACTGTGACCAGGATGGCGACGCCCGGGAAGGTCACCACCCACCAGGCCCGCAGGATGAATTCCCGCGCTTCGGCCAGCATGGTGCCCCATTCCGGCAAGGGAGGCTGCGCGCCCATGCCCAGGAAGCCGAGCGCCGCGGCATCGAGGATTGCGGTGGAAAAGGACAATGCCGCCTGAACGATGATCGGCGCCAAGCAATTCGGCAGGATCGTCACCGTCACCAGGCGCAGCGTTCCCGCCCCCGCAACCCGGGCGGAGGTGACGTAATCCCGGCTTCTTTCCGACATGACGGAGGCGCGGGTCAGGCGAACGTAATGCGGCAATTGGATCACGGCGATCGCGACAATCGCGTTTTCCAACCCCGGCCCCAGGATCGCAACGAAGACCAGGGCCAACAGCAAGGGCGGATAGGACAGAAGAATATCCATGACCCGCATGGCGACCGTGTCGACCCAACCGCCCAGATAGCCGGCGAACAGGCCGATTGCTATCCCCACCACGGCCGCGCCGGATACGACGATGCAACCGATGAACAGCGAATAGCGCGCGCCGAACATCAACCGGGAGAGAATATCGCGCCCGACCGCATCGGTTCCCAAAAGGAAATCCCAGCTGCCGCCGTCAACCCAGACCGGGGGCACCAGGAAATGGTCCCGGTATTGTTCGATCGGGTCGTGCGGCGCAATGAAATCCGCCAGCAGGGCGACCACGACCAGGACCATGAAGAAGATCAACCCTGCGACCGCGCCCTTGTTCTCGCTGAAATAAGCCCAGAACTCCCGCAACGGCCCGACCGGGGCTTGCGAATTGGTCGAGGCGGTCGCCTTTGAAACTGCCGTCGTATCGGTCATCCCGGGCGCCTCAATACCTGATTTTAGGGTTAATGAGGCCGTACATAAGATCGACCATGAGATTCACGACCATCACGATCACCGCGATCAGCAGCAATCCGCCCTGCACGACCGAATAGTCACGCGCAGAAACGGATTCGATCATCCACTTGCCGATACCCGGCCAGGCGAAGATGGTTTCCGTCAGGATCGCCCCGCCGAACAGCACGCCGATTTGCAGACCGATCGTCGTCGTCACCGGAATCAGGGCGTTTCGCAATGCGTGGATTCCGACGACGCGGAACGGCGAAAGCCCCTTGGCCCGCGCCGTGCGGACATAATCCTCGCCCAATACCTCCAGCATGGCGGACCGTGTCTGCCGGGCGACCACCGCCAAGGGAATCGTGCCCAATACGATGGTCGGAAGAATAAGATGCTGGACCGCCGACCCGAAGGCACCTTCCTGACCGGAAAGCAGGCTGTCTATCAGCATGAAACCGGTCACCGGTTCGAAGTAGTACAACAGTGAAATACGGCCGGAAACGGGTGTGAGGCCCCATTGCCCCGACACCACGATGATCAACATCAACGCCCACCAGAAAATAGGCATCGAATAACCGACCAAGGCGGCCCCCATGGTCCCGTGGTCCAGCGCCCTGCCGCGGCGTATCGCGGCGATCACGCCCGCCGGGATGCCGAGAACCGTCGCAAGAAGCATGGCGCAGAGCGACAGTTCGACAGTCGCCGGAAACAGCGTCAGGAATTCCTGCAGCACCGGCACTTTGGTGCGGAATGACTCGCCCAGATCGCCCTGCAGGACCCCCCAAAGATATTCGATATATTGCTGCCAATAAGGGCGGTCGAAACCGAATTCGTGGAGCAGCCGCTGATAGCGCTCCTCGGACATGCCACGCTCGCCGGCCATCAGCAGAACGGGGTCGCCCGGCAGCATTCGGATAAAAAGGAATGAAAGAAGAGTGGCGCCAATAAAGGTCGGGATCATCAACCCGACGCGCCGGAAGAGGAGTTTTATCATATGTACATATTCGAATTAGATCCGCTGCGAAGAAGGCGGAGGACCTAAGCCCCCCGCCCTCATTCGTCAAGCGATCTACTTCAAATCGACGCCATAGAAGATATGGCCGCCGAACGGATCGATCTTGAAGTCCACGACTTCCTTACGAACCGGTTTGAAGACAACCGAATGCGCGATCGTCGCCCAAGGAGCCTGTTCCTTGAAGACCACCTGCGCCTGCTCGTAGAGCTTCGTGCGCTCGGCCGTGTCGGATACGATCTTCGCCTTCTGAATCAAGTCTTCGAACGGCTGATGGCACCATTGCGCGCGGTTGGAACCGCCAACCGCGTCACAGCCCAGCAGCACGGCCAGGAAGTTGTCGGGGTCGCCATTGTCGCCCGTCCAGCCCAGCAGCACCGCGCCGTCACGGTCCAGTTCCTTGGAACGTTTCAGATACTCGCCCCATTCGAACTGAACGACCTCGACATTGACGCCGACCTTGGCGAAGTCCGCCTGCATCAGTTCGGCCATGCGTTTGGCGTTCGGGTTGTAGGGACGCTGAACCGGCATCGCCCAAATCTTCATGTCCAGATTGGTAACGCCTTCCGCTTCCAGCATCGCCTTAGCGGCTTCGGGATCGTACGGATCGTCCTTCAGGTCCGCCTTATAGGACCAGATCGTCGGCGGAATCGGGTTCGTGGCGATCTTTCCCGCGCCTTGGAACACCGCATCCAGGATCGCTTCCTTATTGATCGCCATGTTCAGGGCCTTACGGACCTTCACATTGTCGAACGGTGCGACCTTGGTGTTGTAGGCGAGATAACCGACATTCAAGCCTTCCTGGCTGAGCAGGTTGACGTCCTCGTCGGCCTTCATGGCGTCGATGTCGGCCGGGTTCGGATACGGCATGACATGGCATTCGCCCGCCTTCAGCTTCTGATACCGGACCGACGCATCAGGCGTGATCGCGAAGATCAGCGTGTCGATCGCCGCCTTGCCGGCCCAATAGCCTTCATGCGCCTGATAGCGGATGACCGCGTCTTTCTGATAGGCCTGGAACTTGAACGGACCGGTGCCGACCGGTTGTTGGTTCAGCTGATCCATTTTGCCTTCGGCAGCCAGCTTGTCCGCGTATTCCTTCGATTCGATGGACGCGAAATCCATCGCCAGGTTCGCAATCATCGGGGCTTCCGGTCGGTTCAGGACGAACTTCACCGTATAGTCGTCCACCTTCTCGACCGACTTGATCAGATCGGGCATGGACATTCCGTCGAAGTATTCCCAGGACGCGCCCGAGACATAGGAATGATAGGGATGGTCCTTGACCCGCTGACGTTCGAACGAGAAGACAACGTCATCCGCGTTAAAATCGCGAGACGGGGTGAAGAAGCTGGTCGTGTGGAACTTCACACCCTTTCGCAGATGGAACGTATATGCGAGCCCATCGTCGCTGACATCCCAGGACGTCGCCAGGGCCGGAACGACCTTGGTCGTGCCGCGCTCAAACTCAACAAGCTTGTTGAAGATCTGACGCGACGAGGCATCGAAGGTGGTACCTGCCGTATACAGCGCGGGGTCGAACCCTTCCGGGCTACCCTCCGAGCAATAGACAAGCGTTTTGGCGTTAGCCGACGCAGCCACGCCAAGCGCCAAGGCACCCGCCGCGACGGCAATCGCAAACTTTTTCATTGGAAATACTCCCGTGTTTTATAGGTCACGGAGCCGCTTAGAGGTCGAACCGCTGGCGCGGTTTTCATGATCCCCAAAGCTCTTACAGCGCCTCCGTTGGGCGGATGGTCCGCCCCTTCACCCGGCGTTGCAAGCAAAAAAACGGTTCTGCTTATACAAGTTTTTGTAATGTTTCCAAATGGAACGGTCGCCTTAGGTGGTGACGCCGTCCTCCGGTTCCGCGCCAAGCGATCGAACCAGTTGCCGAACCGCGTCACACGCGGTTTCCAGTTCGTCCGCATCGGTTCCCCGCAGGACCAGAGACGTCCGGAACCCCTCATTCGTATATGCGGGGTATGAGCCGATATCGATACCGGGAAACAGATTTTGAATATCGCGCAAGCCGCCCGCGATCACCCCTTCCCCCAGATCGGCAATGACCGTCCGCGACAACATTTTCGGTCCGCCCACGAGAGTCGGCAGGACATTGTCGAGCATCGCCTGCATGATCCGCGGCACGCCCGCCATGACATATACGTTTTCGACCTGAAATCCCGGCGCCGTAGAGACGGGATTGTCGATCAGCGCGGCACCTTCGGGAGTATTGGCCATGCGCTGGCGCATTTCGTTATAGTCCATGCCCGTGCGCTGATAATGCTCCACAAGGCGGCGGTCGGCTTCAGGGTGGCGGATCAACGCGCGCCCGAAGGCCTTCGCGACGCATTCGGCCGTGATATCGTCATGCGTCGGCCCGATCCCGCCGGTCGTGAAAAGGTAGGTGTATTTCGCCCGCAGCCGATTCACCGCATGGACGACTTCCTCTTCGATATCCGGCACGACGCGCACTTCCCTTAGGCCGATACCGGCCTCGGTCAGTTTTCCGGCAATATGGGCAATGTTCTTGTCATGCGTTCGCCCGCTGAGGATTTCGTTCCCGATGATCAACAGGGCGGCCGTCACGGATTTTCCGTCGCTCACGTCATTCTTCCTTCTACACCGACGCGCTTTATCTAGACCGCGTCGGGCTGCTTTCCAGGCGCGGCATCGGCAACCGCGGGCAACTGCGCCAGCGCTTCATCGATACGCACAATCGTCGGATAAGGCGTCATATCGGTGTTGAAGCGACGGGCGTTGAAGACCTGCGGCACCAGGCAGATATCGGCCATGGTCACCGTATCGCCATGACAATAGGTGCCGGTATCGGGACTTGCCGCAAGCTGGGCTTCCAGCGCCGTGAAACCGAGATTGACCCAATGCACATACCATTGGTTCTTGGCTTCCTCGCTTTGACCGAGTTCGCCGGTCAGATAATTCAAGATGCGAAGATTGTTCAGCGGATGGATGTCGCAGGCAATGGTTTGGGAAATGCCCCGCACGCGCGCTTTCCCCAGCGGATCTTTCGGCATGAAGGCCGGTTCCGGATGGATTTCATCCAGATATTCGATGATCGCCAAGGACTGTGTCAGCGTCGCGTCGCTATCGACCAGGGTCGGCACCAATTGCTGCGGGTTTACCTTGGTGTACCAGTCGCTGCGCACCTCTCCCGTGCGCAGATTCACGAAAGTGCGCTCAGGCTCAAGACCTTTCAGGTTGAGGGCAATCCGGCAGCGATAGGCCGCGGACGAGCGGAAATAGTCATAGAACTGCACGTCAATTCCTCCCAAAAAATATCGACCGGCCAGCGGATCGGACGGTATCGCACCTGTCCGCGACCGTCACAGGTTTTCGATCATCACTGGCGTGATCCGGTCAGCCGGATCGAACCCGAAAACTTGGGCATAGAAAGAGAGTTCCGCCTCCAGGGCGCGGCGGACATTCTCGGCGCGCCGGAAGCCATGCCCTTCCCCGTCGAACAGCAGATAGGCGACCGGCAATCCCTTCTCCTTCAACGCCGCGACCATGGATTCGGCCTGGTTCGGGGGGACGACCTTGTCCTCCGCCCCTTGCAGGAAAATCACCGGGCAGCTGAGCAATTCCGTATGATGGATCGGAGAGCGCCTGCGGTAGAGATCCGCTTGTTCCGGCCATTCCCCGACAAGCCTGTCCAGATACCGGCTTTCGAATTTGTGGGTATCGCGGGTCAGCGCTTCCAGATCGCCGATGCCATAGGCGCTGCAACCGGCCTTGAAGACATCGTGGAAGGTCAGCGCGCTGAGAACCGTGAAACCGCCGGCGCTGCCGCCGGTGATCGCCATCCTGTCCCCGTCGACCATTCCCTGGTCGGCGAGGAAGCGGGCCGCATTGACGCAATCCTGGACATCGACGATGCCCCAGTTTCCGTCCAAGCGCTGCCGATAGTCGCGACCATAACCGGTACTGCCGCCGTAATTGACGTCGACGACGGCGAAACCCCGGCTGGTCCAATACTGGATTTTCAAGGCAAGCGCGTTGCTGGACTGGCCGGTCGGCCCGCCATGGCCCTTCACGATCAACGGGGGCCGTTCCCCCTGGGGCGCCCGAAAGGCCGCATTCGCGGGCGGATAGAAATAGGCATAGGCCTCCCGCCCCTCGGCAGTGGGAAAGCGTATGGTCTGGGCCTTGGAAATGGAGCCGGGGTCGAGATCCGTATCCGACGATCGCCGGAGCACGGTCCAGGAATCATCGGACGGCCGCCATTCGATCAATTGATCCGGCGCGTCCGCCAATCCGCCCACGAACCTGACCGCGCCGTCATGGGCAACCATCCAGGCAATGGACACATAACCGGTTTCGACCCGTTCCAGCGCACCCGTTCCCAGGTCCAGAATGCCGAGCTTCCATTCGCCATCGACCGCATATGTCAGGGCGGCGCGCTCATCATCCAAAAAGGCATAGGTGCACATGCCGAACTGCCACAGGGGCATGCCGCATTCCGCGGCCATCGCATAATGGCGCTCGGGCGAACCGGCCCGGTAGAGGTTCCAGTATCCGCTGCGGTCGGAGACGTAATAAAGCTCTCCGCCCGGCGACCAACCGGGCTGAAACACGCTTTCCTGAATGCCGCCGGCGATGGTTACCGGGTCCGTCAATTTTCCAGCGGAGTCGAAAGCGGCGAGTCTAAGCTCCGACCCGTCCCAAGGCATGTTCGGATGGCGCCATTCGACCCAGGCCAGATCGACCCCATCGGGAGACAAGCGCGGAAAGGCATAGAAATCCGCCCCTTCCGCCAAGACCGTCACGGTTCCATCGTAGCCAATGGCGACAATGCTGTTCGATGACTCGCCACTCCCTGAGAAATCCTCCCGAACCGCGATCAATCGTTCCCGCTCCCGGTCCAGGATAAGGTCGGCGAAGCTTGCATCGCCCTTGCGGGTCAAAGGGCAAGACGTGCCGTTTCCGTCCTCGCGGTAAATCCTGTTATCGGCGCCGTTGACGAACCACACGCCGCCATTGCCGGCCACGAAACACAGACCGCCATATTCATGCACCCGGCTGCGAACGTTCATCGGCGCCGGCGTCACATCGGCGCGTTCGCCTTTGGCGTTCCGTCGGACCAGCACGGTGCGACCCGCTTCCCACGGCCGCAGCTCCGTCCAATAGATATCCTCGCCATCGACGTCGACTTGCCCCAGGGAGACGGCGCCCTGCGTAATCAGATCTGTGGTGATATCGGAACGCCAGGTTCCAAACGGTGAGATTTCCGGCACGGCCCAACCCAAAGAAATAAAAACGAGGCAAGACCTTAACGGGACTCACCTCCCGGCGCAAAACGCATGCTGTTTGTAGAGAGGGGTAAATCGCCGCAGTTCGACGCATGCCGTGCGCAACGCCGGTGTCAGCGCATCACCATCAGCAGTTTCCGCATTTCCAGATCTTCCAGTGGGTATTTGTTGGACGCGCTCGGCGCCAAGATTTCCGCTTTCGGCAGGCGAAGCAGTTCGGCCTGCAGAATCTGAGCGAATTTGGGTCCAAGATTGGCTTTCCAGGCCAGTGTAACCGCGGCCTTGTTCGAGTCCGACCCCTGCAAGGCGCGCCGGACGATCGTATCATGCACCCCGGTCATCAGGGACAGGGCCGTCAGCACGAAGGTCTCCTCGCCCTGGGCAGCGGCAACGGCCATGGTTTGCGCGGTCAGTTTGCCGTCGCGATGGAAGATATGGGCGCGGACGACCTCGGGATCGTTCTTGTCCCAGGCCATTTTCAGATCCTGCATTCGCTCGCGCACCGACCGGCGAAGCCCCTCCTTCGTCTCCGCGTCGATTTCGTCATGTTCCGAAAGCAGCTTTTCCACCAGCCGCTCGCTGGCATAGGAGGCGATCCGGATGACCAATTCATTCGCAAAGCCGCCCCGCTCGACCAGGGGCTGGTGCCATCCGGGATGGTTTTCGCCCGCTTCGACGATCGCTTCCATCGCGTCCTGGCCGATCTCTGCCGTCCGGTTGGCGAGCAAGGCCGGCACCGCCAGGTCATCCTCCGTCGCGACGATGGCTTGGGACACCGACGATGTCAGGTTCTCGCGCCGGGCGACCGCGGCGAGCGCTTCGCCGTTCACTCCGGTAGATATCAGATCGATCAAATCCATCTCGCTCAACAGCGGGGAGAATTCCAGGACCGGGACGGAGACCATGGCCTCGGTATCCCGTGCCAGGGTCATGACGATGTCCTTCGGTACATTGTCCAGGTTCTTCACCGTCTGCGCGATCAGGGCGCGCACGGTCGGCAACCGATCCTGGGCCAGCACCCCGGCCACTTGGAACGCCATGTCGACGACCTTCTGGTTCTGTTCGCCGGACAGGGCGGGCAGAATCCGGCCCATCTTCTCCCCGATACCGCCGCGGATGTCGTCTTCCGCGTCCTTCGCCAGGATGAGGTCGGCATGGATCGGTGCGCTGTCATTGCCGGAAACCGCACGGCGAACGTCTGCATCCTTGTCGTTCGCAAGGAAGAACAGGATTTCCGCCGGCACGTCGTCTTCCTGCGCAAGGGCCGTCCGCTCCTTGGCCGACCCCTTTTCCGCAATGGACTTCGCCCGGTCGTAAGCCGCATCGCGTTCAACGGCGGTTTTACCCCCGGTATTGTAAAAATCGCTGAGAGAAGGACCGGTCATTCCGTCACACCGCCTGAAAATCCACACCGTTACAATCCGACATTTCGTGCGGCTCTATTCAAACCGCAAACGAGACTGAATCCAACATCCACTTAAACGAAAACCGAGTTTGTCGTTTGTGTCCTGCGTCACTGCGGGCCCGGAAAGGACCTGCTTTCTTGAGGCGCCCTTAGAATAACGCGAATGGCCCGACAATGTTGCTCAAGCGACCGCGGCAAGGGCGATCTATCGATAGGCTCAAATTCCCCCAAAATGCTCATTTGCGCAAAAAACACTGCTTTCCAATCCCGACTAGACAACGTTTTCTCAATAGGGCAAAGGTATGCCACATCGCAAAATGGGAGGTAGTTGGATGATACGTGTCGGGGTTGTTGGTGTTGGCAAAATGGGCCTGTCCCACTTGGCAATCATTAACGCCCTGGAGGGTGCCAGCGTAACCGCTGTGTGCGACCCGGCCGGCTATCTTCTTGACGTGATCAACAAATATACCGGTCTGAACGTCTATCCCGACTACACAGAGATGCTTGCCTCGGCGGAATTGGACGCCGTGATCATCGCCACGCCCTCCGCATTCCACGTCGACATGGTCCGTGCAGCGTTGGAACGCGGCCTTCATGTTTTCTGCGAAAAGCCGTTCACCCTGAACTGGAACGACGCGGAACAACTGGCCGCGCTTGCGCAAGAACGCAATTTGGTGAACCAGGTCGGCTATCACTATCGGTTTGTCGGCGCCTTCCAGGAAACGAAACGGCTTTTGGACGCGAATGCCCTGGGGAAAGTCAGCCACGTGCTTGCCGAAGCCTACGGGCCGGTCGTGCTGAAACCGAAAGGGTCAACCTGGCGCACGAAACGCACGCAGGGCGGCGGCTGCCTGTACGACTATGCGGCGCACCCCCTCAATCTGCTGAACTGGTATTTCGGCCAGGCGGAAGGCGCCAGCGGCACGGCGTTGAACAAGATTTTCTCGCGCGATACCGATGATGAGGTTCTCAGCACCCTGACTTTCCAGGACGACGTAATTTCCCAGATTTCCGTCAACTGGAGTGACGAATCCTACAGAAAAATGTCCACCAAAATCACCATTTGGGGCACGAATGGCAGGCTCTACGCGGACAGGCAGGAGGTACAGATTTACCTTCGCAAGCCGGTCCCTGAACTTGCGGATTATGCAGCAGGGTGGAACGTTCGATATACGACGGACCTAACCGAACCGGTTTCCTTCTATATCCGGGGCGAAGAGTATTCCGGTCAGTTGGAATATTTCATCGCCGCGATACAGAACAACGACGGCAATAACGTGAACTCCTTCAAGTCTGCTGCCGAGACTGACAAAGCGATTGCCATGATGATCGATGACTTCGAAAACGACGAGCGGCCCCGCGCGCCCGTTGCCGCGGCATCCACCAAAAAGCGCTTCTCGCTGTTCAACCGCTAAGATTCGGGACTTGTGATGGATAAGCTATTATTCGGCGACAATCAGTTCTTCGGCATTAACCATATGTCCGAGGAAAAGGCCCGTGCACAAGCGATGCGGTTTCAGGATATCGAGGCCGTAATAGGCGTTCTGGATGCGGCGTTCGAGGAAGGTGTCAAAACCTTCATGTGCACCACTCACGACCGTATCGCGCTCGTTGCGGACCATATGCGCGCCAATCCGACGAAGTATGCCGACTTCACCTTCTATCCCTGCATGCCATACGCGCATAAATATGCGAATGCCGTGACCGAAGACGGTATGCTGGGGGCACTGAAACGCTTCACCCCGGATGAAGGTTTGCTCAGCGCGACGATCAAGGGCGGGATGTCTTTCGCGCGCAAGGACATCGAGGGAATTACGAAACTGTTGATCGATGCTGAAATGAAGATGTTCCACGGCCTGAAAACGCCTGTCATTTTCCTTCAGAACGTTGTCACCGACCTATTACTGGGGTTGGGGTTCAATGAAGCGTTTCGGATCTTCGACGACCATATCCGTGCCAAGTATGACGCGGAACCCGGCTATATCACCATGAACATGCCTCATTTGGTTTCCGTACTCGAACAGGTAGGCATCGAGAATCCGATAGTATGTTCGAACATTAACAAAATCGGATTTCGCATGTGTGGGGGCCAGGAAGCCTACGAACGGACCCTGCGAGAAAAGAAAGTCCGAGCGATCGCCATGTCCGTCTTCGCCTCGGGCGCTTTGACGCCCGAAGAAGCAATCAAATGGATTTCGGAGCAACCGAACATTCAATCCATCGTTTTCGGTGCATCGAGCCGCGGCAACATCAAGAGCACACGGTCCCTCGTTGACAAGTACTTCGGTGCAGATACTGTTCCAGCTTGACCGAACGTAGGACAGGGTTTCATTCGTTGAGCCAGGCAAATCCGCAGAAAATCAAGTTGTTGGCAATGGCCTCCGGTGGCGGCCATTGGGTGCAGTTGATGCGCCTGAAGCCGGTTTTCGAGGGGGCGGATGTAACATATGCCAGTGTTACGCCGGTCGAACAGTTGGATGTCGATCCGGCGAAGTACTTCTATTTCAAGGATGTCCATCGGTTCAACAAGCACCAGCTTATTCCAACGGTCTTCAAAGTTTTCTGGATGCTCCTGAAGGTTCGCCCGGACGTGATGATCACGACCGGCGGACTGCCCAGTCTGATCACCTTGGTACTGGCGCGGCACCTGTTCCGGGTAAAGACAATTTGGATCGACAGCATCGCCAATTGCGAGGTCATGTCGACCGCTGGAAAGCACGCCAAACCCCATGCATCCCTATGGCTGACGCAATGGCCTGAGCTTGCCGGGGAAGATGGTCCGCAATACTGGGGGGCGGTGCTTTGATCTTTGTTTCTGTCGGCTCCATGTTCCCATTCGACCGCTTCATCCGCCTAATGGACGATTGGGCGGCTGCGCATCCCGAAGAAGTTGTTTTCGCTCAGATCGGAACGGGGGAATACGAACCGCAGCATATGGACTATGCGCGCTCGTTGAGCGGCAAGGATTTCATCGAAAAGGTGAAATCGGCCCAGGTTGTCGTATCCCATGCCGGTATGGGCAACATCATCTCTTCACGGCAACATGGCGTCCCCTGTGTCCTTTTCGCGCGGCACGCTTCATTGGGCGAACACACGACCAACCACCAGCTGCACACCGCCGACCGCTTCCGCGAGACGCCCGGCCTGTTCGTCGCGGATACCGAAGAAATGCTACCGGTTCAGATCGAGGCCGCTGCCAAGATGGATGCCTCGGAAAACTTACTGGAACCGCACGCGCCACAGCCGTTCATCGACAAGCTCAGGCAATACATCTACGGCTAGCACGCGGCGGCTGTTCAAAAAAATCCAGTTTCGGACGGGTATCCCAACACGCTTTGCACCGCTTCCCGCCCCTTTGGGCAATCGACCGGATCAGAGCGACCTCCACAAAGCACATCGGATCATGCCGATGTTTCGCACCTCAAGACCACTCGCTTTAGGACATCCAAACCCCTTAGGCCTATGACCTTTGAGCCCACTGCCGCCGGCAACGTAAAGGTCAGTGTGAGAACGAACAGATGAAATCCGTCCAGTTCAAAGACAGTCTCTACGACATGAACCATGATGGGATGCATAAGGTAGAAATACATTGTGTTCGCACCCAGGAAGAAGACCACGTGGTAAAGCACTCGCGGCAGGTAAATCACCGGCAGCCAGATGATCAGCAGTCCGCCGCCCACGATAAAGGGCAGCACGGTCACCCCGAAAGACCAGGTCGTCAAACCCTCCGCGATCAAAACCGCACTCACGATCAGTTTTTGCATCCTTGTCCGGGCATGTTGAATAGACCATCCGATGAAAACCAACTGCATCGCGAACAGGGGATGACGAATCTGAATGCCGCCCGAGGCGGATGACGTAGGGTCGATCAGGAAGGCAGCCCCAAACAGCAAGGCCAAACCGAAAAGGCCGGCGTGAAGGGGGTATTCCGAGATACTGCGCCGCATCGCCGGCAACGCGAAGAAGAGGCATACAAAGGCGACCGCCTGGACGTATAAACACACAAACCAGTAAGGCGTCATTCCCCGCGGTCTGACATCGGGATCGAAATTCCCCAGCAGCAGAAACCAATCCAGGTTCACGGGGGTGAAGAGAATACTGACGCCGATGATGATGAAGTAATACCAGGCGACAATGTCGGTCAGTTGGGTGAACAAAACAGCGCCGACCTTGCCTTGTTTAAGATGCTCGAACTGAAACCGTCCAAGCGACACGCCGACAAGCATGACCAGCAAGTATCCGCCACCCGCGATCGGGACCGACGTAGTGTGCAGCATGATAACCGAGAATATGGCGACAATGCGAAGCGACAGGCTGATCGGGGTCGGCTGCATGCGCAAAGCGTCGCCATTCGAAGCCGCATCGGCATTTCGGTCACACAGGGCGATCAGATCGCGTAGCGGCATCTCCTCCCAATTCTCAGGAGGGGTTCCCAAAAACTCCGACAAAATGATCTGTACTTCGACATAGCCGAGACTGTCGCTGCCATGCTCCAGAAAGCTCTTGTCCATGTCGATCTGTGCGACCCGCATCGCTTTCCTGATGCTATTTGCCACACCGCTCATCTCAGAAGGTTTCTTCGGTTCCACTGTCCCGGCGACAGCGGAAAGCGTGCCGTAGTCGATCTTCCCTGAAGACAGCAGAGGCGGCGCTTCGATAACTTTCACCGAAACGACGCTGGGGGTCAGGCGATATCGCTCGATCAGCAATTCCTTGGCATGTTCGGCCCGTTCGGTCTCCGTCAGGAAAACAACAAGATGCTCGTCCTTCCCCGCGCACCAGGCGGTAATCCCCTCACGTCTAAGAAAGTCTTCCGCTTCGTCCAAGCTCACCCGCAGTCCGAAGAGTTTGATGAAACGTTTCAGACGCCCGACGATCCGGTAGTATCCGTTCTCCAGCATTTCGGCCAAGTCGCCGGTATGGAGTTCGGGCGGACCCGCCGGAGCAGCCAGGTCCTGCCGATCATCGGCATAGCCCAGCATGACGTTCGGCCCTTCATAGATCAATTCGCCGGCCCGGTTCGGCGTATCGATATGGGTTCCGTCCTCGGCGATCAGATAGAACTTTCCGCCGGGGATTGGCCGGCCGATGCTGAACGCCCATTCCTCCAGGTCCTCGGGCGGCAAATAAGCCATACGCGGCGCGGCCTCCGTCTGGCCGTACATGACGAAAAGACGCCATCCCTGACGCTTCCCCAGTTCCGCGAACCGCCGCACAACCGGCTCGGCAAGCTTGCCGCCCGCCTGTGTAATGTAACGGAGCGTTTCGAGCTTCCTGACTTGAAATCCGCTTCTTTCGAGCAGTTCGAATTGGAAAGGGACAAGCGCCAAAGACGTCACCGCGTTGCGCGACACACATTTCCAGAACCCATCCTCGATCACCGATGCATCGGTCAGAACGAGTGCAGCCCCAACAAGCAAGTGGGTGTGAAGCACCGACATTCCGTATGAGTAGTGGAACGACAGTGTCGTAATCGCGCGTTCGGTCGAATCAAGTCCCAGATACTCGGCAATGGACGCCGCATTCGATTGGATATTCTCGCGCGACAATCGAACGAGTTTCGGCGCCCCTGTCGTGCCTGACGTCGATAGCAGAACAGCCAGTTCGGGATGCATCTCGACAGGCGGCGCGTCTGTACGTGTAACCGTTACGTCACCTACGCCACTTCTAACGATTAAATTCGGTTGATAGGTCTCTACGATCCGGGGGTCTTCATCCAACATGCCGCGAGCCAGCAAGATGACCGGAAAGCCGGCCCGGAGAGCGGCCAAATAGGCGGCAATCGTCGGGAAACTATTATCGGATTCCAACAATACCAATGGACGGTATTGATAACCCGCCAAATGCTCGCCGGAAAACGCATCCGCCGCCGCGCACAGATCACCGTAGCTGTACACGGTACCATCATCGGTTATTATGGCCGGGTTGCTTGCGTAGTCTTCAAGCGTTTCCCAGAAATAACCTTGCATTCCGTACTCCAGCGCAAGCGTGGTAAAGAACAATTGGCCCGAGGAGCCGCCCGAGCCCCTATGCTTCCAGAAATACCACCCGGGATTTTCAGGCTTCTTCTAGCAGGTCTTGTGGTGGTCAGTCACCTTTCGAACCTGGAAATTGGACGGCCGGCGGTTTTCGCGTTCTTTGCCTTGAGCGGGTATTGGGTCACTCGGATGTATGTGGAGAAATACTCGAAATTCACCGACCTTTCCGTTTTCTATGCTTCCCGCGCCCTTCGGATATTCCTTCCGTTTTTGGCCGCCTATCTCGCTTTTTTCATTTTGGACGCCGTCATCCACGGGCAGGCGGATTTCTCAAAACTCTTCGGTTTGGCGATTTTCGGCATCGCGTCGACGCAGAACGATGTCCTGGGTATATCCTGGTCACTGGACATCGAGCTGCAATTCTACCTCCTCGTCCCACTGATCGTTTTTCTATCCCATATGACGTATAATGCCAGACTTGCTGGCATCGGTATATTCGGCATCAGCATGCTGCTGCTTCCCATCGGATGGATATTACAACTGCAATCGGGGCTGTGGACCGTGTTCGCCTATCTGCCGTCCTTCGCGATTGGAGTATGGATCTATCTGTCGGGCTGGAAACCGTCGAAGAGGGTCGCCTATCTTTCCGCGGCTTGTTTCGCCTTGATCGGCATCGCGGTATGGGGTTGGGCGGACACGCGCCCTCTATTGCTGAAAGACACTCCCTCCCCGTTTCATGAGGATTGGTTCGGCATGGCCTGGACAGCCATCCTGGCGCCTTTCTACGCATATAATGTCCGACAAAGAAGCAGCCACCTGGACCGTCACTACGGCAATCTGTCATACGCCCTGTATATTACCCATTGGCCGACAATTGCCATTTTCAGCGAATTTTCAGGCCCTATCGGCAGCTGGGATAAACCATTGGTTTTGATCATAGTCGCCGTGGTCGGTGTAGCCTTCTATAAGATCGTGGAAGTACCGAGCGAGATTTTCCGCGCCTCCATCGTCACCCGTCTCTCCGCACGGAAACAAACATAGGTTCCGCGGATTTGCGTCTCCCAAATCCGTATCCCACAGCGATTGGGAGTTTCGGCGTTCTGTTTTTGACACGCTGGGCAGAGACGCAAAGGGCATCCGGTGTCGGCGCGCCTGCCTCCGGGCCAATAGTCCATATAACCCGGTATCAGCCGGACGGGTCGTTAAAGATGGAAATGATCGCAGGGGCGGATATCACCTCTCCGGCTTGCGCGAAAACACCGATATCCACCCGGTTCGTGTTGATCTCAGGTGCGATGCCCGACGGGCGATTGCCGTGCCAGGGCACTACAATTTCCGCAACCGCGCCATCGCCGCGCGGAGAAATCCGGATCCTGTCCGGATCCCCTTCCAATACGACCCAATGATAGCGCAGCGGTCGGTCATCGCCGGCGCCGGTCGCAGACGCATCCACAACAAGCCGTTTCGGCTCACCGGCCTTGAAGACAACCCGCCCTAGGGCGGAAGGCGTATTGAACACGATGCCTTTCGGGTTCTGGGTCGGCTTGGTGATAGAGACATTGCTTTCTTCCACGACCGTAAAGGCCACCATCGGCGGAATGTCCTTCACATCCAATGCGTTCGCCAGACCGATCATCTTTACCCGGTCGATCCGCCCGCCATCGAAAACGGCGGGATGCGCCTTGCCCGAAAGATAATCCGCGTCGCCGTCTACGCCGGTAAGGCCGCGCCGAAAAACCATCTGCACGGCGGGCATTAGGAATTTCCGGTCGATCAGCGCCTTTTTCACCTCGGGCTTGAACGCGGCCAGGATATTGGCGACGGCATGCAGGAACGGCTTGTCGGAACCCGATTTTCCAAGGCTGATCAACGTGTAGGGCGTATTGGCGGTGAACGCGTCGCCGCCTTCCTGCCTGAAATCATGCACCGACGGATAGACGTAAAGCTGGTTCGCCCGATATTGCAGATACAGAACGCCGGTTTCCCGGGGATTGCCCATAGCCATTCGGGCAACGCTGTACTGCCCATTGACGCCCAGGGATGCATTGCCAAATGCCGGCGCGTTGAAAAACAGTTGCGAGTTGAACCCGAAATCAAGCCCGGACGCCTTGGCCGCATTGCCGTATTCAACCATCGCCACTTGCGGCAACAACTCCTTCGACATCTTGGAATGCCCGCGATCCCGGTTATCGTACAGATCGCCGATGTTCCCGGCTGCTTTCCCCGCCCGGAACAGGTCATTCAGAAGATCCGCGGGCTTGTCCTTGCCGGTGTCGACGATACGCGACGCGAAGAGTTTCGAATTGAAGGTGAAGGAACTTTGCAACAGGTTCAAACGCGGGTCCCAGCCCGTATTCCCCTCCGTCACTTCGGCGATGCCGTTGCGAACCGGGCTGGGTTTGGCGGCGTCCGCCCGATGCGGTTCGGCCGGCTCCTTCATCGCCGACACGAGAGTCTTGAAACGCGGATCGTTTCGAATAGGGGTAAACAAGGCCGTCTTTTCCAGTGCGGCGGCATCCCGGAATCCGTTCTCATACGCGGTCTGCAGCCGAGCGATCGCCCCATCCGTGTCACCTTTCCGGACGGCGAGGATGGCTGCGATAAAGTTTGGAACCGGCAAAGTGGGGAAGCGTTCTAGGGTTTTCTGGACCAGGGGTGCTGCCTTGTCGAGGTCACCTGCCCTGACCATTGCGGCCAGCGCCAGTTGCGCTTTGTGCGCCCTGGGCATGGCGAACACGCTTATTTTGGATGTTCCCGGCTGGGATACCTCAGCGGAGGCTTTGTTCGCCCCTGCGGTGACCGCTGGAACGGCCGCCGCCAATATGCCGACCGCAAACGCGAAACGAAGTATGGGTTTTCCCCGGTTTGCGGTCATCGCGATTGGCAAAAATAGACCCTCTCGCTATTCGTTGAATTCACCGGCGTTCCGCACAGCTATGCCGCCCCCATCCCATCCAAAGCGTCGATCAGCCCAAACGGGTCGATCCGCCGATCGGCCCTATTCGATTGAAATGACCTTGTGCTGGCGCCAATAAACGGACCGTTGCTCCGGCTCCTGCTCGGCGCGCGGCGGGTTGTCGTATGAGAAGATACCATGTTCCGCCTTATCGCGGATAATCTCCTCGATAATGTCCAGGTCGATCGTATCCTGACCGCTTGAAAAGCCGTAAATCATCGCGGTGTCGCAAATCACGTTAACCAAACGCGGAATGCCCCCGGTCGCCTTGGCTATCCGGTCCCGCGCCGCCTTGGTAAAGATTTCACGGCTTGCGCCGGCCAGTTTCAGTCGGTGGTTGATGTAGTCCCCAACCTCTTCCGCGTTGAATGGACGCAAATGGAAATCGGACGCGATCCGCTGCGCGAATTGCACCAATTCCGGCCGCTGCAAGAGCTGCTTTAATTGTGGCTGACCCACCAGGATGACCTGCAGAAGCTGGTCCTTGTCGGCGTTGATGTTTGACAGCATGCGCAATTCTTCAAGCGTCTGCGGCCCAAGGTTCTGCGCTTCGTCGACAATCAGGATGGTACGCCGTCCAGCGGCGTATTCCTCGATCAGAAAGTCCGTAAATTGGGCGTGAAGAGCAACGACGGGCTTATCCTCATAGGGCTTGCCGAAAGCCATAAGGACCCAATGGAGCAGCTCTCCGCGGTTCTCATACGCATTCGAAACGAGGCCGACGGTGACCTCGTCGTCGAGATTGTTCAAAAGATGGCGTATGAGGGTCGTCTTACCGCTTCCGATTTCACCGGTAATCACCGTGAATCCGGCCCGGTTCATAATGCCGTATTCGATCATCGCAAAGGCAAGCGAATGCGCTTTGCTCCAGAACATGTAGTCCGGATCCGGCTGAATGGAGAACGGCTTCTCCTTCAGGCCAAAGAATGCTTCATACATGTCTTACACCCAACCTCTCAGGCAACGTCCGCAAATTCCAGATAACACCGCCAATCAGGATGTTATCTGGGGTGGAACTTTCGGATTACCAGAAAATCAATCCCCCGAGAAGGTGCCTACTTCCTTGCGAAGCTCTTCAAGTGCTTGATTTACCTCGTCCAAATACTGAAACGGCGTGGATTCGGACAACTCAACCACCTTTTCGAATTCCGAGATTGCGGCGCTGATATTTTTCTCCGCGCGGTAGGCTTTACCGAGATGGTAACGGACTTCCGCCAGGTCCGGCAATTGCTTCGCGGCATCCCGCAGGTACGGCATGGCTTGGTCCACCTCGCCGGCCAAATAATAAGCCCAGCCGATGGTATCCTTGAACTGGGGCACGCTGGAACTCATGAAGGGCTCCATCGCTGCCAACGCCTTCTTGGCTGACTCTTTGGTGCCGCTCAGGGTGGTCAGTGTGGAAGCGTAGTTGTTCGCGACAATCGGGGAATTCGGCGCCGATTCATACATGATCCTGTACTGCTCCAGCGCCTCGTCCTTCTGATTTCGCCGTTCATAGATACCGGCCTTCAGAAGCCCCAACGTCAGATCCGTCGGCATTTCCTCCAACCCTGCGTCGAGGACGGCCAAAGCCCCGTCGTCGTCCCCATTGATCATCAAGAAACGAGAATAGGCAGTATAGGACATCGGCGACTGAGGATTATTTTCGATCGCCTGAGACAAGATTGCCCGCGCCTCGTCCTTCCGATTCTGTTCGTTATAAAGTTGCCCCAGCAATACATGAGCGAACACGTTGTCAGGACTCGCTTCCAAAACCGACTTCAGGAATGACTCGGCCTTTTCCGGCTCGCCGCTCCGGTAATACGCATCCACAAGCGACGCCATCGGTCGGAAGGAATCCGGCGCGGACTTCTGAGACTCTTCGAACGCCCGAATACTCTGATCGAATTTCTGTTGCCCCTGCAACGCGATCCCCTTGATCCGGCTAACCACGCTGTCTTCGTCTTGCAAGGCGCGCAGCTGCTCGGCCACCTGCTCGGCGCCGGCCCAATCGCGAAGATTGATCCGGATTTGCGCCAAAGCCCGATAAGCGGTCACGTTGTTCGGTTCAACCTGGACCACACGCGAGAGGACTTCCTCGGCGCGTTCCTGATTGCCGCGCCGCGCCAAAAAGTTGGCGAAAGGCAAACCGATCGACGACGCATTTTTCGCGACCTGGAACGCACGAGTGTACTGGTCTTCCGCCAGTTCGAGAGAACCGTTCCCTTCATAGGCCGATCCAAGCAGAACCAAAGCCCGCAGCGACTCGGGCTCATCCCGAAGGACAGTGCGGAGATCGATAATCGAGTCGTCGAATTCCCTTTCCGCGTTGCGGATCGCAGCACGGGTCATCAAGGCGGCGAGGTTCTTCGAGTCCTCCGCAAAGATTTCCGCTAGGATCTCCTTCGCACGGGGATAGTCACCTGCCAGCCGCGCCATTTCCGCCATCTGGTTCTTCGCGGTCAGTTTATCTTCCGCACTCGCGTCCGATTCCAACAGGTCATTCAGAACCTTCGTGGCTTGATCAACTTCTTGCTGGTTGAAATACAATTGGGCCAACGCCATGCGATAGCGGGGAGCGTTTTCGTCCCCCTTTTCAATGAGCATCCGCAATTCCGAAATCGCCTGTTCCGGCCCGCGAACAGTGTTCAAGTAACGAACAACACCCATCGCCGCGTTGAAATCATTCGGGTTTGCATCCGCTTTGTCCCGCAGAACAGCTTCCGCGTCATCGGGGCGTTCCTGTCGCAGATAAAGGTTAACGAGACTGTTCTTGAAGGCGTCCGTCTCCGGATAGAGTTCGATCAACCGTTGAAGGACGGACTCGACCTCATCCGCGGCATCCAAAGCCGCAAGCGCACGAATCTTGATCAGCTGCAGAGCAACGTTGCGTTCATCCTGTTCGATCCCGGTGTCGAGCAGTGCGATCGCTTCCCGCATTTTGCCCGCGGCCATCCGTTCCGCCGCCAGTACTGAAATTGCATCGATGTTCTTCGGGTCCTTTGCCAGGGCTTTGTTCGCCGCGGCCAAGGCGCCCTGCGGATCATCCAGGTTCAGCAGAACGGCGGCCTTGAACGTCAGCGCGTCGACCGACTCTGGGTCGATCTCCGACGCCTTGTTGCTCAACTCAAGCGCCCTGTCGATCTGTCCACCCAACAACATCATCCGCCCCAGACGGATCGTGGCGCCGATATGGTTCGGGTCCAGATCGACAATCTTTTCGAGCAGGTTTCTAACCCCCTGCCAATTGGCGCGGCGTTCCTCAATCTGGGACAATGCGTAAATCGACGGAATATGGTCGCTGTTGATTTGCAGGGCGTTTCGGAATTCCAGGGACGCCTTGTCAAAGCTGTCCTGCTCGAGCAGTTCCATGCCGCTTTCATAGTGGTCCTGAAGCCGTTCCTCCGGGGAGTCGCAGGACGCCAGAAGCCCCACAAGGAGCATCGCCGCGAGGGCATGCATCCCTTTTGTGCAGAGCCGACGAACGCTATCGCTTCTAAGAACCAAATCGAAGGTTGATACCAAGGTCATGAATCCTGCCTAATATTTGCTCATTCTGCTAAAAAATGGCCCGTTTAAGGACATGCGAAACTTAAACAATTGGCAGAGCCAAGTCCAAGTAAAACCCATTACTTCTGCAAGTCACACACGCGATTTCCTACTCGCCGCCGGCCGCCTGCCAGATCATATACCCGGCGCGCCAGATTCGAATCCTAAATAGTGTAACCACCCCCCGCACTCTCTCCGTGGTTGAGGAAAGAGCGGTGCTTGTCACTATTCTGGGCGCATGCACGACCGCCGACGCGGCCACGGCGAAGGCCCGTACCGACCATTTCATGCGCCCAAACGCGTCGGTTCCGGACAAATGAAAGCCTTCCGACATGATACGCCTCCACTTTTTGGCAAGGGAATGCCAATCGGACCGTGTCGGGTGTCCAACGCGCAACGCATCTTCATAAACCAGCCGGAAACCTTTTTCTCCGGCGCGCAGGCACCAGTCGCGGTCCTCGGAAACACCCGCGCGAAAATCGCCGGTCGCCTCGAAAACCGACCGGGAGGTAATCAAGTTCGCGGTGACGGAAAATCCCATGCGCTCTATATAGTCACGTTGATGAAAGGCGAACACGGTTTCGAAGGCTTCCGCGCCGGACCTTGGCGGTGGCGTTTCATCGAAAGTGTCAATTCGGCCCCCGATCACATCCGCGCTGCCCGCAAGGCGCATACCCGTTTCCAGCCAATTCCGGGCCGGAACGCAATCGGCGTCGAGGAAAAACAACATCGGCGCTGTCGTCTCCCTGACGCCCCGGTTCCGGGCTTCCGCGGCGCCGGGCTTGGTTTCGATCACAAACCGAACCATCGGAAACTCATCACGCAAGGGGCCGATATCGTCGGTGGAGTTGTTGTCGACAACGACCACATCGACGTTATCCGGAATTCCGGCGCCGCCCTCGCCGACCAAAGCGGTCAAGCAACGGCGCAGCCGGACGACATCGTTGAAATGCGGAATGATGACGGCCACTTCGGTCATTGACGGTTTTCTATTTCGACTTGCGGCCGAAGGCGCGTTCCGCCGCATCCGGACTGATTTTAGCTGCGATGTCAGGGGGCGGCGGCAACTGGTTCAAGCCGCAGAACGCAGCCCAGGCTTCGTCCAAGCCCCCTTGGAGTATGAGTTTCAGAACCTTGGCCATGGAGATCGCGTAAGCAAACGGCAATACCCCCGCCTTGAACCGTGCCACGAACCACATGCGGTTTCTGTAATTGAAATAGTTTGCAAAGGGCGATGCCCGCCTGTTCGTGTTGCCTGTCCCGATCGCCGTGCCGCCATGGTGGTAAACGTAGGCTTCCGGAATGAAGTCCAGCGGCAAATGTCCCCGCCGGAAGGCCCAATCCACTTCCTCATAATACAGGAAATAGTCTTCCTGCATCAGGCCGGCCTGGTCGAGAAACGCACGCGAGGCAACGATATTCGCCCCCATCAGGAAATCCAAGCTGTCGCCGGCCGGCGGATCGGCCTCGCCCGGGTCGACCCCTTGGTTGACGTTCCGGCAAATGCCCGACCAGCGGCCGACCCGCCCGCCATCGGATTGGACCCGGTTCGGCGCTTCCCTGTAAATGATCCGCCCGCCCATCAGCCCGACATCGCCGGCCACCGCTTTCGACGCATAGATCGAAGCCGTTTCCGCCGGCACTTCCGTGTCCGGGTTCAGTACCCAGAACAAACTGACTTCGGGATCCTGCCGCAGCAGTTTCAGCCCGGCGTTGACGCCACCGGCAAAGCCCAGATTTGTTGACGATTTGAGCAAAGTACACGCCGGCAGGTCCCTACCATCGAAGGTGAGCCCCTCTTCCAACGACACTTCGAGAAATCCGCCGTCTTTCCCGGTTCCGGTATTGGCCACGAATGGACTTTCGGCCGCCCAACGCCGCACGACGTCAGCCGACGCATCGGGCGAGGCATTGTCGCACACCACAATCTTGAGCGACGCGTGGTTCGAGGCCGCCAAACTGACAAGGCAGTTCTCAAGAACCGGTTGCGAATGGAAAGCAACAATCACAACGCCGATCGTGATGTTTGGATCCCGGCCCTCAGTCATCTGCCCTCATTATATTGTGCAATTGGAAGCCCTTTGCCGCCAAGTTTTCAGAACGGCTGAACGAATTCGATCATAGTTCCCCGTGTGACTATTGGGTTCAAAAAGTTGCACATGAAATTGCCGGCGCCCTTGATCGGACTTTCGAGCAGCATTGGTTGGTCTTTGGCCGCATATTCCGATTGCAGGGAAACGAGATCATCCACTTCATAGGCGTAATGGTGAAGACCGCCCGCACCTTTGTTGAACCGGGCCAGACTGCCGCCGGTCGGCACCACGAGTTCCACCGCCGGTGCGCCGGGGGGCGCTTCGCAGAACAGGCACCAACATTCAAATTCCTCAACAAATCCGCGATAGGCCTCACTATGCCCAAGAACCTGCATATAGGTCTCGGCCGCTTCAAAGTCCGGCTGAATTATCCCGACATGATGCAGCACAGGTAGCTTCGTCCGCTCGATCATTCCGCCGTTATCCAATTTTCCAACCCGATGAAACTTTTAGTCTTTTAGAAGGAGTTGATCGATTTTTCCAGCAAGCCAACGCGCGACAGAGTCGGTAACGACACTCTTCACATGGGCGGCATCCCGATAATTCTCGGGATTGTCCTTTATGAAATCGGCGATCCAAACCGGTCCGAACTCTTGCAGCCAATCAATTTCCAGGGGCGCGTCGTAACCGTTGTAGAAGGGCAGGAAGAGAAAGGCCAATTCTGTGCCGTTGTCCTTCGCCAATTCCGCGATGCGCTCAATGTATGTTCGCGACACGCCATATTCGACCCAACGAAAATTCTCCGGCAAAATCGGCCATCTGATTTCCCGCTTCCGTCTAGCCGTCTCCTCCGCCAAGGCTTTTGCGTGCTCTTCCGGCGAGAGGTCTGAGGTTTCCGGCCGTTCGTAAGCGGGATCCTCCGCGGACGGCTGCCCGTCAAAGTCGCCTTTGAGGGAAAACGCCTGCGGGAAAATGCTTTTCACGAACAAGTCGATTTGCCGAACGGGCAAGCGCGCCAAAGTTTTCGGCAGGTTCCGATTGACGATGAGCGGGCTCTTGAAAATTTCGCCGGCGGTTTCGAGATCGCCATAGGCTTGGTGGCCATCGCGCGGAAACGCCTCGACGACGGCGATGACCAACAGTTTGACCTGTTTTGCCTGAAGAAGTTCGCGGGCCTCAGCGTAGCGGATATCCATCCCCGACGACGGGATAGAGAGGTTCACAACCTTCAACTCCCGCCCGCCTTCAGACAGATATTTCTCAAGCAGCGGGGATGCGACGCCAGCCTCGGTTCTCGATGACCCGATGAAGGCAATGTCGATCGGCGTCGGGTCGAAATGCACCCGTTCGTAGATCCACGCCAGCCGCTCGAAGATCGTATCCTTGAATTGCTGATAGCGTATGTACGGATTGTGCGGCAGGGCAACCGTCAAAGCATAGGCTGCAACGACCGTCGCAAACACGACGGTCAGGAACAGTCTCAAGCTCAAACGATTAGCAGACATCGCAACCGTAGTCCTAGAAATTGAAGTAGATGAACTCGCTCTCGCCACGCGAAACGAAGGCGACACCGAGGAACAGGACAACTCCGGTCCAGACTGCCCATGCCAGGGTCGGACGCCAAGTGACGGAGATCACGGGGCGAACGTTATTTTTCATCTTGGCCCAGCCGTAAACCGGATGATACCGGCCGAACAACTGTTGCGTATTCGGCGCCAATGCGATCAGTCCCGCCGACAGAAGGATCAGGACCATGGGCTGCACAATCAGGTCGCTCCACGCCGTCGGCAGGATCGTCGCGATGGCCGGCAGATCGGAAAATCTGAACAACCCCAGCCAGATCCGCATCGCGTCGGACACCGTTTCGGCACGAAAAACGACGTTCGCGATCAGAACGCAGAACAGTGTCAGCACGTGATAGCCGACCCGCGCCTGGACCGACGGACCTGTCTTGGACTTTCGGCGACGCATGAAAAGGCGCCAAAATTCGTTCGTCGCCAGATAGAAGCCGTGCAGTGTTCCGAACAGCACATAGGTCCATGCCGCCCCGTGCCACAGACCGATCACCACAAAGATCACGAAAGTCGGCACGCCCACCGTCAGGTAGAAGGACGCCCATTTGCCAAGCCCCGTGTTGGCAGCCACCCGCGCGAGCGGCAGCACGAGGGGTTGATACATATAGGCGACGATGAACTGCTGCAGCGTCATGTGCCAACGGCGCCAATATTCAATGATCGACATGGCGCGCAGGGGCGAATTGAAGTTTACCGGCAGCTTGATGCCGAACATCCGGGCCAAACCGATCGCCATGTCGGAATAGCCGGAGAAATCGAAATAAAGCTGGATCGTATAGCAGATCGCCGCCTTCCAAGCGTCGTACAGCCCGATTGCATTTCCGTCATGCGCCAAGCCGAAGACCGGAGAGGCATAAAGCGCCGCACTGTCCGCAATCACCGTCTTCTTGAACAGACCGACCGCAAAGATCGCAATCCCCACGGTCAGGTTCGCCCCCACGAAACGGCCCAGATTCCGCCCGAAGAACTGCGGCATCATTTCCCGGTAGTGAACGATCGGCCCGGCGATCAACTGCGGAAAGAAGATGACGAATGTCGCATAGCGAAACAGGCCGCCCGGTTGAACGTCTTTCCGCGCGACATCGACCAGATAGGCGATCTGCTGAAAGGTATAAAATGAGATCGCCAGCGGCAGGATGATTTTCTGAAGTGTCCAGTCCGTCCCGGCGATCGCATTCGCGTTTTCAAGGAAGAAGTTCGCGTATTTGAACCAGCCGAGCACGGCCAGGTTCAACGCCACGCCGGCGGAGAGGATCGCCGTCGCCGTCTTGGTCCCGACCGTGCGGTGTATACCCAACCCGATCAGGTAGTTCGCAAGCATCGAGCCGATGAGCAGGAAGACGTAAGGCGGGTTCCAGACCGAATAAAAAACCAGCGATGCAAAGACGAGGAAAAGGAATATCCACTGCCGCATGCCGAAACGCACAAGCGTGTAGTACCCGGCCAGGGTCAATGGCAGGAATAGAAAGATGAATTCCAGCGAGTTGAAGAGCATGGCTTTTGAAGACGATCAGGCTACGGGGCGCGCGAACATGCAGACGGAAATGGATACCTTGTTCCTGAGGGCACGGTCCAGCGCCATGTTCTGCATCGGAAACAGGCCCTCCTCGACAATCTCGAACCCCGTTTCCGTAAGCAAGACCCGCGCGTCCTCCGGCGTCTCCATCAAATAGAGGTGGTCGGGCGAAGGACTGTTCAGGGGCACATTGATGAAGACCAAACTGTCCTCGTCCACCAATTGCCGCACATTGCGCATAGCCGGAATGGGGTCTTCGAGATGCTCGAGCACCTCGCTGAGCACCACCATGTCAAAACGATGCTCACCGGGTTTGATCTTGGTGAGGTCCTGCACCGCGAATTTCGCGTCCTCGAAACCCAGCAAGGTCAGCGCGTGACGGGTCTGTTCCACGGATACGGCGGATAGATCCCAGGCCACGGCGCGGTCCAGGCCGAAATCCCGCAAGGCCAGATACATCATCAAGCCATGGCCGGGGCCGATTTCCAGATAAGAACCCCCATCGGGCACCAGTTTGCGACCGGCATTCATGAAAAAGTCGCAGCTGGCCGCGTGATTGTACCAAAGAATTTGGCTGAGAAGCAGGCCGTCGACATACTTTTCCATATACTCGGTATTCGAATATACCTCTCTGTCCGCCTCTTCGAAGGTTTTCAGCCTGTAACCTCCGTTCCGGTGGAAATAGAGTTCCTCCTCGCGCAGGCGGTCGCAGGTCCAGCGATAGTTCACGGCGATTTCCGGCAGACGGCTTCCCGCCAGGACCAAGGCGGCGCCGGCCAGTTCCTCGGTCGTGCGCATCACGCTTTCGCTACGGGCGGCGAGACCTTTTCGAATATAGGAGTCGTGCTCGGGCCAGGTTTCAAGGATGGTATCGACGATCTTGCGCGTATTTGGATAGTCGGCCACCAGATGCGCGATCGTCGCGGGTTCCGGTTTGTCCTTTGCCTCAACGCTCATGCTGCATCCTCGCCGATTTCGGAGTCAGTGGTTTCAATGCCGGTAATCTTCATCGGCAAATCCGGGGCGGAAAACCCGCCCAGTTCCAGACGCCAGCGTTTTCCGCCTTCGGCATCCGGCAAATCGCCCGCCGCTTCGAAACCGAGACGTTCGAACAGGCCTTCGACCATCTTGTTCTTGGCCGAGGGTATATACTCGCCGATCAAGGCGGTCGCCCCGGCCGCGCGTGCCGCTTCGGCTACCGTATTCAGGGCCGCCTCTTCCACGCGGCGGCCGAGCACACGGCAACTCATCAACCAGGTATCGCACACCCATTCCGTCTCGCCTCGGCGGAAAATAACAACGGAAATCATACCGTTGTCGCCGAATTTGTCGGTCAGCCTGATCTGCAGATCGAACAGGTCGCCGTCGGTCTGCATGGCGGCAACCTGCGCCTCGCTGTATCGGCGGGTAGTGACGTTGAATTGGTTCGACTTGTTGATCAGCTGAGCAATCCGCGTACGACCGACCTCGTCGAAAGGCCGAATATCGCAGACCATATCCAGCGACCCCAGATATTCATCATAGTCGCCGATCTTTTCCTTCGCGATGTTTCGGGCCGCGTTCTCGCGATACTGATCGGCACGTTTCGCATCGTCGGCGGACAGCCCCACGGTCTCGAAAACCCCTGAATGGGCCAGCGCCGCCGGGTAGAAAGCCGGGTCGTCGGGCAGTTCCGGCACCGCGACTTCCGGAAGCATTTGCCGCACCCGCTCGCGCTCCGCCGGGTTGTCGTCCAAGAACGCCAAGGCATCGACGCCGATGTTCAAGCTGCGCGCCACATGTTTGATATTGGTCGCCTTGTCGTCCCAATTGGCGATGAAGACCGCTATGTCCTCCTCACGCAGCAACATGTCGGGGTGTTTCCGGAACGGCAGCAATGCTGCGTCTTCCTCGTTCTTGGAAACGACGGCAAGAACAACACCGCGCGCCTTGAGGTTCAGCGCATAGGCCTGGATTGCAAGAAATGCCTCGCCGTCGGAAGACCCCTGCCCCAGCTGTATGCCATCAAGGCCGTCATCCCCGATAACGCCCCCCCACAAGGTGTTGTCCAGGTCCAGAACCAGACACTTCCGGGACTTGCCGCGCATCGCTCCCAGCAAGCGCGAAACATGGTCCGCATAAAGCGGGACAAAATCCAGATGCATCGGAACCTTTGCACGGTTCCACAAGCCGTGATCGAACCAACGCGACCTGCCAACCAAGTCGGCCAGCGATGCGACGTCCAACAGGACGGCAGACCGCTCCGCGGCCAGAGAGGTGAGACGCTCATTCAGCGAACGCACCTGACCCGCCGGCGAGCCTTGGGCACTCGCATCAAAATGCCCGCACCAGGGTTCAGGCGGCACGGGCACTGTCTGAAGGATTGCGGTAGCCCCAATCCGATCCAAGCCATCCAGGATCGTCACAAACCGGGCAAAGGCGTTATCGACCGCGTCGCCAGCCCGCCCCGGATCCGTCTCGGCTTTATCCAACCCCAGTGTTCTGTGGTCCGACCCCACCAACACAATATCGGGTTTGAACGCCGCAAGGCCGCTGTTGGGGTCCATGACAGCCTGTACCGACTGTCCAAATCCGGGATCATAAATATCAACAAACGTGCCGTGCCGCGGCGCCGACGCCCTTATCGCCGGCACGATAAAGTCGGTTGTGCCGTCCAACAAAACAGCGAGCTTTGCAGAGGAAAGGGGTTCCGGCTGAACTTTGTCTCTAGACTTCTCAAACGCTCTGGAAACGGAAAGCAGCTGATCCAAATTCAGCGCGAAATTGACGGTGCGTTGCAAGTCCTGCCCGGCGAGTAATTCACCGGCCGCAAGCTTCTTGACGATAGACCGAAAATCCTGCGGAGCCGCAGGGAGCCAACTTAGCATATAGGGCTCAAAGCCAGTCATAGGCTAACTTTTCCCCGTCGGCATTAAACTCAACACAAGAGCGATGCGTCTCTCGCAATCTAACGAAACCAGTCCTTAAACCTTCTCGACCAGCTTGTCTATCAAGTCACCGACGCATCCCAGCCCCTCAATCTCGGAGTTCGAAAATTTTACACCGAAATTGCGCTCAAGTGCCACAATGAGCCGGATATTGCTCAGGCTATCCCATTCTTCGAAGTCGTTTGCCGTGGTTGCATCGGTGACGGCAGGGTCATCAATATCCAGAACGTCTGAAAAGACCTCAACGAACTGAGAAAAAACGGCATTCCTGTCCATAAAAATCTCCGATACTTACCCAGTGTTTCTTTAATACACGCCGAAATGTGAGTTTACCGAATAGCGGACGGCAAATTCTGTGCATCGCCGCCATTTATTCGCCGAACTTCTCGGATCTGGTCTTCCACTACTTAGAATGAGGGCACGGTCGCATATTGCATATAGGAATTTTGCGCGCAACCCCTTCTCATCGCCAAGAAACAGGGGCTCATCGCAAAGAAACAAGGGCTCATGGCCAGGAAACTCGGGACGGCCGCCGCTCCGCCCGCCATTTTGAAGCCTTTGAGCGAAAATTGGAAACCCTGCACCTTGCTCAACTCGAAACCCGGAACACGGTCGGCACGTCATTCTTGACGTTGGTATGAATTAACGGCCAATTTAGCCAATCAGACATCCGATATTGTCCCCACTCTAAATCTGAAAAATTCAGCATCCGTTGAGTCACATGAAAGCGTAGGTGTGCCATCAAGCAACAAGTCGTTTCTGGCGTGATTTGGGTGGGAAATGGCCAAATCATCCGCGTGTTGTCGACCCTGGCGACTTACGGCGTTCTTGCTCGCTTCCTTGAGCCTGAACACTTCGGCATCCTATCCGGGATCATGATGATCGCCTTGGCGGCGAACGCGCTCGCCGATTTTGGACTGGGCGCAGCATATATCCAGCGACCGGAAGTTGATGACGATCTGCTTAGCTGCGTTTTTTGGCTGACGATAATCGCCTCAGGCATGGTTGGACTGATCATCTATTTGTCCGCCGAATATATTGCGCTGTTGTTCGAGCTGCCTGAAATGACCGACCCCCTCCGTGTTTCCGCAGCCATCGTTCCGTTAACGTCGCTCCGGGTCGCTTCGAAGGCTCTTTTGGAACGTGACCTGCGCTTCAAGAACGTTGCCGTTGCGGACGCTTTTGGAACATTCCTCGGGTCTGTCGCGGCAATTGTCGCCGTCCTGATGGAAGCCGGTGTCTGGGCATTGGTTATCATGCAGCTTGTTCTCGCGGGCGGCACGTCGATTGCCTTTCTATTCGCCGCACGCTGGATTCCCCGCCTGTATCTTTCTTTATCGAGAAGCTACGAACTGGCGTCCTATGGATCTAAAATAACCGGTTCGCTTTTGGTGATGCTTCTTGCAAGAAATATCGATCGACCGATCGTCTCCCGTAACCTGGGCGCTGACGCCCTGGGCTTTTATTCGATTGCTTTCCAGCTCATTGAATATCCAAGCAAGAATCTTGCGCAAGTTTTGCAAAGGATCATGTTTCCGGCGCTATCGAAGATTCAGACCGATAATGCCCGCTTGAGCCGCCTTCACTTGAATGCGCTCCATGGCGTCGGCCTCATCATCATCCCGATGATGACCGGGATATCCGTTCTTTCGGACGATATCACACTACTGCTGTTGGGACCTGGCTGGGACCAAACCGCAACGGTTTTGGCGCTGATTGCGCCGATTGGCGCGATTACCGCGGCCCATGGCTTAAGCGGTTCCATTTTACAGAGCAAGAACCGACCCGACCTGCTTCTGCGGTGTTCTACACTCACGTCGGTTTCGGTAATCGTCGCAATTCTGATTGGCGTGCAATTCGGTCTCTATGGTGTGGCTGCCGCACATTTAGCTGCGATGCTTCTTGTTACCCCGATCATCTTCAGAGTCTCCTTTGCCTTGATCGAACAAAAGATAACGACCGTTCTGATCAAGCTCGCCCCCATTTTTGCAAGCAGCGCGACCATGGCTTTGGCCGTATTCATGCTCAAGTCGCTCCTGCCCGAAGGGGCTCTTTTAGCTCTTGTTGTCTGTGTACCGGCTGGTGCGTTGGCCTTTGTGATTGCTGAACTGATTTTCGACCGAAAAAGCCTGTTATTTGTTCTACAATCACTGCTGCCGTCGCGCTTTAAAGGCTCCGAGCCGCGCAAGTAAAATGGGATTCCAAGGAAACGTTGCTACACTGGATCCGTCGCATCATAGCGTTGGCAAGTTGGTGGTCGTAGAATGACAGACGAAAAAACCTACCATTCGGTAACGCCTGAAAAACTGCCCATCGTACTTGTAATCCTGCTTGCGCTCTTGATTTTCGTCCCCATCGAATTTTCTGTGCGTGCCGGCAGTTTTTCAATGCCATGGTACCGCATATTTCTTTTCCTAATCGCGATCCCTGTCCTTAGCCGCGTTTTTTCAGGGCAAATCAGACTACGATCGTTCGACTGGTGGATGATAATTTTCGTCCTCTGGGTTTGTTTCTGCGAGCTAATCAAACGAGGCTTAGGCGGCATACAACCAACCGGTACATTTATCGCTGAAGCGTTAGTTCCTTACTTTCTTATTCGCACCTATTTCACTAATTTTGGGTATTTTGTCAGCTTCGCGAATATGCTCTTTAAGATGTGCTGCGTCGCTATCTTACTGGCTATTCCGGAAACGTTTATCGTAAAAACTCATTTCATTCATGACTTTGCGCGACAAGTAACAGGGTACAATTACAACCCTCAAGCGGACTTCAGATTTGGTCTTTTTCGAGCCGCCTCCTTTTTTGAGCACGCGATCCTTTACGGCCTCTTCTGCTCGTTCACTTTTGGCCTTGTATGGTCATCCCAAAAGCCAAACTTAAAACAAAGATTTCGTGGCATTATTCTGCTTGTTGGCGTGGCGACGTCGCTTTCTTCCGCGCCCATCCTGGTCGCGATTATTCAGATCGCTACCATCATAGCAGAGCGCGTTACCCGATTGATCCGCCATAGAGTGAAAATACTCATGGCTTTTTCGGCATTCACCTACGTGTTTCTCGAGGTGTTCTCCAACCGTGGTCCGATTGGCATAATCGCGACCAGCCTCGCCCTGAATCCTCAAACGGGATATTTTCGAATCTTGATTTGGGAGCATGGTATCGACGATGTCCTTCGGAGCCCGATTGTCGGGATCATACCCGGTGAATGGACCCGGCCTCACTGGATGCCGGTCAGCGTCGATAATCACTGGCTCCTTCAAGCAATGATCGGCGGCATACCAAGCGTCATTATGTTCTTCTTGGTCATTGGACTTATTTGGGCTGCATTGTACAAGAAAATGAGCTTGCCGCTCGAAGTTGCACGGCTTCGGTTCGGTTGGAGCATAACGATGTTTGCTTTTATTCTCGGCGGATCAACTGTTGCCTATTATGGAAAAGTCGAACCATTCGTATATCTCATTATTGGGTATGCCGCCGCTTTGTCCCAATGCATCGCAACTCAATCGACCGACACTCGGCAATCCCCGCCTGAAGACAACGCCGCACCAAAGCTGAAACCGTTCCCAAAGCGCCTGACAGACCCAAAATAGCGTGGCCTGTGCGGCCTGCTTTTCGTCCCATCCCAGCATGTCGTTGAACGTCAGTACGGCGCCGTAGCCCGAGACGATCACAAAGGGATATCCACGAAGCTGTACTATCCGGCCCAACTCACGGCGGACAGAGACACACCAAACAGCAAGGTGACAACGGCCGCCGCCAGGCATTCCAAGCCGACCTTTTTCATGACGCGCTATGCGGCGCCGCTGCGGTCATTCAACAGTGCATCCAAAGCGAAATCCCGGCTCCAAAACCGGTTAGGCGGCCGGATGGCGGGCATCGGCGAACGTGCACCGATTGCCCCCTTCCGACCGCCTCACCAGAAAGGCCTTTGAACTCGCAATCTAGCCAAACAATGAATCTTCAAGAAACGTTGTTTCCATCGAGTCTTGGAAGTCATCGATGGGGTCGTCAGACGTCGCAATTTCCAACGCGTTGTCGTTTGAAGCGACCACGACGGTATCGATCTCTTCATCGAAAATGTCGGTCGAGAAAAGGTCCGCGAAATCCGTATCAGCACTATCCAACTGGTACAGACCTGAACTCTTCTGCATATGGAAATCTTGCGAATCCGCTTTGGCTTGCGCTTCACTGGTTGGGTCGGCAGTAAACAAAATTTCGTCGACCGTACCGGTATATCCCGCACCGTGTTTGTTCCCGAAGGCCAGTCCCCAATATTCTTTCGCTTGAGAGCTGCCGGAAACGGCTGCGGATCCCAGTTCTTCACCGTCAACGAAAATTGCCGCTTTCCCACCAAGACCGTCGAAACTGACCGTTACTCGATGCCAATCCGTATCATCAAGACCAGCACCGCGCGTGACGATTTCAAACTGATCGCCTTCGGCGTTTTCAATCGAAAACTTGAGCTCGTGATCCCGCGTCATTTCCAGTTTAAAGGAGTCGTGAATCCCTGCGACGAGGCCATGGTCACTAAGTTCGGTCTGGCCCTTCATACCAAAGGTCAGAGAAAATTGCTCCAAACTGTACAAGTGAGCATTGGTTCTGCTGACCTCGAAGTTTGTTCCGTGGGAAACAGAGACCCCCTCCTCGCTTACCCCGCCGTTAACGAGCAACTCTGATCCATAGGCCGAATGGTCCTGCGCAACGGCGTCGGAAAAATCGATATCCAACAACACCGGATCCGCGACGGCGATGCTTGCGTTATAAACCTGCGTTGTACTCTCCGAGCCGCTGGTCACGCGCAGAGAAACATCGTAATCGCCGCCCGCCCCGAAATCGTGTACGACCTTTTGACCAACCAAGACGGTTCCGTCCTGGAATTGCCACTCAAAAACCGCATCACTATCCGCCAGAAGGCCTTTGGAATCCGCGGTCAAGCCGGCGTCAAACAGCAACTCGGTCTCGGACCCATTGACCGCACTCACGGTAAACAAGGGCGACAAGCTCTCGGGGTTGGTTTGAAATTGGCTCAAGCTGGAGCCGATTTCCAGCCCACCGAGCGGCCCGTCCGGCACATAAGAAAGCCCGGCCAAACCTACGTCGCCCCCAAAAGCGGCGGCCACGAAAACCCGGCCAACATAGTTCTCCGCATTGACGTTGTCGTAATTCACAAGGAAGTTTCCATCGATCGCAGCCCCGTCAGGTCCCGCGACGGAATGCGCAACGTTCTTCACGACCGTAACATCCGTGGATGCTTCGTTAACCCAGACGCTCGGGTTCGATACGATCAACTCGCCTTTTTCCAACAGGCCGGATTTTGAGTTTGTAATCAACGTGTTGTTTGAAATGGTCAGACCATCGGTTTGACCCACGTAAATACCGTTTCTGTGACTGTTATAAATCACATTATCCGTGATGGAGATGTTCGAATAGAACAGGTCCTGCTGCCCATCTTCCGCTTTGTCGGCAGCCTCATTCCGCATGAAAATCGACTGCGTTCCTGCGCCGGCACCGGAATCCAGCACATTTCCGGAGATATTGACATTCGATGTCACAATATTCGTATTGGTGGACCAGAGCTGGATCATGTCCATATGGTTGATCTCGCCATCGGACCCGTACAGGTCATGGATGTAATTGCCCTCGATATCCACGTTTTGAACACCGCCCATGCGGATCGGATCGCCTTGCAACTTGGTGATATCGTTTCCGGTAAGGTCGACGTTTTTGGAGTCCAAGACGAGAAGGCCAAAATTGTAGCCGGTAACAACGTTGTTCTCGAACACAAAGCCATCTGTTTCGCGAATATAAGCGGCTGATTCCGCCTCGTCCTGCTCTCCCCCCAAAACCAAGGGGCCGTCGGCCGTACCCGACATGAAGGAGTTCCGGATTGTGATGTTCTCGCTGTTAAAGACGGTTACGTCATGCAGCCATTCGGATCGCGTCTCGGAAACCGACGCACTATCGAAATCCAACCCATCAAACGTCAGGTTGGCCGTATTCCGTAAATACAACGTGGAAACAACCGCCGGATTGTCTTGGTCGAGCGACGCGATGGTCACATCGGCGGAAAATCCCAAATCCTCATCCAAGGTCAGGGAATAGGGAGTGCCGTTATTGGCCAAGGAAATGGTTTCGCCGCCAGTGGCGTTTTTCAATGCCTCTAACAATTCCGCCGAATTGTTAACGACGATGTCGTTCGCCTGATCCGGGCTCAGCAAGTCGCCGATTTCCGTCCCGCCCAAGGGGCCATCGGGGTCGAGCGTCAGGTCGTCCAAACCCGACGACGCCCAATTCTCGGCCGAGTCGAATTCTTCGTTTTCATAACTGTCAGGCGCAGAATATTGAAAGTCTGCGACTTGATTGCTGTCTATCACCGCATCTTCCCCGGCAGAAATCGTGCCTGCTATATTGCCGGTAATATTAACGTCTGCGGACTCCGTGTCGACCCAAATCCCCGGCCCCGCGGCATCGCCTTCAGGCGTATCGTTGGTCGCATCCTGATCGCCCGAGATCAGCGTGTTGTCGAAGATGTCCACCCCGACAGTCTTTTCAACTTCGATCCCGGTAGAATCACTGCTGTGAATGGTGTTTTCGGAAACGGAGATGTTTGAATAGAAAAGATCCGTCCCTTCCGTCGTTTCAGCAGCAAGATGGTTGGTCACATTGATTGCGTTGGTTCCCGACCCTTCGCCGGCATCCAACGTGTTACCCGTGATGTTGACCGACGATGTTTCCAACGTCGTGTTCGCGTTGGAAAAGAAGTGGATCAAGTTCGTGTTCGTGAATTCCCCGGTTTTCGAACGAACGTCGTAAATATTGTTATCTTCGATCAAGACATTCTGGACACCGCTCAGGCTCAGGCCGTCACGCTGCAGATCACTGAATTCATTTCCAACGATCTCGACATCCGTGGTGTTGCGCACGAACAAACCGGTGTCGTAGCCGGAGACCTTGTTGTTCTCGAAAACAAAGCCTTCGGATTCCCGAACCGTCCCCATGAGTACATGATCGTCGCTCGAGGAGTCGGCATTGCCGATCATTTCCGAGTTCCGGATTGTCACATTGCTGCTGCCGACAACAAAAATGTCATCCAGCCAATCCGCGCGGGTATCCGCGACGGTCGAGCTGTCAAAGACCAGCCCGTCAAACACGAGGTTCGAGGTGTTCTGCAAGAACAAAGTCGAGACCGTAGCAGGTTGTTCCGGGTCCAGAGACTTAAAGGTCAATTCCGACGTCAGTCCCAAGTCTTCCTGAATTCTAATGTCATAGGGCTCTGCCGATGCCGCAAGGAGCACCGTATCTCCGGCAGACGCGTTCTCAATAGCATTCTTCAGTTCAATCGAGTTTGTTACGATAAAATCCATTTTTACCTCTATATGCATGACCAACGCAGCGATGGTTCAGATAATTTTTCGCCGCAGAATTAGATTGCGTATAAGCTTTCGTGGATTTCATAACGTGGCGGGCGGATCGAAGGACAGTTCTATCGTTTAAAAGAAAAACTTACAGAAGCTAAAATTTTACGATTGTTATCCGTTTCCCCTGCCGTTCTTCGACGCCCAAAAACCGTCAATCGTCCCGGCAATTTGATTTAGAGCGGATGACCTGGCCGTCGGTTTCCGGCCGGTCTGGGATATCAACGACGAATATTTTTGGCGGTGTTAGCGGCAACAGCTATTCGCCGGGTGCCTAGAACCGGTCTGGCGACCCGCGACCATTCGCGCGCTAAATTTTACGGGATGCACATGGGCTCAAAGGCCCCCGAAGACCGGAAACCCAGTCGTGTCAGTGCATATTCTGCTGTGATGGAGCGCGGGCTGATCGATGAGGGCGACGTAGCGGCTTGCATGTCCGCATGCCTTGAAACGCCCCTCACGATCATCCTCGTTTGGCGATATCAATAATTGTGCTCTTCGGCAGACGCGCGACCAGATATCCGGTTTGGCTTGGCTTCTGGCTTTCCAACCTGCCAAATGCCGCCTAAGTGCGATTGCCGAAAAGCGAGCAATCCTATCGAAGCACCCGTTTAACTGTTTTCAACAAAATGGGCGGAACGAATTCCTTGAGCGTACCTTTAAGGTCAAAACCGTTGTCTAGATTCTCGCCGCTCCTGGCCCTGAATAGGGTGGAGTGCTTTTCCCCCGACACTTCCGATTGCGGCCTGCCCGTCGAGAAATAATAGTAGGCAAGTGACCGCCGAGAGCGGTCCTCCGGGCACATCAACGGGTCCGGATGCCCATGATACGTGAAGGAGGTGGTGCTGAAGATCACCGCAGTATTAAATTTGGGATACACCGACACGACCGGATCTCCCAAATCGTTATCGAAGAGTTGGAGCTGACCGCCCCAGGCTTCGTCCCAATCTTTGTTCAGATAGATCAACAAGTTCAATCTGCGATCGAGTTCCAGCTTGGGATGGCGGTTAAAATCCGCATGCACCTTCAATAAACCGGACCTCTTGATTTCGTGATAGCCCCCGCCTTCCAAGTAGGGATCACTAATGAGAGTTTCCTCGATTCCGGTTAGCTGGTTCAAATACTGTAAAAACAGGTCGGAGTTCAGGTACGTCGTCAGCGACACAGCCGCCGGCGACAGAATTCCCATGCCCCGTCCCGCCAGCTTGATTTCCCGCTGATTTTCGAAGCGAATAACCCCTTCCTTCACGGCCCTCAAGTCTGGGAACTCTTCAACCACAGTATCGAGCAAATCCGGTTTGATGAAATTCTCCATTACGATATGAGGAAAAGGTTTCGCCGCCGCGTAACCCTCTCTCATTTCCTCTGGAGCCAGCCATTGGTCATTTATTACATCACTGAGTTTCATCTCGAACCTTCTCACAAAGAACCAACGAATTTGCCAATACGATAAACTGGATGAAGAGTGCGGTTAAGTAAGCTGAAGAGCAGTTTACCGGAACGCTATCTGATATCAATTGTCCCACAAAAACTACGATATTTTAATTTCAATTTCGTCGACGAATTCAACGTCGGAGCCGTTTTATCTAGTTGCTTATTTTCGAATATACGGCCTCGCGAATATCACGGCATCTCGTAGCCGCATTTCAACCGGCGCAATACAAACCGGCAGTACGGTCCTTTAAATATTGTTCACCAACCCTTCGTCAGCTTTATTCAATACAGATCCCAGCACGTAGTTGTTTTGCAGGAGCCGGACGGAATCCTTTACTTCCGACTTGGATGTCTGACCGCTTGCAACGACAAGCAACACACAATCAACCTGCGGCAAGAAAGCTAGAGCATCATCGGTTGTCAGTAACGGGGGTAGGTCGAAGATCACCATTCGCGATTCATACCGATTTCGGATATCAACGACCATGTTCTGCATTTTTTTGGTCATCAGCGTTTCCGTGGCGTTGAGGACCGCTTTGTGGTTCGGCAGGAGTGTAAGCCTGGGAATACCCGGATTCACAAACACCTGGGACAACGGTATATCACCGTTCAAATAGTCGACCAGCGACGCTGCCTCGGGAAGCCCCAGATATTCGGCGATCTGAGGATCTCGTAGGTCGAAGTCCGCCAGCAGAACGGTCTGCTCGGTCTGGTGTGCGATACTTAAGGCGAGATTTAGAGCCACCGTCGTTTTTCCGCATCCCCCGGTCGGCGATGTTATCGCCAGCGTCCGCCAGCCGTAATCTCGCATGGTTCGCAAAACCTGCGTACGCAGCCGGTCGAAACTTATGGTGCGGGCATCAGACTTGCTGAAGGAAATAATACGGTTCCGCTCCAGATGCTGCGGATTCAGATGGACCACCCGTGTCTGCTTGTACTTGATCTCGGCCACGGACGTCGCTTCCAACGCCTGTGTCGCGGCCATTGTTGAAGGAACATTCCCAACAGATGCCTCGCCCGCTTGCACGCCGGCTTCCGTGGTGTCGTTCTGAACCGCCTTGGTAACGGCCAGCGGGCCTTGCCCCGCAGGAGTCGCGGAACTGTCGGAGAGAGAGTCGATCTGACCGCCGGACGTTTCCGTCTCAGCTTTCTCTTCTGCTTCGGCGCGTTTCGCACGTGCGCGCAGTACCGCTTCCTTAATACGTTCCACGTTTATACCTCACAAAGTTTCTCCACAGCGCCCAGCTTATGCTTCCGCAGGTCCAGGAGATGCAACCGAGCTTGTTCCGCGCCGTACCCGGACAGGATCGGAGCAAGCCATTTTAATGATGCCCGGAGTTACCCCACCAATTCCCGTATTCTATCCAGCACGTTCATCCAAACCCGGGACAACCATTCGAGGAGCTGATTCAGGTGCGGCCCAATCGACTCCGAAAACACCGCCCCCAGCCAATCAACCTTTGCGTTGAATGCATCGAAAAATGCGTTCAACGGATAGAAGAAATTATGCACCACCAAACCGACAACCAGCGCCGCAATTAACGCCGCCGCGGCGGCACGGCGGACGTTCCTTCCCGTCCAGAGCCTTCCTTGCACCACGGCCGGCGCCTTCTGAGGCAAAGCACTGGCCGCATTCCGGTCCTCATTCTGTTCAACCGGCATCACCCGTTCCACGGAAACGGACAGGTCCGATTGCTCCCCCGCGCCTGGCTGCGGCGTCGGCGACAAATAGGACCCCGTCGTGTAAGACACCGTCGGGGCGTTGTCAGTGACCGCCGTTACTCCCGGATCGGGCGGATCGATATCCGGCTCTTGGTCGGGCGTCTCATTCGCGTCCGCCTCATGAGCACCGGGCGCCGATTTCCAACCATCGGCATGGTTGGGCATGTCGGTTGGCAATTCGTCGGTTTTATCGTTTGTCGCCGGCTGTTCGAATTTCGCCGAGTCCTGCCCTTGCACCCCTGCGCCAAACTCGTAATCAGGCGCACCATCCCTCCCCTCCCCAACAACGGGGTGTTGTTCGCGGAACGATTTGTCCATCCGTGCCTTGGCCAATGCTTCGCGAATTTTCTCCAACTCTTGGCACTCCTGTGCGCCGGAGAGATTTCTCAGCTAAAACGATCCACGACCGTATAAAAAACCTCATCTAACGGTTTGTAAACAAAGTGAATCCCCGCCAATACAAGGACAACGAACAGCGTCATCCCAATAAAAAGCAGCAATCGCATTCGCTTCCGGCTTCGCACTTCTTCCGCTGTTACGATATAGGGAATAATTGCAAGAGGTTCTACAGACATCACCGATGCCAGAACGTTCGCCCCGCGGATACTGCCGTCAATAAACTCAATACCCACGACGCTGCCGAGTCCGGCAAACAGGGACGCACCGAGGCCGAAAATGATGAGTTGCAGCCGGTTTGGTTTGATCGGCTCGTCAGGCAATGTCGGTGGTTCGACAATAACAAAGCGTTCCGCCTTGCTGGCCTCTTCCACGTTTTCCGCGATCTGTGCTTCCATCGCCTTGGCACGGACATCGTTGTACTTCTGCTGGGCATTCTCGTAATCGCGGTTCAAAGACTTCAATGCCCGGTCAACCAACGGCGTCTGCAAGATCGACTGCTCGACCTCAGCTAACCGCGCCTTGAGTTCTTCTTTCTGTTCTCTAAGTGAAGAAATTCGCTCCGCTGCGACACTGATTTTAGCTTCCACATTCGCGATATTCAGCTCAGCCTGCGCCTTCGCCCTGGCTTGTTCGGCTAGAGCTTGTGCTTCAGCGAGTGAGGTTTGCTGCTGTTGAGGCAAATTCTGATCGGCTTGATTAGAAACGGCAATTTGGAGTTCCTCTTGCAAAGCGGCAATCTCCGCCTTGGCCGCCTCAACCGCTGCGTCGTCGTCCTCCGCCTGCGCCAATCCGAGCTTCCGTTCCCAACGGGAGATTTCGACACTTATCCCGACGACGCCGCCTTCAGCGATCAGTTGCTCTTCCAACGCTTCCAACTCACGCGTAAGTCGCTTCAGGTCCGGATGTGATGGCGAGTACTTTGCTTTGGCTGAGCTCAATTCCGCCTGTAGCTCGCCCAACGCCGGATAGGCGGTGCTCAATATTTCACTTGCCTCAACCTGTTTGGATGGCGACGCATCCAAGCTTGGGCGCGGAATTCCGACCTGTCCGTAGCCGGATTTCAAAGCGCTAAGCTGAATGTCCAGGAACCGCATTTCCTCTTCATTCGCTTTGATCTCGCGGTCCGTCTCTCGAATTTGAGTTTCGGTCCGCTCGCGGATTCCGATACGAATATCGAGGTTTTCCGGCAGTGCGGAGGAGTTCTCTTGCTTATACTGGGCTATTTTCGCTTCGATTTCGCCCAAATGGTCCTCAAGCTTCTTGGCTTCCTGATTGAGGAAATCCGTCGTTTCCGTCGCAATCTTCGTCCGTGTCTTTACGTTTTCATCCATAAAAAGCGTCACGATTTCGTTCGCGACGCGGGCCGCAGTTTGAGGCGACCGATGCTGAAATGAAACCGTAAAGGCGATTGTCGTTTGTACCCTTGAGCCTACCCCCGAACTGACGAAGTCAACGGTTGACGCAGACCGCATTTCCTCAACGATTTCCGACGACGACAGTTTCTTTTCCTCGTCCCGGAACACTTCGAACTGATTTGCAATGCGAATGAGGTTCACGCGCGTCATGACGCGCTGCTTGATTACCTCGATCCTTTCACGCGCGGCGCTATCGATAGCGCCTGTCACGATTTCTTTCGAAATTTGCGGCGACTCGATAAGGATCACGCCCGTCGATTGATAAAGCGGCGGTAGAAGTGTCGCGACACCAACGCTGGCCCCGAAAAGCACAATGAACGGAACCAATAGGTATAGATACCGCTTCTTCAGGATCCGGACATATTCAGATATTCGAAACTCAGATTCCATAAGGTGCCGCTCATTTCATGTTCGGTCAAAACCGCAAAGGTCCAAAGCAAAGCTGCCGTTCAATTGAGAGTTTTCGTATACGTCACGGCCAAGGTTACACGCCGTGTGTTAACTGATCCTAAAGCATCAGTATCCTCCCACAATTCTCGGTATGAGAGGCGCGCAGACAAATTTTCAGCAACGATCCAATTCACGAATGGATCCGCGCGGTACTGCATGGTCTTCGTATCACCCACGGCATTTTCGGAAATTGACTGCACCGCGTCCATGCTAAACCCGATCAAAACGTCCTGATTGACGTCGTGGGAAATATTGAAGCCCAGCCGACGGGAATCGAGGTCTTCGCTCTTAGTCCAAATCGCGTCGATCCCGGCCCGGGTCCTGTCCGATAATTCGCGCGAAATATCCAAGCCGAAAGTCCGACGATCCTGCAATTCACCCTCGTCGTTCGGGGAAAGCTGCCGGTTGCCGTTCAATTGAAGAAAATAGTCCTGGAACAGCTTCTCGAAGGTCGCGTCAAACGTCACCTGGGCTTCGTCGCCGGTCTTCAGCATTCCGATCGTCACATCATAGGCGGTGGTATCATTGAGTTGCTGTTCAAAACCCAAGGACCCCTCCACAATGTCTGTGGGGGCATTGTCGGCGGGATCGAACCGGCGGACTTCAAAACCAGGCGTCACAGCCAGTGTTTCGCTCCACTGATAAACCAATCCGGAGGACAGCGACACATTGGTAAAGTCCGTGGAATTTCCACCGGTGAAGGAAACGACGCGATAGGCGTCTTCCAAGAATACGGTCGACCGCTCGGACCAGTTGTGCTCAAGGCGGGACGTCAACGTTATGTCGTCGACCGTCTCATTATTGCTGACTGACGCGCTACCCGCGTCTGTCGTCAATTCGTCGTCGTTAAACTCGGTATTGTCGAAGGCTTGTTTTGAATAGTCGACACTGCCCGTCAAACGGAACAGTTCAGCGTCGACTCTGCCCCCGACAGTAGTATCGTAACGGAGCGAATCCGGCGTAACCGTCTCGTCACTCGTTCTGACCATCGACATGCCAAGGTCGAAATCGATTCCGTAGGTTTCGCCCAAGAGCTCACCGACCAAACCGGGGGATAACTGCTTTTCGGCAACGTGCCTTTCGTTCCTGCGCAGCAATTCAGGGTTAGTTTCATAGGAACCCTGAACCGTCAGGCGCCCGGTCGAAGACAATTCAGCCGCACGCCCATCCATCGCCAACAGAGCACCGGCAAAGAAAGCGATCTGCCCGGCAAAGAAACATGCGGATCGGGATGCTCGCGCTTTCGTCATAGGTGGGTTGCCATGGTGCGGGATGCTCGCCGGCATTTCGAGGAACTACCTACTCTGCAACTCGATCCCCTTAGGGGATAATGATCACGTCACCTGCTTGAAGGAGCATCGTTGCTTTTTCCGGATTGTTGCCGTTCACAAGATCATCATAGTCGAACGAAATGTATTCGGCACTCGCGCCCTGCCCGCGCAGAATCTTTATTTCATCAAGCTCCGCAAAGCGGTCGAACGCGCCGACAACGCTCAAGATTTGCGAAATGGTTGTCGGTGTACTCATTACGAAAGGGCCTGTTTCGGCTGCTTTGCCGACAATATAAACACGGTTGCCGCCAACCGCGGTGACGGACACGGTGACGACCGGCTCGGTCAAGTATTCGCCCAACCGCTCGGAAAGTATTTTTTCGACCTGCGGCGTCGTCAGCCCTTTGACCTGAATCCGGCCGGCCAGCGGGAAAGTAATGTTCCCGTCGGGCAGAACCTGCAATTCACGATCGAGTATCTCTTCGCGCCAGACCGAGACCTGCAGGCTGTCACCAGGCAACAACTTGTACCCATCCGCGTCATCCGCAAGCACGGATTTCGAAGACAGAACCAGCGCGAAAACCACAGACAGGGCAAGAAAAGTTAGCTTTGACACGGAAGAAGGCTCCATCCGGTTTTTCTACTGCAAATCAAGTCACGCAGAGTGACTACTCATAGACAAACTAGCACGCAACGACAAAAGACAAAAACTACTTATTTCGCAGTATTTATAACCACATGGATCATGGGCGGTTTTCGAAGCCGGCGTCTTGCCGGAAGTCTTTCGGTAACTATGCACGCACCGCCGCCAATTGCCGCCGCTCGACGTTGATAAGGCGTCTTGAGTTTGCGGACAGCGCGTGATTCGTACCGCTTTTCGAGGCCTTTGGCACGATCCGCAGTACCAAGAAAAGAAAATGAGGGGTTTCCCCCTCATTTTCCAAAACACATCAGTGCTAACTAAATGCTTTATGGGGCCTCATTGAAGCATCAAGCCAGCCCCTCGCATTAATTAGGCGCTCATACGGCGACGTCCGAGGAAACCAAGACCAGCCAGGGCGCTGACGAAAAGGATCAGCGGCGCCGGCAGCGGAACCGCTGCGAACGTGGCTTCGTAGGAACCGCCCTGCGACAGAGCCTGACCGGTGACGGTCAGCAGCAGATCGATCGGGGCCGGCCAATTGCCCGTGAAGTTGAAACCGCCTTCAAAACCGGTGAACGCAACACCGCTGGCATCCGTCAGCGCAAAGACGGAAAGAACGTTGTTGTTGGTGACGTCCGTCAACGTGAAGGTCAGGTCGCGGATACCGATGCCGGCCGCGGCGCCTTCCGGAATCGGGAAGGTCACGTCATAGGAGTAGAAGACGCTCTGCATACCATTGTTGTCGGACAGGTCCGGCAGGAAGAAGAAGTAATCATCGGAGAACGATTCGTTCCCAAGCTTCTCTTCGGACTGCGTGCGGTAAACGACGTCAAAAGCGATAACATTGCTATCGCCCGGATCGATATTGACCACGGCTGCCTGGGCGTCCTGTACGGCACCAAGGCCGAGAAGCGCAACGACGGCAACCGCCGCGCCTTTCTTCAAAAATTCAAACATGCTGACCCTCTCTGGGGAAACTAGTAGAGTTAAACTTCGACGACGCCCAAGTCCTACGACTAGTCCTTATCCAGGTCAATCGATGGAACGCGCAGCATTTTAATGGGTGTTCACGTATGTGTACGTGCGTTCAAGATTAGAACCTACAAGTGTGCCAGCGGCAGTGCAAAAAAAAGCAAGCACCTGATTTTATTGTAAAAATGGATATACCGTTTTGCGGCGCGACATAATGTCCGGCACCTTTGATAGCAGGTTCCCGTCACATAGTGGCAGGTAGATCTCGCGACCCTACAAGCCGCTTCGGAAGTTCGTATGCCGGCGCTTGGTCTTGCCGCCGTCCTGGGCGATTTTCCGTCGGTATCGATAAGCCGGCTAGCGAGCCGGGCGTCTTCCAGAAAGGACCTCCACACAAAAAGAAAATGAGGGGTTTCCCCCTCATTTTCCAAAACACATCAGTAGCTAACTAGATGCTTTATGGGGCCTCATTGAAGCATCAAGCCAGCCCCTCGCATTTAATTAGGCACTCAGACGGCGACGTCCGAGGAAGCCAAGGCCAACCAGGGCGCTGACGAAAAGCATCAGCGGCGCCGGCAGCGGAACCGCTGCGACCGTGGCTTCGTAGGAACCGCCCTGCGACAGAGCCGTACCGGAGACGGTCAGGGTTATATCGATCGGAGCCGGCCAGACACCCGTGAAGTTGAAACCGTTCTCGAAACCGACGAAGGCAAAGCCGTTGGCGTCCGTCAACGTGGTCGTGGCCAAGACGGTGCTGTTTGTAGAGTCGAACAGTTCGAACGTCAGGTCGGCGATACCGATACCGGCCGCGGCGCCTTCCGGAACCGGGAAGGTCACGTCATAGGAATAGAAAACCGAGCTGGTACCGTTCCCACCGATATCCGGCAGGGAGAAGAAGTACTGATCGGAGAACGCAGCACCACCGATTTGTTCTTCGGACTGCGTGCGGTAAACCGTATCCGTGGTCAGCACATTGCTGTCGCCCGGATCGATATTGACGATGGCGGCGCTGGCGCTGGACGCCATGCCGACAACCATCAGGGCGGCGACGGCCGCGGCACTGATGGACTTCTTAAGTGTATCAAACATTATATAGACCCCCTTGGAGTACAGTGAAGTGGAACCTCAACGACACGTCGGGTGTAACATAGCGCGGTACGAAGTCAATTGACGGGAACCCGCATATATTCAACGCCCATTGATAATCACACGGCCGTTGTACAAAACCGCCAAAATATCAACAGCGGTTGATAAAAAGTGCCGATTTCTTCAAAGAGGTCGCTGATATTTCAGGGACTTAATCGGTACTCAGCAGCACCTCGCCCGCCGCCCCATTGATGCAGCCCAGTGTTTCGAGCCGGTGTTTCACGCGGTGTTCAGGCACTGCGGAGATATTCCGGCTTTGGTGGCGGGATACCGCTCAACGGGCCAGGTTTCAGGGCCTGCTTCAAAGCAGTAGAGGTCCGTTCCCGGATCGGCTTTTCCGGGACATCGTCCTTGGCCGTACAGGATCGCGCCCAGACAACCAAAGGCATAAAACAAGCGCTATTTTATTCGTTTTTAGTGGCAAGACATCGCATTGCCGCCGCATCGTCGCCTGAACCGCAACCCGTTCCGGACCGGCCCCGCGGAAATATCTGAGGTGTAACCGTTTTTCGCGGATACAATGCCGATCGCAAGGGTCGCCGCCGGCGCAACAAAACGACCGCATCGCGGAATTCATGATCCCTTCGATCCAGCCACAACGCAGCCCTGGGCGCGCGATGACGGCGTTCAATGATCCGCCGGGACGGAAGTTGGTTTCTACCTCATCGCCACGCGTAGAAATTCATCTCCGGTCCACAATTTTGAACCGGAGATGAAATCTACAAGGACCTTTTTGGGATGTGTCAGCGCTGGCCCGTGCAAACGGACAGGAGATACTGGCCATAGCCCGAGGACTTCAACGACTCGGCAAGTTCCTGCAGTTTTTCCAAGCTGATATAGCCCATGTGATAGGCGATTTCCTCAAGACAGGCGAGTTTCGTCCCCTGCCGCGCCTCCAGAAGCGCCACGAAGTTGCAGGCATCGAGCATGGACTGATGGGTTCCCGTGTCGAACCAGGCGTAACCACGGCCCAGTTTTTCGACGGCCAAATCGCCCTTCTCAAGGTACCACGCGTTGATATCCGTGATTTCCAATTCACCACGCGCCGACGGTTTCAGGTTCTCGGCGATGTCCACAACGCGTTCGTCGTAACAGTAATAGCCCGTCACGGCCCAATTCGACGGCGCCGGATTCGGCTTTTCCTGGATTCCGATGGGCTTGCCGGCTTCATTGAATTCCAGCACCCCGTAACGCTCCGGATCGCTGACCCAATAGGCCAGGACCGTCGCCCCTTTACGGGATTGCGTCATGCGATAGAGAGTTTCCGGGATGCCATGGCCGTAGAAGATGTTGTCGCCGAGCACCAGCGTCGTGGGATTGCCATCGATGAACTCCTTGCCGATCAGGAAGGCCTGGGCGATTCCTTTAGGCTCCGGCTGGACGGCGTACTGGATGCTCATCCCCCATTGAGACCCGTCGCCAAGGACGCGTTCAAAGTGATGGACTTCGTCCGGCCGGGTAATGATCAACACTTCCCGAATACCGGCCAGCATCAAGCTGCTGAGGGGATAATAGATCAACGGCTTGTCATAGATCGGCAGCAACTGCTTGCTGACCACATGAGTCGCCGGATAGAGGCGGGTTCCGCTTCCGCCCGCCAGAATAATGCCCTTCACAGTCCTACTCCCCTGTTTTCGACGATTCGCTCAACAATCGGTCGACGATCTCGGATACTTCCCGACGCCAATCATCCGGTTCGATACCGTATACAGCCCGTATCTTTGCGCAAGACATGACCGAGTTTGCAGGTCGGCGCGCCGGCGTCGGGTAATCCGCCGTCCCGATCGGTTTGACCTTGACCCCGCCCGGCAAGCGCCCCGCGGCCGCTTGGAAAATGGCGCTGGCGAATCCAAACCAGGTGACTGCCTCGTCACCGCAATAGTGATAGGTGCCGGGCTGCAGCGGTTCACCGGCCTTCAGCCGGTCGATTATGCTGCGGATCGCACGCGCAATTCCCGCAGCCGACGTCGGACAGCCGCGCTGGTCGTCTACAATCCCCAGTTCATCGCGTTCGGCCCCAAGCCGAAGCATGGTTTTAAGGAAATTGTTGCCGAAGGGGGAAAACACCCAGGCAGTGCGCAAAATAAGGTGGTCCGCATGCGCCGCCCTGACCGCTTCCTCGCCGTCCAATTTCGATTGCCCATAAACCGATACGGGTCCGGTCGGGTCCTCTTCGACATAAGGGGTCGGTTTGGATCCGTCGAAAACGAAATCGGTTGAAATATGGATGACCGGGATGCCGAGATCGGCACAGGCCCGCGCCATGCTGCCCGGGGCGGCTGCATTCACCGCTTTGGCCAGGTCCGGCTCACCTTCTGCCTTGTCCACAGCCGTGTAAGCGGCTGCATTGACGACCAGATCCGGCTTTTCCCGATGAATGACCGCTGCAGCGGCATCATCCGCCGATAGGTCCACCTCGTCACGCCCGACGGGAATGAGGTCGAGCCCCCCATCCCAGGGGAGCGACCGCAATTCGCTGCCGACTTGGCCATTCGGCCCGAAAAGAAGGATACGCACGTCCCTGCCCCGCTTCGACTGATGGTATCAGCCGGCTTTCTTCTCGCCCGTTCCCAAACGCTCACCGGCATAGCGGCTATCCAGGATGGCCTGCCACCAATCCCGGTTTTCCAGATACCAGGAAACCGTCTTCCGCAAGCCTGTCTCGAATGTCTCCGCCGGCGACCAACCGAGTTCGCGATTGATCTTGCCGATGTCCATTGCGTAGCGCTGGTCGTGGCCGGGCCGGTCGGTGACGAAGGAAATCAAATCCGCTGCCTTGCCGCGCGCCGGGTCCGGCGCCAGTTCGTCCATCAAACCGCAAAGCGAGCGGACGACGTCGATATTCTGCATCTCGCATTGGCCGCCGATGCAGTAGGTTTCCCCCAACCGGCCTTCGTTGATCACCTGCCACAAGGCGCGCGCATGGTCCTCGACATAGAGCCAGTCGCGGATATTCTCGCCCTTGCCGTAAACCGGGATCTGTTCGCCGTTCAGGATTTTCAGAATAACAACCGGGATCAGTTTTTCGGGGAACTGGTACGGTCCGTAATTGTTCGTGCAATTGGTGATGACGGTCGGCAGACCGAAGGTCTCGTGCCAGGCGCGCACCAGATGGTCCGACGCCGCCTTGCTGGCGGAATAGGGTGAATTCGGTTGGTATTGATGGTCCTCGTGGAAATAGCCTTCCGCGCCCAATGATCCATAGACCTCGTCGGTGGAGACATGCAGGAAGCGGAACGCTTCCTTGGCGCCGTCGTCCAAACCGCGCCAGTAGCTCAGCGCCGCTTCGAGAAGGACGAAGGTGCCGTTGATATTCGTCTGAATGAACTCGGCCGGACCGTCGATGGACCGATCGACATGGGATTCAGCGGCAAGATGCATGACCTTGGTCGGCTTGTACTTCGCGAACAATGCGTTCACCGCCGGCGCGTCGCAGATATCCACCTTCTCCAGCGTATAGCGGTCGCTGTCGGAAGCCGGGACCAGAGAGGAAAGGTTGGCCGCATAGGTCAGCTTATCGACATTCACCACGTTGTGGCTGGTGTTTTCGATCAGCTGCCGGACCACCGCGGAACCGATAAACCCCGCACCGCCGGTAACGAAAATTGTTTCGGTCACAGGCTCAACCCTCTTCCCCATAAATGAAATAATCCGGCAACGCCGCGAAGCCCGGGTTTTCCGTATCCTTGGCGCTCAACAAGGCTTTATCTCCTTCGACCGGCCAGGCAATACCGAGATCCGGGTCGTCCCATTGGATGCCTCGTTCATGTTCCGGCGAATAATAGTCGTCAACCTTGTACAGGAATTCCGTATCAGGCTCCAAGGTGCAGAAACCGTGAGCGAAACCGCGGGGAATGTACAACTGGTTCCAGTCCTTCGCACTGATGACCGCCGCAACATGGTGCCCGTAGGTGGGCGATCCCTTTCGAATATCCACGGCCACGTCCAAAACGGCGCCGCGCACGACGCGAACAAGCTTCGCCTGTGCCTTTGGCCCGATCTGAAAATGCAGCCCCCGAACGGTCCCGACGGGACCGGACATGGAGTGGTTGTCCTGAACGCATTCCATCGAAATCCCGGCTTCCCGATAGCGCTCGAGATTGAAGGTCTCTGAAAAGAAGCCGCGTTCGTCCCCGAACTTTTTCGCGGCAATCAGCTTCACTTCGGGAATATTGGTTTCCGTGACGATCATGCGGTGGTCCGTCGATTGAGGCATCCGGAGCGGCATTCACCCCGGCCTGCGCTTTCATGGCGTGTTAATAGGCGTTTTTGTTTACAAATCCGACGATGGCAGTTCTGGCCAAGATTTGAAGATCGAAAAGCAGCGACCAGTTCTCGGCATAATAGGTGTCGTAGCGGACGCGGGCTTCCATCTTTTCCAGTGTGTCCGTTTCCCCGCGAAGACCGTTCACCTGGGCCCAACCGGTGATACCCGGTTTCACCCTGTGACGGCCGAAATACCCCTTGATGATCGCACCGTATTCCTCGTTGTGGTCCACGGCATGCGGACGCGGCCCGACAAGCGACATATCGCCGACCAGAACGTTGAACAATTGCGGCAACTCATCAAGGCTGGTCTTGCGAATGAAGCGGCCGACACGCGTGATGCGTGGATCGTCCTTTGTCGCCTGGACCGTTTTCTCCGGAACTACTCCGCCGTGGTACATCGACCGGAATTTGAAGATGTGGAAGACTTCGTTGTTATACCCGTAGCGCTTCTGCCGGAAGATGATAGGGCCGGGGCTCTCGATACGGATCGCCAAGGCGACCGCGGCCAGAATGGGGGCGAACAGGACGATCAGTATCGCACTGAGTATCCGGTCTTCCAGCCATTTGACGACGATGTTCCAACCCGAAAGCGGTGTCTTCACCACCTGCATCATCGGAATGCCGATGAAATGATTGGGCGACGGTCTATACGGGAACCGAAAGCCGACCAGGTCGGACCCCAAATGGATATTCGCCGGCAGTTCGCGCAAACGGCTGATGATCGACAGCAGCCTTTCGTCGGCGTTCCAGGGCAGGGTCACAATGATGTCGTCGACCCGGTTCGCGCGTACAAAACGCATCATTTCGTCCAGATTGCCGAGGACAGGCACCCCGGCGACACTCGGCCCGATCCGGGCATGGCGGTCGTCGAATACGCCGATGACATTGTTGAAGCGCGGTTTTTCCTTTTCCAACTGCTCCAGCAGACGCTCTGCCTGGCGGCCGCCCCCGACGATCAGCACATTTCGCGCGAAAATACCGATATTCGCCAAATGGCTGATGACGACGTAGCCAATAACCCGGCAGACGAAAATGCCGGTTAAGGCCGTCGTCGCATAGGCGAAGGTCCAGACCCGGCTGATTTCCTCGGATACTTTCAGCGAGAAAAAGACCGCCATGAGAAAGAGGAAGGCCGTTAGACAGGAAACAACGATCTGCGCCAGGTTTCCGAACGGCGACATGATCGCGTTGAAACCGTACAATCCGCTATATCTGAACAGGAAGAGCGCAACCAGCCAGACAAAGCAGACCGCGCCAGGGTAAAGGTCCACCGCCCAAAGGTTTCCGCCCACATAGAAGCTGTAAACGGCGGGCCCGGATAGCAGGAACCACAGTCCGTCCAAGAACACGAAGATCCCGGACACGACGGCGGACGAAATCGGGTAGCTGGGCACATGGCGTTGTTCAGCGCTCAAACGTCCTTCTGAAGTCGAGTCGTCCATCATAGCGTTCTAAACATCCGATCTAACCGAATTCTGGGTCCACTCAGCATATTTGAAACTACCTATACTCAATTCGGCGTCTGGTCACAAAAAATGCTGCAGGTGCACAAGGCCGCGAAACACTCTACCAGGGGCATGGAGTCTGTCTAAGGCGGTTATCAACACTTCCTTCCTGCACCGCAACGCAGTTCATCATTCTGGAATATACTCTGGAAGGATCGTGACCGTGCTCGCCAGGAATTTCTCCAGGCGCGCATCGGCGGTCGCCTCGCCCTCGTTCGGGAGGATGGGAGTCAGCACTCGGACGAGGCTTCCGTCAGTCCGCCCCCGAAACGCGGCATCCCATAAGGCGTAAACCTTGGCTTCATAATCGCCCGTCAGATTTCTGCCGCGCTGATCGAACCAGTAATAGACCAACTGCCGGCTCAACCCTTTCTGAATGATCGCCCGATTGACGAGCAGGTCCTGCGGTTGGCCGTCGATCGACAATTGGATCGCCCGCTCTTGGATTCGCGACATTTCCCAACCACCGGAGGGTATGCAGACCTCAGGAGAATGAACGCCGCTGCCTTCCGTCAACTTGTTGTAATAGGCAATGAACAGGTCGACGGGAACGGGTTCATCCGGGTGCGAGAAGTTGGTCGACAAATAGTCGTCCGCCCCCAGAACGTCCTCGATCACGGGGTCCAAATACAGCCGGCGCCCCTCCCAACCGTCATAGGACAGCGGGTAGAAGGAAAAGTCTTCGCGCTGGACATCGACATATTCCCGCTTCGGCATCCCGTACATCACGGCCGTCAAAAGGGCCATCACCACGGCCAAGGCAATCATCGCCCGTGAGGGAACGTGATCGAGAATTCGGGCGAATTCGGTCTGCAGCTTGCTGAAATCGAGGTCGATCGTATCGGCCAAGGGCATCGGGTTCGGGGTCAGCCGCTGCATAAGGATCGCCAGGATGAACAGAATGCCGACACAGGCGCCGAAAATCACCCAGCCTTCGAAGGCGTGGAGGAAACCTTCCGCCTGTTCGATGCCATACGCGTTCACCAAGACGCCGATCACACCGATCCGGAAACTGTTCATCAGCACCGTCAGCGGTGCCGCCGTTACCAACAGGACGACCTTATGCCAACGCGGGCCCTGGTACAGAATGGCGAAGATGTAGCTGAAACTGAGCACGGGGAAGAGGTAGCGCAAACCGCTGCAGGCCTCGGCCACCTGCAATTTGTAGACGCCCAAATCGATCACATTGCCGTCCAGCAAAACCGGAATACTGAAGGAGCGGACGAGCGCCACCCCGATTTCGGAGGATACGAACTGAAGTTGGGTCGACAGGTGCCAATAGATGAAGTTCGGCAGCGGCAGCATGTAGATCAGATGCAGGACACCGGTCCAAAGGACGATCCCCCGATGCGCCCCGAAACTGAGCAGCACAAAGCCCCAGAGCCAGACGATCATCCCATAGGTAACGATGTCCGGAATGCGCGCGACGTTCCCGATAGTGGAAATCAGCAGCGCGAACATCATCACCCAAAACCCGGGCCATCGGTCCGTCACAGGCCGCTCGGCCGGTGGGACGAACTTCATTTCCCGCAAGAATAGATAGGCAGAAACGATCGGGATCAGGGGACCGTGACTGTATTCCGGGACGGACCATGCCTCCTTCAGGGAGACGAGCCCGAACCAGAAAACCGGAATCGCCATTGCGAAATTGAAAAGAAACAGCAGCGTTCCGTTGTATTGTCCGAACAGCGAACCGGCGCTGCTCCGGCTATGAGACGATGTGGAAGACACGTTGCTACTACTTCCTCAAAACCCTGAAATCCTACCCGACCGCAGGCAAGCCGGTGCGGACGCGGCGGACAATTGCATGTTTCGCCCGAAAACGAAACTCACGCTAACGTTTCCTTATGGCCAATATGCCGGGAACCGGCACAGGCCGATAGTACGTCACAAAAACGGCGTCGGTCGACCGCCGCCACCGCCCTTTTTTCGCACCACGGTTAACATCCGTTTATGATGCAAATCACAGTCCACCCAGTTTTTTTCAGTTTTTGCCCGCCGCATTGACAAGCCATGGGAATGTCTGTTTCTGGGCTATCGCATAGGGGCTTTAAATTAGGAAAGGGTCCAGCGCATGAGTGATCAGCCGGGTTCCAAGAACAAGAAAATCGCCTTGATCCTGTTTTTCTTGGCCATCGTCGCGGTCTTCGCCCTTGGTGAAGCCTTCGCCGGGTAGCCGATCAGGCACTGCCGGGGTTTCGATTCCCCGACGTTTCATTCGACCTTCATTTCCCGAACATAGACCATCAACGCGTCGACCTGCTGTTCCGTCAGGGTAATGGGCGCGGCATTTGGCGGAAGTGTGCGGGTATGGGAAAGCCCTTTCACTGTAATGAAGGATGGATGTGGATTTCGGGCGAAAAAGGACGCATAGCGTTCTTCCCAATCCCGCATTCGGCGCAACAGCGCGAAACTGGGCGTCGACCCGATCCCGCCCATCCTGTTTGCCTCACCGACAACATGGCACCGGGAGCAATGTTCGTCCGCGACGCGCTTCCCCGCCGCGTTGAGATCGCCCACGTTGAGATTGCCCGCAAGGACATCGCCCGCCGGCAACCAAAGGAAGGCGGCTAGCGCGCATAAGCTAGTCAAAATCCGTCGCATGGCCTTTCCTCCCGACGGTTCGTTTCTTATTGGGTCAATCCGTTCAGGACCAACCGCGTCTTCATTTCCTTTCCCTGGCGCAGAAAGCGGACTTCCACCGCCTCACCCGGACGCCGCAGATACAATGCGGTCATCGCGTCGGTCGGGCGGTCGATCCGTCGGCCGTCTATCCACCGCACGAGATCGCCCTGTCGAAGCCCGGCTGCGTCGCCCGCGCCGCCCGCCCGAACCGTCCGCACCAACACGCCGGTCCCCTCCGCCCGTTCCCGGACGGAAAGACCCGCGAATCCGATCCCGCCGATACTGCGGTCCACCTTGCCGAAGGCGATCAGATCGTCGGTCACCCGCCGCAACAGGGTGTGGGAGACCGCCAGATTGAAACCCGCATCCGCATCGGAATCCTTGGTGATGATTGCGGACAGCATACCCACGAGGCGCCCGTCGCCATCGATCAAGGCCCCGCCGCTCGAACCCGGATTCATCGCGGCATCGGTCTGCACGAAATCCTCTATCGCATTGAACCCCATGCCGGTTCGCCGGGCGGCGGAGATGACGCCGCATGTCACGGAAAGGTCGAATCCAAACGCATTGCCGATCGCACAGACGGACTGTCCCACCTGCGGCGCGCCCGCATCCTCAAAGGCAGGCAGGACCGTGTTGACTTTCAGGACGGCGATATCCGTGGCCAAGTCACCGGCGATAAGGGCCGCGGGTACAATACGGCCATCCGGTAAACGCACCGATATCGATAGCGACCGTTCGACGACATGCAACGCGGTGGCTATATGCCCTGCCCCGTCCAGAACCACGCCCGTGCCTTCCGGTGCGGCCCCCGCGGGAACATCCGGGCCGCCGCCTTGGGGCTGCCCCGGCCATAGCGGCAATACGCTCACGACCGATTGCAGCGCCTGGCCGATGACCGTCACCCGGTCGTCTGCGTGAGCGGGACCGGTAACGAAACTGGCGAGAAACAGAAATACGGCTGCGACAGCGGCGGTGCGGCAACCCATCACTCCGATCCACCCTGGGTCTTCGCCTTCAGGAATTCGACCAAGGCATCGCGGTCCGCCTTTTTCGGCAGTTTCTGCAGCGGCATCTTGGTGCCCGGCAGCATGACGTCCGGGCCGATCTCGAACAGGCGCGACAGGGTTTCCGGCGTCCACACAATGTCCGAATTCGTCAGGGCCGGTGAATAGTCATAACCCGGATGGGTGCCGACCTTGCGGCCGAAAATGCCTTCCAAGGTGGGCCCGGCGCGGTGCCGCCCATCATCCGAAAGCGAATGGCAGACGGCGCATTTCCGGAAATGGAAACTGCCGCGCTCGACGATATCGTCTGAATTCTTCAAGGCGGCGTCTACCCGATCGATCGGCTGGAACGGCGTCGTCTCCCCCCCGACGGGTTCGCCCGTCGCCACGGTCCAGCCGCGCGCGACACTATCGACACCCGCCGCATAGACCGCCTCGGCATCAGGCGTGAAAGCGATCGACCAGACCGCTCGATAATATTCGACCGGCAAGCGTTCCTTCGGCCGGTCGCCGCCATCCCAAAGCAGCAGATAACCATCGGTCGCGCCGGACGCGATCACCCCGCCGTCCCTGTTCACGGCAACGGCGAGGACGGCGCCTTCATGGCCGCTATATTCGTGCAGTTCCTTGCCGTCAGGCAGGCTGAAAGTTCGAACCTTTCCATCCGCCGCCCCGACAACCAGGATTTTTCCATCGCCGCTGACCGCCATGTCGTTCACCGGAAAACCTGTAGAGGCGATAAGCCGCGCCTCGCCGCCCTCGGGATCGACGGGCCAAAGCCAGACATATCCGCCATAACCGCCCGACAGAACGTGCTTCCCGTCGCCCGTGAAGGCGACGACGTTGATGCTGGCCCGGTGGCCGTCAAAACCCCGCACCGCGTCGCCCGTTTGGGCGTCCCAGACCTTGGCCAGTCTGTCCCATGCCCCGGTGGCGATGAAACGGCCGTCCGGCGACACGGCGACAGAGACGGTCTTCTTGGTATGAGCCTGTATGTTGAGAAGAGGTTTGGCGGTTTCTGTGTCCCAAATCCGCAACGTGCCGTCATCGCCGACGGACGCGATCCGGCCATCATCCAGGAAAGCCGCCGCATTGACCGCGGCCTCGTGGCCGACGAATTCCAGCTTCGGTTCGTTGTTGTCCAGATCCCACAGGATCACAAGGTCGTCGAACCCGGTTGTCAGGGCGCGGTGCCCGTCCTGTGAAATGACGATGTCCCGGACCGGCGCGGTATGCGCCACAAGGTCCGCATGCGCCGGACCGGCCACAGCAAACAGCGCTGGGCCTGAAACAAAGAGGGCCAGCGCGCCCCGAAAGAGCACACTGGCCACCTTATTTTTGCGATTCATACGAAGCATTCAATCAAACGCCCGACGCACCGCCTATTCCGCGGGCATTTTTCCTGCCTGCTTCCGTTCGACTTCTTCGACCCAAAGGCTGTGATGCTCCTTGGCCCAATTCACGTCGACCTTACCCGTTCCCATCGCGTCGAACGCGCCTTCCATACCGATGGAGCCGATATAGATATGCGCGATGATGATGACGATCATGATCAGTGCCACGATCGAATGCCACAACTGGGACAGCTGCAGTTCCTGAACCGGGGACAGTTCCGTCGGCAGCGAAAAACCGACCATGTTCATGATAGCAAAGGTCTTGGCGAACATCGCGGGCAGTTCACCGGGGAACATCAAACTGAGCCCGGAAAGCGAAAGCGAAACACCGCCCAGGATCGTCGCCCAGAAGATAATCTTCTGGCCGCCATTGAATTTCTTTGCCGGCGGATGAACGCCCTTGACCAGAACGCCGCCGCCCTTCGCGGCCCATTTCAGATCGGTCATGTCAGGAATGTTGTGGCGAACCCACATCAGGAAGATCAGCACCAGCCCGACCATGAAAGCGAAGCCGAAATAATGATGGATATGCTTGCCCACATAGGCGATCGACGCATAGGCCTCATGGCCGATATAGGGGATCAGGATGGTCTTGCCGTAAAGCATCCACAAACCGGTCAGACCGAGTAGAACGAAGGAAACCGCCGTCAGCCAATGGCCGATCCGCTCGACCAGCTTGAACCGCTCGATCGTCTTGCCGGCCGGACCATGATCGATCTTGATCCGTCCGCGTATGGCGAAAAACACGACCAAAACCACGATGATGGCCGCAAGTCCGTAGCTGCCATATTGCTGCAATGGTCCGTTGCGGATTTCCAGCCAACGCATGCCTGAACTGACCGTCCGACCGAAAGTGCCGGCATTGGCGCCCGCGGTCAGGACCGGATTCTGGATCAGCACATTGGCGTTGAAACCGCCGGCGCTGGTCGTGCCCGCTGCGCCGGACTCAATCGCGCGCCATTGATCGGAATCGCTTTCGGTACCCAGCGTATTGCCGGGGACGGCGCCGCCGACAGCATTCTCGGGCGGCCGGACCGATGATGAGTTTTGCGCTTGCACAGGGGAACCGATCAGCAACAAGACGGCGACCAATGCCAGGGGCGCCAAAAGGCCGCTCAGTTTTTTCATCGAGAACATCGACCGAGTCATTTTTTCCCTCCTCAGATCCGGCAAGCATTACGGTCGACCCGTTCTGCTAGCGGCCTGATTTCACGGATAAAATACAGGATTCGCGAGGCCGGCGACTGGTACGCCTTACAGCCATTGCCAATTCCCAAGCGACAAGAGAGGCGACCCTGCCCAGCACGGTCGCCTCCCCCATCAACTGTCACACAGCCACGAAGAACGGGTTACGACCCGCCCTTCTGATCATAGGCCGTGCCCCAACCCCAGGCGCCGCTGCCGAAGCCGCGGGCGACGACGCGTTCGCGGTAAATGCCGGAGACAACGTCCCCGTCACCCGCGAGCAATGCCTTGGTCGAGCACATTTCCGCGCAAAGCGGAAGCTTGCCCTCGGCCAGTCGGTTGCGGCCGTATTTCTGGAATTCGGCTTCCGACATGTCCTCTTCCGGACCGCCGTTGCAGAAGGTGCATTTGTCCATCTTGCCGCGGCTGCCGAAATTGCCCGCCTGCGGATACTGCGGCGCGCCGAACGGGCACGCGTAGAAGCAATAGCCGCAGCCGATGCACAGATCCTTCGAGTGAAGGACCACGCCGTCATCGGTTTGATAGAAACAGTCGACCGGGCAAACGGCCATGCAAGGCGCGTCAGAGCAATGCATGCAGGCCACCGAGATCGACCGCTCGCCGGGCTTGCCATCGTTGATGGTCACGACCCGCCGCCGGTTGATGCCCCACGGCACTTCATGCTCGTTCTTACACGCCGTGACGCAGGCGTTGCATTCGATGCAGCGCTCGGCGTCGCAGAGGAACTTCATTCTAGCCATTTATCGTCTCCTCACGCGCGTTCGATGCGGCACAGGGTGGCTTTGGTTTCCTGCATATTGGTAACCGAGTCATAGCCGTATGTTTGTGCCGTGTTTGTTGATTCACCAAGAACGTACGGATCAGCCCCTTCCGGGTACTTGTCGCGCAGGTCCTTGCCTTCGAAATGCCCGCCGAAATGGAAGGGCATGAAGGCAACGCCTGAACCGACCCGTTCGGTGACCATCGCCATCACCTTGACCTTGGCGCCTTCCGGCCCGTGGACCCAGACCATGTCTTTGTCCCGGATGCCGAGATTATTGGCGTCGCGCGGATTGATCTCGACGAACATGTCCTGCTGCAACTCCGCAAGCCACGGGTTGGAGCGGGTTTCGTCCCCGCCGCCCTCGTATTCGACCAAGCGGCCGGAGGTGAGGATGGTCGGGAAGTCCTGCGAGAAATCCTTCTTCTGGATCGACGCGAACATCGTCGGCAGACGATACATCACGCGGTCCTCGTAGGTCGGGTAATCGGCGACAAGATCGCGCCGCGACGTGTAGAGCGGTTCGCGATGCGTCGGCACCGGATCCGGGAAGTTCCACACCACGCAACGGGCCTTGGCGTTTCCGAAGGGCGCACAACCATGCTTGATGGCGACGCGCTGGATACCGCCGGACAGGTCGGTCTTCCAGTTCGTCTTCTCGCCCGCGACCGCGTCGATGGCGGCCTTTTCCTCCGCCGTCAGATCACCGTCCCAGCCGAGCTTGGTCAGCATGGCCATCGTGAATTCGGGATACCCGTCCTTGATTTCCGACCCGACCGAATAGGACCCTTCTGCAAGCAGGTTGTCCCCATCGCGTTCGACCCCGAACCGGGCCCGGAAGGTCAAGCCGCCTTCAGCCACCGGCTTGGACGGATCATACAGGTTCGGCGTGCCGGGATGACCCATTTCCGCGGTTCCCCAGCAAGGCCAGGGCAAACCGTAATACTCACCGTCGCACGGACCGCCGACTGCCTGCAGCGTGGTCTTGTCGAAGGTGTACTGGTTCGCCATGTGCTTCTTCAGCCGTTCCGGCGTCTGGCCGGTATAGCCGATTGTCCACATGCCCTTGTTGATTTCCAGCAGGGTCTCTTCGACATTCGGCTCGTCATTTTCGACCGAGATATGCTTGAACATCTCGTCCGCGAATCCGAACTTCTTGGCGAATTTGTACATGATGGTGTGGTCGGGCAGCGCTTCGAAGAGCGGATCGAAGATCTTGTCACGCCATTGCAGGGACCGGTTGGACGCGGTGACGGACCCACGGGTCTCGAACTGCGTCGCGGCCGGTAGCAGATAGACGCCGTCCTTCCGGTCGCTCAGCACCGCGCTGACCGTCGGGTAGGGATCGACGACCACCAGCAGGTCCAGCTTCTCCATCGCCGTCTTCATTTCCTTCAGACGGGTCTGAGAGTTCGGCGCGTGACCCCAGAAGACCATGGCCCGCAGGTTGTCGGGCTGTTGCAGGCTGTCTTTCGCCTCCAACACGCCGTCGATCCAGCGGGACACCGGCATGCCGGCGGTTTCCATCAAGTCCTTGGAAGCGAACCGGCCGAGCATGTAGTCGTAATCGACATCCCAGACGCGCGACCAATGTTTCCACGAGCCTGTCTTGATGCCGTAGTAACCCGGCAGCGTATGACAGAGCACGCCAAGGTCGGTGGCGCCCTGAACGTTGTCATGGCCGCGGAAGATGTTCGTGCCGCCGCCGGAAACGCCCATGTTACCCAAAGCCAATTGCAGGATGCAGTAGGCGCGGGTGTTGTTGTTGCCGTTGGTGTGCTGCGTGCCGCCCATGCACCAGATCACGGTACCCGGACGGTTGTTCGCCATGGTGCGCGCGACCCGCTTCAACTGCGAGCCGGGGACACCCGTGACGCGCTCGGTCTCTTCCGGCGTCCAACGCTTCACTTCTTCCTTGATCTGATCCATGCCCCAGACACGCTGGCGGATGAATTCCTTGTCTTCCCAGCCATTGTCGAAAATGTGCCAGAGAATGCCCCAGATCAGGCCAACGTCCGAGCCCGGACGGAACCGGACATATTCATCGGCATGCGCGGCCGTGCGCGTGAAGCGCGGGTCGCATACGATGAGCGGCGCGTTGTTCTGTTCCTTCGCCTTCAAGACGTGGAGCAGCGAGACCGGATGGGCCTCGGCCGGGTTCCCGCCGATGATGAAGATGGCGCGGGAATTGTGGATATCGTTGTAGGAGTTCGTCATCGCGCCGTAGCCCCAGGTGTTCGCAACACCCGCGACCGTGGTCGAATGACAGATACGCGCCTGGTGGTCACCGTTATTGGTACCCCAGAAAGCGTAGAACTTCCGGAACAGATAAGCCTGTTCGTTGCTATGCTTCGCCGATCCCAGCCAGTAGACCGAATCCGGTCCGGACTGCTCGCGGATCTGCAGCATCTTGTCGCCGATCTCGTTGATCGCGTCTTCCCAAGATACGCGCGTCCATTTTCCGTCGACGAGCTTCGTCGGGTATTTCAGGCGGCGTTCGCCATGGGCATGTTCACGGACCGAGGCCCCCTTGGCGCAATGGGCGCCCAGGTTGAACGGGCTGTCGAAACCGGGCTCCTGCCCGATCCATGCGCCGTTATCCACTTCCGCGATCACCGTGCAGCCGACCGAGCAATGCGTACACACGCTCTTCACTGTCTGGATCGTGCGGCTGGCGCCGGCGGATTGCGCGCGTGCCTTCCGAGTGACGAGGCCCGCCGGTGCGGCCGCCACGGCGGCGGCGGTTCCGGCAACGAGGCCGGAGCGGGTCAGGAACGTCCGTCTATCGACGACTTCGCCGCGGCCTGAGCCGGCGGCTAGCGACGCCCGGGGGCCGAATGCAACCCCGTTTGTCTTTTTGCGAAGCATACCCTTCTATCCTTCTGATTGAGCGATCCGATCTTGGCCTTCTCTTCCCGTTTTCGGGCAGAATCCCTGTTTCCAGGTTATTTCAAAGGCTTGCCGGCTTTCGCTATCCCTGTTTCCCAGGTTCTTTCGTAATCGTCGGCGCCGCGGATGCTGTGCATCCGTCTGCGCGCCGGGACACGTTAGAACTTGGCCGAATTGTAATAAGTCTTCACGTGGTCGGATTCGCGATAATGCTGACCGCCGGGTGCTTCCACCTCGGCCGCCTGCGCACCGCTCGCCGCGGCCACGACCGCGCCCAATCCTATCGCGGCGCCCTTACCGGCCGCCCCGAAGAAAGCGCGACGGCTGACTTCTTCCTTGCTTTGCGTTGCCATGTTCAAAGTCTCCCAAATGTGCCGGTCCGGCGTTCCTCCAATCGGAGCAATTTGCCAGTCCGGCGGTGAATTTCATGGCGGCCGTTGCGGCCGGGCCTTTCCAGTGATCGTCGGACCGTCAAGCCCGCGCGATCATCGAGAACCCGTCCTCCTCGATCGCCATGAACACTTCACCGATCCGCCCGATGGTACGGTACAGATCGGCCTTCTTCGCCGCTTTAAGGTCGGCGAAAAACTTGCCCGCCCAAGGCTTCAGATGGGCGGCAAAAAACCTGTCTTGATCGTATAGGGTGAACTCGCCATCCGCGGTGCCGACGACCAACTGACTCATTACATCGCACAAGGTGGCGATATGATCCTCGGGCTCGCTGACCCCCATCGCGCGCTCGAACCCCAATTCGTTGAGGTCGGCGCGAAGATCGGCCAGCGGTTTTTCGTTCAGAAATCCGGTCAGGTAGTAACTGCCGAACGGCAGCAGTTCCCCACGCCCGACGCCGATGAAAAGATCGTGATATTCACGCCCGGCAGCCGCTTCGTCCACCGCCTTCAGAGCCCCTAAGAACTCATTGAAAGCGCGGCCTAATTCGGAATCGTCTCTGGCGAAGTATTGGGCGGTTTCGGCGATGTCGGGCTTTGGAGCGGCGTAGAGAACCTTGGCGAGGAAAGAGTACAGGACCGCCCGTCCCCGATCTTCCGGAGCAATATCATTCACGGCCGCTGCGACTGACTCTGGCACCAAAGTTCCTTCCCTACCCTGTACCTTGGTCGGTTTTCCGCAACTGGCCCCGCCGTCCAAACGGGATAAGCACGCGAATCCAACCAATCTTATAATACTTTGCCTTAGACTATCCTTGAATCGTTCTAAGGTCTACTAATCTTCGCCATACGCCGGTAACATTTCCCTGTGGACAATTCCCTGCGCACCGAATTGGCGAGAAGGCCTGTCCACCAAACACAAACTAAACACTCGCCTTGCGTTTCGACGGCCCGATGTCCAAATCACCCGATCTCCTGTTTTTCTTTTCATTCAAGGCATTTGAATCGATTTCTTTATTCTTATTATCAGCATTGGCGAGGTTGCCCTTACTGTCCGCCGTGATATGCGGTTCCCCGATATCGGAATCTGTCGTCGGGTTATCAGGTCCCTCCCGCAGTTGCGACTCCCCGGTCTGGGGCCCGTCTTGTGGGGGCCCGTCTTGTGGGGGCCCGTCTTGTGGGGGCTCGCCTTCTGGGACCTCTTCTTCCGGAGATTCCTCTGTCAGGGTTTCCTCTTCCAGGCCTTCCGTTTCCAGGCCTTCCTCTTCCAGGGCTGCCAGCTTCGCGGCGTCTTCCGCTTCGTAGTCGACCATGCCGCGCCCGACCGTGTAGACCGACTTCATCCCTTCGACCACGGTGGCCGCATCAGTGAAGTCTTCACCATAGTCGATCAGACCATCGAGATTGGCGAAGACGGAATCCGTACGCCATAACTTCCGCAGCGCCAGATTGCGCACCGTGTCGGAGACCTTGTCCGACATGAAGGCGGAGTAATCGGACGAAGCGTCCAAGTCGTCGATATCGGGCAGATCGGGGTCATCGTCGGGAGTACTTGGATCGGCAGCGGCCTCCGCGGTAGCCGCGTCGAAGAACGCCGTTTCGACCGATTCCGGGGGCAGTTCATCATCCGGCAGTTCACTGGGGCGCTCGACCGCTTCAACCGGCGCGACGGTTTCGCTTTCAGGAACCGAGAAGCGCAGGCGGGTCTGCTGCCGCGCTTCCGACTTCATCCGCGACCAACGTGACAAACGGGAATCGGTATCGCTCATTCGCCCCCCTCGCCCAGCAGGTCGCGCGCGCCGGTCTTGTAGAAACGCTGTTCGCTGGGGTGAAGTACCTTGCCAAATTTCGGCACCTCGTCTTTGAAATCTTTGCGCTTTCTCTTCTTGAACGGTTCGTCCACATGATGCCGGTCGATGAAGGCCTGCAGCCAGGCCGCCATGCTTTCCGGCAACGGGACCGGTTCGACGATATCTTCGCCCGTATCCAGATAATCCTGCGCTTCATAGGGGGACACGGTCGCGAAGACGGCGCGTATTTCGGGATCGTCGGGGTCTTCCGCGGCGCGGAGAACCACATAGACACTCGGGCGGCTGCCCGACAGGTTGGCCTTGTAGGCTTCCGTCTCTTTCCGGAAGACCTCGACCGGAAGCGTGCCGATAAGGAATTGCTCGTACCCGTCGCCCTCGCCGGTCTTCAACCAGCCGTCATGCCGACCGGCGCCCGGAACGACAGCAACAGGCAGCCATTTGAACTCCTGCCACGGGTGATCGATCCGCCGCTTTTCCGCGACGATTCCCACAGGAAGCTCGTCTTTCAGTTCTGAACCTGGATTCGCCCCCGAATTCAGTTCGGACACGTCTACTCTCCCAACCCTTGCACCGGTCGCTCGCCGACGCGGCAAAACGCATCTCTTTGCGGATGGCTTCACTCAATCAACATAGCACCCAGCCAAGCTTCGTCGAGGGTCAGAATCCATTGTTTTGCATGAATTTCTTGACCTCATTGGAGGAGCCAATAAGGTGCTCGTAAGAAACGACGTAAAACGACACATAACGTCACATTGCGCATTCGCGAGAGGGAGACTCATTCACGTGCAGGAACTTCAGTCCGCCTTTTGGGAAGCCGGCCGTTTGCTGCTGACCTTCGATTCGGACCTGACTGAGATCGTCTTCCTATCCCTGCGCGTTACCTTGAGCGCCGTCTTCATCGGCTGCCTGATCGGCTTCCCCTTCGGCGCCTTCCTCGCCGTGGCGCGCTTCCCCGGCCGGACGGTCATCGTCGTTATCGTCAACGCCTTCATGGGCCTGCCGCCGGTGGTCGCCGGCCTGTTCCTGTACCTGTTGCTGTCCCGGTCCGGACCGCTCGGCCCGCTCGCCCTGCTCTATACCCCGACCGCGATGATCATCGCCCAGGCCGTCCTGGTGACGCCGATCGTCACGGCGATGACCCGGCAGGTGGTCGAGGACCTGTATCAGGAATACGACGAGCAGTTTCGCAGCATGGGGCTATTCGGCGCCCGCGCGGTTCCCAGCTTGCTTTGGGACGCCCGCTATTCCCTGATCACCGGGGCGCTGGCCGGTTTCGGGCGGGCCGCGGCGGAGGTCGGCGCGGTGCTGATCGTCGGCGGCAACATCAATCATGTGACCCGGGTCATGACCACGACCATCGCGCTGGAAACGTCGCGCGGGAACCTGTCGCTCGCCCTGGGGCTGGGGCTGGTCCTTATTTCCCTGTCTCTGCTGATCAACGCGGCGGTGATGAGCCTGCGCGGCAGCGCCAAAAGGCTGGCTTATGTCTGAGGGCGCAATGAGCACGGATCGCAGCTTTGCCGGAATCGCGCGGGCGGACGAATCCGCCTCGACGCCGTTGCTGCCCGTCTCACTGGAGGACGTCTGCTTCGGGGTCAACGGAACCGATCTGCTGCATGACGTTTCCCTGTCCATCGGCCCCGGCAACCGTACCGTCATCATGGGCCCCAACGGCGCGGGCAAAAGCCTGCTTTTGCGGTTGTTGCAGGGATTGATACACCCCACCCGCGGCCGGCTTGCCTGGCGGCGAAATTGGACTTCCGGACACAGTGCCCAGGGGGGTACGCCGGGGGGTGCGACAGGCGCCATGCCGTCAGGCGCGCCCCCCGTTTCGATCGTCTTGCAGCGCCCGGTGCTGCTGCGCCGGTCCGTCGCGGCGAATTTAACCCATGCCCTGCGCGTGCTGCGCGTTCCGCGCGCCGACCGCGCCGATCGGCTCGAAGAATTGCTCACCCTGGGAAACCTTCAGGACCGGCGCGAACAGCCGGCCCGGTCCCTTTCCGGCGGCGAACAACAGCGGCTGGCCACGGTGCGGGCCCTGGCGGCGTCGCCCGAGATGCTGTTGCTGGACGAACCGACCGCCAGCCTCGACCCGCAAGCGACCCATGCGATCGAAGACCTGATCCAGCGCAGCCACGACCGCGGCACCAAAATCGTCATGGTCACCCATGACATGGGCCAGGCGAAACGGGTCGCGGATGAAGTCGTCTTCATGTCCAAAGGCCGGATCGCGGAATTCACACCGGCGGAGTCGTTTTTTTCCCGACCGCAATCGGAAGAGGCGCGCGCCTATCTGAGCGGCCAGCTAATCATCTGATCAATTCAATCAAAACAAGGGAGTGAGACACATGAACAGAACCTTCACCCGTCGATTTGTCCTCGCGGCCGCCTTTGCCGGCGCCGCCGCAGTAAGCCTGGGTCAGGCCGTCGCGGCCGACATGCCGTTCATTACGGTTCAATCGACGACCTCGACCCTGAATTCCGGCCTTTACGACTATCTGCTGCCGATCTTCAAGAAGGAGAAGGGCATCGAGGTTCGTGTCGTCGCGGTCGGCACCGGCCAGGCGATCAAGAACGCCCGCAACGGCGATGGCGATGTGCTGCTGGTCCATGCCAAGAGCGCCGAGGAAAAGTTCGTCGCCGACGGTTTCGGCGTGAAACGGTCCGACCTTATGTATAACGACTTCGTCATCGTCGGGCCCGCGGACGACCCGGCCGGGGTCGCGGGTATGAGCGACGTGAAAGCCGCGATGAAGAAGATCGCCGGGTCGGAAGCGCCCTTCGCCTCACGCGGCGACGATTCCGGCACCCATAAAAAGGAACGGAGCCTTTGGAAAGCAGCCGGTGTGGAACCGTCCGGCGGCTGGTACCGGGAAACCGGCTCCGGTATGGGCGCAACGTTGAACACCGGCATCGGCATGGGCGCCTATGTGATGACCGACCGCGCCACCTGGATCAAATTCGGCAACAAGGGCGATTATCAGATCGCGGTCGAAGGCGATGCCGCCATGTTCAATCAATACGGCATCATCGCCGTGAACCCGGAAAAGCACCCGCATGTGAAGGTGAAGGAAAGCCAGGTCTTCATCGATTGGATGCTGTCGCCCGCCGGGCAAAAGGCCATCGGCGCCTATATGGTGGACGGCAAGCAGCTGTTCTTCCCGAATGCGGACAAGGCCGGCAGCTGATCCTGCTGGAATGTTTTTGAACCGGGCGCCGGCTCACCCCGGCGCCCGTTTTTTTATGCTCTGTTTTCTAAGCGTTGGGCGCCGGCGTGGTTCCCAGTAGAGAGATGTCATAGCCGCCAAGCGCGTCCGCCTTTTCCGCGAAGGCCGGGCCGCGTGCGAAGACCAGCAGTTTCTGGAAAGCCGGTGCGAAGAAATCGTTTTGGGCGATCAGGATGTCATAGCGCTCGGTCGCCACGGGCACGAAAGCCAATTTGAAGCGCTTCGCGACCGTTTCGATCCCGAAGGCCGCGTCCGCCTCCCCCTCCAATACCGCCAGGGCGGCTTCGGTTTCCGTCCGGGCCGTTGTTTCGGACCAGTTCACCGCATCGACACCGCCTTGCGCCGCCGCTTGCCGTTCCAACAGCCCTTCGAGCAGAACCCGGCTGCCCGCCGTCTCCTGCCGGCGTTGCACCCGCAATCCCGACGCGGCAAGCCTGGACAACGGCTCACCCGCGCCCGGCGGCAAACCCGCATCCGGTCTGAACATAAGGCCCTGCCGGCGGACCGCCCAGGTGACGAGCACCAGGGAAAGGTCGTCCTCCCGCGCCGCGTCCAGCAGATGGAAATTATGTTCGGTCCCGGTCGGGTCCGGCACGTGCATCCCGGCGAACAGGGCCTCCCCGCGCCGGAACCGGGCGAAACCGTCCAGTGAACCGTCGAACATCGGGCCGATACCGCAGCCGGATTCCGCCAGCGCCCATTCCAGCAGCGGATCGTGACTGCCTGCCGCCACCAGGGGTCTTTCGACATGGGACCGGGCGCCCGCCGTCGACGTTCCGGACTTGATCCAATCGCGCACCAGCGCCTTGGGGAACAGCAGCTTGCCCGTCACTTTCGTATGCGGAATCTGGTTCTCCGAAACCAGTTCGTAGATTTTCCGCTCCTTGACGCGCAGCAAGGCGGCCACCTCCGCCGTCGTCATCAGGGTATCGGCCCCGTCTTCAAAATCCGTCATTCACCCGTTCCGACCGCAAAACCACCCAACCATCCCCTTCGACATTTTCCGGCAAAGAGATGCCTTGTCGCTAACCGAATTGTCTTCTCTGAAACAAAGGCTATTTTCCACTACACAACAAGAAGCCGGTTTCAGAAACCCGGTACCGGGAGATTTTCCAATCCTATGACGGACAACCCGACACTGCCGGGCACGGGCCGGTTACCCGCCCTGCCCCCGATCTTCACGCCGATACTGGCGGTCCCGCCCGCATCGGTGCTGGACGTCGCGCTGGCGACAATCGCGCGCGGCGAAGACGCGACCGGCACCGTGGTCGTGGCCGACCGGGTGGACATTGCCGACGCCGCCTTTGTCCTTGGCCCGGAGCGCCCGTTGATGGACGCGCTGAAGGTCGTGCATGTGATGATGGTCGCGATCACCGATGCCTTGGGCGCGATCATTCCGCCGCAGATCGCCGTCACCTTCGGTTGGCCGGACAGGATCATGATCAACGGCGCGCTGGCCGGCGGCCTGCGCGTGACGCTGCCTGACGGCTTGGGACCGGATTCCGCCAAGGCCGACCCCGTTCCCGACTGGATGATCCTGCGCGTCAGTTTGGACGTGCTGGGCGAGCCGACCGACGATATCCCCGGCAAGCCGATTGAGCGCACCTCGCTGCTGCATGAAGGCTGCGTCGATATCGCGCCGACCTTGATCGTCGAGAGCATCGGGCGGCATTTCCTGAACTGGGTCTCGAAATGGGAGGCGGACGGTTTCGATCCCATACGCAACGCCTGGGACGGCCGGGCCGAAGGGTATCAGGAAAAGGTCGCCTTCAAGCTGCCCGGCGGGTCGATCAAGGGCCGCCTGTTGGGCCTGGACGAGCATGGCGGTTTGATGGTCAGCCGCGACGGCAAGAAACGGCAAGCGCCGCTGCGCTGGCTGTTGCACGGCCCAAGCTGGGTGACGGAATAGGCAATGACAATGAATACCGACAGCCCCACCGCACCCGCGGCCGACATGAAACTGCCGAAGACCATCCGCTTGGACGAGTCAGACGCCCATGCCTTCGAACATCCGGCCCCCGCCGGTGAATGGGCGATCCCCGGCGGGTTCGAATTCGCTGGCGCCGACCCGGAGGCGATGCCGGCGAAACAACGCCTTGCCTTCGGCCAGGGATTCCTGGGACTGGGCAGTTTCGGGCGGTCGACGCTGGCCGTCGTTGCGTCGGTCACACCGGCGGAACACGAACAGGCCGTGGCGCAATTGACCCGGCACCTGATCGAAGCCTATGGCGCGCCCTCGGAAGAAGCCGGGCGCCAGGCCGCCGAACTGGAAATCGACTTCGCGGAGGAACTGTGCGAAGGCCATGCCCCAGGCCGCCTTTTGATGGTGGAACGGGAAATCGAGGATGGCCAGATCATCGAACGGTTCCGAACCGCCGCGCGGCCGGACAAGCTCGACCACACCAAGATCTGGACCCTGGTTCCGGACGACACCCCCGATGATGAGGACGAAGCGTAAGCATGATGGATTTCTGGCGCACGAGCGGCTTCCACATTCTGGAGCGAAACGCGGAAGGACGCCTGGCGGTGACGGACGAATATTGCCGCGCCTTTTGGCGCCGGCCAGAGGTCGCGCCCGTCGAGGAGTCCTGCGATGCGGAACGCGCACTGCATGCGGCGATGCTGGAGAACCCCACGGCAGAGCCCGACCCGGCCCGCCTGGACGCTTTCGCGGACAAGGATGCGGCGGACAATTTCCGCGTCCTCAGCGGCTTTCTGAGGGACTTGAAGGCAGCGGGCACGCTTGAGGATTATTATCTGGGCCTGTTCCGCAGCGGTCGGGTCGCGATCCCGCCCTTGTTCATTGATCAGATGGCCCATGCCCTGACGCGCAATGTGCTGGACGGCGTCGCGAACCCGCTGCAGGCCCGCGCCGGGGAACTGTTCTTCCGTTCGCAGCGCACGACCATCGAGGACGGCGCCATCATGCTGGCCGATGAAGACACGGTGGAAATGTATTCCCAAACCGGCGGTTTCGGCGATCTCGGCCGCATGCTGATGGAAGGCAATGCGGCGCTGCGGGAAGTCACCCTGGACGTGCTGACGGAAGACAATGCGGATCTGTATTGGGACCGATCCGACCGTTTCGACACGGTGCTGGACATCACCTTCCCGCGCCCCGGCCTGGACGCACTGTGCCGCGCGATGGAGGTCTGGATCGGCCATTTCCTGGGCATGGAGACCCGGATTCATCCGGTGCAGTCGATCAGCGACGAGAAATGGCGCTGGCATATCGGCCTGGACAGCACCGCGACCGCCATCCTGAACACGCTTTATCAGGGGGAGGATGTGAGCGAGGATCAGATGTCCAGGCTGCTCAGCCTGTTCCGTTTGGAAATCAAGGACCAGGCCCTGGTCCTGGACGATGTTGCCGGCAAGCCGGTCTATCTTGCCTTGGCCATGGACGCGACCGACCGCGTCCAGATGAAACCGCAGAACCTGTTGGTGAACCTGCCGCTGAAGCGGTCGGCCTGATTGCACTTGTCTTTACGGGAGGAAGCAGAATGAACGAAGAAGCCTTCAACATGTCGATCCGGAAATTCCTGAAGAAGGTCGGCGTGACCTCGCAACGGGAAATCGAAACCGCCGTGCGCGCCGCAAGCGATGCCGGAAAACTGGGCAACGGGCCGCTGAAAGCACAAGTCCGCCTGACGGTCGGCGGCGTCGACCTCGACGTCACCATCGACGGTGAAATCGAGGTCGGGTAACCAGTTTTACGCCGCCGCCATCCCCGGCTGCGGGGTCCTCAAGTTGGAGGGGCTAGTAGCGATTTCTTTAATCGATTTCCAGTTCCTTCCGCTTCTTCTTCGACAATCCCGAGGCCACGATGCGGTGGCTTTCGGTGAGGTATTGTTTCAACCCGTCGTCGTCGAGGCCGGGTTCGGCGTGGTGCTGGATCCATTTCATGCCGCGCGACGCCAGATAAGGCGCGGGGCGGAGGCCGGGCTGTTCCTTGAGAATTTCGTAGGACAGGTCGGAGGTCTTGAAGGTGATGCCGACCTCCCCATCCTTTTTCCAGCCGCCGATGGCGAAGACCTTGCCGCCCACTTTCCAGACATGCGATCCGCCCCATTGGCAGACATAGGTGGTCGCCGGCAGGCTGCCGCAGAACGCATTGTATTCTTCATAGGTCATGGCCGTGTCCCCCGCGCTTGGAGAATACGGGGCGCGCGGCTTATGGCTCAAGCCTGTCGGCGATCAAGCTTTCCTGATCACGCTTCCCGCACCAGCGGGACGGAAAGGTAATGCCCGAATTCATCGCCCAGATTGCAGCTGATCCGGGCATGTACCGCGCCCTGACGGTCCAGAAAGCGGAAGCTGGCGGCGGCGCTGAAGATGCCTTCATGCCAAATGTTCGGGTGGAGATAGAGGCCCTTGGTCCCGTCGCACCATAGCGCGATGACATCCTGCGGCTTCAAGTCGTCGCCGGGCAGGGCGACCGGCACGACGAAGGGTTTGTGTTCCAGCGGATAAAACAGCTGCCCGCCATCGGGATGATAGTTCATGTGCCAGAGCAGAACCTGGTCGCGCGGCACGGTGCGGGAACGCTCCGACGCTTCCTGGGGGTCGCGGCTCCACCCCAAGACGTAATGGCCGTGAACGGCTTCGTTCCGCCCGAACAGAACGTCGCCTTCCCATTCGCAGGTAAAGATGCCTTCGACCGTGCCGCCTTCGTCCCCCGAATCTTCGTCCACAGGACGCCATCCCTGGGCCGGCCAGCGGGTGATTTCGATGTCGAACAGGCCGGGATCGTCGACCAACGCACCATAGCCCTTCACGGTTTCATCCGTGGCCACGACCAGAGGAACTTGGATGGTCGGCAGAGACGGTTTGTCGGACGCCTTGAATATGTACTGCGGAATGGTGTTCATCGACTTCTATTCATTTCTGGTTTTCGGTGCCGGATTTCGGTACCGCTTTTCGTTACCGGTCCCGGCCCGGTTTGGTCTTGTTTTATGACACAAATATGTCATTCGCGGCCGGCATGCCAGATGCGCAAGTGCGGTATTTGTCGGCACGAACCCGAAACCGGCTGCTGCCGGGCGGCATGGCCGCGCCAATTTAGCGCGTTTCACCGGCGCGCTTCCCTATGGCCTAACCGGGCGGAGATGATGTAGACCGGTAATCGGTTTTGGGGGTTGGTCGGCTTTTCATGAAACGGCTTCGGCAAATACGCGGTCTGGCAGTGGTGCCGGCGGTCATCTGGCTGCTGATCCAACTGGCCATGACCGGTGCGGTCGCCGCCCCGACGGCATCCGCCCCCGGCGCAGTTCCCGGTCCTGACGATCTGGGTTGGAAAGCGCTTGGCCTGCAGCAGGTCGCGATCTGCTCCCCCGAGGGCACGACCACCCTGGATACGGGCGCACCGCAAGATGGCGGCAAATCCGCGCCGTCCCATTGCGAATGGTGCCAATCCTTCGGCTCGCTCACCGCGCCGCCCATGCCGGATACGGCCGCCACGGCCGCGTTCCACGCGACCCCGTTCAAATACCGCCTGGCGTCCCTGCGCGCGGTTCCCAACAGCGGCATCCGCACGGGTTTCCTGAGCCGCGCCCCTCCCGCTTGAACAGCACTGCCCTGAAATAGCCGTCCGCCTGCCCCGTAGGCGGACCACAGATGCTTGTTCAAGAAGGACTTTTTCATGTCGTACAAACTTGTGCACGGCTTCGCCGCGGCGGCGATCGCCCTATCCATGCTTGTCGCCACCAAGGCGAATGCCACCACCGTCACCGATGTCGCGGACAGTACCGTCGAGGTGCCGGACCATCCGGAACGCGTGTTGCTCGGTTTCTATTTCGAGGATTTCTTCGCCATCGTCGGGCCCAAGGCCTATGACCGGGTCGTCGCCATATCGAAGGATACCTGGCACGGTTGGCGGAACCTGCAATGGAAAGCCTATACGAAGACCACGCCGCGGATCGAGCAGTTGATCGATGTCGGCGAAGTCGATAGCGGCACATTCTCCGCCGAAGCGGCGATTGCGGCGAAACCCGATGTCGCCATCCTCGCCGCCTGGCAGTTCAACGCCATGGGTGACGCGGCCGCGAAGCTGGAAGCCGCCGGCATTCCGGTCGTGGTCGTCGACTACAACGCTCAGACGGTGGCGAAGCATGTCGCCTCCACCCTGGTGATCGGCAAGGTCATGGGCGCAGAGGACCGCGCCCGCAAACTGGCCGACGAATACGCCGATGCGGTCGCCGAGGTCGAGGCCCGGGTTGCCGCCGCCATGGCCGCCGGGACACCGAATAAAAAGGTCTATGTGGAGCTGGGCGCCAAGGGAGCGGACGAGCCCGGCAACAGTTATGGCGATGTGATGTGGGGCGGCGTGATCGCCACCGCGGGCGGTCAAAACATCGCCAGCGGTCAGGTCGCGAGATGGGGTGTGTTGAGCCCGGAATTCGTTCTTGGTCAGAACCCGGATGTGGTCCTTTTGGCCGGGTCCGGATGGGCGAACCGGGACAAGGCGGTGCTGATGGGCCCCGGCATCGACCCGTCGCTTACCCGTGACCGGATGCGTCCCTATCTGGGCCGTGCTGGCTGGCGCAACATGGCGGCGGTCAAAGCCGGGGAGATCCATGCGGTCTATCACGGCGGCGCGCGGACACTGTACGACTACGCCTATCTGCAATACATCGCCAAGGTTCTCTACCCTGAGGCCTTCGCCGATATCGATCCGCAGGAAACGCTGGCGCGGTTCTTCCGCACCTATCTGCCGATCGAGGCATCGGGCACCTATATGACAAGGCTTCAGTGATGAACGCCGCCGCAACGGACAAGGACGCCCTTTCGGGGGCGTCCGACGGTCCGCGATCGCCTGGGGCCACTCACCGGTCGAGTTATCGGGGCTTAATCGCCCGGCGCATGACCATCCTGGGGGCCGCCGGCACCATCCTCGCCGTAGCGTGTTTCGCGGATATCCTGATCGGCCCCGCCTTCCTGAACGTGTCCGACGTGATCGGTGCCTTGCTGCAACCGGACAGCGCGGACCAAACCACGGCGGCCATCGTCCACATCATTCGCCTGCCGATGACGTGCATGGCCCTGCTGGTCGGGGCGGCGCTGGGCATCGCTGGGACGCATATGCAGACCATCCTGGGAAATCCATTGGCCAGTCCCTATACGCTCGGCTTCTCCGCCGCGGGCGGGTTCGGGGCCGCCACGGCGATCCTGCTCGGCATCAGCTTTCCGTTATTGCCGGACCTGACCGTGCCCATCGCGGCCTTCGCCATGGCCGGGCTGGCGGCCTTCACCGTTTACGGTTTCGCCCGCCTGCGCGGGATGAGCGCCGAAGTGATGGTCCTGGCCGGAATAGCGACTCTGTTCCTGTTCCAGTCGTTGCAATCGATGGCGCAATACCTCGCTTCGCCCGAAGTGCTGCAGCAGATCGTCTTTTGGCTGTTCGGCTCGATGCTGAAGGCGAATTGGACCAATGTTTCGATCACCGCCGTCATCGTCCTGGTCGGCGCGGTGGCACTTATACCGGACCTTTGGAAACTGACGGCGCTGCGCTTGGGCGATGACCGCGCGACCGCCATCGGCGTCGATGTCAGGCGGCTGCGCATGAAGGTTTTCGCGGTGGTGGCCCTGCTCACCGCGGGCGCGGTTTCCTTCGTCGGCACGATCGGTTTCGTCGGGCTCGTCGCACCGCATATCGCCCGCATGCTGGTCGGCGAAGACCAACGCATCCTGGTTCCCATGGCCGCCGTGACGGGGGCGGCGATCCTGGTCGGCGCGTCGATCATTTCCAAATTGCTCTCACCCGGCACGGTCGTCCCCATCGGGATCGTGACGGCCGTGATTGGCGTGCCGTTTCTGTATTCCCTGATCCTTAATCGAAGCAGGAGGCTCTGGTGACCCTGACAATCGACGATTTGGAAGCGGGCTACGGCGCGTTGCGCGTCATCACCGGGGCTTCGGCAACCGTTCCCGCCGGTGATCTGACGGTGTTGATCGGCCCGAACGGGACCGGCAAATCAACCTTCCTGAAAGCCCTGGCCGGGCTGGTGCATGCCACCGGGCGAGTCTCGGTTCATGGGATCGACCTGCCCGCCGAGCAACGACGCAAGGCGATCGCCTATATGCCGCAGGATACGGGCGCCTCGTCTTCCTTGACCGTGCTGGAGGTGGTGCTGCTGGGCCGGCTGCGTTCGCTGGGATTATCGGTCCCGGAAATCCTGCCGCGGGAAGCCCTGCTTCTCTTGCGGCGTTTCGGCATTGAAGATTTGCAGCATCGAACGCTCGACGCCTTGAGCGGCGGTCAGCGGCAGTTGGTCTTCCTCGCGCAAGCGCTGTTTCGCGAACCGCAGGTCCTGTTGCTGGATGAGCCGACGGCGGCGCTCGACCTGCGGCATCAACTGGTCGTCCTCAATGCAGTGCGCGAGCATGCCCGCGCGCATGGCATTGTCGCCATCGCCGCCATGCATGACCTTGGCCTGGCGGCACAATTCGCGTCGCGGATCATCTGCCTGGCCAGCGGTAACGTTGCGGCGGCGGGGACGTCCAGAGAGGTGCTTACGGAAGAACGGCTACGATCTGTCTATGGCGTCGAAACGTCAATCGCCGAAACGCCGACGGGGTTCCTGAGCATCACGCCGTTGCGCCCCTGCGCCTGAACAAAAACAGCCGTTCAGCCCTTGTCGTTTTCTTCGTCGCGTTCGCGAAGATAATCTTCCGTCGTGCGCGGCATCGGGCGCTCGCCCAGCTTCATCGGTCCGCCGGGTTCGTCGAACTGGGCCTGCACGCGACAGTCTTCGCACATTTTCAGCTTTTCGGCGGCCGCCCCTTGGAACATCCAGTGCTTCTCGGCCAAGGTTTTCACCATCTTCTCAATCGTGCTCTTGGACGCGAAAGGCTTGCCGCAGGAAACGCATTCGAACGGTTCTTCCTCGTACACCACATGCCGCTCGACCGCGTCCGCAGCGAAGTTGAAGCGCGGTTCAAGCGTGATGACCTTCTCCGGACAGGTGCTTTTGCAAAGCCCGCACTGAATACAGGCGGATTCCTGGAAACCCAGCTGCGGCTTTTCGGGATTGTCGGTCAGCGCGCCGGTGGGACAGGAACTGACACAGGACAGGCACAGGGTACAGCCTTCGGTATCGACGCGAACAGCGCCGAACGGGGCGCCCGCCGGCAGGCGAATACTGTCGACCGGCGCCGGCGCATGGGCGTGCAAATGGGCCGAGGCGGAACGGATATTGGTGCGCTTCTGCGCCTGCGGATTAAAGGATGCCGCGGCCCGGTCGGATGCGCCGGCAGGCATGGCATACAACAAGTCTTCGACCGGCTGGGGGTCGTCTTCCAGAACAAGCGACACCAGGCCGCTGTCGTAGCCCAGACCGGTCGCGACCGCCTCGGCCATCGCGACCTGGCCGGCAAGGCCGTCTATTTCGGACCGCTTGGCGGTCGGCCCCATAATGACGATGCCGGCCGCGCCATAGGCCAAGACGGGCAACAGGAAGTCCAGCCCGACCTGCATGATTTCATTGACCTCGAACGGCATTACATTGGCCGGCAATCCCCGCCCGTAACGCGCCATCGCTTCGATCGCAGCCGGTCCGTGCCGGGGATCGTGAACCAGCAGAACGGCCCCCTTCCCGCCGGCCTGCGAATAGCTCGACAACAAGGTCCGCGCACGCCGCAACAAGGCTTCCGTCGACGGCGCCGCATAGCCCGCCGCACCGGTCGGACAGACGCTGTTGCAGGCGCCGCAGCCGCCGCACAAATAGGGGTCGATGGTGACATGGTCGCCGTCCGGCTTGATGGCGGAGGCAGGGCAGACGTCAAGACAACGGGTGCAGCCCGTCACCCGGCTGCGCGAATGGGCGCATAGGGCATCCTGAAAATCCACATAACGCGGCTTTTCGAACTCGCCGACCATATCGGCGATGCCGAACAACGCCTTGTACAGCCCGGGACGGTCGTTCGGGTCCAGTTTGAAATAGCCGTCACGCCTTTCATGGGACGGGAAAAGCGGCGCACCGCCGGACAGATCCACGATCAGGTCACAGCGTGCCGCGGCCCCGTCACGCTTGATGTCGAACTGCAGCCCATCCTTCGAAGACGGCCGCACCGGCGCATAGCCGTTTACGTGAATTTCGAAATCGCCCAGATGGCCGGTGGCGCCGGCGATCCGCCCGGCGGCGATCATCAGATCCATCGCGCCCAGCGGCATGAGGTCGCCGGTTTCGGTAAGCAAAAGAGAGACGTTCAACCGGTCCTTCAGCATCGATGCCGCTTCAAGCGCCACATCGCCGGGTCCGTAAATCAGGCACACGCCGCCGGAAATCATATCGATGGTCTGGACGTCAGGCATCCGGACTTCGGCCGCCTTCAGCAGGGCGCGCATTTTCGGGGCAGACCTACCCCCCTGTTCGGACCAGCCCGCCTGTTCGCGGATATTCACGAAAGACGGCAGAAGGTCGATATCAGCCTCCCCCAGCGCTTCGTCGAAGGTTTGCTGTTCCTGGGTGCAGGCGACGGTCAGTCCCGACGCGGTTCTAGCCTGGTCGATGAATTGGCCGAGTTCCCCACGGCATAATTGCGTGAAGCCGGCCTGGGCACAGCCCGCCGCGAAACCGCCTTCCAGCGCCGTGCGGTCGAGGGCCATCGTGCCCTCGCAATCGCAGATCAGAACCTTGTCTTGCCGCTCAGGCGTACTGCCCGCATCCGTCATACTTCCACCACCATGAGATTGTCTTATACCACCGCCGGAAAGGAGTTTCGGCGGGTATTACAGGTTCAAAGCGCTTTATAGGCCCGCCAATTGACAAAGCCGTGCACGCCCCGCTCGATCGTGATCGCCCGGCCCGGCTTGGCTTTCGGGTTTAGCTGCACGGCTTTGTACTGCGCGGCGTTCGGGTGGGCGAAAGCCAGTTCCACCGCATCCGTTTCCGAACGCGCGGCCACGATCATCACCACCGACGGATCGCCGTTGGGATCCGGATAGCAATCCATCGCAAAGACCTGCATTTGATCCGTCATAGCCCCTCCCGAGGGCCGCGTTCCGCCATTGGCGCTGGACCCTGCCTTTGTTGATCTTGTTTTGGTGATACCAATTTAGACTGAATCCAAACAATGGCAACAACACAGCCAAGCGACGGAAAGGCGATTGGACAGGAGCAACGGGAGGGGGCGTCGGGACCGATCAGGCCTTTGCTTCGGCCAGGCGCTTATACAGATAGGACCGTGAAATTCCCAATTGGGCGGCGGCCTTCTTCTTGTTTCCGCCGCACCGTTCCAAAGCATCGTAGATCAGATCCATGCCAAGCGCTTCGGTCGCGGCATGCAAGCCGCTTCCCGTCGGGGTGACGGCCGCATCGGCCGTGCGGACACGTCCCCGCCGCGGAACGAAATCCGCCATGCGCAGGGTCTCACCGTCCCCGACGACGAAGGCCCGCTCGACCGCTTGGCGCAGTTCCCGATCATTGCCCGGCCAAGTCAGTCCCTTAAGAAAGGGGAGGACGTCGTCCGCGACATTCGGCACGGCATGGTGATGGCGCAAGGCCGCGGTCTTCAGGATATCCGACAGCAACTCAGGCAGATCGTCCAAGCGTTCCCGCAACGGGCTCACATCGATGACAATGGGACTGATACGATCCAGGAAAGCCGGCAGCACCGCGCCGGCTTCGACAAGGCCGTGCAAGTCCTTGGAACTGGCGGCAATGAGCCTGACATCCGCCTTTCGCCCAGAAGCCGCCCCGATCCGAGCAACCTCCCGCCGTGACATCGCATCCAATAAACTTTGCTGCTGCGCCAGGGAAAGCGCGGAAACCTCCTCTATCAAAAGCGTTCCGTCATTCGCGCGTTCCATCGCGCCTTTCGCCGTCTTCGAATCGGCCCCGGGAATCGCGCCCGGTTCGCAGCCGAACAGTTCGACCTCAAGCATCGACGGCGGCAACGCCGCTGCGTTGACGATAACGAAAGGTCCTTCCCGGCGGGGGCCGGTCCTGTGAATTGCATAGGCGATCTGGGCTGCGTCCGTTCCGGCTTCCCCCCGGATCAGAACGGGAATGCCCAAAGGGGCGGCTTTCGCGGCATCCATCCGGATGCGCCGAGCATTGTCCGACCCGCCGATGATGGCTTCGTCACCTGCAATCTCGGCCCGACCGGCGCCCGCCAGCCGGCGAAAAAAGGCGACATCGCGCTCCAACTCGTTGATCCGCCGGGTCAGCCCCTCGATTTCATCGGGGGCCTCCAGGGCGATCCGGCCGATGGCGCCGACGACTTTGCCGTCCTGTGACACCGGAATCCGCACAATCGGCCTACTGACGCCGTTGCTGTTTTGGACATCCCCGCGTTCCACCTTTCCGGTGCCCAGGACACGATCCAACTGTGTATTTCCGATGACATCCCGCGCATTGCCGCCCAATCCGCCCTGCAGATCGGTACCGAAAAACGTCTGATGCCGGGGCGACAGATAGGTCAGGCGTCCATCCTTGTCGATCACGGTCATGGCGCAGTCGGGATCGTCGATCAGATCGGTCAACGCATCGAAGGCAAAATCGACGGTGGCGAGGAACGTCGTGAGCGCATCGCCGACACCGGTATTGAAAAGCAGCAGTTCACCGGCGTCGGTGGGAACGCAAAATACGGTATAATTCCGTCCGTCGAGAGATAATGTCGCTATCCGGCGCCGCTTGATTTCGGCCAGCCATTTGCGTTCCAGAACCATCGCCCCCAGCCGGGGATCGGACAACGGCCCAAAAACCGCGACATCACCGCTTTTCGCCAGCAGTATGGCCCCAATGGTTCGCCCTGATTTCATGGCATCCGTCACCTATTCCAACCACATCCAGACCAGCAAGATGGAACGCCCCTTCATCTTAGGCATTCCCCGGGTCGACTGTCCACGACAACGACATATATGAACAAGTGTCCGCGGATGACCAACGACCTCACATTCTTTTCAGAGGCCTTCGGGCAGGCCTCGATTCACGAAATCGGGCGGCTATGACAGGCCGACACTCGCCCCCGAACGACAGGTGGAAGCATACCTGGAAAAGCGGTAGCATATTCCGCGAATCATTCTTTAGATTGACACCATACTCTTGATCGCCTCGGGATCGCCCCCTGGCATTTTCACTTTAGATTCAAAGTGGAGGCTTTAACGAATGCTTAAGTTTTGTCTAAATCTTTGTGCAATTGTTAACGGTAGCCCGTATCCTCTTGGGTTTGTGTCTGCTAGTTAACAATGACACGCATGAAAAATATATTTGCCGGGCTCAAGCATGGTACACATACTGTGTTTGTATGACTCGAGCGCCGCGTCGGCGCCCCCTAATGAGAACACAATTGCGGTCGGCCAAAGGGTACGTCCGGGAGGGGATAAAATGGAACGAGGTTGGACGCGCCTTGCTGCTGCACATCCAGTGCTTGCGGCAGGGAGAGTATGCAAACACGGCAACAGTTGAGAAAACACGGTGGCATCACATAAGAATTCTCTCCTCGTTGTCGAAGACGAAGAAGCTACTCGAGCCCTCATTACGACCTATTTCAGGAATGAGGGATTTATGGTCACGGCTTGCGAGGACGGCATGTCGGCAAGACTGGAAATCAGCTCCCGTGAATTCGACGTGGTGCTGATGGACGTGAATTTACCGGACGATGACGGGTTCGAAGTGTTGCGTGAAGTTCGCGCGAACTACCCCGCTACGCCGGTGATCATGGTTACATCCCGGTCTACCGAAATCGATACGGTTTTGGGACTGGAACTGGGTGCGGACGATTATGTCGCCAAACCATTCAGTCTGCCGGAACTTCGTGCCCGGGTTCGGACCGTTCTGCGGCGCGCGACGGAGAAGCAAAGCGGAAACGATACCGCTGGGCCCGTCAGGCTGGGCAAATGGCTGGTCGACCTTACGCGGCGCGAAATTACCGAAGACGACGGCAACATGGTCCGCGTCACCCGCGGCGAATTCGACCTTTTGAGCGCGCTGCTGAAATATCGCGGGGCTCCGGTCAGCCGCGATTTTCTGTTGGACGTGGTCAGCGCGAACAGTGCCGATACTTCCGACCGTACGGTGGATACGCTGATCAGCCGGATCCGCGCAAAACTGCGCGAACATCACAACGACACACTGATCATCGAGACCGTTCGCGGGATCGGCTATCGCCTTATCGATGTGACGCGCAGCCAGGATAAGGGTGTCTAACGGATGAGAAGCAGGCGTGGCATAAGCGATTGGCGGTCTTACGGCCGTTTCGTCGTGCGGCCATGCCTGGAAACGGGGGTCGGTCCATGATGCCGATCCAGGACCGCCTCCAGGAAATGCAGAAGCTCGCCATGGCGAAGACGCCGGCTGCCCGCGGTCAGTTGGGCGAGCATTTGACCGGGCTTCTCCAAAGCCAGGACGCCCCCCCGACCGAGATGGAATGGGAATTGATATCCCAGATCTACGAACTCATCGTTCGGGATGTGGAAACGGTCGTTCGTTCCAAATTCGCCGAGGAACTGGCGCGCCGGCTGGATGCGCCCCGGCAATTGATCGTCGTGCTGGGCAACGACGAGATTGAAATTGCCCGCCCCATACTGACGCGCAGCACCGTGTTGCTCGATGAAGACCTGATCGACATCGTCATGAACCGGACGACCGATCACCGCAGCGCTGTGGCCATCAGGGCGCGGCTTTCGGACATGGTTTCCGCGGCCATTGTCGACACGGGCGATGTGAAGGCGCTGACCACACTGTTGCGCAACCATACGGCCAACGTTTCCGAAAAGTCCTTCCTCAAAATCGCGGATCTGTGCGCGTCCACGACGGATCTGCACGAACCCCTCGTCAATCGCCAGGATACCCCCTGGCCGGCGATCGAGAAGGTGGTCTCGCTGGTTTCCGAAGCCTTGCTCGTCTCGATTTCGGCCAAATGGTCCATGTCGATCGACGAACTGACGGACATTGCGAACAAGGCCCGCGACGCGTCGCTGCAGGAGATGACGCAGCGGCGGCGTGCCCACAAACCGCCGGCGCCGCCACCCGATACGGAGAGTTCGGACGGACCTGCCGGACGCCTGGAGCAACAAATCATCAATGCCCTGCGCAACGGCGACGTGACGACGGCCCAGCGCTTGGTGGAACACTGGTCCCAGCTTCCGGGCGCCGCAGTGCGGACGATTTTGCTGGAAGACGACCCCACGCTGTTGGCCACCTTGTACAAAGCGAAGGGCGCAGACCCCCTCACCTTCTCGCGGACGGTGGCTGTGCTGAAGGGCGAGAATTTCGAATTGGACCGTAACAAGTTCAAGGAAGTTCTATCGCTCTACCGGGACCTGGATGCGCGCCAGGCAATGCGGACCGTGCTGCATTGGCGGAAATCACCCCGGGCATTGACGCAACAGGTCAAGCGCGCGGCTGCGGCATCGAGCCAAGCTTCCTGACATATCAGACCAATGCGTTGGTACCGATAACCGGTGCGCCGGGCGGACGGGCTCCGTCGGCAGCGTAGACGCTGCCCTAAGCCGGCAAGCGCGAAAGCAATGTTTCCAAATCGGTGATCGCCGCGTTGGAATGGGTCCGCAACTCGACCAAGGCGTGGCCGACATCGTCCTGTCCGCCATTGCTCAGGGCATCGGAAAGTTTCGCTGCGGACTTGGAGAGTTTGTTAAGTGCGTAGTTGCCGGACGAGCCCGTTATCTTATGAGCCGCAATCATCGCCGTGCCGACGTCTTGCCTGGACAGCGCGTCTTCGACGCTGGCCAGTTCGGTGGAAATGCATTTGTGGACCATTTCGATCAGGCCGCGGAAATCGGACGCGGCGAACACGCTGTGCAGTCCGGCGATCTTCTCCTTGTCCATGGAGGCGAGCCCCTCGAACAATTCATCACCCGAAGCGGAATTCTTTTCCTGTTTCGGCTTGCGAAGACTGATACCGGATTGGCGTCGCGAACGCTCGTTGAATGCTTGATCGGTTGTCGCATTCACCGCAAAACACTCCCCTAACCCCCCGGTGGGAGAGCCGCTTGCCGGCGCCCCCTCGGCGAATCATCAATAACATCCAGAAGGATGATTCAGCTTTGCACGGTATCATCCCCTTGAGCAAGCTACATATTTTGGTAACAAAAACGGCCCGGAATGGGTTTCCGCCCGCTCCGGTTGATTTTGACCGCGGTACTCCGTGCCGGCCTTCGCGGACACGGCGTCCGCAGCCGACCGGCGCGGCAAGTCTTCCGTCATATACACCGCCCTTATTGCTGGCGCTCCTCATCGCCGCGGCATTTTTGTGGACGACCGGTTCTAAGCAGGCATTTTCCCAAACCCAAATCAATGAGTCTGCCGGTGTCGCTTCATCGCCGGCGACTCTCGGTAATTCCGTCGTTCGGCTTTTCGAGCCCCCCGAATTGGAGCCCGGCAAGCAAGCATCGGCTTTGGTCATCGGGGCAATCGCCGCGAATTTCTGGCTGGACGGGGACACCGCTCTGTCAGCCGAGTTGGCCGACTATTTCGCGTCCAAGACGGACCCGCTGCGGGCGAATCCAGATGAGGTCTTTCTGTCGCTTGTCGACGAGGTACGCGACAAGCCGATTTCGGTGCCTTTGTTCGCGCGACTGACCCAAACAAAAGACAACCCGCCCCGATTGCGTTTCGCCTGGGAAGACGAAAATGTCGCGCCACCCAGGGCCCTCACGTTCCGAACCGCGCTGAACAGACACTGTTTCACGATGAATATATCGGTGCGGTGGGAGCGTCTTATTGACGCGCCCTTGGAACTGCCGGCGGAAATGGGCGCAAACGAAAGAAGTGAAGTGCGCTTGGACATGATCGCATTGCCCGAGAGCGCCTATGCCACGCCCGTGCGAAGCGACGCCGGGCAGGTTTTCGGGACGCGATGCAAGTCCCATACGACGATCAACTTGAAACCCGTCACGGGCGTCTTGTCGACCGTGGATGGAGCGCTGCTAACCACGATAGATTCCCGTAACCTTTAGGGTCGAACGGCCTTTCCGGCAGCTTCCTGGTGGACATCGGCCGGCGGCCATGCTTGAAGAACGGCCCCAAAGCGACATCCGTCGCAACCATAGCGACATTTCCCGGGAAACAGATGAGCCAGATTCAAAACCCCTCTCTCCCCAAAGAGCAGATCAAATTCCTCCTGCTGGAAGGAATTTCCTCGACCGCCGACGACGTCCTGGCGAAATCGAACTATAGGAATGTCGAACGGATCAAAGGCGCCTTGGATGAGCCGGACTTGATCCGATCACTGGACGGCGTGCGTTTTCTGGGCATTCGATCCCGCACAAAGGTCACGCATAAGGTCTTGGAAGCGAATTCCAGCCTGACGGCAGTGGGCTGCTTTTCCGTCGGCACCAATCAGATCGACGGCGACGCGGCGCGCGATCGCGGAATCCCCGTCTTCAACGCCCCCTTTTCCAATACAAGGAGCGTGGCGGAACTGACCATTGCCGAAATCATCATGCTGTTCCGCCGAACCTTCCCGAAATCCGTCGCCGCCCATGCCGGTCGATGGGACAAATCGGCCGAAGGCAGCAGCGAAGTACGGGGCAAGACGCTCGGCATCATTGGCTATGGGAACATCGGTTCGCAGCTTGCGGTCATCGCCGAGGCCATGGGCATGCGGGTGCTTTACCTGGACCATACGGACAAGCTGCGCCACGGAAATGCTCTGCCCGTCGGATCCATGCGGGAATTGCTGCAGGAAAGCGATGTGGTCAGCCTGCATGTGCCGGAAACCGAGTCGACCCGGAACATGATCGGCAAGCAGGAAATCGCTTGGATGAAGCCCGGCGCGTATTTGATCAACAATGCCCGCGGCACGGTTGTCGTCCTCGAAGCGCTGGCGGATGCACTGCGCGACGGACGCCTCGGCGGCGCTGCCATCGACGTTTTCCCCTCGGAACCGTCGTCCAACGCCGATGCTTTCACCTCGCCGCTGCAGGGCTTGGACAATGTGATACTGACCCCCCATGTCGGCGGTTCGACAATCGAGGCGCAAGAGCGGATCGGCGATGAGGTCGCCAGAAAACTCGTCGAGTATTCCGACGTCGGCTCAACCATCGGCGCCGTGAACTTCCCCCAGGTCCAGTTGCCGCCGAAACCGTCCGGGACCCGCTTCATCCAGGTGCAGCGGAACCTGCCCGGTGAGTTGGGCCGGTTGAACGACGTCTTTGCGCGGCACGACGTCAACATCGCGGCGCAGTATTATCAGACGGATGGAGAGATCGGTTACGTCGTTCTTGACGCCGACGGCAACGTCCCCTCGCCGGAAAAGATCGTTCAGGAAATCCGCGCGCTTGGCGGGACGATACGGGCCCGTGTCTTGCACCGACTGAGTTGATCACCCGCCCCCCGGGGAATTAGGCACCGCATCACCGCCTGTCCTTACATGCCAGTTACTATTAGCTTGCCCTTACCAATTGGAAAAATAACACGTATAACACCGTGAATGATTCCGATATAGGGGAGCGAAAATGTCGAACTCGACACCGCGCAAAGAGTTTTCCGTTGAACGTATGATGCGGAAACAAAGGGTCGATTCCGGCGATTTCCTCGAGGAAGCACAATCCGGCGCCCTTCTGGCAGGCGACGGCGCGGCGATTTTGGAAGCCATCGCGGCATTGCGCGAAGAAGTCCGCGAACTCAAGGAAATGCAAGTTCAGGCGCCGACGGCGCCCGCCAGCGGTGTGGCGGAACCATCCCCCGAAATGGATGAGATGGCGCGTGACGTGCGCATCGAAATCGCCCAAATGGTCCGGGTGATCGCCAAGACCAAGCAGGAAATCTCGCAAATCAAGCATCCGTTCGGCAATGAAGGCGACAAGATCGAGCGCGCCCATAGCGAGCTTGATGCCATCGTGATGGCGACCGAGCAGGCCACGCAGACCATCCTTGAGGCGACCGAAAAACTGGAAGCGGGGTTTAGTGATCTCGCCGTCCTGGCCGAAGAAGACCAGGAAATGCTCGAGATGGTCGACAATCTGAACGATCAGGTCACCCAGATTCTGGAAGCCTGCAACTTCCAGGACATTACGGGTCAGCGGATCACCAAAGTGGTCAAGACAGTGCGCTTCATCGAAGACAGAATCCTGGCGATGATCGCTATTTGGGGTGCACAGGCATTCGAAGATCTGCCGGTTCCGGGCGATCCTTCCGGAGAGGACGGCGCGGCCGAGGGCGACGAGAACCTGTTGCAAGGGCCGCAACTTGGAAACGAAGGCATCAGCCAGGATGAGATTGACGCCCTCTTCGACTGAGCCTGTACCGGGATTCGTGATGCTTCTTCACGGATGCAATATCCCTGTTGCGTGAACCTTCGAATAGCTCCGATACTTCGGCTGGGATAAGTCGGGGGCTGGGGGATTTATATGGCTGGATCGTATCCATCCCGGCTTATCGTTTGGCATGTGTTGCGATTGGAGCGCCTGGGATGACCGATATCCTGAACCGGCGAAGCGTGAAGGCCGGCGCCTTTATCTTCCGCCAAGGAGACACGGGACACCACGCCTATGTGGTCCAGTCCGGCCGTGTAGCGATCGAGAAAACAGGCAAGGACGGCAGTACGGTCAAGCTTGGCTCCCTGCAGACCGGCGCGATTTTCGGCGAGATGGCCCTGGTCGATGACAGCCCCCGTATGGCCGCCGCACGGGCCGAGGAACCGACGGTCCTGATCACGATTCCGAAGGAAGTCGTTCAAAAGAAATTGCAGCGGGCCGATCCGGTCGTGCGTATGTTGATCCTAATGATGATCCGAATGATACGAACGCTGGCCGAACATGGCGGCCCGGGCAACAAGATTGCCGAAGAGCTGATACGGGTCGCCGAAGAGGACGGCGCCGGCCCGCCCGCTGCGGCGGGGAGCGCCAATCGATGACCAGCGATGTAATCGCCATCCTGTCCTTTCAAAAGGGCGACACGATTTTTCGTGAGGGAGAGGTGGGCCGGATGGCTTATCTTGTCCGCGAAGGGCGCGTAAAAATTCAGCGCGAGAGATCGTCAAGCCAGAAACAAATGGTCGGCCATGCCGGCCCAGGGCAGGTCTTTGGCGAGCATGCATTGCTGTCCATCGGGCCAAGGCCGAACAGCGCAATAGCCGAACAACCCACCAAATGCGTGGTCATTCACCGCGACAAACTGACGGAAAAACTGAAGACCGAGGACGCCTTCATCGCCGCGCTCTACAACATTCTGGCCACCAACATGCGCTCGATGATCGACAAGGGGGCGGATTTGGACTGCCTGTTGCAGGACCTGTCGGAAGGCACGCGCACCTTGGGAACTGTTGGCAACGCAGCCGCCGCCCGACCATCGACAGCGGCCGCCGGTCGGCAACAGGATGCCGACGATGCGGCCGTGCAAGAGGATGGGGAAGAGGACGACGCATTCCTGATTTGATTGCGTTCGGCGAGCCGGTCAAAGCAGGACAGGATACCCCTTGCCGGCTGCCTCAGCGTCCATTTCCGCGATGATCTCGTAGGCCGAGGCAGGGACGTCGGCAAAACCCGCGATCAGAAGCTTCTTGTTCAGTTCTTCCATGGCCGGTTCGGCGACGGCCTGCATCAGGGCCGAACGCATTTTCTGAACCGCCGCGTCTGGTGTTGAACGGGATGTGATGAAAGGAAGGCCCGGCACCAACGGCCCTTCCGCCAGAACCCGCAAGCCGTCCGTCGGGACAACGCCGTGTTCGGCGATCAGCGCAAAGGTGACACAGTCGACGCTGCAGCAATCGACCTCGCCCGCCGCCAGGGCCTTGATGCTGGCGAGGTGACTGCCGGATTGAACGGACGCGCCGAAGAAACGCCCCTTCTCCGCCAAGGGCGCAATCATCCACCTGATGCTGTTATAGCCGGAATGGGAATCCTCGCTGTTGAAGGCAACACGCCTGCCCTTCAGGTCTTCCAGCCCTACCGCGGCGTCATCCCGCCGGACCAGGACCAGGTTCCGATAGTTCGGCCCCGCACACCATTCGACGGCAAAGACCGGTGTCGCCACAAGGCGCCAGTCCCGATCGAGCCCGAAGGTAAAAGGATAGCCGCAGGTCTGCGACAATCGCATGCCCGGGTCGCGCCAATGCGCCATATGGTCTGATAGACGGGTCAGGCCTTCATCCAAGCCGCCGACACCGGCGGCAGCCATTTCGCGGCACATGCCGCGCCACCAAGCATCCCACACGGGTTGCAGCCCCGGCAGGTCGTACATTGGCAAGGATACGCGCCCGGTCATTATGCTCGCCCCCTATTCGGAATCTTGCGTGCGGTCATAGAGCGCACCGACAAAATCCGCAGCTTCGTGCGATTGAACCGAGGCTGCCCGGATCAGGTCGTCGAAGTGATTGGTCAGAGTCCGCACATGTTCCCGCGTTGTGAAAGCGAAATACATTTGCCCCAGATAGATCGCCGCGCGCTGCATGCCGAAGATGGTATAGGGCGCGGCATAATGCGTCCGCCCATTGAACAGGAACAGGCGCAGGCGCGGATACAGTTCCCGCAGCAGTGATTGCAGTTCCGCCAATTGTTCCAGGCGCGCGTCAAGCTCGAACCCGGTCCAGATCCCCTTGCCCTCCGCGAAAGTTTCCAGCCCCTGGGTGGACATGCAGACCTCGATATCCGTATCCGGCAAGCGCGAATAGGCCCGTTTGTCGCGCGTCGCCAAGATGGCCTGATCCGTCGATTTGGAGGCGAAGTCCTGATATTCGTGGATCAAGGTCCGTTCCGTCTTCGCCAGGTCCGGCAAGGAAGAAGGCACATAACGGATCTTCCGGCCGGCGGATTCCTGATGCCAGCGCGCCAGATTCTCATCCACCGGGCTGCGCGTCGCCGGGGAAAAAATGATCGATTCCTGCAAGATGGCGGCATGGGATCGCTCGTCCGTCGCCAGCCCCATCAGCCAGTCCAGACTGACACGTAGCGTGGATGCGATGCCCGCGACCGTGTCGGCCCGCGGCAATCGGTCGTTTTCCGGGGACAGCAGTTGCGACAAGGTCGACCGGTCTATCCCGACAGCCTTGGCCAATCCCGATTTCGACATATCCGCGCGGTCCATGGCCAGATGCAGCCTTTCGCGAAAGACCCGCACGGTCTCCTGCCGCTCATCACTCCGCATATTCGTTCATTTTCCATCAGTATGGTGATTTTACGCAACAAACGTGGTGTTTAGTTTATTATGATCATATTGCGCAATGCAACACAGCTAGGAACTATTCCTCAAGGTCAAACACGAAACCGTGAGGAGCTCCGAAAGTGCGTAATGGTCCCGCCGTATCCCTGAAAAAGACTGAGGTCGAATGGCCAACTTGGGCGTTGATCGCGATTATCTACGGGTCCTGGCTGGCATTGACGTATTTCGGGACCGATTTGCCCTGGTGGGCATTGCTTCCCGCGGCGGCCTTCGTGACCTGCTGGCACGGGCATTTGCAGCACGAGTTGATTCACGGCCATCCGACCCGCAATCAAAGGCTCAACGACGCGCTGGCCTTCCCGCCGCTGTCTTTGTGGATCCCCTACCCGATTTATAAGGAACAGCACCTTGCCCATCACCGCAGTCAGGTCCTGGCCGATCCCTTGGACGACCCTGAGTCGTACTATGTTCCGGCCGAACGATGGGCCACGCTGTCCGGTGTGTCCAAGGCTCTGTTGACCGCGAACAATACATTGCTGGGACGGCTGGTGCTGGGCCCGGTGCTTGTCCCGTTCGGCTTCCTGAAGTCAGAACTGATCCATTCCGTCGGGGGTACGGGCGGCAGAGCGGCGATCTGGGGCGGCCATGCCGTCGCCATCGCCGCTCTGCTGACTTGGATCGTCGGGGTCTGCGGCATGCCATTCTGGATGTATGTCGCATTCTTCGTCCTGCCGGGGACGTCGCTGCTCTTGATGCGCTCATTCCTGGAACATCGGCCGGGCGCCACGCAGAAGGATCGCACGGCGGTTGTCGAGGGGTGCTGGCTGACGCGCTTGCTCTACCTCAACAACAACCTCCATGTCGTCCACCATGCCCAACCGAAACTGGCTTGGTACAAAATTCCCGCCGCCTACGAGCGGAACAGGGAAGCCATCGCGCGGCGCAATGGCGGTTATGTGTTCAAGGGATATGCTGACGTTGCGCGGCGTTTCCTGGTCACGCCAAAGGACATGCCGGTCTACGCCCCATCCTTATCCGGCCCGTCCTTGTCCAGCTCATCCTTGTCCAGGAAGTAACGCATCAAGGGGCCGATATCCTCGAACCCCGCCTTCTTGTAGAAGTCGTAGGACCGCTGACTTTTCTCCGGCGCCGGGGCGTTGACCTGAAGGCGTTGCCAGTTTCGGCGCTTCCCCTCTTCGACCGCGAAACGCAGCATGCGCTGTCCCAAGCCGCCGCTTCGATAGGCGGGGTCGATGAAGAATTCCTGCAACTCGCCGAAATGGCCGCCGGAAAACAGCGCACAGGTTTCCGCCAGGGTGATCAGGCCCACGACCTTCTCCGCGCCATCGGCTTCATCCTCTTCGCCGGTCACGGCGAGATAGGCGATGAAGCCGGAATCGGACCCCAAGAGTTCCCCGGCGACGGCGGCGTATCCTTGCGGGTCGAACCGGGGGGCGTCGACATCGGACAGCAACCGATGCGCCAAATCCCCCACCGCTTCCTTATCCGCCGATGTCGCATGCCTGATCGTGACCGAACCGTTTCCCGACATGAATCCCCCCCGACATTGTTATCCTCAATGTTATGCTCAATTCTTCGGCATGCGGCGGAAGACGGCAAGACCGTCCTCACCCGATCCGCGTTCGCTCCAGAAGCTCTTCGTTCAATTCTATACCCAGGCCCGGCGCGTCCGGCACTGTGACAAATCCGTGCGCATCGGGGAAAAGCGGCAGGGCCAGGGGGAAGTCACGCCGTTCCGGCGTCCAGTCCGGCGGATCATACGGGAACTCCAGATAAGGCGCGCCGCCCAGTCCGGCGGCCAGGTGCAGGTTCGCCATCAAACCGATGCCGTTGCCCCAGGTATGCGGCGTGAAGACGATCCCATTGTGCTTGGCGAACAACCCGACGCGGTGGAGGCCCGTTATCCCGCCGGTCAGGACACAGTCGGGCTGCAGAACGTCCAGGCATCGGCGTTCCACAAGGGTGCGCAACTCGTGCAGCTCTCGTGTCATCTCCCCGCCCGCGATCATCAGATCGGTCGCCGCCCGCAGCGAGGCCATGCCGGCATAGTCGCCGCGATGCAGCGGTTCCTCCATCCAATAGACGCCAAGGTCTTCAAGCGCCCTGGCGACGGTCAACGCCTTGTCATAGGTCCATGGCGGTTCGATGTCCCAGGGCATCCGCCAACCCTGATTGCAATCGACCATCAATTCGATATCGGGGCCGACGGCGCCGCGAACAGCGGCGAGCACGGCCAGATCTTCAGCCACATCCGCCCTTTGGAAGCGGATCTTCAGGGCCGGAAAGCCCGCCGCGGCAAGCCGGCGGGCGTGCGCCGCCATATCCGCCTCGGACCGCAAAACACCGAGCGAGGCATAGGTTCGAAGCCGCCCCGCCGTTCCGCCGAGCAGCTTGTAAACCGGCTGGCCTTCCGCCTTTCCATACAGATCCCAAAGGGCGATATCCAAGGGCCAGGGACGGCCGACATGGAAGGCGATATTGTCCAGGACCTTGAAATGCCGGTCTATGTCGCGCGGATCGCCGCCGATGAAATGGTCGAGATAATCGTCGATCCCCGCCATGCTGTCACCCGACCCGATTCCGACAGACCCGTCATCGGCATAGACCTGGACGATATCGGCGATGAAGTCGCGGCGCGGGCGGCTGTCCCAGGCGGCGGCGAAGGGCGGCTCCAGCGTCAACGAATGCCTTGAGATTTCGATCCGCTCTATCTTCATGGCCGTTCCAGACCGAGGTCCCCCCAAATGCGTCCCAAGCCGGTGGCCAGCCCAATACCGTGCTGCTATGTCTGCCACACAGTTTGTTCCCCCGTATGGCCAATTGTCCGATTATGAATCACAGGCCGGCATGCGGGTCCATACACAATGACTTCGACGGCTTCCGGAAAACCGCTTCATGCCCGATCTCACCTCGTTTACCCGCCGCGATGTGGAACTCGTCGGGAAGGAAACGCCCTTCCGCCGGTATTTCCAGCTCGACACCTACTACCTGCGCCACCCGCTGTTTCAGGGCGGCATGAGCCCGGTGCTGCAGCGCGAGGTATTCGAACGCGGACAATCGGCCTGCTGTCTTCCCTACGATCCCGCGAGAGACGAGGTCGTTCTGATCGAACAGTTCCGGCCCGGCGCCTTGGCCGCCGACGATCCCCGTCCCTGGTTGATCGAAGCGCCGGCCGGTATCGTGGAGACCGGCGAGACACCGGAAGAGGTCGTCCGCCGCGAAGTGCAGGAGGAAGCGGGCTGCACCGTCACCGACGTTGAATTCGTGATGGATCTCTACCCCTCCCCCGGCGCGACGTCCGAGCGGGTCGCCATGTTTATCGGCCGCGCGGCTACCGAAAATGTCGTCGGCATCCATGGTCTGGACGATGAGGCGGAAGATATCCGCGTCTTCACCCTGCCCTTCGCAGAGGCCATCGGCCTTGTCGATACCGGTAAGGGGCAGACCGCCGCAGGGGCGATCCTGCTGCTATGGCTGGCCCAGCACCGCGACGCCCTTCGCGCGAAATGGACATGACCATGCCCAACACGGTGGACATCGCGGCGCGCGACCGCGCCTATGACGGCTTCTTCAAGATGGATGTCTTTAAGCTGCGTTTCGAACTGTTCCGCGGCAGCATGAGCCCGGAAATCGAACGCGAAGTGCTGATCGGCAATCAAAGCATCTGCTGTCTGCCCTTCGATCCGTTCCGGAACGAGGTTGTGCTGGTGGAACAATTCCGCGCTGCCGCCTATGCGGCGGGTGAGGAACATCCCTGGATGCTGGAAGCACCGGCGGGATTCATAGAGCCCGGCGAGGAAAAGAATGCTGCCGCGATACGGGAAGCGCACGAAGAGACGGGCTGTACGGTCACGGAACTCGACTATGGCGGACCGCTCTATTCGTCCCAGGGCGCGTTTTCGGAACGCACGAACCTTTTCGTCGGCAAGACCTCAACCGACGGTCTCGGCGGCGTCCACGGCATCGAGAGCGAGGGCGAGAACATCCGCGTTGCCGTCTTCCCTTTCGACGAGGCGGTCGCCCTTTTCAATGAAGGGAAGATCCAATCGGCCTTCGGCGCCCTGCCGCTGTTATGGCTGTTACGGCATCGTGAAAGGTTGCTCCGGGAATGGGGCGCACCATAATAACTCAACAAACTCACTCGACAGTGTGATTTGACGCATTCGGCGCTGCGGCCGCCAATACCGCCCGGCGCGCAACAAAAAGACGGAAGAGCAAGAGGCATGCAGATACGTGACGGTTTCGTCGATGCGGTGGGCAACACGCCGCTGATCAAACTGAAAAAGGCTTCCGAGGAAACGGGATGCACTATCCTGGGCAAGGCAGAATTCCTCAATCCGGGCGGGTCGGTGAAGGACCGCGCCGCGAAATACATCATCCTGGACGCGGAAGAACGCGGCGACTTGGAGCCCGGCGGGCTGATCGTCGAGGGTACTGCGGGGAATACCGGCATCGGGCTGGCGCTGGTCGCCGATGCGCGCGGATACCGCACGCTGATCATCATTCCGGAAACGCAGAGCCAGGAAAAGAAAGACATGCTGCGCCTGTGCGGCGCGCAACTGCGCGAGAACCCGGCCCTGCCCTACAAGAATCCAGACAACTACGTCCATGTCGCCAAGCGCACGGCAGAGGAACTGGCGAAGACCGAAAAGCACGGCGTTCTCTACGCCAATCAATGGGACAATCTGTCGAACCGGAATGCGCATATCCGTTCCACCGGCCCGGAAATCTGGGAACAGACCGATGGCACGATCGACGGTTTCATCTGCGCGGTCGGCACCGGCGGCACCCTGGCCGGCACGGCCGAATTTCTGCGGTCCAAGAAGAAGGACATCGTTATCGGCCTTGCCGATCCGATGGGGGCAGCGATGTTCAACTATTTCACCAAGGGTGAGCTTTCCAGCGACGGCAACAGCATCACCGAGGGTATCGGCCAGGGCCGCATTACCGGCAATATGGAAGGCCTGGAAGTGGACGAACCGTTCCAGGTTCCCGACACGGAATGGCTGCCGGTTTGTTTCGACCTGCTGAAGCATGAAGGCTTGCTGATGGGCGGGTCCGCCGCCTTGAACGTCATGGGCGCCATCAAATTGGCCAAGAAACTAGGGCCGGGACACACCATCGTCACGGTCTTGTGCGACGGCGGCCAACGCTATCAGTCCAAGATGTTCAACCCGGAATTCCTGAAGTCCAAGGACCTGCCGGTTCCCGATTGGCTGTGACACTCCGTCCAAGGTCTTGGTGCCGAATAGTGGGGCTTTCAGCCTTGCCTTGACCCCTTGCTTTGAGCCGGCGCTTCCGCCACAGATTAGGAATACAAAACCGGGAAAAGGGAGAGGGTCCGATGACGGCGCTGTTGTTCCGCGACGATGCCTATCAAACCGAATTCGACGCCACCGTGACGGCGGTGAATGAGCGTGGCGGGATCGTCCTAGACCAGACCCTCTTCTACTACACCAGCGGCGGACAGCCGGGCGACAAGGGCACCTTGACGGCCGAGGACGGCACGACCGTCACGATCGGTACCACCATCAAGGCGGATGGCGACATCGTTCATGTGCCGGCGGAAGATCAGCCGGCGCTCACGCCGGGCACCAAGGTCCACGGTACGATCGACTGGGACTTTCGCCACCAGCTGATGCGGATGCATACCTGCATGCATCTGGTTTGTTCCATCGTTCCCTGCGGTGTCACCGGCGGTCAGGTCGGCATCGACAAAAGCCGCCTGGACTTCGATGTCGGCGAGCACACGCTGGACAAGGACGATATCACCGAGAAGCTGAATGCGCTGATCCGGGAAAACCACCCGGTCACCGCGCAATGGATCACCGATGAGGAATTGGACTCCAATCCGGACCTCGTCCGCACCATGTCCGTGCAGCCGCCGCGCGGCTCCGGCAAGGTTCGCCTGCTGAAAATCGGCGATGGGGTCGACCTGCAACCTTGCGGCGGCACCCATGTGAAGAATACCGGCGAAATCGGTCCGGTGCGCGTGTCCAAGATCGAAAACAAGGGCAAGCGGAACCGCCGCGTTAACATCGTTTTCGATACTGACTGATTTCTTCCCTCAACGGTCCGGCGGGTTCTCGCCGGCAGCGGAGCCGACACATGACCGACGCCTATCCGACACCCACCGTTTCCACCGAATGGCTGGCCGACCATCTGGACGACCCGAAGGTCGTCGTGATGGACAGCAGCTATCACCTGCCCACGGTCAAGCGCGACGCGGCCACGGAATTCGAGGGGCTGCGCATTCCGGGCGCGCGTTTCTTCGACTTCGACGGCAAGATCAAGGATCCCGACGCCGATCAGCCGCATATGCTCTGCTCCCCCGACCGGTTCGAACGGGAAGTGGGCGCGCTTGGCGTGTCGAATGACAGTTTCGTCGTCGCCTATGACGTCAACGGCATCTTTTCCGCCTCCCGCTGCTGGTGGATGTTCCGCACCTTCGGGCATGAGAAAGTCGCCGTGCTCGACGGCGGTTTGCCGAAGTGGGAACACGAAGGCCGGCATGTGGAAACAACCCCTCCCGTCCAGCCGAAACCGGCGGTGTTCAAGGCAAGTTTCCACCCGCATCTGGTCCGCAGCGCGCAGCATGTCCTGGATGCCTTGGAAACCGCCGATATCATCGACGCCCGTTCCGCCGGTCGTTTCCAGGCGAAAGATCCGGAACCGCGTCCGGGGCTTCGGTCGGGCCATATCCCGGGCAGTTTCAACATCCCCTTCCAGAAAATTCTGGCCGATAACGGAACGCTGAAACCCGCCGACGAATTGAAGGCCATCTTCACCGGCGCCGGTATCGACCTGGAAAACCCGATCATCACCTCCTGCGGCTCCGGCGTTTCCGCCTGCAATCTGGCGCTTGCCCTCTATGTGGTGGGCCGAGAAGACGCGGCCGTCTATGACGGGTCCTGGTCGGAATGGGGAATGCGGGAAGAACTTCCGATCGAAACCTGATCGCGGCCAATTTGCTTGGGGTGTCTCATGGATATCAGACCCATCACGGACGGGGATGAGGAAGGCTTGGTCGCCCTTTGGGGGGCCTGCGACCTGATCCGTCCCTGGAACGACCCGACCGCGGACATCGCGTTGGCACGGCGCAGCCCGGCATGTGAAATCTTCATCGGGAACGACGGCGAGGATATCGTCGCGTCGGCAATGAGCGGCTTCGACGGCCATCGCGGATGGCTCTATTACGTCGCAACCCATCCGGATTTGCGGGGCACCGGTGCCGGACGCAAAATCTTGAGCGCGGCGGAAGACTGGCTTGCCGATCAGGGCTGCCCGAAGGTGGAGCTGATCATACGGGGCAGCAACAAGCCGGTGGTCGCCTTCTATGAAGCGGTCGGGTACACGTATGAAGACCGTATCCTGATGGCGAAATGGCTGGTCGAACCGCCTGTTGCGCAGAAGGAAACGCCGGTCGTGGTGACCCCGGCCGACACGACCGTGGAACTGCTGGACGTCACAATCACGTTCCTGGAGATGACGTCACGGCCGACGGCGCCGCCGCGGCCCATGCCGGTGACGGGGTCGCCGCTGTCGTTGGTGCGCCTGCATAACCCCACCGTCAGCTATTACCGGTACATCCAGCACACAGTGGGCGACCCCTGGCTGTGGTACGACCGCCGCAAGATGAGCGACGAACAGATCAGCGCCATCATCACGGACGAGGATGTCGAAATCTACGTGCTTTCCGAAGGTGGCGTCCCCGCCGGCTTCGTCGAACTGGATTTCCGCGGCATGCCGGACGAGGCCGATATCGCCTATTTCGGCCTGTTGCCCGATTTCATCGGCAAGGGGCTGGGCCCCTATCTGCTGGATTGGGCCGTGCGGACGGCTTGGGACCGCGACCCCTCGCCGAAACGCCTGACGGTCAACACCTGCACGCTGGACCACCCGTCCGCCTTGGGCGCATACCAGAAGGCCGGGTTCACGCCCTATGCCCGGGAACAGAACAAGGTGCCGGATCCGCGGGCGCTGGGCATTATACCTAACTAGCGGGCTAGCAAGCCCTGAACCCGTTTTCCGATGGCGAGTGAGGAAGTGAGGCCAGGGGACTCAATGCCGAACAGGTTCACGAAACCATCCACGCCGGTTTCTTCCGGTCCCTGGATCATGAAATCCAACCCCGCGCCGCCGGGCTTGGCGATCTTCGGGCGGATGCCGGAATAGCCGGGTTCCAGGGCGCCGTCCGGCAAGTCCGGCCAATAGGCGCGCACGGCTTCATAGAAGCTGTCGCCGCGCGCGGGGTCTACCTCGTAATCGATTTCATCCACCCATTCGATATCCGGCCCGAAGCGGATCTGCCCTCCCATGTCGAGCGTGACATGGACGCCGAGGCCGGCGGCCTGCGGCATGGGATAAATCAGACCTTTGAAGGGGCTTTTCCGCGCCATGGTGAAATAGCTGCCCTTGCAATAGAAGGTCGGCGGGATCTTGGCCGGATCGAGGCCGTCGATCTTCGCCGCCAGTTTCATGGCGTGCAGGCCGGCGGAATTGACGACCTTCTTGGCGCGCAAGCGCATCGGGTTCTCGCCGCCAACATCCAGAACCGTTCCGGTCGGCGTCACCTCACCCCGGATCACCGGGGAATTGAAGGCGATCATCGCGCCGTGGTCTTCCGCGTCGCCCTGATAGGCCAGCATCAGGGAATGGGAATCGACGATACCGGTCGAGGGCGAATTGATGGCCGCGATGCAGGACAGCGCCGGTTCCATCGCAATCGCGTGGTTGGCGCCGATCACTTCCAGGTCGTCGACGCCGTTTTCCGCACCCTTGTCCAAAATCGCCTGAAGCTTTTCCAGATGCGCTTCTTCCGTCGCGACGATCAACTTCCCACAATTGGAATGCGGCACGCCGTGGCTGGCGCAATAGTCGTAGAGCATCCATTTGCCCTCGACACAGAGCTGCGCCTTGTCGCTGCCGGTCGGATAATAGATGCCCGCATGAATGACTTCGCTGTTCCGGCTGCTGGTTTCCGTGCCGATGGCATCCGCGGCCTCAAGCACGATAACGTCATCACCCGCCATGGCGAGAGACCGCGCACAGGAGAGCCCGACGACACCGGCCCCGATCACAACTGTTTCGACTTCCGCTTCTTCCATACCTACTTCCTTGTCTGGCGCTTGCTCCCCGGTGCAGCGCACTGCACTCTAGCCGCCACCCAACGACAAGAAATCACCGAGCCTTGTTATGAAAGACGATACCAAACTGACCCATGCGGGCCGGCATCCCCATGAGAACCATGGCGCCGTGAACACACCGGTGTATCACGCCTCCACGATCCTGTTTCCGACTCTGGCGGATTTCGACAGTCGCGACCGGAAATATGTTTACGGTCGGAAAGGCACGCCGACAACATCTACACTGGAAGAGGCTGTTTCCGCCTTGGAACAAGCGCATGGCACGGTGCTTGCGCCTTCCGGTTTGGCGGCCGTGACCACGACGCTGATGAGCTTCGTCGAGGCCGGCGGCCACATCCTGCTGACCGACAGCACCTATTTCCCGACCCGCAAATTCGCCAGCGGCCTACTGGCGCGCCTCGGCATCGAAGCGGAATATTACGACCCGCTGATCGGCGACGGGATAGAAGCGCTGATCCGCCCCAATACAAACCTGATCTGGATGGAATCGCCTGGCTCCCTGACATTCGAGATGCAGGACGTGCCCGCCATCGTCGCCGCCGCGAAAAAGCACGGCGTATCGACCGCCATCGATAATACCTGGTCGGGCGGGTATTTCTTCAAGCCGCTGACGCTGGGTGTGGACGTCTCGGTCCAGGCCGCCACGAAATACATCGTCGGCCATTCCGATGCGATGCTGGGCACCATCGCGTGCAGCAAAGACGCCTATCCCAAGGTCTTGGACACCTTCCTGCAGCAAGGCAATTGCGCCGGGCCGGACGACGTCTATCTGGGCACACGCGGCTTGCGGACCATGGCGGTGCGCATGAACCGGCAGCATGAGAACGGCATCAAAATGGCCGAATGGCTGCGCGACCGGCCGGAGGTCATCCGCGTCATGCATCCGGCTCTGCCGGAAGATCCCGGCCATGCGATCTGGAAGCGCGACTTCACGGGGGCCAGCGGGTTGTTCGGTTTCGTCGTCGACTGCACCGACCGCGCCGCGCTGGGCGCGATGCTGGACGGATTGGCGCTGTTCGGCATGGGGGCCAGCTGGGGCGGGTATGAAAGCCTGATCCTGCCCAGCGACCCATCCAAAATGCGCAGCGCGACGAAATGGGAGCCGGGCGGCACGACACTGCGCATGCATGTCGGGCTGGAAGATACGGCGGACCTGATCGACGACCTGACCGCCGGGTTCGAGCGCCTCAATTCGGCCCGGCCCTAAGTCATGCTGCACCGCTTGAAAGGCCTTCTGATTTTGGGAGTATTGAGCTGCGGCGCATGGTTCGGCCAAAGCGCGCAGTTGGGTCAGTCGGCGCGGGCGGACGACATCTACCTGATGGCCGCGGCAAGCCTGCAGCCGGTGCTGTCGGAATTCATCGTGAACCATGGCGGAGAGATCGAGGGAAATCGAATCCTCACCATCTTCGCCGGCAGCGGTACATTGGCGCGCCAAATAGCTCAGGGCTCGCCCGCGGACTTATACATTTCCGCCAACCCGCGCTGGGCAAACTGGCTGGTCGATGAGAACGGCATCCCCCCGGATCGAACCGGTGACCTGCTTTCCAACAGCCTCGTCCTTGTCGTTCCCGCCGGCGCCAATACGAACATGACGTTGAGGGACTTCGCGGAAAGCGGCCGGCTGATGATGGGCGACCCTGCCCATGTGCCGGCCGGGCAATATGCGAAGCAGGTCCTGGAAGCGATGAATATCTGGGATCAAGCGTCGCCGCGCCTGGTTTTCGCGTCCAATGTCAGGATGGCCGTCGCCTTCGCGGAGCGGGGCGAGGTCGACGGAGCAATCGTCTATAGAAGCGATGCCGTGGCATCTGCGAAGTTGCAGATTGCCGAAGAAATCGACCCCGGCCTGCACGATCCCGTCGTCTACCGGTCCGTGCTGCTCACCGACAAGGCGCGGGTTTTGCTGAACGCCTTGCAGACCGGGGATGCCGCCGCCATGTTTCGTCGCTATGGTTTCGAACCGCTATCGGCAAGACAATGAACTCGGACAGGGACGTGAGGACGGTTACGGGTGACGGATCTACTTTCCCCGGCTGAGTGGGAGGCATTGGCGCTCAGTTTGCGCGTCGCGGTCGTTTCCATGCTCGGCTGCCTGCCGGTCGCCCTCGCCCTTGCCTTCCTGTTGGCGCGCTTCCGGTTTCCCGGCAAGGCGTTGCTCGACGGGCTGATCCACCTCCCCCTGGTCGTCCCGCCCGTCGTGGTCGGCTATTTGCTGCTCGTAATGCTCGGCCGGAAAGGGATTGTCGGCGCCTGGCTCTTTGACGTCTTCGGTGTAAGCATCGCCTTCACCTGGAAAGGGGCCGCCGTGGCCGCCGCGGTCATGGCCCTGCCGCTGGCCGTGCGCGCCATGCGGCTCGCCATCGAAAACGTCGACCGCGGCTTGGAAGACGCCGCGAAGACGTTGGGGGCGCAGCCGCTGAAAGTGTTCGCCACCGTGACCATGCCGCTGATCGCACCCGGCATTCTGGTCGGCGCCCTGCTCGCCTTCGCGCGGGCGCTCGGCGAGTTTGGCGCAACGATCACCTTTGTCTCGAACATCCCCGGCGAAACCCAGACCATCCCGCTGGCGCTTTACGCGCAAATCCAAACCCCCGGTGGGGAAGCCGCGGCGGCGCGCCTGGCGGCTATTTCCATCGCCGTGGCCCTGATCGCCATGATAGCGTCGGAATATATGGCGCGGCGGATTCGCCGTTCGATCGGAGGGGTGGAATGATCGAGCTGCGCGCCAAGAAGCAATTCCCTTCCTTCGCCATCGATGCGGAGATTGAAATCGATGCCGAAGACTCCGGCATCGTCGCCCTGTTCGGCAAGTCGGGCTGCGGCAAGACCAGCATCATCAACATGATCGCCGGCCTGCTGCGTCCCGACGCGGGTAAGGTCGTGATCGACGACCGCGTCCTGTTCGACAGCAAAGCCGGGATCGACATCCCGCCCTATCGGCGGGACATCGGATACGTTTTCCAGGACGCCCGGCTGTTTCCCCATATGACGGTGAAGTCGAACCTGCTCTACGGCGCGGGACGTGAATCGGGAACCCGTTTCGATTTGGACCTCATCACCGAGCTGTTGGACATCGGGCATCTCCTCACCCGTCGGCCGGGCGAATTGTCGGGCGGGGAGAAACAGCGCGTCTCGATCGGACGCACCATCCTTTCGAATCCGCGAATCCTGTTGATGGACGAACCTCTGGCCTCGCTCGATGGGGCGCGGAAGGCTGAAATTTTACCCTTCATTCAACGCCTGCGGGACGAGTTGGGGCTGCCGATCATCTATGTCAGCCATTCCATCGAGGAAGTCGTGCGGCTGGCCGATGTCATGGTGCTGATCGACGAGGGCCGGGTCGCGGCCAGCGGCGATGTCGGCGACATTACCAGCCGGTTGGACCTCTATCCCCTCACCGGACGGTACGAAGCCGGGTCCGTGATTGCCGCCACCGTCAAGGATCTGGACGCCGATTACGGGCTGACGGTGCTCGATACGCCGGGGGGCGATATCCGTGTTCCACAGCTGTCGCTGTCGCCCGGAAGCGCACTTCGCCTGCGGATCCGCGCACGAGATGTCGCCCTCGCCATAGAGCGGCCAACGGGGACGAGCTTTCAAAATATCTTGAACGGCACTGTCCGCGAGATCGGGGAACGCATACATACACGCAGCGACGCAGCGGCGGACGCGATGGTCGAGGTCTCCGTCGATATCGGTGCGCCCCTGCGCGTCAGGATCACACGGAAATCACTCGACGAATTGGGACTGCGGATCGGTTCTCCGGTCTATGCGCTGATCAAAGCGGTTGCCATCGATAAACATACCCTTGGCCGGGGCGCCGGGTCCGAACATGCGGCGCGGTACAGTTGAGCGAAGCCAAGGCGAACAGGGCGGGATTATCGGGAAATGTTGTTTTGAGCGGTAAAGAATGGAGCCTCGACACCGTCATCGATTGGATGATCGGCGATGGGCGCAAGTGCCAATCCTTGGACGACTTCACGTCCGGCTTGGCTGGTGCCTTGGTTGCAGCGGATGCGCCAATCATGCGTCTGGTCATGACATTTCGCACACTGCATCCGCAGTTCTCAGCTGAACGCGTGCTTTGGGAACGCGGCAAGGGGATGACGTCCCACCGTCGGTCGGATCACAATATCTGGTCGACGGATGCGTATAGGGGTAGCCCCATCGAAACCATCGTTACGACCGGCAAGTCCTATCACCGCAGACTAACCAACCTTGACCCCGACCGGGATCATCAGGTCCTGTTCGACTTGGCCAAGGCCGGCGTGACCGACTATTACGGGCAGATTATTCCTTTCACCTTCCATCGACAGAGCACGTTCCTGGTCAACACGGATGTGCCGGGCGGGTTCACGGAAAGCGATCTCGCCAAATTCGACCGGCTGGTGAAACATCTGGGGCCCATCGTCGAGGTGCTCGTCACCCACAGCATCGCGGTCGGGCTGCTGGACACATATTTGGGGCCGCGAACCGGCCGGAAAGTCTTCGCGGGGTTGATCAAACGCGGTGACGGCGAAGAGATCGATGCCGCCCTGTGGTTCAGCGACCTGCGGGAATTCACACACCTGACGGAAACATATGCCGCGGACGACGTCCTCGACCTGCTGAACGCCTATTTCGAACATGTCCACACAGCCGTCACCGCCTATGGCGGGGAAATCCTGCGATTCATAGGCGACGCCATGCTGATCGTCTTTCCCGTTCAGGAAGGCAAGGACCCGGCGAAGGCGCGGCGGGACGCTTGCCGGGCCGCGTTGGACGCCGCGGTCGACGCGTTCAGCAGCCTTGCGGTCATGAACAGCCTTCGACGGCGGGACGGAAAACCGGAAATCCGGTTCGGCGTAGGTCTTCATTTCGGCCATGTCGTCTACGGCAATGTCGGCGCGCCGGGCCGATTGGACTTCACCGTGATGGGGCCGGCCGTCAACCGGACGTCGCGGATGGAATCCCTCACCAAGGAGCTCGGCATCCCGCTTATCCTCTCCGAAGAAATGGGCCGGATCGCCGACGTCCCCGTGACGCCGCGCGGGAAACACGCGATGAAAGGGGTAGCCGAACCGCAATCCGTCGTCAGCTATACCGCTTTCGACGAGGAATTCGGCTTCGCCACCCGCTAAGCCGTTAGCATCAGGCCCTGCCGGCGATCACCTTCACTGGGCGCTCAACCCGCCATCCAGGACCATTTCCGCCCCGGTGACGAAACTCGATTCGTCGGAGGCGAGATAAACCGCCATTGCCGCGACATCCGCGGGCTCCCCTATACGGCCGATGGGGATCTGTTCGACCAAGGCGGCGCGGGTCCGTTCGGGATTCTTCGTCTTGGCGACGAATTCATCGACCATGGGCGTCTGAACGAAGGTCGGGTGCACGGAATTGCACCGCACCCCCGTCCCCTTCCGCGCGCAATGCAGCGCGACGGACTTGGTAAGCAGGCGGACGCCGCCCTTGCTGGCGTTGTAGGCCGCCAAATTCGCGCCGCCGATGATGCCGCTGACCGAGGACAGATTGATGATCGAGCCTCCGCCGGCCCGTTCAATGGGCGCTATACCGTGCTTGCAGCCCAGAAACACGCCATCCAGGTTCACCGCCATCATCCGGCGCCAATCCTCCAGGCTGGTCTTTTCGACATCCAGGAAAAAGGCGATTCCCGCCGAATTCACCAAGCTGTGCAGCTTTCCGAGCCATATTTCAGCCTCCCGCAGGGCGGTGACCCAGTTTTCCTCTACCGAAACGTCGAGCTTCAGGAAGAATGCGTTTTCGCCCAGTTTTTCGGCGGCCTGCGCCCCTTTCTCCGCGTCGATATCCGCAATAACCACGCGCGCCCCTTCCTTCAGGAAGGCTTCCGCGCAGCCATAACCCAGCCCCGATGCCCCGCCGGTGATGAACGCCCCCTTGCCGGAAAGCCTCATAGTCCCTCCCTCTCCGCCTAAACCTCGGCAAAACATTAGAATCTTAAGGAATTCGTTACCTCTGTAACGTAAACAGAAGAAGCAAGGAAGATTTGGCCGGCCTAGGCAATTTGCAGGATTGCCCAGTTGCGGTGCGGGAAGCATACTGTTGCAACGCAAACTAAGCGCATATTCAAATAATTCAGCGGGATTTTAGATGCTCTATTACATGCATGAAATGCAGCGCATGATGATGGCGCCGAGCCGTATGATGGCTCAAGGCGCCCGTCTGGCGATGCGCAACCCCATGAATCCAATAGCTTATACTAATGCGGGCCGAACAATGATGTCCGCTGCGGATCTGTTTGAACACCTGACCCGCCGTTTCGGCAAACCGGACTGGGATTTGGACACGACCGTTATCGACGGAAAAGAGGTCGATGTCGAATATGAGACCATTGTGCATCGCACTTTTTGCCATTTGGTCCATTTCAAACGGAAGCTGGCGCGTAAGCGCAATGACCCCAAACTTCTGATCGTCGCGCCGTTGAGCGGCCATTACGCCACGCTGCTGCGCGGTACCGTCGAGGAAATGATCCCCGACCATGAAGTCTACATCACCGATTGGCAGGATCCGCGGATGATCCCGGTGATGGAGGACAAGTTCAACCTGAACGACTATATCGACTACCTGATTGATTTTCTTCATGTTCTTGGCCCAAACACGCATGTAATCGCGGTTTGTCAGCCTGCCGTCCCTTCCCTTGCGGCGACCGCGATCATGTCGAGTTGGGGCGATCTATGCGCACCGGCGACGCTGACCATGATGGGCGGACCGATCGATACCCGCGAATCCCCGACAGCGGTCAACAAACTGGCCAAGGAACATTCGATCGAATGGTTCGAGCGAAATGTCATCGTCGACGTGCCCTTCCCGTATCCGGGCGCGATGCGGAAGGTTTATCCGGGCTTCATTCAGCTGACGAACTTCATTTCCATGAACCTTGACCGGCACATGGCGTCATACCACGAGTTGTTCGACCATCTGGTACAGGGCGACGACGATGCGGCGGAAAAGAAGATCGCGTTCTATGAAGAATATCGCGCGGTGATGGATCTTCCGGCGGAATACTATCTACAGACCGTGAAAACCGTGTTCCAGGACCATGCCCTGCCGAAGGGTGAAATGGTGGCGCGCTGGCACCCGGTCGATGTGGGCAAGATAGACCGGACGGCGCTTCTCTGCGTCGAAGGCGAGTTGGATGACATATCCGGCGTCGGGCAAACCAAGGCCGCGCTGAAACTGGCGACCGGTCTGTCGGATGAGATGAAGATGTATCACCTGCAGAAAGATGCCGGCCACTACGGGATCTTCAACGGCAGCAAATGGCGCAATCAGATCGCGCCCGTCGTCAAGAAATGGATCCGCACCCACGATCAGGATCTACAGGCGAAAAAGCCGGTGAAAAAAGCCGCATAAAACAACCTTTTCACCTATGTGGAATCTTCGGGCCGGCGGGAGCAATCCCGCCGGCTCCGTGCTTTACAGAACCGGTTCATGCCGATACACCGCCCAACATCCATTCGATATTCCGATCTTGAGGCGCAAAACCCGTCATGAGTTTGAGCAGACGCTCGCATCTCCGCGCATTGGAAGCGGAGAGCATTCACATTTTCCGGGAAGTTGCGGCCGAGTTCCGCAACCCGGTCATGATGTATTCCATCGGCAAGGATTCGTCGGTGATGCTGCATCTTGCGATGAAAGCTTTCCAGCCTGGGCGTCCTCCCTTCCCGCTTCTGCATGTGGACACGACCTGGAAGTTCCGCGAAATGATCGCCTTCCGCGACCGGCGCGCGGCGGAACTGGGCGTGGACCTGATCGTCCACACGAACCAGGATGGCGTGCGGGACAACGTCAATCCGTTCACGCATGGGTCGTCGCTGTATACCGATGTCATGAAGACGGAAGCCCTGAAACAGGCGCTGACCCAGTACAAGTTCGATTGCGCCATCGGTGGGGCACGCCGGGACGAAGAAAAATCGCGCGCAAAGGAACGCATCATGTCGTTCCGCACCTCGACCCATCGCTGGGACCCCAAGAACCAGCGGCCGGAACTATGGAACCTCTACAATTGCCGGATCAAGACGGGGGAGAGCGTTCGCGCCTTCCCGATCTCCAACTGGACCGAGCTCGACATCTGGGAATATATCCTGATGGAGGAAATCCCGATCGTCCCGCTTTATTTCTCGGCAAAGCGCCCGGTCGTCGAACGGAACGGCCAGCTGATCATGGTGGATGACGACCGCCTGCCGCTGGACCCGGGCGAACCGGTTCAGGAACGCAATGTCAGGTTCCGCACATTGGGTTGTTATCCCCTCACCGCCGCGGTCGAGAGCGAAGCGACGACCCTGCAGGAGATCGTCGCAGAGACCCTGATCGCGCGCACCTCCGAGCGCCAGGGACGGATCATCGATCACGACCAATCCGGCAGCATGGAAAAGAAGAAGCAGGAGGGATACTTCTGATGGACGCCCTCCAGGCCAAGGATATCGACGCCTATCTGCGTGAGCAGAGCGAAAAGCCCATGCTGCGCTTCATCACCTGCGGCAGCGTTGACGACGGCAAGAGCACATTGATCGGGCGGCTGCTCTACGATTCGAAGCTGATCTTCGAAGACCAATTGGCGTCCCTCGAAACCGACAGCCGCAAGGTCGGCACGGTCGAGGACGGTATCGATTTCGCCCTTCTGGTCGACGGTTTGCAGGCAGAACGGGAACAGGGCATCACCATCGATGTCGCCTATCGCTTCTTTGCGACGGATGCGCGCAAGTTCATCGTCGCCGACGCACCGGGCCATGAGCAATATACCCGCAACATGGCGACCGGTGCGTCCAATGTCGATGTCGCGGTCATCCTGGCCGATGCGCGCAAGGGCGTGTTGACGCAGACCAAGCGTCACACCTTCATCGCCCATCTTGTCGGCATCAAGGATGTCATCCTGGCGGTCAACAAGATGGACCTTGTGGACTATTCGCAGGAACGTTTCGACGAAATCGCCACGGAATACCGGAAGTTTGCCGAAGAGGTCGGTATCCGCAGCGTCACCGCCGTTCCCTTATCCGCCTTGAAGGGCGACAATGTGCTGGATCGCGGCGCGGCCATGCCCTGGTACGATGGGCCCACCCTGCTCGGCGCTTTGGAAGAAATCTCCGTCACCGACACCGTGGAAAACGCCCCCTTCCGCCTGCCGGTTCAGTGGGTGAACCGGCCGAACCTGAACTTCCGCGGCTTCAGCGGCACCGTCGCCAGCGGCAAGATCGCGATAGGGGATGAAATCGCCGTCATGCCGTCGGGACGGACGTCCACCGTCACCGGCATCCTCGATCAGGACGGCGACGCCAAGGAAGCCGAAACCGGCGAAGCGGTGACCATCACCCTGGCCGACGAAATCGACATCAGCCGAGGGGACGTGATCTCCACCGCCGAGCAGCCGGCCCAGATCACCGATCAATTCGCGGCGCATATGATCTGGATGACGGATGAACCGATGTATCCGGGCCGTCCATACCTGATGAAAATCGGCGCGGCGACGGTCAGCGCGACGGTTACCGAGATCAAGCACGCGATCAACGTGAACTCGCTGGAGCATAATTCCGCAAAGGAACTCGACCTGAACATGGTCGCGTTCTGCAACTTCTCGCTGGACCGGGCGATTGCCTACGATCCCTATGCGGAAAACCAGCGGACCGGCGCCTTCATTCTGATCGACAAATTCACCAATCAGACGGTCTCGGCCGGCATGATCTCCTTCGGTCTGCGCCGCGCCACGAATCTGGTCTGGCAGGAAATCGACATCGACAAAGGCGAACGCGCCCGCATGAAGGGGCAGACACCAAGTATCCTGTGGTTCACCGGCCTTTCCGGCGCGGGCAAGTCCACCGTCGCCAACCTGGTAGAGAAACGCCTGCATTCGCTGGGCAAGCACACCTATATCCTGGACGGCGACAATGTCCGCCACGGGTTGAACCGCGACCTGGGCTTCACCGATGCCGACCGCGTGGAAAACATCCGCCGTGTGGGCGAGACCGCGAAACTGTTCGTCGACGCGGGCATGATCGTCGTCGTCTCCTTCATCTCGCCGTTCCGCAGCGAGCGGGACATGGTGCGCCAAATGGTGGAAGACGGCGAATTCCTTGAGGTCTTCGTCGACGCGCCGCTGGAAGTCTGTGAAAGCCGCGACCCGAAAGGCCTTTACGCGAAGGCCCGCGAAGGCGCGATCAAGAACTTCACCGGTATCGACAGCCCCTATGAGCCGCCGGAAAACCCCGAACTGCATCTGCAAACCGGCGACATGACGCCGGAACAGGCGGCGGAGAAGGTCATCGAGGCGATGCGCGACAAGGGCTTGATCTAGAGGCTTTTAGCGGCGTCCAGGCCGGCCAGCCGGCCGAGCGTCACCGCCGTCAACAGCCCGTTACCGGAGAGGTAACCGCTGACCTCGGGTCCCGACACGCCACAGGCGGCCCCGCCCCCGGCATAGAGGTTCGGCAAAGAATCATCGGTTCCGGCGCGCAAAACACGGGCCGCAGCGTCGATCCGCAAACCGCCCTGGGTATGGAACAGCGCGCCGGTCACCTTCACCGCATAGAACGGCGCGTCCAATCCCGGGTTCACGGAAAGGTCGCGCCCAAACCGGTCCGTTCCGACGGCATGCGTCTCGGCGATGGCCGCGGCGAGCTTCCTTGCATCGACGCCGATCCTGGACGCCAAGTCTTCTACCGTATCCGCATGAACCACGGCCCGTTGGTCGGATGCATTGCGGTAATCGTCGAATTCCATGCCCAGTTTATGGATACGGTCGTCGAAGACGTCCCAGGCGACCTTGCCGGGTTGTGCCAACACAGCGACGCTTTGTTCGGAATACCCTTGATGCTCGTTGGAGAAGCGCTCGCCGGCCGCGTTAATCTGAATGCCGCCTTCCATCATCAAGGCCCAGGTGATCAGGATGCCGTGCGGAACCGCTACCGACCCATGCCCCTGATAAGCGGACATGTGCTTCGCTTCACCGCCCAGTTCGACGCCCCAGCGCACCGCATCCCCCTGGTTTCCCACATGCCCGAAATAATCCGCCTTGGCCATTTCGGGAATGTGCTCGGCAACCATCGCCTTGTTCCCGCCATAGCCGTTGCAGGCCAGGATCAGAATATCGCAGCCGATATCCTCGACCGTTCCATCCGGCCGCGTGACACGAACGCCGCGGACCCGGCCATCAGGTTCCGCGAACAGGGCGGTCACATGCGCCTCGGTCACGATATCGATACCCATCCGGCCCGCTGCGGTCAGCAGCATGCCCATCAGCGCCTCACCCGTCCGGTTCGGCGGCGCATGCATGCGCTCCACGCTATGCCCCGGATAGAGAAAGCCCGTTACCAGCGGCAAATCGACTTCCGGCAGATTGTCGAGCCAATCGATTGTCGGCCCGGCGGATTGCGTCACCGCCGCCGTGACAACCGGGTCGGCGCGGTCTTTGGCTTTTCGCTGAATATCCGACGCCATCAGGCCCGGTGTATCGGTTACGCCCGCTTCCGCCTGTCGTCGCGTTCCGGCGGCAGGGATCATACCGGATGACAGGGCCGTCGAGCCACTGGGCGAGGCATCCCGCTCCAAGACCAGAACATCCCGCCCCGCCTCCCGCAATGTCAGCGCGGCGGTCAGGCCACAGGCCCCCGCCCCGATCACCAGGGCGGGTGCGGATACCGAAAAAGATGCGTCACCGGGTGAAAGAAGGGTCACGATAGCGATGCCAGACCGGCCAGGATTTGCTCGCAGGAAGAAATATCGGCGACGCTGCGCAGCGCCTCGATATTGGTCTTATGAACCTCGGCATCGAACGCGGCGCAGCCATCGGCCAGCACGGTGACATGAAAATCGCGAACATGCGCATCGCGCACGGTGGAGGCGACGCCGCCATTCGTCACGATCCCACCGACCACCAATTGCTCGATACCGGCCTTCCGCAGAACCCATTCCAGGCGGCTCATGTAAAAGGCGGAAAAGGCGACCTTTTCGACCTCGATATCGGCGGGCCCCAGATCTTCCATCAAAGCCTGCCCCCAACTGCCGGGCGCGAAATCGCCTTTCGCGAGGAAGGGACGCAGACGCCGCAAATGGTCGGAGATCATCGGTTCTCCGCCCCTGCCCGGGATCAGGGTGAAATGGGTCGAGACAATCCAGCCGCCATTGGCGCGAAACGATTCCGCAAGCGGCGTCAGCCGCGCCGGCAGGGCCGCGATCTCATCCGATTTCGCCTCGCCCCGGGCATAGGCGCCATCCGGATGAATAAAATCGTTCTGCAAATCCACCAGCAGCAGGGCGGTCTTGTCGATGGCGTTGAAATCCACGGCCTCCGTCCCCTCTGCTTGTTATTGCCGTTCGATGACCAGGTTGCCGAACCTGTCGACCGAAGCAGCCAGGCCCGCATCGACGAAGATGGTTGTATCCGCCTGTTCAAGCAAGGCCGGTCCTTCGACCCGCGCACCGAGCGGCAAGGCCATGCGGTCGTATATGGTCGTGTCCCGCCAATCGCCATCCTGCCAGACGCGCCGCTCACCCAGCACCGCGTCCGACACCTGCCCTTCGGCGGACGGCGCCAGCATGGCCAAATCGAATTTCGGACGGCGCCCCACCACGGCGACGCGCAGGTTCATGACCTGCATCGGAATGCCATCCAATAAGCGCCCGAATGCGGCCTTATAGGCATCTTCGAAAGACGAGCGGATCAAATCGCGGGAAAGGCCCGTGCCGCCCTGCCCGATCCGCAACGGCACCGGAACCGAGACAGTGTGGGTCTGCCCGACATAGAGCATGTCGAATTCGACGATATGATCGATCCGTTCAAACCCGACACCGGCCTCGCCCAGCAAACCTTCACTGTGAGTGACGATTTCCAGAATCTGCGCCTCGACGGTTTCCACCGACAGGTCGTCCAGCCGCGTATTCACGGTCTGCACCCGGTCGTGCCGCATATCCGCAATGACGCAGCCGAGCGCGCTGGTGACGCCGGGATAACGCGGCACAAGGGCGCTCGCCAAACCGACTTCCTTGATCAACGCGCCGGCATGCAGCGACCCGCCGCCGCCGAAGGGCATCGCCGAGAACCGCTTCGGGTCGTGGCCCCGCTCGATTGAAACCAAGCGGATCGCGCCTGCCATTCGGGCGTTTGCCACCCGCACGATGGCTTCGGCCGCGGCCATCACATCCAACCCCAAAGGCGCGGCGATGTGCTTTTCGATTGCGGCTTTGGCGGCCTCCACATCTAGGCGGTCGAGCTTTCCGCCGATCGGACGGTCGGCGTTGATCCTGCCCATGACCACATTCGCATCGGTCACGGTCGGCCGATCATTGCCCAGGCCATAGCAGACCGGACCCGGGTCCGATCCGGCGCTTTCAGGCCCGACCTGCAGCAAGCCGCCGCGGTCGACCCAGGCAATGGAACCGCCGCCCGCGCCGATGGTCGTAATCTCGATCATCGGGGTGCGGACGATCATGCCGAAATCGATGCTGGTTTGTGCGGCAAGCGCACTCTGGCCGTCGGCGACGAGCGACACGTCGAAACTGGTGCCGCCCATGTCGCAGGTGATGACATTCGGGAAGCCGGCGCATTCGGCGATATAGCCCGCCGCGATTACGCCGGCGGCAGGACCCGACAAGGCGGTGCGAACCGGCAGGGCGCGCGCCGTTGCGACGGACATGACCCCGCCATTCGACTGCACGATCAGCACTTCACCGCCGAAGCCGCCGTCGCGCAGCCCTGTTTCCAGGCGCTCCAGATAGGACCCGACGAGCGGCTGAAGGTAGGCGTTCAAGGACGCTGTCGAGCCGCGTTCGAATTCACGGATTTCCGGCAGGATCTCACTCGCGACCGAAATATGCTCGTTCGGCCAAACCTGCTTCGCGGCTTCCAGCGCCTTCTGCTCGTTCTGCTGATTGGCGTATCCGTTGATGAAGAAGATGCACAAAGCCTGCGCGCCACGCTCCAGCAAGGTGCGCGCGGCTTCCCTGACCTGTTCGGGGTCCAATTCCTCGGCGATTGTGCCGTCGGCCAGAACCCGCTCATCCACTTCAAGCCGCAAGTCGCGCGGCACGATGGGATCGAAATGTCCCCACAGCCCCCAGGTTTGCGGGCGGTCGCGACGGCGCATTTCAAGTACGTCGCGGAAACCGCGCGTTGTGATCAGGCCGGTGCGCACGCCTTTACGCTCCAACAATGCGTTGGTGCCGACGGTGGTGCCGTGGACGATGGTGCCGACCTGCCCCAGATCGGCGATCCGGCTGGTGATCCCTTCGCGGATACCGATGGATTGATCGCCACGGGTGGACGGCACCTTCGCGACGTCGCAGGTTGCGTCGGCCTCGTTCAGGAAAAAGACATCGGTAAAGGTTCCGCCGACATCGACGCCGACGATAATGCGGTTGGACGGGTTACTCATTGACTGTCGATCTCCTGACGCAGGATGAGAGTTCCCGGACGATCCAGTTTGCCGCTTTCATCGACAAGGCAGGCATAGCGGTCACGCGCCGCCGCGCTGGTCACATAGCCCAGGCGCACATCCTCGGCCACCAGATCGGGGTCCCTTTCCGCCGGGCTGCCATAACCGCCGCCGCCGGGCGTTTCCAAACGCACTTTCTGCCCCCTCTTCAATTTAATCCCCACCATCTTGGAAACCATCGGCGGTTCGTGCGGGCCGTCGTCCTGCTCAAAAGTGAACTTGTTGAAGGCCGCGTTTTCGCCACCCAGAACCCCTGGTGGCGCATATTTTCCGCGTTCCCCGAACAGGAAGACATCCGCGTTCTTTTCCAAAAGCTTGATTTCGTAGATCGCGCCATTGCCGCCGCGCTGCGTCCCCGGCCCGCCGCTGTCCGGGCGCAAGGCCCATTGCGTGAACTGAACCGGATAGGCCGCTTCCAGGATTTCCAGCGGGGGTATGGTCGCGGTCGAAATCGGGGCATTGCCGTGGTTCAAACCATCGCCTTCCGGGTTGCCGCCGTGTCCGCCGCCGAAGAAGGAGAACATGACCCAGCGCCTGCCGTCCTCACGATGACCGGCAAGCGACAATGCGTTGATCGTGCCATAGGCGCAGCCGTTCACCATATCGGGCGCGGCCTGCGACAGGGCGACGAAGATCACGTCGATCACCCGCAGGATGGTCTCGGTGTAACCGCCGACCGGTTTGGGCGCGCCGACACTCAACAGGCTTTCCACGGGGATGTTGAAATCGATCGGTTCCAGCACGCCCGCATTGGCGGGCACGTCCCGGAAGACATGCTTCAAGGCGACATAACAGGATGCGATCGCCGTCGAGCGGGAGATGTTCACGGGACCGGCACAGGCCGGCGATGTCCGTGCGAAATCGAGCATCATCCGGTCGCCTTCGATGCGGATATCCAGCCCGATTTGCAATGGGTCGTCGGTGATGCCGTCATTGTCCAGGAAGTCGTCGGCTGAATAGGTTCCGTCCGGCAAGTCCGCGATGAAACTGCGCATCAACTGCCCGGCACGCGCCTTCAATTCGGCAAGGCCCTTGGCCACCGTTTCCGCACCATAGTCGTCCAGCAGCGCGTTCAGTCGCTGGTCGCCCAATTCCAATGCGTTGATCTGACCGTTGAGGTCGCCGTAGAGGCTGCTGGGCAGACGCGAATTGGATTTCAGGATTTCGACGATATCCGGCCGGAACTCGCCTTTGTCATACAGCTTCACCGGCGGGATCAGCATGCCTTCCTGGAAGCATTCGGTCGCCACCGGGTTGTAGTTGCCGGGCACATTGCCGCCGACATCGTGCCAATGACCGACCGAGGCCAGATAGCAGAACAATTCGCCATCGCGGAAAAAGGGCCGGACCAGTTTGAAGTCCGACAAATGCGTGCCGCCTTCATACGGGTCGTTGAAGATATAGACGTCCCCCGGCGACACGCCCCCCGTCTTGGCGGCGCGGTCGATAACCGCCTTCACGGCAAAAGACATGGCGCCGACGAAGACCGGCAGACCGGACTTGCCCTGAACCAGCGTTTCCCCGGTTTCCGCATGGTAAAGCCCGTGGCTGGCGTCATGCGCTTCGGCGATGATCGGGTTGAAGGCGCTGCGGAAGAGCGTCGCGTCCATTTCATCGGCGATCTGCTCAAGACGCCCCTTCAGGACCGCCAGCGTGACCGGATCCATCGGTTGCGTTTCGACTTTTCCCGTATCCGGACTCATTCCTGGTTCTCCGCGTCGTATTGCTGTCCGCTGCTAAGCATGTCGTCGGTTCCCAGCACGGTGTTCAGTTCGGTAAAATCGAGCATCCGGTCCCGAAAGGCATCCGTTGTGCCATGCTGTTTGAGGCTGGCGAAATAGTCCGCCCCCGCCTTGGCGAGGGCGCGGGCCAGGCCGCCCGGGAAGATCGCGATGGAAAATCCCAGCGCCTCCAGTTGCGCCGCATCGTGCAACGGGGTCTGGCCGCCTTCCACCATGTTCGCCAGCAAGGGAATGCGCGTCCCGAACCGGTCGATCACCGCCTGAATTTCCTCAGCCGTGCGGGGCGCCTCGACAAACAGAACATCCGCCCCCGCCATGGCATAGGCATCCGCACGGTCCAGCGCCGGCGCGAAACCTTCGACCGCAATCGCATCGGTGCGCGCGACGATGAGCGTGCCGTCGCTGGTCCTGGCATCGACCGCCGCCTTGATCTTGCCGACCATTTCCGCCGTCGGGACCAGCGTCTTGCCCTTCAGGTGGCCGCAGCGTTTCGGCATGGCTTGGTCCTCAAGCTGAATTGCCGTCGCGCCCGCGCGCTCGAACACCTTCACCGTCCGCTGCACGTTGATCGCATTGCCGAAACCGGTATCCGCATCGACGATAAGCGGCAGATCCACGCGTTCACGGATATGACCGACGACGGACGCAACCTCCTCCATTCCGACCAAACCGATATCGGGCCGGCCCAGCCGCGTATAGGCAATCGAGGCGCCGGACACATAAAGCGCTTCGAAACCGGCCTGTTCCGCCAGCATGGCGCCGAACGCATCGAATACGCCCGGCGTCAGCAACAGGTCCGGCTTTTCCAGCCGTGCCTTTAGTCCCGTTGGTTCGGTCATGCGGCACCTTTGATCTTTTTTTCTAAATAGGGGACCAGCCCCCCCGCCCCGACGATGTTGAGCAGATGGTCGGGAACGGGTTCCGTCGCGATCACACTGCCTTGCGTCAGGTTTTCGATTTTCCCCGCGGCGGGATCGAGGGTAAGCAGGTCGCCGGAAGCGATCTTGTCCACATCGGGACAGACCAGGGCGAAGAGGCCAAGGTTGAAGGCATTGCGATAGAAAATGCCGCCGAAGCTTTTCGCGATCACGGCACGGATGCCCAGAATGCCAAGGACCTGCGCGGCCTGCTCACGACTGGATCCCATGCCGAAATTCCTGCCGCCGACGACGATATCGCCGGCCTTTGCCGTCTTCGCGAAATCCGGGTCGATGGCTTCCAGGCAATGCGCCGCCATCGTCTCGACCGGCCCCTTCATATAGGCGCCCGGCGCCAGCAGGTCCGTATCCACATTGTCGCCATAGACCCAGGCGCGACCGGCATTTTCCGCATTCTCGCTCATGCCGCGCCCTCCGCCAGAAAATCACGCGGATCGGCGATCCGCCCCATCACGGCCGAGGCCGCGACCGTGTACGGCGAGCCCAGATACACTTGTGAGGATTTCGCCCCCATGCGTCCCTTGAAGTTTCTGGCGGTGGAGGAAATGCAGACCTCCCCTTCCGCCAGAACGCCCGCGCCATAGCCCGCACAGGCACCGCAGCCGGACGGCAGCAGGATCGCGCCCGCTCCCGTCAGGGCGGCGAGCGTGCCGTCGGCGGCGGCTTGCGCCGTGATGCGCGTGGAGGCCGGCGCGACGAACAGCCTTGTGCCGGAGGCGACCTTGCGCCCCTTCAACACCCGCGCCGCCATTTGCAGGTCGTTCAGCTTCGCGCCCGTGCAAGCGCCGATATAGGCTTGGTCGATCCGGGCTTTGTCCGCGTCCAAGACCGAACCGCTATTGGCCGGGCTGTGCGGCGCGGCGACTTGCGGGTCCAACGCGGCGGCATCGAAACGGTGTTCGACCCGGCAGGCGGCATCCGCATCGCCCTGAACGCCAACGAAGGCGCCGGGGTCGCCGCCCGCTTGGCGGATATAGTCCGCGGTCGTTTCATCCCCCGCGATCAAGCCGGTCTGCGCGCCCAATTCCGCCGCCATGTTCGACAGGGTCATGCGTTCGGTCATGGCCAATGCGGCGATTGTCGTCCCGCTGTATTCCACAGCCTGATAGTCGCCGCCGTCCATGCCCAGCGTCGCGCAGAGCTTCAGCATCATGTCCTTGGCGCTGACGCCGTCGGGCAGCGCGCCATCCCACTGCAAGCGGATCGTTTCCGGCACCCTTATCCAAGTCTCGCCGGTCACCAGGACCCCGGCCATATCGGTCGCGCCGACGCCGAACATGTAAGCGCCGAAAGCCCCACCGGTCGGCGAGTGGCTGTCCCCACCGACGACGAACATGCCGGGCCGCAGATGCCCGCGTTCCGGCAGGACCACATGGCAGATACCCTGCTGGTCGTAGAAATTTTCGATCTGCTGATCCCGCGCCCATTCGCGGGTGAGTTTCAGGATCGCCGCGCTTTCCGCGTCGAAGGCCGGCACATAATGGTCGGAGACAACGACAACCCGCTTCGGGTCCCAGACACCGACGCCAAGCCGCTCCAGAACCGGCTTCACGCGCCGGGGGCCGCCGCTGTCGTGGATCATCGCCAGATCGACCTTGCAGGTCACGATTTCACCGGGCCGGACGGCTTCCCGTCCCGACGCCCGGGCGATGATCTTCTCGGCCAGCGTAAGCGTCCGCGCCGTCATGCCAGCTTGTATCCCGTCGTTTTCGGCGACCAGGAATTCGCACCCGCCCCGGATACCCGCGACAGAGACATCTGATAGCAATAACTGTCCGGTCGGTAGAGTGCGGTGATGAATTCCACCGGCCTGCCTTCCGCGTCGAACACGGTCCTGGACACCTTCAGCAGGGCGGATCCGACATCCAGGTCCAACACGGCCGCGACATTGTGGTCCGCCAGGGTCGCCGTGATCGTCTGAGAGGCGGAGGCGACGCGCACTCCGGCATCCTCCATCAACGCCAGCAAGGGCTTGCCGAGCATATCTTCCGGCGCGAAAGACCGCCCGATATCCGCCGGCACATAAGTGGTCAGATGGGAAAAGGGAATGCCGTCCTTGCTTCTTGTTCTGACAGCACGTTGAACCTCCGCCCCCTTATCACATTGCAGGGCCGCCGCCGCTTCGGGCGGGGCGGCCACATAGGCGAAATCGAGCAGGCGCACCTGCGTCTCGTAACCCATGGACAACAGGTCTTCCAACTGCCCTTCGACGGCGGCGCTGATGGAAGGGCCCTTGCCTTCGAACGTCACCGTCGTTCCCCGGCCGCGCTCACGCGTGACCAGGCCATCCGACGCCAATTCATCCAGCGCCCGCTTTACCGTAATTCTGGAAACACGATACTGGTCCGCAAGGTCGAACTCGCCCGGCAGGACCGTTCCCTTCGGATATTCCGCGCTGAGGATTTTGTCCCGCAGGATAAGGTAGATCTGATGATAGAGCGGCGACCGCAGCGCCGCATTGGCGCCGCCGCCGCCCAAGCCGTCGACCGGCAACGGCATGTCCCGCCCGCCCGAACCGGCCGGGGGTCGCACCCCGTTGTTTTCAGCATTGCTGTTACGACTCACGGACCCACCCGGTTTGAAAACATCAAACATCTATTGACATAACGATATATCATTATCAATCTTGTTTTCACGGCGCAAGCATATGAGGGGGTTGCCGGGATGAGTTGGTGCTGGGGGCCAGTGCATGGACTTCCGATGCCGTCTCTCTCAAGATGCTATGCGACAAGCCATGGTCTGGGCCATGGCGAAGACCGCAGCGGATGTCCATGGAGGCGCCCTGGTGAGTAAAGCGGCGGAAGATGTCACGGCGCGCCGGACCGGCAACGGGACGGACGGCCAGGATCGAAACTCCCCAAGGGCCTCCCCCGGCGGGGGAGAATATTTCGACGACTCCGCGCCGGATGCGCCGCGCCCCGAGCAACGGTTTTTCGACGACCCGGCCCTGGACCGGTTGATGGGGGTCGTCTGGGCCTTGGCGACCGAGGTGTATGTGCTGCGCGACCGCCAGCAGGTGTTGGAAGAAGCCCTGGCGGCATCGGGTGCGATAAACCGCGCTGCCTTGGACGCGGAAGCCAACCCGCAGGAGCTTATGGACAAGGCCGCCGACCGGGACGCCTTCGTCGCGCATTTGATGGATAATCTGATGGGCGTCCAAGCCGCGAAGGGACCGGTTCGATGACCGGCTCGAACAGGCGCGACCCAGGCCTGAACGGCCGATCCTTCACCGCCGCGCAGTCTTTCCTGCTGTCCAGCAAACTGTATTGGACACGCAAGATGTATCCCGCCCTTCGGGAAAAGTATGACGGGCTTGCCGCGAAAGAACCTACGCCGCCGGCGAACGCGGCCGATGTGGCGCGCCTGATCGCGGACACGCCGGACTATCAGGTCTATGCCTGGCTGGAACGGCACCTTCAGCGGTTCAAATATTCCGGCCGCTACGGCTTGCAGGCCTATCATGACGGCATGCGGGAAGACCTGTTGGCAAGCCTGGACCAAGCCGACTTGCCCGACGGCATGCTTCAGCTGGCCCCCGGTCTGGAAATGCCGCGCTATTACAAGGCCGTGGATATCCATCAGCATCCGGGCGGCGTGTGGAGCGACGAGATCGCGGGCTTCGTCTATGAACGCGGCGCACGATCGACGACGCCGACCATGGGCACACGGCATGCGGACCTGCATGACCGCCTTGTGATGGCGGTGGATGAGGCGATCTCCACCGATCCCAAGGACATCTTCGACATGGCCTGCGGTTTCGGCAAAAGCACCGGACCGTTCATCGAACGGTACCCGGACGCGAAGATTACCGGCATGGACCTTTCCGCGCCCTGCGTGAAACTTGCCGCCAAGACCGCCGCCGAGGCCCAGGCGAAGAACATTCGTTATATGCAAGGCAACGCCTTCGAGTCGGGTTTCAATGACGAGAGCTTCGACCTCGTCACCTCGACCATGTTTCTGCATGAAATGCCGCCGCCGCAGATCGAAAAGACGATCGAGGAAACAGCACGGCTGCTGCGTCCCGGTGGTTTCATGGCGCATTTGGACTTTTACCGCCTGCCGGATGCCTTCGCCCGGTTCATCCATTATGGGCATGGCCGGCGGAACAACGAACCGTTCATGGAGCCGCTTGCCGAGATGGACCTGGCCGGGCTTCTGGAACGGAACGGATTCACGGACATAAGAATAGAACCCTTCGCGGAAGACGATGGGGTTCTTGATGAGGGATATCGCCCATGGCGGTTCCCTTGGACGCTGATAACAGGGGTTAAGGCAGCGTAGGCAGAGAGTAAGACACGCATCACCTAAGGGAGTATCAAGATGCAGAAGAAACTGAAGCATGTATTGGCGGCGGCCGGCTTGGCCGTGCTTGCCGGCGGTGCCTTCGGCGCACCCGGCGCCCAGGCGGAAACGACGATTTCCATGGTCTATCCGTTCCCGGATTTCCTGGTTTACACCAAGAGCTGCAAGGAATTCGCGGACAAGGTGAACGCCGCCGGCGTCGTCAAAATCGACGTGAAACCCTTCAACTCCATCGGCATGTTCGAACAGGCCGGTGAAATCCGCAAAGGCACGGTGGATATGTCCTGCCTGCCCGCCGCCTTCTATGCCCGCGGCCTGCCGGAGAACGAAGCGATTTCCACCTCAAACTCTTCGCCCGCGGCGGTCCGCGCCAATGGCGGCATGGCGATCATCGACGAATTGCACCAGAAATACATGAACATGAAATATCTGGGCTGGGTCGATACGGGCGTGAAATTCCACGTCTACTTCAAGGACGCGCCGAAATTCGGCGATGACGGCCTTCCCGACCTGAGCGACGTGAAGATGCGCGACAACCCGATCTATGGGGCCTTCTTCCGTGCGTTGAACGCCGAAACCCATCAAATGCCGGTCACCGACGTCTATGCGGCGATCCAGAAGGGCGTCGTGAACGCCAGCGCCTGGACCTCCATCGGAGTCAAAGGCCTGAAATGGGATGAGTTCCTGCGCCATCGCCTGGACCCGGACTTCTACCAGACGGATATCGGCATCATCATGAACCTGGACAGCTGGAACAGCCTGTCGGAAGCGGAACAAAAGGCGCTTCAGGACGCGGTGATCGAGCATGAGGAATCCAGCCGGAAAGCCCGCATGGCGGAAGTGGTTCAGGAAAAAGCGGACCTGGAAGCCGCGGGCATGCAGGTGCATGTGGTTCCGAACGCGGACAAGTATTTGGAAATCGCGCTCGATTCCGCCTATGACCGCATGGTCGAACGGCTGAAAAGCGACGACCGCCCGCTCGACGCGGTCGAAAAGCTTCGCGGCCTGTACATCAAGTAGGCCGATGGTATAGCGATTGAGGTCCCGGACGGTTCGGCCCGTCCGGGACTCTTTCTTTTCCGAACGACTTTCCGGGATTGGGCCCTTCCTGAATGGCTGCAGACTTCACCCCCGACGCGAAACACGGATGGCTGGACCGATTGGATGCCGGTTATTCCCTGATCGTCCGCACAATGTTCTACGCCGCCAGCCTCTATGTAGGGATGATGATGGTGGTGATCGTCTACTACACCTCGTTCCGCAGCCTGGGATGGGATTACAACGACTATTCCTTCACCTTCATCGAATACGGTTTCATCTATGTCCTAATGCTGGGCTGCCCCTGGATGGTCCGGCAGCGCGCCCATGTCTATATCGAACTGGTTACCGCCGCGATCCCCGACCGGGCGCGCGTGATTCTCTCCCGGGCCATAGCCGCAACCTGTTTCCTCGTATGCCTTTTGCTGGCCATCTATACCGGCATGCAGACCTGGCAGGATTACAACTGGGGGCAATATGACGAGTTGCGCGGCCAGTTGGACATCAAACGCTGGATCGTGATTGTCGCCATGCCGATCGGATTCGGTTTCACCGCGCTTGAGTTCCTGCGTTTCGTTTTCGGGTCTTCCCTGATCCATACCGGTGAGATGGGAGTGCACGAATAATGGAATGGTATTGGACGCTCTCAATCTTCTTCGGGTCGATCCTGGGCCTGATGATCATCGGTTTTCCGGTCGGCGTTGCCTTTCTCGCGGTCAACATCGTCGCGGCCATGGTCTATTTCGGGGGCAACGGTCCCTTGCTGCTGCAGTTGGAACGCGGGGTCGGCACGCTGGCGGGGAACGCCTTCGGGTCGATGGCGAATTTTGCCTTGGTCCCCATTCCGATGTTCCTGCTGATGGGGGAGCTTTTCTTCCATACCGGCCTGGCCAACAGAATGTTCAACGCGATCGAACGGTTGATGGGCCGGGTTCCCGCGCGGCTTTCCTATGTCACGGTCGCCGGCGGCACCGCCTTCGCCACGCTCAGCGGGTCCTCCATGGGCAGTACCGCCTTGATGGGCACCTTGATGGTGCCGGAAATGACCAAGCGCGGTTACAAGAAGCGCATGTCCATCGGCCCGATCCTGGGCACGGGCGGCATCGCCATGCTGATCCCGCCATCGGCGCTGGCCGTTCTGCTCGGCACGCTGGCGGAACTCGACATCGGCGCCTTGTTGATCGCGGGCGTCGTGCCCGGCCTGATCCTGGCCGTGATGTACGCCATTCTGATCTACGTGATGGCCAAGCTGGATCCCGAAGCCGCGCCGCCCTATGACGTGGAAATGGCGAGTTGGGGCGAACGCATCGTGCTGCTGTTGCGCGATGTCGTGCCGATGATCTCGGTCGTGATCGGCGTCATCATCCTGATCATGGTCGGTTGGGCGACCCCGTCGGAGGCAGCGGCTTTCGGATGCCTGGGCGTCGTTTTCCTGGCCATCGTGTTCCGATCGTTGAGCATCGAGGCGCTTTGGAAGTCCCTGCAAGGGGCGACCCGGGTCACGGTCGTCGCCCTGCTGATCATTTTCGGGTCGGCCACGTTCAGCAAAACCCTCGCCTTCTCGGGCGGCAGCAACGGCCTTATCGAATGGGTCACCGCTTTCGACATTTCCGCCTATACGATGCTGGCGGCGATGTTCCTCATTTTGCTGCTTTTGGGCATGTTCATGGACCAGCTGTCCATGATGCTGCTGACCGTGCCGATCTTCTTCCCGCTGGCGCTGCAATACGGGTTCGACCCGATCTGGTTCGGCGTCATCACCCTGCTGGCGATGGAAATCAGCTTCACCACGCCGCCTTTCGGCCTGTTGCTGTTCGTCATGCAGGGCGTGGCGCCGCCGGGGACACGGTTCTCGGAGATCTGCATCGCGGCGATCCCCTTCATGGCCTGCGCGATGTTGCTGGTTCTGTTGATCGTCGCCTTCCCGGAAATCGTCACCTGGCTTCCATCCGTCAGTCGATAGGAGAAAATTCATGCCGGTCATCAACGTAACCATGCTGGGCGGCGTCTATGACGAAGAGGTCAAGACCCGCATCGCCGAAGCGCTGACGGATGCCATGCGGACCGTTATCGCCGCCCCGCCGGAGGGCGTCATCGTCGCCTTGAACGAATTGCCCGCAGGGAACTATATGCGCGGCCGTACCTTCAAGACGCCGGGCCCCGCCCTTCCCGACGCACGGGAGGTCGTGAAGACTTTCCTGGAGAGGATGGAGGCCCGCGACCTGGACGGCGCAAGCCAACTGCTGGCCGAGGGCTTCCGCATGGTCTTCCCCGGCGGCGTCGAATTCTCACGGCTAGAGGAACTCATCGACTGGGCGAAACCGCGCTACAACTGGGTGAAGAAGAGCTATGACGACTGGGATGCGGCGGCACGGGAAGACGGTGTCGCGGTCACGTGCCAAGGCAGTTTGCGCGGCGAATTTCCCGATGGAACGCCGTTCGAGGGCATCCGGTTCGTCGACTGGTTTCTGGTCCGGGACGGGAAGCTCGTCCGTCAGCATGTATGGAACGATCTGGGCGAATACGTCCTGTCACAAGCCGACGCATAGCGCCAAGTTTCGTGATCACGTATCGGCCGGCATGAACCCCAGATCCGTCGCTTCGGTCTTGGCGCCGGCTGCGGTGAGCATGGCATGCACCTGACCGCGATGATGGGTCTGATGATTGAAGAAATGAGCGACCAACAGCGCGGTTGAGCGCGTCGTCATTCCACCGGATACGGTCGAATACCAAGTCAGTTCCCCCGTCAGCCAATTCGGATCGACCTTTTGCGCCCAGTCCCGGATCACGGCGTCCAAATCCGCCCGTGCCGCGGCCATACGGTCCCAGTCGGAATAGTAGTTGGCGGAGGTTTCGATACCGCCCGGTGGCGGGTCGATATCCCAGAAGCGGCTCATCCAGATCGTGTCGGCCCATACCAGATGGCTGAGAGTCGCGTGGATGGAACCGAAGAAGGCGCCACGGTCCAGCCGCCTCTCCTTGTCGCTCAATCCCCCGGCGACACCGTAAATGGCGCCGTTCTGCCATGCGTTATAGCGCGCCATCATGCGCACATAATCGACCGAAATCATGAAGCCCCACCCTGCACCTTGTCTTTACAAGCCGGCAGGATAGGACTTCACATTAGGGTAGCCAAGTATGCAGCATCCTTAATCGAGAAATACTGAGGTGATTTCCGGGAAAGCCAGCATGACGATCAAACCGATCAGCTGAATGCAGATGAACGGCAAGAACCCTTTGAAGATATCGGTCAGTTGGATATGCGGCGGCGCAACGGATTTCAGATAGAAGGCCGCCGGACCGAAAGGCGGGCTGAGGAAACTGACCTGCATGTTCATGCAGAACAGAATGCCGAACCAGACTTTCAGATGGTTGGGTTCGAGTCCGCCGATCAGCCCCATCTCACTCGCCGTCATACCGGCGACGATGGGCAGGAAGACAGGCATGGTCAGCAGCACGATGCCGACCCAATCCATCAAGGCGCCCAGGAACAGGAAAATCAGCATCATCATCAGGATGACGCCCATATTCGGCAGTTCCAGGCCCAGGATGCTGTTGGCGACGAAAACCGGGCCGCCGGCGATCGAATAGGCCCCGGCAAGGCAGGTCGCCCCGAAGGTGACCCACAGAATCGTCCCCGTCGACCGCAGGGTCCGTTGCAGCGCTTCCAGGAACAATTTCCGGGTAAACTCGCCCCGTATTACGATCAGTAGAAGCGTTCCCAAACATCCGATCGCAGCCGCTTCGGTGATGCCGGTGATCCCGCCATAGATCGATCCCAGAATACAGGTGACCAGCACCACGGGCGGCAACAGCCCCTTCAACGCCGCGAATTTTTCGCCCCAGGTAACCTCCGTGTCGTTTTCCGGCAGCGGGGCGAGCGAAGGGTTCAAGCGCGTGCGCACCATGATGTAGACGATATACATACCGCCCAGCATCAAGCCCGGTAGGATGGCCGCGCGGAACAAGGCGTGGATCGACGTATCGGTCACGACACCATAGATGATCAGCACGATTGACGGCGGGATCATCGTTCCCAGCGAGCCCGAGGCGCAAATCGTGCCGACGGCCAGGTTCTGGTTGTAGCCCAGGCGCAGCATCTGCGGCAGCGCGATCAAGCCGAGGAGGACGACCTCACCGCCGATGATGCCCGACATGGCGGCCATTATAATCGCCATCACGGCCGTCACGATGGCGATGCCGCCGCGTGTTCGCGACAGCCATATATTCAAGGAATCGTACATGTCCTTGGCGATATTGCTGCGTTCGAGCAGCATCGCCATGAAGATGAAAAGCGGCACGGCCAGAAGTGCATGTTCGATGGTCAGGTCGTACATCCGCTGGCCGAGGATGAAGAAGCCGCGCTCCCCCAATTTCCAATACGCCACGCAAACGCCCAGAAAACCCGAGGCCAAGCCCAGCGGCACGCCCGCCGCCAGCAACACGACAATGCCGACCAGCAGCAGGATCGAAAGTTCTGCGATACCCATAATACCCAGCCCCCCTTAAAGATCGTCGGCCGGGTCGTGAACGACCTTTGGTTTGGACCAATCCATTATCAAATTGCTGATCGCTTGAACGGCCATCCAGGCGCAAACGATACAGATGAGCGGCTTCATGACGGCTGGAATCGGCGGGTTCCAGGCGGAGCCGTACAACTCCCACGTTTCGAATTTCTTCAACGCCGTTTTCCCATAACCACTCACCACGGCGTAACAGAAAATAACGACGCAAACCGTGCCGAACACGTCCAGCACCCGCTGAGCGTTTCGGGAAACCATGTCATAGACGATGACCACCCGGATATGCGCTCGCTGCTGCATGGCATAAAGCCCGCCCATGAGGAAGATCACCCCGCCAAGCCAGCGCGAAAGTTCTTCGACCCATAGGGTGGGAGCTTCGAACAGGTACCGCATGACAACTTCGTAGAACATGATCGACACGATCATGGCCACGACGAACATCAGGACGGATGCCATATAGAGGGTGATGATATCGACGAAGCTGAACCGGCGTTCGTCGTCGCCCAGGCCGTGCATCGTCATCTTGAGCATCGGCACGAGGCGCGGTGAGACAAAGACGAACCAAAGGACAAGGCCCAGCGCTATCCCCCCAACCCAGATTTGGCCGCTGGTTGTGAGTTCCGGCATCTTCCACCCCCGCCATTGGTTCTTAACGTCGGCCGTATTGGATCGGCCGTTTTCGGTTTACGCTTCACGCGAACGATAAAGGAAAAAGCTTTCCTAAAGAAGGACCGGCCGCGGCAAGAAAGCTATGCCGCGGCCGGGAGTAGGATCAACCGAGCTTACTTGAGCAGGCCGATTTCCTTCATGAAGGAAACATGGCTGTCGACCAATTCACGGGCTTCAGGCGTTTTGTCGCCCCATTCCTGCCACTTCTTCTGGGCGAAGGTCCGGAAGGCTTCGCGGTCCGCCGACGACCAGTTGTGAAGCGTCACGCCTTCTTTTTGAAGCTTCGTCGCGGACTTGCCCATTTCCACCTGGAAGCTGAGCGAGTTGCGGAAGGACAGCTTTTCCATCGCAACTTCCACGATCGCCTTCAAGTCGTCGGGAAGGTCGTCCCAGACATCCTTGTTGATCGCCAAATGATCCGACGGCATGGAGTGGAAACCCGGATATGTCGTATGCTTCACCAAATCGTAGATCCCAATGGAATCGTTGGTGGTGATGTTCGAGGCATCGGCCCCGTCGATGATCTTCGTTTCCAGCGCGCTGAACACTTCGCCGAAATCCATAACGATCGGCGATGCGCCGAGTTCAGCGAAAATTTCGGTTTCAAGACCCGGGGGCGAACGGAACTTCCAATCCTTCAATGCTTCCGGACCAGGCAGCGGCTTGGAGGAGGACAGCGATTCCTGCCCGGGAATCCACCAGCCGATCAGCTGCATGCCATATGAGTTGTAGAGTTTCTGCGCCTGTTCCAGGCCACCGCCGTAATACAGCCAGGAATACTGCTGCCAGGGCGTTTCGTAGCCGCCCATGATATCGCCGAGGAACTGGAAGGCCGGGTTCTTACCCGTCTGATAGGCACCGCCGGTCATATCGCCGTCGAGCACGCCGTTGGCCGCCGCGTCGAAGGTCTCCGTCGATTTCACGACGGAGCCCGAATAGAACATCTCAATGTCGATCCGCCCGCCGGACATGCGTTCGACATCGTCCGCGAACTGTTGCGCGTTCTTCCCGTTCAACGATTCGGCGCTGAGATGGGTCTGAATACGAAGCGTGTAATCCGCTGCCCACGCCGTCGTACTCGCACCGGCCAAGGCCAAACCAAGAACGGCCGCGGTGGCCGCATTTCGTAGGATTTGCATTGTTTCTCTCCCTTACCTTTTAACCGGGCAATCCCCCATTGCCTCTCCCGCCTCTCAAGGGCGGGTGCCAGTGTGCGATACCCGGAACTGCTTGGAGGGTAACGTGATATATGTTATCTGACAACTGACAAGAAAGACGTTTGCGTGTGATTTCGTTCTTTCGGGCAAACGGTCGAATCACGGACAATATGGTCGATCACTTTACCGTGGCACCCGCCGAAAACCGCAGTCGCACACCAAGTTGACGCTTTCAAGGGGAGAAAAAAATGGCCGATCCGCGCAATGGGGCGGGAGAACTCGTTCGGCGATTGCGACCGGCCGCCGGCGCCACTTCCCTTGCCGATCAAATCGTAACACAACTGCGCGCTCAAATCCTGTCCGGACGGCTACAGCCTGGCGACAAACTTCCGACCGAACAGGAACTCTGCGATGCAACCGGCGTCAGCCGCCCCGTCGTCCGGGAAGCCATTTCACGGTTGAAAGCCGACGGCGTGATCGTCAGCCGGCAAGGCGTCGGCGTGTTTATCGTCGATGACAAACGGCGAATGCCCTTCCGCATCGAACCGCACCACTTCGACGATCCGCGAAACCTGCTTTCGGTCATGGAACTGCGTTTATGCGTGGAAGTCGAAGGGGCTGCGATGGCCGCTGAAAAGCATACCGATGCGGATTTGGCCCTGATCGACGAAGCGCTTATCGCGATGAAAGAAGCGGTTGCTGAAAACGGTTCGGCGGTGGAGGAGGATTTTGCCTTCCATTGCGCCATTGCCGCGGCGACCGGCAACGAATTGATCGAAGGCTTTCTCCGCTTCCTGGGGGTCTTCGTCATCCCGCGTCCCCTGCTGCGGATGCGTCCGGAAAACGCGGAAACCGGCGCCGCCTATATGGTGCGCCTTGTCGCGGAGCATCAGGCTGTGCGGGACGCCATTGCCGCGCACGACCCGGAAGGCGCGCGCGAAGCCATGCGGCTGCATTTGGAACGCGGCATGACTTTCAATCAGAATGCGACCCGCGACGAATTCGCCTAGCGCTTTCCCTAAACAAAAAACGCATGCCCGCGCCCCAAACGATTGGGGCAACAGCGCTTTTCCCCAGGGAATATTTCCGTTTCCTTAAAACCGCTGTACCTTCACGCCGAAGCTCGCTGAGTAAGGCACCATGAACGCACTGACCAACGGCCTGTCGTCGGCACGGAATCGCGCCGGTCTGTCCAAGGAAGACGTTGCGCTACGCCTCCGGGTTACGCCGGAACGGGTCACGCAATGGGAAACCGGCAAAGAACGCCCTTGCCGCGAGACTCTGTACGAACTCTCCGCGCTCTACAAAGTTCCGCCGCATCGTCTGTTGCTCGTTCGACCCGACACTGTAGACAGCGAACGGGCCCCCCTGGACACGACGCCGCCTGAACTCGCCGAGTTCCGGCGGGAACTGGTCGCCATGCGTGACGTGGAATTGCTGCCGTTGGACGATGAGACCATCGAATATTGTGTCGGCGCGCTTCATTCGCGATTGGTGCGCGAAAAATCGCACAATAAATAGCGCCGGTCCCAAATAAACCCGAAGCCAAACTTGCGGTATTGCAATACAGAAAAACGGGTTCCGACCGCTTTTATTATTGCGATAGCTGTTTGGTCATTTGACACGGGCAGTCATTAAAACTTAACGTCCTGCGATATATATGAGGGGCAACTCCGTGAAAAACAGCATTATTTGGATGGCGGACCGAAGCGAAACAGGCCCCAGGCCCGCCCGACCCGATACGGCGAAGTCGTTCCTTTTGAAGATGCTGGTGATGGCTGCAATCGATGAAGACAAACCATTGCAGGAAAAATTGGCCGAGCACTTCGCCGGCTGGCTTCACGATCCCGACGCATCGGCACTGATTGAAAACGCGGCCCTGTTCGATAGCGCGGTCGCCGAGTTGAAGCGTAAGGTGGGCAGCGGGTGAAGCCGGAGCAGTTAAAACCCGATGCATTATTGCCGGAGGACGGTGCCTGGCTGATCACGGCGGAAGACTCATTTCGCTTCGAGAAGCAGGACGACCCGTACCACGAAACCATGCGGTATGTCCTGAAGATGGGCGCCGTCATTCTGATCTGGACGGGCAATGTTGCGGAACTTCGCTTCAATGTCGCCGACGTGAACCATGACTGCCTGATCGCCGGGCTGACCCACAGACTCTATCCCCTGACCTTCGCGCCGATGGATGTTGCCAGCAAGATCCGCCGTCAAGCCATGGCGCGCCAGCAGGCAGAGGCGATGGCGGCCGATTTCCTGCGTTACCGGTCACTGGAACTGACGCCGCGAACCGTCATCGTCGACCTTCCCCCGGCGCAAATCCTGGCTTCGTCCCCGCTGCTGCAGGCGCATCTCGCCGATTGGCGCAACAGCGAGGCCGCAAACGAGGACGAACTCATCAAGCTGGTCCGTAGGGATGGCCAATTCTTCACCGAAGCGATCGGCCGGCGGTCCGCCGCCGCGCGGTTCCATGGTTTGGAATGGAGCGCCAAATCCATCGGCACGCCGACAATAAAGGCCGACGCGAACGAGTTCGAACGCGCCGTCGACCGCGATTACTACCGCGCGGTCGAGCAACGCATTCCCATTTTGCAGGATGTCCACGCCTTCATACCGGATGAGCAGAACCAGGGGCAGCGGGAATCCTACCGCCGCCTGATCACCCCCATCACCGAGCCCGATGGAACCGTCGGCGTCCTGGTCGCTTCATGTGTGCTGCGGGATATACCGGTCCCGGGCAAACCCACCGAATAGATCCCCAAAGTCGGACGCGGCCGTAAAGGTCAGCCAGACATCGTCCTGCGTGCCGTCCGGCCGGGTCCAGGTCGCCCCATGCGGGTAGCATTGATAATGGCCGTATTGGATCGGAATGCCTCTGACGGCGAGTGCCTGTTCGCAGAATCCGAACATGAACCGTGCCTCGTGACGGCAAAACGCGGTCCCCATGGCCAAGCGCAGGATCAGGTCCGATATGCCCTTACCCCTGAAGCCCGGCACGTCGTCGCTTTCGGGCCTGAACCAGGTCTCACCGAAATAACAGCCGACGCCGTGCAACCGCCAGGCGGCCGCGGCGCGGACTTCCGGGATCGGATTGTTTTCCCATTGGTTCCCGGGCACGTAGAGGCCGCCATCCGTCGTCAGATGATCCGCCAGCGACCGGTCGCCCAGGTCGATCCCGCGGCAAGCCTGCAAGATAGCCGGCCCATATCGATCCAGCCCGACCAGCCAGAAAGCGTCGAGCAGTTCGGCGGAAGCGGCCCGGGCATCGTCGCGGAATATCTTCTGCGGCGCGGCCCGGTCCGGCCGCGCGCCTTTGTAGATCATCTCCAGCTCCGGTCCCGGACCGAGAAGACGCAGGGTCAACCCCGCCTCCTCCAACTTCTCGCACAGGTAAGAGACCATCCGAATGACGGTAAGCGTATTGAAAGCGTCCATGTGTACCCCCTTGGTCTAATGGATTGACGCAAGAGGTAGCTGTAGCGACTCGCCCTTCGTTCACAAACTTACTATTTGGGATTGTGTATTCTCTCAATCTGCTATGAGTGCGAGTCTCGAGACCAAGGAAAATTCCCTTCCAGCCCCTCCGCAACCGATTGGGTATTCGGAGACTCGCTGTATTCAGTACTGGACCGACAGGTGATTCAGCGTAAGAACCGGTCACCATAGACAGTCCCCCAAGCTCGATAGCGATAGAAGCGCATGGTTCAACGACTGAAGCAGAATATGGCGCCGACAGCGCTTGTCCTGGCAATCATGGGCATCTTCTGCGCGCTTCCCTTCCTTTCTTTCGTGGCGTCGCAACAAGTGCCCATAGCATTGATCTTGCTCACGATATTGCTCTCGCTGGCGTTTCTCGTGCAGCGGCGAGTCGGGCCAAGCCTCGCTGTCGGCCTTGAGCCGGACCGCAGGATGTTGGTTTGGCTCATGATCGTGGCAGGTTGCCTCGCCTATATCGCGGCGAGTTGCGCTTGGTCGATCGACCTGGACGGCAGTTTACAACGCTTGAAACGCCTGAGCTTGCTGTTGGCCATCGGCTTCCTTTCGGTGTACGCGGCCCAGCGGATCGCCCCAGCGCCGCGCGGCCTTGTCTTGTCGGTCGTTTTCTCCGTCCTGGGCCTTGCCGTGCTGATTTTGGCAGAACAACTATTCGGACTGTTTTCAAATACGGTCTGGGCCTCAACCAGCGACGATTTCAAAGAACGGATACTCAACCGGCCGTCGACTTATTTCGTCATGTTGGCTTGGCCGGCCGCCTATGCCGCAAAGAAGGCCGGGCAACATCTGATTTCACGGATGATGGTTGTTTCCATTCCTCTGGTGCTTTTCGCCTCAAGCAGCGCATCCGGGGCCTTGGCGGCATTGGCGGGGGTCAGCGCATTTCTTGTCGCCTCGCTCAATAAAAAAGCGGCGATATGCCTATTCGGCACCCTTGTTTTCTTCTCCGTGCTGGCGATGCCTTTTGCCGTGCGAAATGACACCGTAATGAAAACGGGTCTGTCCATCGTGCAGCAGGCCAACGCTTTTTCGGCCGCGCATCGGTTGGGGATTTGGAATTTCGTCGCGTCGCGCAGTGAAGAGAGACCGTTTTTTGGTTGGGGGGTGGCCGCCGCCCGCACACTGCCGGGGGCGAATACACCGCTTGGCCAGGTGGAGTCCTTTTCACCCTATCTGGATGAACTCGAAAGCGTCTTCCCAACCTTGCGGGACAGTCCCGCCCTGCCGCTTCATCCGCATAACGCAGCCTTGCACCTGCACCTGGAGCTTGGCCTTGTCGGCGCCGTGCTGTTCTGTTTCGTCATTACCTATGCGATAGTCTGCTTGGCCAAAATCAAGCCGGAAGCGGCGCCGTATACGGTCGCGTGGGCCGCATCCTGGTTCGTTATCGCATTTCTCAGCATCGGCTTCTGGCAAACTTGGTGGTGGGCTTTGTCGGCGATTTGCCTCATACAGTTCACGTATTTTTTCCGATCCGGTGTCGCCGGCGACCGACCCCAATCCGCGCACAGGACCACGGAAGCGCCGTAAACAACGATGCATGCGTTTATAAATGACCGTTGATTCCCCTCCCAACCCGTCTCCTCGAAAGAGGTGGGTGAAGTTCCTACTGCCTGTCGTCGTCACGACGGGCATACTCGCGTATATCATAAGCAATTATCAGGTCGGGACGATCTGGGAGAAGATCGACCAATTGTCGATCGCCACGGTCTCGATCGCCCTCTGCCTGCTGCTGGCGAACCTCGCACTGGGCATCGGCCGATTGAAGTTTCTTTTGTCCTATTTCGGTGCCCGCCATATCAAAACCTACGCGTGTGTCCGCGCTTTTGTCGCGGGGCTTGTTTCAAGCATTTTCATACTGAATCTCGTCGGCAATGTGGTTGGGCGGTTCGCGCTGTTGCGGCGCCAGGGCGTGGACGTGGCGACGGTAACGGCGCTCGTCTTCACCGAAAAACTGCTGCTAGCCGTTTCGGGGCTGGCCTTGCTTATATTCGGATGGATTGAGGTTTTCGGTTCCAGCCAGCTCTACACCGCCCTGCAAGACGCCTCCGTGCCCGAAGCGACAATCGCCATCGTCCTGGTGGCGGCCGCGACGGTGACAATCTTCCGCTGGAAGCGCGAATACATGCTCCTGGGCCGTATGCTGTCCGGAACGGCATTGTCCAGGATCGGCGCCATGCTCGCCCTGACCCTTGCCGCGCAGATCCTAATGGCCCTCACCTATGCGGTCATTGCGGAGCGTATCATCGGCCCCGGCGCACCATCCTTGATCACGCTCTTCGCCGTCGGCGCCATTGTCAGCTTCGCCGCGGCGATGCCTGTTAGCGTGAACGGCTGGGGCATCCGGGAACTGGCGTCAATCTATGCCCTCGGCAAGTTGGGCGTGGCAGGGCCTGAGGCCGTTGCGATTTCGGTCACGCTGGGCGTTCTCGCCACTGTCTCCGTTCTGATTTCGTCGGTCGTCCTGGCCAAGCCGTCCAGCCCCTCCGTCCTTGTCCCGCCGGACAAGAACACGCCGGACCAAGATGTTGCTTCCGGAGCCGTCCAAGGCAAGACGCGGGACACGAACGCTATCGTTCTTCTTGTCGCCGGCCCCCTGACCGTGCTGTTCCTGTTCTTCTCGATGCACATTCCGTTCGAAGATACGGTCATTTCCCTGAATCTCGGCGACCCTCTCGCCCTGCTCGGACTGGTGCTCTTCCTGCTGAACTGGACGACCGGTAAACAGCTGCCCGCCGACGTTCCGCGTTATTTCATGTACTGGCTTCTGGCCCTGACACTGCTTTTGATCGGCGGATTCTTGAACGGCGTCGCCCGGATCGGCGTCACCGACTGGGCGCTGAACAACCGTTTGATCGGTTGGAGTGTGATTTTGGGATATACCTCCATCGGCGCAATGTGCGTTTCCACTTTGGGCCTTCATGGATTGAGGCGCATGGCGGAAGTCATCATCGTCGGCGGCGTCGTGATCACACTGTTTGACTTAGCGCACCGGCAGTATGAACTTGCAGCCGGCAGTTTCGACTTTATCGGCTCCAATTTCGAAGGTTTCGTCAAGAACCGGAACGCCTTCGCCCTGCAATTGTTGACAGGACTGGTCGCGTTGCTGGCCTATTCCCAGCCGTTAAAAAAGAAACTGCACCCGGCAATTCTTCCGTTCCTGCTAGGCACGCTCACCTTGGGCATCTGGAGAACGCATTCACTAGCAGGTCTCATTTGCATGGTTCTATTGCTGGTCACGGTTATTTCGCTTCGCCTTCTCCCGTTACGAACCTTTGCATTCGCCCTTCTCTCAGCCGCATTGATCATGGGCGTTGTCGGAATTGCGGCCCAAATCACGGATAGTTCCGGCCTATCCAGGGTCGCCGCGCAGTATAAGCCGGAAGCGAGCCTCGTCGTGGGTGGCAGCTACATCGAACGCCTTTTCACATTCCAAAAAGGACTGGAAATGTGGCTGGCCAATCCAATTTTCGGTGAAGGCCTCGGCACCTTCGCGAACAATCTTTATGGCGAGAATGGAAGGCAGCTCGTAATCCATTCGGTACCAATATGGCTGCTCGCCGAGTTCGGCATCGTCGGCTTTTCCGTTGCCTTGAGCCTTCCTCTCGTTGTCGCCTTCAAATATATGCGGTCCTTCACCACGCGCAGACCGCCGGCCTTCCTTCTGGCACTCGGCCTAGTGCTGCTATTCGCCCTGTTCGGTTTGGTTCACGACATCGCCTATCAAAGGCTATTCTGGCTGTTGGCGGGCGCCTGCGCCGCCGCCTCGGTCAAGATCGGTCCGATCGACAGACACGAAAGACAAAGCCACCAACGACCGGGACTTTCAACGCCAGCCTGATTCACACATCCAGGGAAGGAACAAGGCAATGGAACATGTCGATATCGGATCAATTTCCGTTCACTGCGTGCACGAAACCGCCGGTCCCCTGCTGCATGCCCAGAAGTTCTTCCCCGCCATGACCGACGAAATGTTCGCCGCGGCCAAACGGGAATTGCCGGAAGGCAATCTGGCGGCCGACGGCGCGGTCATCCTCAGCTTCCACAGCTATCTGGTCCGCACGGGACGCTACAACATCCTGGTCGATGCCTGTTGCGGCAACGACAAGGTCAGGCCCCACAGGCCCGCCTTTTTGAACCTCAATACGAACTACCTGGAAACGCTCGCGGCGGCGGGGTGCCGACCTGAGGACATCGATTTCGTGATGTGTACCCATCTGCACTGGGACCATGTCGGCTGGAACACCAAACTGCTGAATGGCGAATGGGTCCCGACCTTCCCAAACGCGAAATACGTAATGTCCCGGAAAGAGTACGAATATTGGGACAAGCTCTATGCCAGCAATCCCGAGAACGTTCACCGCGTCGCCTTCGAGGACAGCGTCCAGCCGCTGATGCGGGCCGATAGAGCCGTGTTGGTGGAGGATGATTTCGATTTCGACACCGGCATCTGGCTGGAACCGTGTATCGGTCACACGCCGGGTCAGATGGTCATGAACCTCTCTTCCGGCGGCGATACGGGCGTGATGACCGGCGATGTCATCCATCACCGGATTCAACTGGCCGAACCGCAATTGAGCTGCGTTGCCGATACGGATCAGGACATGTCGCGGCAGTCGCGCATGGCCTTGCTGGAAAAGCATGCGGATACCGGCAATCTCATTTTCCCGGCGCATTTCCCGGCCCCTACCTTTGGCTCAATCACCAGCAAGGCCAATGGGAAAGGCTTCTCGTTCAGCGCCGATTGATCGACGTCAATCGCTCAGGATCAGGTCCGCGGCACGCTCCCCGATCATCACGCAGGGCGCCATTGTATTGCCCGTGGTGATCGTCGGCATGATCGAGCCGTCGGCAATGCGCAAGCCGTCCACGCCGTAGACCCGCAAAGCGCCGTCAACGACGGACATCGCATCGCGGCCCATCTTGGCGGTGCAGGTCTGATGGAAATAGGTGCCGGCCGCGTTCCGAACGAATTCTTCAAGCGCAGCACCCTTCAGCGGGCCGGGCATCAATTCGCGTTTCACGAAGGGGCGAAGGTCCTCGGCATTTCCTATCTCACGACAAATCTCGAGACAGCGTGTCAGCGCCGTCATATCGGCCGGCTCGCTCAAGAAATTCGCATGGACCTTAATCGGGTCTTGGCGCCGTTTCCCGGTCAGTTCCAAATACCCCCGGCTTTGCGGCGCGACCAAGCCCGGTGCCAGAGTCCAGGCGGTTGCCGGGTCCTCAGGCAGGTCGAATTGGGGCCGCGTCACTTCACTGCCGAAGGCGCATTCCTCCAACATCGGCTGGATATCCGGCGACGGCAGACGGGAATCGCTTTTCCAGAAGAATGTGAATTCGGCTGAATTGTTACGCGGCGGTTCCGGCGTCACATATTCCCAAACGCATCCCGCGAGCAGGATGTGATCCTGGAAGTTCCGGCCGACCCCCGGCAGGTGCCGGCGCAGGTCGATGCCATGTTTCTTCAGCTGAACTTCGTCGCCGATCCCGGATTGCATCAAAACCCGCGGCGTATTGATCGCGCCCATCGACAGGACGATTTCCCGGGAGGCTTCGACCGTAAATTCCTGGCCGCCCACAACAAAACTCACCGCCGATGCCCGGGTCCCCTCAAAGCGGATATGATCGACTTCCGCCCCCAAGACGACCTTTAGGTTCGGCCGTTCCATGGCGGGACGGATATAGGCACTGGCCATCGATACCCGGCGGTCGCCGTCTACCACGGTCACGTTGGGAATGCCGCATCCGCCGGGGCCTTCCATGGCCTCCGCATTCAAGTCTTCATAGGCGGGGATGCCGGCCTTGCCCGCGGCGCCCATCAAAGCCGACGCGACGGGAACCGGGTTCTCGGGCAGGGTGATCGAAACCGGCCCTCCTGTCCCGCGCAGCGTAGGATGGGCTGGTCCCAACCAATTCTCGATCCGCTTATAGACCTCGACGACGCTATCATAGGACCAGGATGGATCTCCGGCTTCCTCGGCCCATGAGTCGAAATCGGCCTTATGCCCCCGTGCCCAGACGAGACCGTTGATACTGGATCCGCCGCCAAGCACGCGCCCCATGGGAAGCGGGGCGCGCCGGTTGTTCAGGGATGGCTGCGGTTCGGTCGTGAAACACCAGTCGCGTTCCGACCCTATATTCCGCATCCAGACACGCGAGTCCTCCACGTCCGGAACGCGTTCGTCGCCGCCGGCCTCAAGCAGAAGGACGGTGGCATCGGACCGCTGCGCCAGCCGGGCGGCCACGACACAGCCGCTCGCCCCCCCGCCACAGATGATATAGTCGACCTGTTTTGGAACGTCGGTCATCCCTTTACCGCCCCCATCGTCAGGCCGCGCACGATATGACGTTGCAGGAAGAAAACCGCGATCAGAACCGGCGCCAGCGCCACCATCCCGACGACCGCCATCTCGCCCCACCGGACGCCTTGCGTGGTGATCAGGGTCGGGATCGCGACCGGCAACGTCTTGACCGCTTTTCCACCGAGCATGAAAGCGAACAGAAACTCATTCCAAGCGAAGATGAAACACAACACGGATGTCGCCACGATGCCGTTGCGCAGAAGCGGCAGCACGATCCGGCGGAAAATCTGGATACGCGACCACCCTTCAAGACGCGCCGCGTCCTCAAGCTCCGCCGGCAGGTCCCGGCAGAAACTGCGCAAAACCCAAATATAGAAGGAAAGATTGAACGTCATATAGGCCAAGGTCAGGCCGATGAAGGTATCCAAAAGATCGATCCGCGCGAAGATCAGGTAATAGGGAATAACCAGGCAGACCGGCGGCGCCATGCGGGAGGCCAACACGAACAGAAACAGGTCGTCTTTGCCGCGCATCTCGAACCGGGCGAAGGAATAGGCCGCCGGCGTTCCGATAATCACGACCAGCAACGTGGAGATCAGCCCCAACAGTACCGAGGTCAGTAGATAGTGATGAAACTTCTGCTCGATGACATAGTTGAAATGTTCCAGCGTCGGCACGAAGAGCCATTCCGTCGGCCGGGCGAACATGATGTCGGTCGGCTTCACCATCATGCCGATCATCCAGATCACAGGGAACAGGATGAAAGCCGCGGCCGCCACGACCAATGCGGTCCATAACGTTTTTCGCCTGAAGGCGTCGCGCGCCGTTACCGTTCTTCGCATCATTCCGTTTCCTTGGTCAAAACGCGTTCAGCTTCTTCTTCGCAACCTGATAGAAGACATTGCAGAAAACAAAAAACAGGATCCAAACCACGACCGCCAAGGCCGAGGCTTCCCCTATATTCCAGAACTCGAAGGTCATCTTGTAGGCAAGCACGCTGGGCATCTCGGTTTGGGTTCCGGGTCCGCCGCCGGTCAGGATGAAGATGCTGTCGAAAACCTTGAAGGCGTCGATCAGGCGGAGCAGTCCGATCACGACGAGTAAGGGCGCCATCATCGGCAGGGTCAGCCAGAAGAAGCGCTGTATCGGATTGGCGCCATCAACCGCCGCCGCGCGAAACGGATTGACCGGAAGCGCCTGCAGCCCCGCGAAGAACGCGAGCATCATGAAGGGCGTCCATTGCCAGACATCGACGAAGATCAGCGCGTAAAGCGCATAGTCCGGAGAGGCGAAGATCGACGTTTCCCCCGCCAGACCGAGGGGTTCGATAACATTGTAAGACAAAAGGCCCCAGGACCCGGCCAGCATGATTTTCCAAAGCAGCCCGACGACAATCGGGGCCATCATGGTCGGGATGAAAAGAAACGGGATCAGCACGGACCGTCCCCAGATCGGCCGGCTGAGAACCAGGGCGCCGGCGAGCCCCAGCATGAATTCCAATGGAACCGCGATCGCCACGAACAGCACCGCCACGCCAAGGGCATTCCAGAACCGGCCGTCGGACAGCAGTTCCACATAATTGGCGAAACCGGCAAAGTCCCCCAGCTTCCCGAACTTCATTTCATGGAAACTGATGAATACCGCGAACAGGAAGGGCAGCAGGGCAACGACGGTCAAAGTGATCATCGCCGGCGCCATCAAAAGATAGGGATACCAAACCGGTTCACCATGACTGGTCTGGCGCTTCGCCAAGGGTTTGGCCGCCCCTGCTTGATTTGACACATCATCGATCGGCACGTCTGTCATGTCGTCCCCGGTATATTGATACGGAAGCAGGACGTGGGGGCGGTCAAACCTGGCGACCCGCCCCCACGCAAAGGTGCCTATCTGCTAGTTCAGCAGGCAGGGATCGCAGATATCCAGCATCGCCGCCTGGGCCTTCTTGGCCCCCTCTTCAGGGGAAAGGCGGCCGAGACCGATTTCCTGCGAAATGCCGGTCAGCACGTCATAGAGCTCGTAGAAATCCGGCATTTTCGGCTTGCCCGTCGCGACCTCAAGCGAGCTTTCCATCGCCTTGAAAAGCCCGGCCAGCTTGCCGTTCTGCATGACCGGAAGCGCCCAGCTGCTTTCCCGAATGGGAACACCGCCCTGCCCGGCTTTCAGCAATGCTTCCTGCTGACGCCGTTCGGCCAGCCATTGCAGGAACAGGAAGGTCGCTTCGGGATTTTCCGTATGCGTGCTGATGACGGTTACCGACGGTTCCGCTTCCACGCTGCGCGCCTCGACCATACCCTCTTTGTGAGGAATGGGGCCGTAGACGAACTTTCCCGAATAGGGCGACACGCCGTCCTTATCGATACCGAGCACGAAGTCGGACCAGGCGATGGCCTGCGCCGCGATCCCGTTGCCCATGACCGTCGGCACGTCGATCAGCGAGTATTCCGCCATGCCCGGGGGCGCAAACTTCCAAAGCCCCGCCCAGGTTTCAATTGCCGCAATATTCTCAGGCGAATCGAAGCTCGGCTTGCCCGAGGCATCGACGATATCCCCGCCATAGGATTTCATGAAGTTGCCCCACAGCGACAGGAAGGTGGAACCGCCCTTGATGCCTTCCATGACGATTCCATAGAAGTCGCTTTCAAGCGTCTCGCCCGCCAGGGTCGCGCCCGCCGGACGCGTAAAGAATTCGGCGATGTCGCGCAGTTCCTTGAAGGTCGTTGCCGGTTTCAGCTCGTACCCGTATTTCGCCTTGAACGCGGCCATCTCCGCGGGATGGGAAAGCAGGTCCCCGCGCGCCCAATAGATCTGGTTGTAGTTCCAGTTGATGAAACCATAACGCTTGCCGCCGCTGACCGCCGTGGTGGCATAGGCCGGGTTGATCATATCCGCTTCGTCGAAACCCGGATTCATCAGGGCTTTGTCGGCGATCATCTCATCGATCGCTTTCAAGGCGCCGGCGGACAGCATCGGACCAACCTGGAAACCGTGCAGCATGATCGCATCGTAGTAGCCGCGGCCGGACAACATATCGGCCTGGCCCTTGTTGATGACCTCGAAATGGTTGAGCAGTTCGTATTCGACGTTGATGCCCGTCTCCGCGGTGAATTCCGGAACGATCGTCTTCAGGATTTCCTGAAGCGGCGTGATCTCGTCGAGCACCCTGATCGTGGCTCCCTTGTAAGGCGCCGCTGCTTCCTTGTAGGTCCATGCCGATGCCGGCGTGACATGCACGGCCAGCGACGCGGCAACTGCCAGGCCGGCCATCCGCATCGCGGTCGGCGCGGCTCTTAACTGTTCGAAACTCATACTCCACTCCCGTTTTTTAGAGCGCAGGCACTGCCCGTCGCTCGGTTTCGCCTCCTTGTTCTTCCCACCCCGTAACGATGCGGTTTCCCGTCTTTGCTTCAAAAAAAGTTATCGATCCGGCGAAACTCAGGCCGACGCGTTCCCCAGCCTTTACGCCCATATCGTCTCTCGTTTTCGCACGAACGACCGACTGCCCGAGGGACAGCGTGACAAGACTGTGCTTTCCGAAGGGCTCAAGGGACACGACCTCTGATGTCATCACATCGATATCTTCCAGCCGGATGATCCGGATATCCCTTGGCTTCACCCCGATGGTGACGGCGCCGTCCGGAAGGCTCTCCTTGCCCGCCGCCGCCACCAGCCTCTCGACGCTTTCGGGCGGCAGAAGAAGGCGCATGCCATCGTCCAGTTCGGCGGTGACTTGACCGTCATTTTCCCGAAGCCGCGCCGACAGCAGGTTCATCGGCGGATCACCGATCAACCGCGCAACATCGACGCTGGCCGGGTTTTCCCAGATCTCGCGGGGCGTCCCGAACTGGGCGATCTTGCCCCCGATCAGAACCGCGACCCGGTCCCCGACAGAAAGCGCTTCAAGCCCATCGGGCGTTACCCAAATCGCAGGCGCATCCCGCGCCATCAATTCGCGTTTGATTTCCCCGCGCAGCCGGTGCCGTAATTTGGCGTCCAGATGCGATATCGGTTCGTCCAACATGGTGATCGCCGCGCTATCCTGAACCAGGGCGCGGGCCAAGGCCGCCCGCTGCTTCTGGCCGCCGGAAAGCTCCGACGGCAAGCGATCCGCCAAGTGCCCAATCGCCAGTTTATCCAGTTCACGCCCTATCCGATCGGCAAGCTCCGCGCCCGAGAGCGATGAACTGCGGCCCGGCACCCGCAAGGGCGATGCCGCGTTTTCGAAAACCGTCTTGTGCGGATACAGCGCATAACTCTCGAAAAGGAAGGCAATGCCGCGCTTACCCGGCGGGTCGCCCGCAATCTCCCTGCCGCCGAGGGAGATGCCGCCACCGTCCGGCCGTTCCAGGCCGGCAATACATTTACACAGGGTCGATTTTCCGGCGCCGGATGGTCCGGTCACCGCGACGACCTCACCCGGCGCGACGTCCAGGTTGACGTCGCTCAGCGCCTGGATATCGCCGTATGCCTTTGAAATCCCGGTCAGGGTCAGCCCATCGTGACGGCTCATGCGGCCCCTCCCATGCGGCCCAGCGCATTCCCTGTTTCGGTGGAAAAGAAGTGCACCTTGCCGGCCGCCACTGAAATCTCGGCAGCATCGCCGATCGCGAATTCCGACGGACCGTCCACCTCCGCGACGACAACCGCGCCGGCATCCGTCTTCAAGGTCAGAACATCGCTGTCGCCACGCGGTTCGATATAGTCGACACGCGCCTTGACCCATGCCGCCGCATTGCCGTGTGTGGCCTGTGCCGTCCCGTGCCCGGTCATGACCATGACATCTTCCGGGCGGATGCCGATTGTCGCGGTGTTGCTTGTCAGCGCGGAAACGGCACCGCTCAATAGGCCCGCGTCGAAGTCGATCGCCAGACCGCCATGTTGAAGTATGACCCGTTCACCCGTCTGCTGAATTGTCACTTCGTACAGGTTCATCGGCGGTTCACCGATGAAGTTGGCAACGAAAAGGTTCCCCGGGGTTTCGTATAGATCGTGCGGCGACCCAACCTGCTGAAGCACGCCGTTGTTCATCACGGCGACGCGGTCGGCCATCGCAATGGCTTCGCTTTGATCGTGCGTGACGAGGATGGAGGTGAGATTTGCCGTCTGCTGAAGGCGTTTGATTTCGGAACGGAGCTGTACTTTCTGGTCGCCGTCCAGATGGCTCAAAGGCTCATCGAAAAGAACCAGTTCAGGGTCCCGCACCAAGGCGCGCCCAATTGAAATCCGTTGCTGCGCACCGCCCGATAGGCCGCTGACGCGCTGATCCCGCGCATCGCCCAAGGCCAGCATCTCTATCAAACCCTCAATCCGCTTGGCGGCTTCGCGCTTCGGAACGCCGCGAACCTTGAGCGGAAAGGCAATGTTTTCCGCGGCCGTCATATGCGGATAAAGGGCGTAGTCCTCAAAGACCATGGTGATGTTTCGCGCGCCAGGCTGCAAATGGGATACGGGCTTGCCGTCGAAGGTTATCTCCCCCTCGCTGACCTCTTCGACGCCCGCCACCATCTTCAGGATCGAACTCTTGCCGCAGCCGGATGGCCCCAGCAGGGCCAGCATTTCCCCCTGCGGGCAGTTCAGACTGACGTCCCTGACCGCTTCGACGTCGCCGTAACGCTTCCAGATGCGGTTGAAATCAACGGTCGCCATGGCACCCTCTTTTGCTTTGCAGCAAGTGCGTGGCGGCAATGACCGTTATCCGATGCTTGGGAGTCGCACACGAATAGATTGGCATTTCAGACCAATAAATCCGGGGAGAAAGCGATTTCTTCGATCTTTCGGCTACACGGTGTTTTCATGACAGTCCCCCTCCAAAACGGATCACGTTTTTGCACTGCAACAACGGAGGATCGCCCGGAAGAAAAATCATTGTCAAGAAAATAGTCGTAACTACTACTGAATTGCAGTCTAGAATCTTGAACGCCATTGCCGGTCGCTTGCCCTGCGTCAGGACGCAGGCATGCATGGAATGCGGCAAGAAACGTTTGGTCGCCGGCTTACGGAAGCTAGGCATCCGGCAGGACGAGCCGGCTGCTCCGTTCAGTCACAGAACGTGCCACTTCACCGAGATTGCCGATGGAACACCCGCACTCAACCGGTGACGAGATTTTCCAGCAAGCGGGCGACCGCTTCGGCACCCGGGTCGTTGTGCCCGGCGAGGTTCTCAGCCGAAATATAGCTTGCCCGTCCGGCCCGCGCCTGGGTGATCTTCGCCGTGGCGTCGGCCCCTTCCCGGGCCGCGGCGGCGGCCGCCGCCAACCCGCCGGGCAATGCCTCAAGCGCGGGTGCTAGCGCATCGATCATCGTCCGGTCGCCTGGCCGTGCACCGCCGACCTGCTGAATACGGTCGAGCCCGGCCGCCAAGGAACTGCCAATGTCATTCCCGCTGGCCGAGGCATCGCCGGCCGCCGCGAAAAAGATGGCGAGAAGAACGCCGGACGATCCGCCCATGGTTTGACTGAGCTCCAGACCGATCGCCCGATAAAGCTGGGTCAAGTCCGCCAAGGGCAAACGGTCCAACGCACTTTTGAGGGCCCGTGCCGCGGTCGCCAGCGTGCTTCCCGTATCCCCGTCGCCGGACTTGGCATCCAACGCGTTGAGGTCCTCCTCGGCCGCGATCAGGATATCGCAGCAATTCTCGATGAACTGCCTGACCTGGGGATTGCTCGACGGCGTCGGCAGGATCGGCGTCAACCCATCGGGCAGCGGTTCGACCGCGATGTCGCCGACGGGCAGGCATCCGGGCCAGGCCCATGGCGCGACCGGCGCCAACAATCCGCGCTCCGCAACCTTGCCCAGCGGCAACAGGGATACGGAGAACCCCTGCATATCCAATGACGTCATCATCGGCGCCGGCCCGACGATCCATCGGATTTGATCGCCGATACGGGACCTGACCAGTTCCTCCGCCAAGACAGCCATTTCCAGCGGGGTCGCACCGCCCAGATTGTTGAGCAGCGCGACATGCGGACCCGGCCCGATATTCGGCGCAAGGCGGTCGACCACCATTTCCACCGCATCCTTCGCGCCGGAAAAGCCGACCTGTTCGATGCCGGGCTCGCCATGGATGCCAAGGCCCAGTTCGGCCTTACCGCGGGCGATCCTCTCTTCTTTCGGCGATCCGGGGATGGTGCAGGTATCGAGGGACATGCCGATCGAAACCACCCCGTCGATGACCTCCGCCGCCGCTTGCGTCACGGTGTCCAGATCGGCGCCCTGATCGGCCAGAGCACCGGCGATCTTATGGACGAACAAGGTGCCGGCCACGCCGCGCGCCTGCGGCAAATCGGGAAGCGCGACGTCATCGTCCACGATGACCATGTTGACCTTCAGGCCGAAGGCGCGGGCCCGTTCGGCGGCCAGTCCGAAATTCAGCCGGTCACCGGTATAGTTCTTCACGATCAGCAGGCACCCCGCCTTGCCGGTCACCGCAAGGATGCCCGCGAGGACGGCATCGACGGACGGGGAGGCAAAGACCTCACCGCATACGGCGGCGGTCAGCATGCCCTGCCCGACGAAGCCCGCATGGCTCGGTTCATGGCCGGACCCGCCGCCGGACACCAATGCGACCTTCGACCGGTCCCAATCGGTACGCACCACGACCTTGATATGAGGGTATCCATCCAGCCGCGCCAAACGCCCGCCCGCCATCCTAAGACTGCCGTCGATCGCTTCGGTGACCAAGGTCTCCTTCGAATTGATAAACTGCTTCATCATGCGCACTCCTCAGGCTATGCGGTCGCCGCCGGCATCAAAGTAGAGCGGGTTGCGGGGTTGAATCGCGATTTCATCACCGGCGCCAAGGTCGGTATGGACATCGGTCAAGGTCACGATGTCATGGCCGTCCAGCGTCAGGTGCAATCGGGTCTGATCGCCAAGATGTTCGACGCGAACGACCTTGCATGGCTTGCCGCCGTCTTGGTCGATATGTTCGGGACGCAGCCCGATCGTCTTCGCACCGGCGGGCGCCCCGGGGAACAGGTCCGCCGGTAAGGCGTTGATGCGCGGCATGCCGAGCCGCCCGGCGACATACAGGCTGACCGGGTTCTCATAGATCTCTCGCGGCGAGCCGAATTGCACCAACCGGCCCTGGTCCAGCACGCCCACATGCGTGGCCATGGTCATGGCTTCGATCTGGTCATGGGTGACATACAGCAAAGTGGCGCCAAGGCTGGCATGGATACGCTTCAGCTCTATCCGAAGATCGGCCCGCAATTTGGCGTCAAGCGAACTCAAGGGTTCGTCCATAAGGAAGATCGAGGGGTTGCGCACCAGGGCCCGGCCTATCGAGACTCGCTGCATTTCCCCGCCGGAAAGCGCCGTGGCGCGGTTGTCCAGTTTGTGGGCGATGTGCAGAACGTCGGCGACGTCCTGGACCTTCCGGGTGATTTCGTCTTCCGGCGTCTTCAGGATCGGCGACCGAAGCGGGAAAGCCAAATTCTCCCTGACCGTCATATGCGGGTATAGGGAATATTGCTGAAAGACCATCGCGACGTTGCGTTGCGCCGGCGTATCGGTGTTGACGGTGCGCCCGTCGATTTCAACCGTGCCGCCATCCGGCCGTTCCAGGCCGGAGATCAGACGCAGCGTCGTGGTTTTCCCGGCGCCCGTCGGCCCGAGCAGCACAACGAAAGATCCATCCGGCACGGTCATCGACAGATTATCGACAGCCGCCGTTTGGCCGAACGACTTGGACAGATTGTTCAGAACCACGTCAGCCATTCGGCAATACCCCCGCATTCAATTCGGACCGCAGGGCCCGTCCGCTCTGACGGTCGAACAAGGTCACCGTATTTCCGTTGAAGGTCAGGCCGACGCTTTCTCCGGCACGGGCCGGCTGTTCGGATGAAATCCGCGCCCGTATCTTTCCGTTGGCCGTATCGAGCGTGAGGATCTGCGTCGTCCCGAGATATTCCACCGCATCGATCGAGGCGCGATACGGGGCGTCGTCGGACAGGTGAATATGCTCCGGCCGCACCCCATAGGCCATGTCGCCGTCGAAGGCCTCTCTCAAGACAGGCACCGGCAGTTCCACATGCCCCATCTGTACCGCCTTGGACCCGGTATCCACGACCCCTGAGAATTTCAGGAAATTCATCGGCGGCGATCCGATGAAGTCCGCCACGAACATGGTGGCCGGCTTGTCGTAGATATCCTGCGGCGTGCCGAACTGTTCGATGACGCCGTGGTTCATGACGACGATCTTGTCGCCCATCTGCATCGCCTCTAGCTGGTCATGCGTGACATAAACCGTGGTGGCGTTCATCCGGTCATGCAGGGCCCGCAACTCCTCAGCCATGCGTTCGCGGAATTCGGCGTCCAGCGCGCCCAGCGGCTCGTCCATCATGAAGGCTTTCGGGTTGCGGACAATGGCGCGGCCCAGGGCGACCCTTTGCCGGTCACCGCCGGACAGACCGCCCACGGGCCGATCCAGGATATCCTCAATCCCCAGGATGCGCGAAACCTCCGCCACCTTTTCCCGAACCGCCGCCCGCGGCATGCCCTGGCTGACCAGCGGGTAGCTGATATTCTTGCGCACATTCATATGCGGGTAGAGCGCGAACATCTGAAACACAAAGGCGATGTCCCGCTGGCTCGCCGGTTTCTGGCCGACTTCCTCACCATCGATATAAATATCCCCGGAGCTCGGCAGTTCGAGGCCGGCAATCATCCGCAGCGTCGTCGTCTTGCCGCAGCCGGACGGGCCGAGCAGCATGAAAAACTCCCCATCCTCGATCGTGAAGGAGGAGGATTGAACCGCGACGAAGTCGCCGAATTCCTTGCGAAGATTCTTGATTACGATTTCAGCCATCGCCGTTTCCTTTCCGGATCAATCGGGAAAATGGCTGACCACAAGGAACATGACCGTTCCCGCCAGCGTCACGACGAATGAATAGGTGAAAGCCCACATCTGGAAAGGCTGCATCAGCATGACGACGCCGATGGCAATCAGCATCGAGGCAACCATTTCCCAAGGACCGCGCCGAAGATTGAGCAGGCCGTTGACGAATTTGCTCATTTCCGAACAGCTCCGAACGTGATGCCGCGCAGCAAATGTTTGCGCAGCAGAATGGTGAAAACCATCACCGGGACGAGGAAAAGCGTCGCGCCGGCGGCAACGGCGGGCCAGTCCTGGCCGCCGACGCCGATAATGGTCGGGATGAAGGGCGGCGCCGTTTGTGCGGTGCCGGAGGTGAGCAGAACCGCGAAGGCGTATTCGTTCCAGGCGAAGATCAGGCAGAAGATCGCGGTTGAGGCAATTCCCGTCGCCGCCTGCGGCAGCACGACCTTGTAGAACGCCTGGAACCGCGTGTAGCCGTCGATCAAGGCGGCCTCCTCATACTCGCGCGGAATCTCGTCGATGAACCCCTTCAGCAACCAGACCGCCAGTGAGATGTTCACTGCCGTGTAGAGCAGGATCATCCCCAGATGCGTGTCGCTGAGGCCCAGCGTTCGGAACATCAGGAAGATCGGAATGGCGACCGCGATGGGCGGCATCATCCGGGTCGACAGGATGAAGAACAGAAGGTCGTCCTTCAGCGGCACCCGGAAGCGGGAGAATGCATAGGCCGCCAACGTTCCCAGAAAGATGGACAGAAATGTCGACCCGAAGCCGATGATCAGGGAATTCAGGAACCGTTCGCCATACCGGGACGGTCCGGCAATGACCATATCCCGGTTCCGGACGATCGCTTCATACCAGGTCTCGGGCGGCGGCAGGGCCTCCAATTGCTCCGGCGTCACGCGGGTCCGCGTAGTGAACAGGTTCACGTACCCTTCCAGCGACGGTTCGAACAGGATCTTCGGCGGGTACGAAATCGCATCGGCCGGGGTCTTGAAACCGGTCGCCAGAATCCAGAACAGCGGCAACAGCGTGATCACCGCATAGAGAATGACGAGCGTCCCGGCCGCCCATTTCTGGCGCGACGACGGTTCGGTTATCGAATAACTGCTCATCGTTCCTTCACCTTGTTGAGCGCTTTGACATAGATCGACGCCAGCCCGAATACGGTGACGAACAGAATGATGGCATAGGCCGACGCATAGCCCGTGCGCCACTTCTCGAACGCTTCGCGTTTCAAGTTGATCGATGTGAGTTCCGTGACCGAACCCGGCCCGCCGCCGGTCAATTGAACGACAAGGTCGAACATCTTGAAATTCTCGATCCCGCGGAACAGAACCGCGAGCATCAGGAAGGGCAGCACCATCGGCACGGTGATCGTCCAGAACTGCCGCCATTTGCTGGCGCGGTCGATTTCCGCCGCCTCGTAAATGTAATCCGGTATGGAGCGCAGCCCCGCCAGACATATCAGCATGACGAAGGGGGTCCACATCCAGGTATCCACGATGACAATCGCCCAGGGTGCGAGCACGACATCGCCGATCATCTGGAAGGATGACGGGTCAACGCCCGTGAGGAAGGCGACCAGATAGTTGAACAGGCCGATTTGCGGTTGATACAGGAAGGTCCAGAAATTCCCCACCACCGCCGGCGACAACATCATCGGCAGCACGATGATCGTCGTCCAAAGATCGTTTCCCTTGAACTTCCTGTTGATCAGCCAGGCCAATGCGAAGCCGATGACGACCTGAAAGAACAGCGTCCAGAACAGGAAATGCGCCGTTGCCTGCATGGTCAGCCAAATGTCGCTGTCGGTCAGGATCCGCTCGTAGTTTCTGAGGCCGATATAGTCGACCTCCCGGTTCGGGCGGTTGGCGCGGAAATTGGTGAAACTGAGATTGATCGTCCAAATCAGCGGAAAGATATTGACCGCAAGGAGCAGAAAGATTGTCGGCGCGACAAAGATCCACGCGATCGTGCGATCGGAAAACCCTTTGATGCGGCCCGCCAAATGGGGTGGCGTGGCTTGCGCGACGCGGTCGGCTATGGTGCCCGGCATCGGACAATCCTCCCGGAAAGAAACTGGTTCGGCTCTCGTCTTCGGGGGCCGGCATGGCGGCCTTGGCGAGATGAAGCGTCACCGCCCCACGGCGAACCGCGGGGCGGCAACGGCATCACTATAGTCTAAAGCTTACCTTCGTCCTCGAAGGTCTCGGTCCAATCTTCGATAAGCTTGTCGAGGGCTTCCTGAGCCGTACCGACATCCGCGACGACATAGTCGTGCAGCCGCTTCTGCATCGCCAACAGCAGTTCCGCGTAAGCCGGTTCCTGCCAGAAGTCCTGCACGCCGCCCATGGCTTTCAGGAAGTCCGCGGCAAAAGGCTGACTGTCCTTGAAACCAGGATCGTTCAGCACCGAGTTGTGGCAGGAATATCCGCCCAGCGACCACCACTTCGCCTGCACGTCCGGCTGGGCGAACCACTTGATGTATTCCAGCGCGGCATCCTGCTTGTCGGAATAGGCGACAACGGAAATCCCCTGCCCGCCAAGGGTTGAGGCTTCGATATTCTGCCCCGGATTCACGAAGAATCCGATCTTGTCCCCACCCGTATCCGGGTCGGCATACAGGCCCGGGAAGAAGGCGAACCAGTTCATCGCCATCGCGACCTGGCCGGATTTGAACGCATCGAGCGACTGCTCCATATAGCTGTCCGTGTAACCCGGAGGCGTCGCGGTCTTGTACAGTTCCTTATAGAATTCGAGCCCTTCAACCGCTTCCGGCGAGTTTACAGCGCCCTGCATGTCGTATTTGCCGGGCGTGTTTTCGTATTTGAAACCCCAGGCATAAAGCGCGCCGGTGGCGCCCATCGTGATCCCTTCGGACCCGCGTTCGGTGAAGATCGCGGCGCCGTAACGCTTCTGACCGTCGATTTCACGCTCCTGGAAGAACTGCGCGATCTGCAGCAATTCCTTCTGGGTCTGCGGCTCGCGCAGATCCTGGCCCGTCGCCTCTTTATAGGCGGCCTTGATTTCCGGTTTCTCAAACCAGTCCTTGCGATAGAACCAACCGTTCGCGTCACCCATGGCCGGCAAGGCGTAATAATTCGGGCTGCCCTTCGGCCAGGTCGAATAGGCATAGACGGTCGCCGGGGCGAAATCGTCCATGCTGATTCCTTCCTTGTCGAAGAAATCGTTCAGTTTGACGTAATGGCCGTTCTCGGCACCGCCGCCGATCCACTGGCTGTCGCCGATCAGCAGGTCGCAGAGTTTGCCGCCGGAATTCAGCTCGTTCAGCATTCTATCGGCGAAATTGGGCCAGGGCACGAATTCGAACTTCATCGTGTGCCCGGATTGCGCTTCGAATTCCTTGGACAATTCGACCAAGGCGTTTGCCGGGTCCCACGCGGCCCAGCACAAAGTCAATTCATCGGCCTGCGCCGCACTCGACGCGGCCGCTGACATGGCGGCAATGGCCGACGCCGCCAAAATTTGTTTGGTCTTCATCAGACGTCCCCTCAACATTGTTGGTTCGATGCCGCCTTAAGGACGGCTGAATTCTTCTTGTTTCCGCCGACAGACAATCCAGTGACGATTTCTGAGGTGCGTACCTCAATTAGATCCCGCATACCGAGATACGTCAATCACATTCGTGAAAGGTTATCTTGGTGAGAGGTTTTCTAGGGTAGGTTTTCCCGCGTGACGATATCGATGCGGATTTTTTCCTGGGCGGCGAAGATGTCGACGGAATCGCATTTGGCGCGCAGAACCCGGACCGCGCTTCTGACAAGGTGCCCGACATTCTGGGCGATGACCGCATCGACCTCCCCGGCCAGCAGCGCTTGCCGGGTCACCGCGGTCAATTCATGCGCAATCACCGTCATCTCGTCCAACCGTCCGGTCTTCCGCAACGCCGCCAAAAGCGCCTGGTTTCCGGCCCCCATGGAATATACCCCGGCAAGATCCCGCGTCTGGCGGGCAACCGTCCCGACAAGCCGGTCGATGCGGCTGGTATCGTCGTGGAATTCGAGGGTCGGCAAAACGGTCAGATCGGGGAAGTCGCGTTGCATGACCTCATCGAAACCGTGCCGGCGCTCGATACTGTCGCGCGCCTGAAGCGTCCCGGTCACGACCATGACCGACCCGCGAACACCGCGTAGAAAACGGCCCATCAGCAATGCGGCGGTTCGCCCCGCGGAGTAACTGTTGATCCCGACATAATGATCCCTCACCGGCTCCGGCAGGTCGGAAAAAAGTGTCGCCACCGCCAAACCCGCATTCTTCAAACGCCACACCGCGTCCCGAACCTGCGGCGTTTCCGGCGCCATGATTGCCACCCCGTCGATCTTTCCTGGGTTCAGCGTCAGCAAGCAACGCACCACGCCATGAGGGTCGTTTTGCGGCACTGAGAGGACACGGATTGTCACGCGTTCGGCCATTTGCGACGTGCTGGCCTCGCCGATCGCTTCCCTGACGACGTCGATAAAGCTGCTCGGCCCTTCCGGCAGGACGAAAACAAAGGTGTAGGCCTTCTGCCGCGCCAGGTTCGCCGCATAGGTATCGCGGACGTAACCCAGCTTGTCGATTGCCGCGCGCACCCGCTGGATCGTCCGGTCGCGCACACCGGGCCGGTCGTTCAAGACCCGGTCGACAGTCGCGAGACTGACGCCGGCCTCCTGGGCGATATCGTGAACGGTTGGTTTCGGCATGCTGACCCTCTTTAGGCATAAATGCCCAATCTTTTTGAGGTACGTCAATCATTTATAGGGGGCTATTTTTCCGCTTCGGACAGGATATGCGCCGCTCTCCCGGGGCCCGACCCGAGCTAAACCGGCAATCGATAAAGGCTGTCGACCAGCCGTTGTCCGCGCTCGTTCAGCAGAACGCCGGCGCCCATCCGGTTCATGGTGTACCCGAAAGCGAGTCCACGGGCGGGATCCGCAAAACCAAGCGATCCGCCGGCCCCGACATGCCCGAAAGCGGTTGCCGGCAAGACCACGCTATCCAGGTTTCGCCCTCGGTTATCCATATTCCTCATGAAACCGGCGGCGAAGCGGGTCGGCACGCGCAGGGTCACGTCCTCATGCGTGGCGGACGTAACCTGCACGGCCTGCGCCAGAGCCGCGGGGGATAACAGGTTCGACGCATTCCCTTCGCCATTGCCGGCAAGCGCCGCGTAAAGTCCCGCAAGCCCGCGGGCATTGGTAATGCCGTTCGCCGCCGGGATTTCGGCGGCCCGGCCACGGCGACTGTTGAAGCCGCTTGGCCGCCATCCCCCGGTGTTTCTGAAATAGAGCGACGTTGCCGAGTCCGGTTCCTCCACAAGGGCACGTTCGAACGCCCCGCGCGGCCCGGCCTGTGCCGGGCGAACTGGGATGACCGGCGCGATCCGGGGTTCCACCGCTTCCGGCAGGCCGATCCAGAAATCCAGGCCCAAAGGCTCAGCGATTTCCTGACGGAAGAAAGTCCCCAAGGATTGGCCGGTCACCCGCCGCACGACTTCGCCGACCAGCCAACCGAAAGTAAGGCCATGATATCCGACGCGCGTGCCCGGTTTCCAAAACGGTTCTTCGTCGGCCAATCGGCGCGTCATTTCCGCCCAGTCGAAGGCGGCGCCATCCGGCAATGTCTGCCGCAACGCCGGAAGTCCCGCGGAATGATCCAGCAGCATCCGCAGGGTCGTTATGCCCTTGCCCGCCGCACCGTAATCCGGCCAGTACCGCATCACCGGGTCGTCCAACCGCAGCAATCCCCGGTCGGCCAGTAAATGCAGGCATAGGGCCGTCGCCGGCTTGGTATTGGAGAAGACGATCCCGACCGTGTCGCGGCCCCATGCCGTTCCGGTATCTGGGTCCGCCTCCCCCGCCCAAATATCGACGACGGAATCGCCGTTCGACACAACGCAGAGGGATGCCCCTACCTCGCCGCGCTCCGTGAAATTGGCCCGGAACACGTCGACCAGCGGCGCGAACTCGTCACGCCATTGGCCCTGGACGACCGTGGGCACGCAGTGATCCATCGGACGCCCCTTACCGGCTTTCCGGCGCGCGGGCGCTATAGCCCAACAGGTAGCGCGTCGTAGCGGAGAAGCTGTCGGCGACATCCGGATCCAGCGTCGCCGCAAAATCGGTGAAACCGCTCAACCACGAACGCTTGTAATTGCAGATCAGCGCGCGCCGCGGCGCGTCGGTTTCGTTCGGACCCGACCGGTGCCAGGTGTTGGACAACCATAACGCCACCGAGCCCGCCGGTGCGGTCAACACGACTTCATCCTCAAGATCGCCATGAACCCAGG